>Ga0209805_1002808_pt1 | contig 10076 bp, 9 predicted proteins | sample GraSoiAngelo_148_FD_185905 | JGI IMG/M metagenome (GOLD analysis project Ga0209805, IMG submission 185905) | Grasslands soil microbial communities from the Angelo Coastal Reserve, California, USA - 14_1009_09_20cm (SPAdes) (version 2) | ecosystem: Environmental > Terrestrial > Soil > Grasslands ... | reverse complement strand
CCCAAGATGATGGAGACCAATGCTGTCATCGGCGGTGAGGAATCCGGAGGCTTCGGCGTCCGAGGCCACATCCCGGAGAGGGACGGGATCCTCGTCGGCCTCCTGTTCGCGGACATGATCGTCCGCCGCGGAAAGCCGCTCTCGGAGATCCTGGTCGACCTCGAGCGCATGGTGGGCCCGCACGCCTATGCGCGCCACGACATCCACCTCCACCGCGATACATACGAGCGCGACCGCAATCGAATCGTCGACCAGCTCGCGGCGCACCAGCCGAAGGAGGTCGCCGGCGTGAAGGTGGGGCGAGTCCGGTCTGACGACGGTTTCAAGTTCTACCTCGATGACGGCAGCTGGGTGCTGCTTCGCACGAGCGGCACCGAGCCACTCATCCGCATCTATGCCGAGGCGCCAGATGCGGCAGCCGTCGAAGCGCGCCTGGCGGCGATCGAGGACATCGTGGGACTCAAAGCCCCCGCCCGTGTCTGATCTTCCCCCGGTCAAGCGTGCCGAGGAAACCATCGTCGAGAAGCCCTGGGGATACGAAGTCCGCTGGGCGGTCACGGACCGCTACTGCGGAAAGATTCTCCACGTCCAGCAGGGCGAGGCGCTCTCCCTGCAGTACCACGAGCAGAAGGACGAATGGCTACTGGTGGTCAGGGGCTGTGTGGACGCAGAGCTGGGTGTCGACGGCGGCGAGCTGAAGACCCATCGCATGCGCGAGGGGGATTCGGTCCACCTCACCCCCGGTACCCGCCATCGCCTGACGGCGGTGGAGGACACCGACATCTACGAGGTATCGACGCCCGAGATCGACGATGTGGTGCGGCTGGAGGATCGCTACGGCCGCGCGCGGACCTGAGCCTGCTTGAGGTTCAGGCCTGGTCGATCCTTTCCTGGACTCGGGTCCAGGAGTGCCCTGCGTCGTCGGTCCTGTAGAGACCGGCTCCCATGCACGGGCCGGGCGGCCCGCCGCAAAGGGTCCAGAAGCCGTGCGTAGCGTCGACGAAGTCGAGTCCCCAGGCCCCTGCGTCGAGGCCCTTGGTACGCCAGTAGTCGAGGGGCGGCACATGGGGCAGCGACCCAGTGTTCGCCTGGGTCCAGCTCCGTGCGCCGTCTGTCGTCTGATACAGGCCGAACTCCGCCTGCATCGGGTCGTTCCCAAGGAAGCTCACCGCCCAACCGTCGTCGGCGCTGACGAAGTCGACGACGTCGACCACGGCCGCCGTCGGCGAGGGCCGTTTGATCCAGGTGATTCCTCCGTCAGAGGTTGTGAGCAGACCCTGCACTCCCAGCAGCACACCGTGGATCGGGTCTGAGAAGGAGGGGGCGGCGATGGGGGTTACAGGGACGGCTTTGATGGTCCAGGTGACCCCGCCGTCGCGGGTGGTCAGGAGGCCGCAGTCGGACACGATCCACCCGGTGCTGGAGGAAGAGAACGAGATGCCGGTAGCGAGGTCGCAGCCGGGGTGGCTGCCAGGATTGGTCGACACGTGGACCCACGTGAGCCCGCCGTCGTGCGTCCTGTAGAGGTCGCCGGCTCGCCAGCTGCGGCCGAATCCCGGCGATCCCCCCGATCGCGCCGGCTCGGCCGGCCCCGTCGCGACCAGAAGCCATCCGTTGTCCGGGTCGATGAAGGAGAACCAGTTGCCGTCCTGGTCTGACGGCGACGCCCAGATGTAGTCGCCCGGATCGGCGAGCCGGACCGGAATCGGCGGCGCCTGCTGCCACGTCCTTCCCCCGTCGGCGGTCCGGAATGGCACGACAGTGCTCACACAGGCTGCGGCGGAGCGGACAGTCTCAGCCACCCAGGCGTGAGTCGAATCCAGGAAGTACTCGTTGTCGATCGGCGTGCGATTGGGGATCGATGGAGGCGCCGCCGCCGACCAGTGCGACCCCCCGTCAGTGGTGCGCATCGGGCCGTAAGCCCAGCCGGCAGCCGAGCTGGCCATCTTCGCGGTCGTCGGCGGTGAGCTCGCCCAATGTCGCGCGCCGTCGCCGGAGCAGAAGGACGCGCTGGTCGGGGTGGGGAGGGCCAGATAGTGCGGCGTCGGCTCGGCCTGAGACCCAGATGGAGGAGGAATGACGGTGCTCTGCTGGCACGCGAGCAGGGCCACCACGGTTCCAGTCCAGGCCATCGCACCGATGCGTAACACGCGCAACGGTCGAGCATGCTACTAGCTCGTTGTGGACTCGCGGCCACAGGTGGCCCGCCGGCAAGCGCTGCGGCTAGACTTCGCCACCAGCATGAAGACGCCCCCCGGCCAGCGCGAGGCACCGGTCCAAGTGATGACCACCACTCAGGGCGAACGCGACCGCCGGTTCCTGGTGTTCGCCGGCGCCGTGCTGATCGCGATCGCGTTTGGGTTCAAGTCCGAGCTGCTGGCGCAGAACCAGGTCTGGGCGCTCGGCCTGGGGCTGATCGTGGTGGCGGCGCCCGCGATCCTGGCCTATTTACGGGCGGGGGAGCCGCCTGCTGTCGAGCACTACATCCCCGTCGTCCTAGGGGCGATCACCCTCGCCGGCCTGACGATCCTGGTCCCGGAGCTATGGAAATTCGGGGTGCTGACAGTCGCCTTCGGCATCGGTTTTATGATCGCCGCGCGCCTGGACTACCTGCGCCTTCGCAATGCTGAGAAGCGTGGGCACCTGGTGCTTCAGGAGGCGATTCTCGTCTGCGTCCTGGCGGGCGCTTACCTCGTGGTCGTCACCTTGCAGTTCAACTCGATCCTCAGGCTGCTCTGGATCCTGACGATCACATTCCTGGCGTCATATCGCAGCTTCCGCATCAACGGCACCCCGATCGCACCCACGCGCGCCTTCATCTTCGCGGTGTTCGTCGCGCAGGTGGTCACGTTCCTGGCCTGGGCGGTCACCACGCTGGAGACGTTCCTGGTCCTCAACGAGGGCACCTTCGCCGTGATCCTCCTGTTCGCCTGGTACATCAACCGCGGTCTGGTGCGCCATACGGTGGAGGACAGCTTCACCAGGCACGTGGTGCTGGAGTACGTGGCCTTCGCCGCGGTGCTCCTTTACCTCTTCGTTTCGAGCTACATACCCAGGTAGGCCTTCTGCACCTCGTCGGAGTCAAGTAGCTCCCGGCCGGTTCCCGACTGGACGACCACGCCGGTCTCGAGCACATAGCCGCGGTTGGCCACCTCAAGCGCCTTGTGCGCGTTCTGCTCCACGAGCAGGACCGGGGTGCCCTGTGAGTTGATCTCACGGATGATGCTGAAGATGGTGTCGACCAGGATGGGTGCCAGCCCAAGCGATGGCTCGTCGAGCATGAGCAGCTTCGGCCGCGCCATCAGGGCCCGCCCCATAGCCAGCATCTGCTGCTCGCCTCCCGAGAGCGTGCCGGCGAGCTGACTCTTCCGCTCCTGGAGCCGCGGAAAAAGGGTGTACACGCGCTCGATGTCCGCTTTGACGCCCGAGCTGTCCCTGCGCGTGTACGCGCCCATCCGGAGGTTGTCGAGCACCGTCAGCCTCGGAAAGATCCGCCTTCCCTCGGGTGAGTGGCCGAGGCCGAACTCAACCACCTTGGAAGGTGCGACCCGACTGATGTCCTTGCCGTTGAAGCTGACAGAGCCCGCAGCCGGATGCATCAGACCCGAGATCGTCCGCAAGGTGGTGGTCTTGCCGGCGCCGTTGGATCCGATGAGGGCCACGATCTCGCCCTTGTCCACGTCCAGATTCACCTTGCGCAGCACGTGCACGCGACCGTAGAACGCGTCTACGTTTCTGAGCTCGAGAAGGGCCACTCTCTCAGGCCGAACGTCCGAGGTAGGCTTCGATCACCAGCGGGTCGCGGCGAACCTCCTCGGGCGTGCCTTCGGCGATCTTTTCGCCATGGTCCAGCACGGCGATCCGCTTCGACGATTCCATGACCACGCGCATGTCGTGCTCGATCAGGAAAACGGTGATGCCGAGGCCCAGGATCTTCTCCACCAGCCTCATCAGGTCGACCTTTTCCTGCGGGTTGAAACCGGCCGCCGGCTCATCCAGCAGCAACAGGCGCGGCCTGGTCGCGAGAGCGCGCGCGATCTCGAGGCGGCGCTGCTGGCCGTAGGCCAGGTTGCGCGCGTAGTTGTCGGCCTGCCGGGCGATTCCGACGAAGTTGAGGAGCTCGGTCGCCGCCTCAGTCACAGCCACCTCCTCGCGTCGCGCTTTGGGGGTCTTGAATAGGGAGTCCCAAAGCTTCGCCGACATACGTACGTGCTGGCCAAGGCGCACGTTGTCGAGCGCCGTCATGTAGTCGAAGAGCCGGATGTTCTGGAACGTCCGCGCGATGCCGAGCCTGGCCACCTGGTGCTGTTTCAGCCCGCTGATCGACTTGCCTTCGAAGACGACATTGCCGAGGGTCGGCTGGAACAGTCCCGTGATGCAGTTGAACAGCGTCGTCTTGCCCGCACCGTTGGGGCCGATCAATGCGAAGACCTGGCCCATTGGGACGTCGAACGAAACGTTGTCGACCGCGATCAGCCCGCCAAAGCGCTTGGTCACGCCCTCGAGGCGAAGGATCATTTTCGACGAGGGTGCTGGGGAGCTCAATGAGCCGTGGTCTCGGCGACAGCCGTGATTGGCTGCTCGTCGGTGCTGCGGCGTCGAAGCTCTTCGGCGCGCGACCGGCTGGGGATGAGCCCTTGCGGGCGCAGCAGCATGATCGACACGAGGATGACACCGAAGAAGAGGAATGGCAGCAGCTGCACCTCCGCGCTGAGCCCAGGCCAGCCGTGTTGGTAGTTGGGCTGGTTTAGAAATCCCAGCCCCACGGTTTGTGCCAGGTTGGAGGCATAGTCCGGAAGGTTGGGCAGAAAGATGTAGAGGATGTAATAGATGAGAAGCGAGCCGACCATGACACCAGGGATGTTGCCCATCCCTCCGAGGACCACCATGACCAGCACGGTCACCGAGACCACGAAGCTGAACGCATCGGGCCCGACCAGCGACAGCTTGGTGCCGTAGTAGGCGCCGGCAAAACCGCTGAACGCGGCCCCGATTCCGAAAGCAAGCAGCTTGGTGGTGACTGTGTTGACCCCCATCGCCGCCGCTGCGACCTCGTCCTCGCGTACGGCCATCCAGGCCCGTCCCATCCGGGATCGTTGCAGGTTGTTGACCAGGATCACGCAGATGAACACGAGGATGACCATCAGTGCGTAGTAGGCGACAGGGTCGTAATTGAACTCGAAGTCCTTCACGACACCGAAGGCCTGGTTCACCCAGGGGCCGACGAACCAGAACGGAAGCGTCGGCTGGTCGAGGGCGTTGATCCCGTTGATGCCGCTGGTCCAGTTGCCCAGCGGGCTTCCGAACCCCATGTTTCGGAACACCCGCGGCACGATCTCACCGAAACCGAGGGTGACGATCGCCAGATAGTCGCCACGGAGGCGCAGGGTCGGCGCGCCAAGCAGGGCCCCAAAGCTCGCGGCGAAGAACATGGCCAGGAACAGCACGATCCAGAACGGAATGTGAATCTCGTGTTGAAGTGGGCTCGCGCCCAACTGCCCCGACGCCAGCATTCCTGCCGTGTAGGCCCCGATCGCAAAGAACGCCGCATAGCCGAGGTCGAGCAGGCCGGCGAAACCCACCACGACGTTCAACCCGATCGCAAGAAGAACAAAAACGCCGGCGCTGGCGGCCTCGCTGATCATCGGGCTTGGATCGCCGGTGAGGTTGGCGGCGATGGTGGGGAAGAAGAGAGCAGCCACGATCAGGGCCGCATAGATCACGGAGTTGCGCTCGTGGGCTCGCCTCCCGATCCAGGCCGACAGGGCTCGTGAGCGCTCTCTCACTTTTCAGGCACTCGCATCCCGAGCAACCCGGTAGGTCTGAACACCAGGACCAGGATCAGAATCGCGAAGATCCAGACGTCGGTCCACTCCGCCCGGAGGTAGCCGTTGGAGAAGGCACGGACGAGGCCGATGAAGAGGCCGCCGAGCGCCGCGCCCTGGATGTTTCCGATGCCTCCGAACACTGCCGCGGTGAGAAGCCGAGCTGGAAGTTGATGCTGTTGTAGTAAAGGCCGAAGACGATGCCTCCAGCCCCGGCGAGCGCAGCGCCGATGAAGAACGTGGCTGCGATCGTGCGGTTGATGTCGATGCCCATCAGCTGCGCCGCCTCGCGGTCCTGGGCGGTCGCCCGCATCGCCTTGCCGAGCTTGGTCCCGTTGACGAACGTCGTCAGGGCCACCACCAGGATGACGGCCACGATGATCACGAGGATGTCCTTGGTGCCGATGCTGGCGGTGCCTCCGATGGGGATCCTCGTGTCGGGCAGAAGGTCCGGGTAGTGGACCGTGGAGTTACCGATCCAGAGCACCATGATGCCCTCGAGGATGAACGAGACCCCCACCGCGGTGATCAGAGGCGCCAGGCGAGGTGCGTTGCGAAGGGGCCGGTAGGCGACCCGCTCGATGAAGATGTTGAGCACCCCGGTCAGGAACATCACGATGAAGAACACCGCGACCAGGGTCAGCCCGACCGATAGACCGAAGGCGTTTCCCTCGGCCAGGCCGAAGGCTCCCATGACCGGCATCGAGACGACGGCGCCCATTGTGAACACGTCGCCATGGGCGAAGTTGATCAGCTCGATGATGCCGTAGACCATCGTGTAACCAAGGGCCACCAGCGCATAGATCGCGCCGTCGGCGAAGCCGTAGGTCAAGATCTGCAGGAAAAAGCTCGGGCCTTCGGAGACGATCCGGGGGCCCACCAGCACGATCAGGATGGCGGCGCCGAGCAGCAGGAGGATCCGAGTGCCCAGGGGCCCGCTCAGGCTTTTGCGGACTCTAATTACCGCTGCCAACTTCGCAGCACAATATTCGCACCTCGAGAGAAAGGGCGAAGGGGGCTTTGGGCCCCCTCCGCTTATGAGGTCAACTCTTCTGGGCTTAGGTCAGTGGGTTCGCGCCGAAGTCAAAGGCCTTGATGTACTTCCAGTCGGCCGTCGCGTCGGTGCTGACGTCCTCGTAAAGGGAGACGATCTTGGCCGCGTTGTCGCCGTTCTGGTCGAAGCCGATGGTGCCGGTCACGCCCGAGTAGCCCTGAGTGCCGGCTATCGCAGCGCGCACGGCGTCTCGCGTCGGCAAGTTACCGCTGTTGGCCTTGATGGCCTTGTCGATCGCGGCGACGATGAGGCCCGCGCAGTCATAGGCGACCATCGTGTAGGAACCGTAGTCGGCCTTGTTCGGAAACGCCTGCTTGAAGGCCGCGATCGTGGAGGCGGCGCTGCTCACCTGGTCGGCGTTGACCGATGCGACAGTGCCGTAAACGCCGACGGCGTTCTGCCCGGCGTCCTTGGTGCAGGCCGGGTCCTGGGCGATACCGTCACCACCGAGGAACGGGGTGGCCGCACCGGTCGGGAAGATGCCGGCCATCTGGTTGCGAATCACGCAGCCCTTGTCGGCCGAGAGTCCGCCGTAGTAGATGCCCTCGGCGCCGGCCTTCTGGGCCTGTGTCAGGAACGGCTTGAAGTTGTTGGTGTTGGCCGGGTCGTAGTCCTGGCGAAGGACGATCGTGCCGCCGAGCTTTATGAACTCGGCGCTGAAGGTGTCGGCGATGCCCTTGCCGTAGACGGAGTTGTTGGAGAAGACGGCCATCTTCTTGAGGTTCAGGGTGTTGTAGGCGTAGAGGGAGCTGGCCGGACCCTGCAGGTCGTCGGTCGTAGCGAGGCGGAAGTAGTTGTTCTTGTCGGGATGCGCCTTGCGAAGGTCAGCCGGTGCGGGGAGGCCTGCCGCCTGGCAGGTCACGTCCTGGCCGTTTGCCCGCAAGACGCCGGGCGTGTAGACGGTCTTGGTCAAACAGGGGTTGGTGTTGGCCGGGCTGACCATCGACAGGTAGACCTGATTGGCCAGCGGGATGGACGCCCGGGCGATGCCTGAGTCGAACGTCCCGACCACCGCCAGCACAGTGGAGTCTGCGATGAGCTCCTGCATGACCGCGGCGCCCCTGGTCGCGTCGGGGCTGCCGTTGACTGCATAGTCCTTGGCGCTGACCTTCAAAGTGAAACCGTCAATCGTCGGGTGCTGCTGGACGTAAAAGAGCACTCCGTTCTTGGTCGGTGTTCCCTGGGATGCCTCCTCACCGGAGAGAGGCAGAGAAACTCCGATGGTGATCGTGCCCTTGGACCCGCCGCCGCTGGAACTGCCGCCGCACGCGAATACAGCCAAGGCTGCAACGATGAGGACTGTAAGTCCCCTAGCTCGAACCATGTCTTTCCCCTTGTGATTAATGGGAGGCAGAGCGCACCCGCGCAAAGCCATACGCCTCCCTACACCCGCCGCCCTCTTCCCAACCGGAGTCGGGGCGAGAGTGCGCCGGCGGCGAGTGCGGCCACATGGGGTGGCCGAACGGCTACTCCGCCCAGAACTATCGACTTGCCGGGCCCTGCAAGTCAAGTCGAAGTTTTGAAGGGCGGCTCAATATGGAAGCTTCACGGAGTAGTCGATCTCGCCCACGAGCGTCCAGGCGGCCGCCGGATCAGCGGCCGCGGCCTCATAGACAGACAGCGCTCGATGCGTCGTGTCCCCGGCCTGGTCGAAGCCGATCGTGCCGGTGGCGCCTGCGAACCCCTGCGTCGCGGCCACCTGCGCGATCACGTCGGCGCGAGCGGGAAGCCTGCCTCCGGCCGCTTTGATCGCTCGGTCCAGCGCGCCATAGAGCACACCGGTGGCGTCGTAGGAGACGACCGTGTATCCCCCGTAATCAGAGGGAGAAGGGAACGCCGCCTTGAACGCTCTGATGACCGCGGTCGCGCTGCCCAGGAAGTTGGGGTCAACCGCGGGCACCGTCGCGTAGATGCCTGCCGAGTTGGCGCCGGCCTGCTCGACGCAGGCAGGATCCTCGGCGATGCCGTCCCCACCGAGGTAGGGCGCCGCTTCGCCGAACGGGAAGGCCTTTGTCATCTGGCTTCGGATCACGCAGCCGCTGTTCGTGGTGGTGCCACCGAAGTAGACCGCCTGGGCGCCATCCGCCCTCATGCGCTTGAGGAACGAGGCCACGTCCTGGCTGCCGGACGGGTTCACGTCCAGGTGACCCACGACGTTGCCGCCCAGCCGGGTGAACCTGGCGGCGAAGCTGCGCTCGAGCGCCTGGCCGTATGCCTCGTGGTCCGAGATCGTCGCTGCGCGCAGGACGTGCAGCGAGGTGAAGGCGAAGTCCGCGGCGGCCGGACCCTGGAGGTCGTCGGTGGTCGCCAGCCGAAAGTAGTTGTTGATGCCCGTGGGCCTGAGCTCCGCCGGCGTGGGCAGCCCGACCTGCTTGCAGGTCACCGGGGTCCGCGCCGGGCTCAACCCGGCGGGAAGGAACAGCGCGCGGGTGAGGCACGGGCTGGCGGTCGCGGGGCTGATCATGACCAGGGACGCGACGTTCGCCACCGGAATCTCGGCTCGGGCGACGCTCGAATCGAACGGCCCGATCACCGCCATCACCGCGGGGTCGCCGATGAGCGTCTGAAGGTTGGCCGCGCCGCGCAGTGGCTGTGGCACCCCCTCCACCGAGTCGTCCTTGACCTCGAGCGCGACAGCGAACCCGTCGAGGATCGGGTGCAGCTGGACGTAGAGCTTGATTCCATTCAGGGCGGGATTCCCCACGCGTCCCTCGCTGCCGCTCAGAGGCAGGTCGATGCCAATCTTCAGCACCGGCCCCGACTGGTTGCCGCTTAGGATCGTCCCCGAGCACGCGAAGGCGATCGCGATTACCGATGTCAGCGCGAGCACGCCAACTATCCGACCAGCTCGAGGCACCGGGGACATTCTGGGCATCGGGCCCCACCCTCGCCACCGCCTGGCGTTATCTATACTCGTGATCCCTCACCCACCAGTTCGCCCGCGCGCGACCACACCCATCAGGAGCACCATTTGAAGACCGAGTCGTCAGAGCACCTAAAGCCGCGCTCGCAGTACGCGGAAGACGCGGTCCAGCTCGCCATCGCGGGTAAATGGGACGAAGCTGTCAAGCTCAACAAGTTCATCGTCGACAGCTTCGGAGCCGACGAGGAGACGCAGAACCGGCTGGGTAAGGCGCTCTCCGAGATGGGCAAGCTCAAGGATGCTAAGGCGGCCTACGAAGCTGCGCTGAAGCTAA
>Ga0209805_1002806_pt1 | contig 10087 bp, 7 predicted proteins | sample GraSoiAngelo_148_FD_185905 | JGI IMG/M metagenome (GOLD analysis project Ga0209805, IMG submission 185905) | Grasslands soil microbial communities from the Angelo Coastal Reserve, California, USA - 14_1009_09_20cm (SPAdes) (version 2) | ecosystem: Environmental > Terrestrial > Soil > Grasslands ... | reverse complement strand
TAGTGTGCGCGGAGGCCTTCGTAATACTCGTCAGGCAGGCTGAGGGCGACGACCGCCGCGTGCTGCAGCGGGGTCGGAGCGCCGACCGTGAGGAAGTCGTGCACCTTGCGGATGCGCTGCGTGATCGGCCTGGCCGCGATCGCCCAGCCGACACGCCAACCGGTCACCGAGTAGGTCTTGGAGATGGAGTTGATGGTGATCGTGCGGTCCTCCATCCCGGGAAGGCTCGCCATGGAGACGTGCTGGGCGCCGTCATAGAGGATGTGCTCGTAGATCTCGTCCGTGACCGCGTAGGCGTCCCAGCGGTTGCACAGCTCGGCGATCATCTCGAGCTCGGCGCGGCTGTACACCTTGCCGGTCGGGTTGTTCGGCGTGTTGATGATCACCGCCTTCGTGCGCTCGTTGAAGGCGGCGGCCAGCTCGTCCGGGTCGATGCGCCAGTCGGGCGGATGAAGCGTGACGTACCTCGGCGTCGCGCCCGACAGGCGGCCGTCTGGGCCGTAGTTCTCGTAGAACGGCTCGAAGACGATGATCTCGTCGCCCGGGTTGATGATGGCCATGAGGGTCGCGATCATCGCCTCGGTCGCGCCGCACGTGACGGTGATGTCCGTGTCCGGGTCGGAGGCGATCCGGTTGTAGCGCTTTGCCTTGGCGGAGATGGCCGCTCGCAGCTCCGGCTCGCCGAAGGTCACCGGGTACTGGTTGTGGTCCGCGTTGATGGCGGCGATCGCGGCGTCCTTCAGCTCGCGAGGCGACTCGAAATCGGGAAATCCCTGCGAGAGGTTGTAGCCCCCGGCCGCGTCGCAGATCCGCGTCATCTCGCGGATCACGGACTCGGTGAAGGTTTCGGTGACCTCCGAGAGCTTCTTCACGAGAGCCCGTAGAAGGAGCGCACCGTCGAGATCACGTGCTCGACCTCGTCGTCGTCCAGCTCGACCGCCAGGGGGAGCGAGCAGACCTCGCTCGACAGCAGCTCGGTCTCCGGAAAGCCGCGGTCCTCGAGCTGCAGCGCCTCGTGCCGGTAGTAAGGCTTGCGCCACTGCACGAGCACCTCGACGCCGTGCTCGCGCATGTGATCGCTGAAGGCGTCGCCCTGCTTCGAGCGGACGACGTAGTTCTGGAAGACGTCGCTGCGGCCGTCGCCGTTGAAGTGGGGAAGGGCGAGGTCGTCGATGCCGGCGAACCCGGCCCGGTAGCGCTCCGCGATCACGCGGCGCTTCTCGATCCACTCGGGCATGTGCCGGAGCTTGACCGACAGGAAAGCGGCCTGGATGTTGTCGAGCAGGCAGGTGAACCCGTGCCCGTGGTACTGACCCGTGTGCCGGTCCTCCCCGTTGAAGCGCATCCGCCTGGCAAAGTCGGCGACCTCGTCGCTGTTGGTCGTGATGGCGCCGCCGTCGCCGTAGCCGCCAAGGATCTTGAACGGGTAGAAGCTCCAGCAGCCGGTCACGCCCCAGGCCCCGGCCTTCTTGCCGTCCTGGCTCGCGCCCAGGCTCTGGCATGCGTCCTCGACGATGGCCAGGCCGTGCTTCTCGGCGATCTCGGTCACCGCCGGCATGTAGGCCATGCGGCCGTTGAGGTGGACGGGGATGATGCCGCGGGTGCGTGGGGAGATCGCCTCTTCGATCCGGTCGACGTCGATGTTGAAGTCGCGTCCCACGTCGACCAGGACCGGCCGGGCCCCCACGTTCACCACGGCTGAGGCCGTCGCCACGAACGTGTGGGCGGGGACGATCACCTCGTCGCCGGGCCCGATCCCGCAGGCGCGCAGCGACATGTGCAGCGAGTCGTAGCCGCTGTTGAGGCCGACCGCGTGCCGGGTGCCGACGAACTTCGCGAGCTCGCCCTCGAAGTTCCAGAGCTCCTCCCGGTCGATCAGGTTGCCGTTCTCCATCACCTTGAAGTAGGCGGCGTCGAGATCGGGCTTCAGCTGCCGGTAGAGCTTGCCCGGGTTGACGAAGCGGACCTTGTAAGCCAAACCGATACCTCCGGTCAGGAGTAGTGCACCGTGCGCCGGACGGCTTCGACGACGTCCGCCGCCCACGGGTAGTACGCCTTCTCCAGCGGCGAGCTCGACGGCGCGGGTGCCTCGGCAAGCGTGACCCGTGCGATGGGGGCTTTGAGCGCGCCGAACGCGCGCTCCGCCACCATGGCGGCGATCTCGGCCGCGGCGCCGCAGCTGCGCCAGGCGGCGTCGGCGATGACGAGGTGGCCGGTCCTGGCGACGGAGTCGCAGATCAGGTCCTCGTCGAGCGGCTTCAGCGTGCGCGGGTCGATGACCTCGGCCTCGATGCCTTCCTCCGCGAGCGAGACAGCCGCGGCCAGCGCCTCCACGTTCATGTACGAGGTGGCGACGATGGTCACGTGCTTGCCCTTGCGACGCACGGCGCCCTTGCCGATCGGCACCGTGTAGAGCTCCTCCGGCACCGGGTCCCGCTGGCTGTACAGCCAGCGGTCGTCGATGTAGATCACCGGGTTGCCGTCGTAGACGCTGGAGATGAGGAGGCCTTTCGCGTCGTACGCCGTGGACGGCATCACGACCTTCAGGCCGGGGATGTGCATGTAGTAGGACTGCAGGGCCTGCGAGTGCTGGGCTGCCTGCTCGCCGCCGCGGTTGATGATCCCGCGCACCACCATCGGCACGTTGATCGCGCCGCCGAACATGTAGTGCGCCTTGGCCGCCTGGTTGAGGATCTGGTCGGTCGCGAGGACCATGAAGTCCATCCGCGGGTGGATCACGACCGGGTGCATCCCTGCCATGGCCGCGCCGATGGCGATGCCTGTCACCCCGTTCTCGGAAACCGGGGTGTCGACGACGCGGGCCGTGCCGAACTTCTTCTCCAGCGCGACCATGCTGCTGCCCACGTACCACGGGCTGTAGAGCCCCTGGCCGATCAGGAGCACGGTCTCGTCGCCTTCGAGCAGCTGGGTGAACGCTTCGTTGATCGCCGAACCGTAGTCGAGCTCGCGCACCGCGACCTGGGGCCGGACGCTAGTCCTTGTAGACATACTTCAGGAGGTCCTTTACTTCGGGGAATGGGCTCTTGCGGGCGAAGGACATCGAGTCGTCGACGTCGTCCTGCACCTGCGTGTCGATCCTGGCGCGCTCGGCCTCGGTCATGACGCCGGTCTCGGCCATCCGGCCGGCCAGCCGCTCGATCGGATCGCGGGCGATCCAGGAGTCGAGCTCCTCGCGGGTGCGGATGTCGTACTCGAGGTCGTAGCTCGGCCCGACGTGCCCGCGCCAGCGGTAGGTCATGCACTCGAGCATCGTCGGGCCTTCGCCCGCGCGCGCCCGCTCCACCGCGCTCGCGGCGGTCCGGTAGACCTCGACGGCGTCGTTGCCGTCGATCCTCAGCCCGGGAAGACCATAGGGCTCGGCGTGCTTGAAGAGCTCCGGCTGCGGCTGGCGCACGCCCAGCGGCAGGTGGCTCGCGTACAGGTTGTTCTCGCAGATGAAGATCACCGGCAGCTTCTTCAGGGAGGCGAAGTTGAGCGACTCGGAGAAGATCCCCTCCTCGATCGCGCCGTCTCCGAAGAAGATCGCGGTCACGTGGTCGCGCCCGAGCAGCACGCTCGCGAGCGCGGTGCCGACGCCGGGTCCCATGCCGCCGCCGACAAGCGCCGACGTTCCGAGCAGCCCGATCTCCGGCGCGGTCAGGTGCATGGAGCCCCCTCGGCCCTTCGAGCACCCGGTCTCGCGGACGAAGATTTCCGCGGCGAGGCCGCGCATCGAGCCGCCCTTGGCGAGGTAGTGGCCGTGCGAGCGGTGACCGCCGAAGACGTAGTCCCCCTTCTCGAGCGCCGTGCACACGCCCGCGGCGACGGCCTCCTGGCCGATGTAGAGATGCGTGGGCCCCTTGAACTCCCTGGCCGAGGACGACTCCGCGATGGCCTCTTCGAACCTGCGGATTCGCTGCATCGCGACGTACATGGAGCGAAGGACTTCAGGCGAGGGCGATTCCGTCGCGGCTGCTCTGGGGTGGACGGGGACGGGTTTCACGCTGTGCAATTCTCCATGATTGACCACCGGCTGGGGTGCGGGACCGAGTTCCTCGGTCTGCCCTCAACGCCCGCGCCCAGGATTTCGTTACGCGTCGGCCGCCGGTTCCGTGAACAGCGCCTTCGCGGTCTGGGCGAGGATCTTGACGTCCGTCCACACCGACTGCCTGCGCACGTACTCGAGGCCGAGCCGGATCTTACCGGGATGGATTTTCTCCATGTACGTGCGTTCGGGATCGTCGCTGCCCTTGAGGATCTCGCCTTCGTTGCGGTAGCGGATCGACGCCCAGTCCGTGATGCCCGGCTTCACGCTGAGCAGCAATCTCTCCTCGGGCGTATACGCGTCCACATATTGCTTCACCTGCGGCCGGGGCCCGACCAGGCTCATCTCGCCCCGGAACACGTTGATCAGCTGCGGGATCTCGTCGAGCTTGTACCGGCGGATGGTGTGGCCCATGCGCGTGAGGCGAGGATCGTCGGCCGCGGTCGAGGGCCCGCCGATCCTGTCCGCGTTCACGACCATCGTGCGGAACTTGTACATGCTGAACATCTCGCCGTCCTTGCCCACGCGCTGCGCGCGGTAGAAGACCGGGCCCCCGTCGTCCGCCTTGATCCGGATCGCGGTGTAGGCGATCACCGGAGAGAGCACGGCGAGGCCCAGCGCCGATGCCGCGAGGTCCATGCCGCGCTTGACGAGACCCAATGCGGGGGAACCCTCTACGAAGCGGGCGAGGCGGCGTCCATCCTGCTGCGCATCCTCACGCGTGCTTCCGCGAGCTGCGTCTGCCAGCCGTCCATCCCGAGCTTGAACGCCACGATGCCGAAGATCCACATCCCGCGGTCGCTGGGGATGTCTCCGCTGAGGTTGGCGACGACGAAGAAGATCGCGAGGATCATCGTGATCCCGGCGACCGCGGGAGATGCGCGCTTGATGCCGGACCAGAAGAACGCCACCCAGCCGACCAGGAGCGGCACGATGATGAGCAAGAAGCCGATCAGGCCGGTCTCGGCCGCGACCTCGAGCGGGACGTTGTGGGGGTACTGGTAGACGTGGCCGATGGTCTCGGTGTCCGCAACCAGGCCGTCGAACGACCCCACCCCCGTCCCCAGCAGCGGGCTCTCGACGACGAGGGTCAGGCCTTTGTGCAGGAGCTTGTCGCGGTCGCCCGCGTTGACCTCCAGGACGATGAGCCGGTCGGTGACGCAGTGGCAGGGATTGTTGGGGTTGTAGGTGACGCCGATGGCGACGACCGTGAGCGCCACAAGGACGAGCGGCAGGATGACGTAAGGCTTGGCGATCGCATTTCTCAACTTCTGGGACGTGCTCCCGCTTGCGCGCCTGAACGCGATCGCGCCCCAGTACACGCCGGAGAGCAGCAGACCGACGCCGAAGGCCGCCAGCGACTGGCGCGCGTCGGCGAAGAGGATGCCCACCACGCCGAGCACGCCCACGGCGCCTGAGATCCAAAGGTTCCGGATCAGCCACGGCTGGACCGCCACCAGCGTGCCCAGGGCGATCAGGTTTCCCTGCCACGAGTAGCGGTCGGCGCCGAGGAAGCGGTCCCCGAGGAGGGCGACGGTGACGAGCGCGATCACGATGCCGAGCAGCAGCTGGCCCCCGGCCGCGGGCCATGCGTCCTCGGCCTTGTCGATCATGATCGACACCGCCGCCGCCATCGGCAGCACGATGAACACGAAGTAGACGATCTTCGACCCGCCGTAATCCAGCTGGTCCGGCGTGAGGTGGAGCAGGTACCTCGAGCGCAGCCAGGAGAGGATCATCCAGAGCGCGGCGACGCCGACGTAGGCGAGCATGAAGCGATTCGCCCGGCTGAACTTGAAAGAGAACAGCGCGATGACGACGTACACCGCGGCGAATCCCGCTGACACGAGCGTGCGCTGCGGGGAGCTGACCAGGACGACGGCCGGCAGCGCGGCCAGCGCGCCCAGCTTGACGAGGGCGAGAGGGCTGCGGTCGGCGGGTGCTTTGACGAACTCGGAAATTCGGCTCACCTCGAAGATTGTGAGGCCGGCGAGGATCCACAGGGCGATGACGAACGCGAGCACCGCGCTTGTCGTCTGGTCTGTCACTCGGGGCAGCAGGAGGGCGAACAGGACGAAGCACAGGAAGGAGATGACGATGTTGCGCGCGTTGACCGGCCGCACGTGCCGGGCGTCGATCACGCTGCGCAGAGTCACGTACACGCCCCACGGCAGCGCGCCCACCATGGTCAGGCGGAGCACGTCCGCGCCGGCGGCGAAGCCCGGACCCAGGTAAGCGTTCACGATCTGTCCCGCGAAGACCTCGGTCGCGACCACGACGACGAGCGTGCCGGCCATCGTGATGCCTACGACCTCGGCCATCTCGGTGCGCAAGCGCTTCACCGAGCCCGCGGCGAACATGCGCGAGGCAAAGGGCAGCAGCACGAAGCTCACGGGGGTCAGCGCCGTACCGATCATGCCGAGGGCGGCGATGCCGAACGCCACGATCCCGGCGACGCGGATGTCCGCGGCATGGGCGACCAGGATGCCCGGCATCGCGAACAGCAGCAGCGAGACGAAATCGCCCGGGATGCGCGGCACGCCGAAGCGGGCGAGCTCGCGGACTTTGCTCTTCAGGTCGTGGATGCTCAGAGGGAGCCTCGACAAAGCGACGCCGGCGACCACGAGCCAGCCCGCGCCCATCGCGATCAGCATCAGCTCGACCGAATCGCGGAAGAGCACGATCGCCGCGATGGGGACGACGGCGAAGTTCAACACGTAGACCACGTTCGCCCACTGGATGCGCGCCATGCCGCGCAGGTAGCTGTAGGCGATCACCTGCGCACCGCCGCCCACGATCAGGACCGGCATGGCCACGACCAGTCCGCTGTAGGTCGCCGAACCGAAGAACACCTGCGCCCAGAAGCCGTTGAAGACGAGGAGCACGGCGCTCAGCACCGCTGCGCCGGCGCCCAGCATGAGCAGCGCGGCGGGCGGATACGCGGACGACCCATCCGCCTTGTTGGCCTCCGCGTAGGAGACGTAGCGTGCCACGCCCACGTCGAGCCCAAGCACGACCAATGGCAGGAGCAGCGAGAGCGTCCTCCGGGAAAGGCTGTACTCGCCAAACCCGGTCGTGCCCAGGAACACCGCCACCAGCCGAAAAGCCAGGAGGTAGCTCACGACGACCAGCGCTTCGGCCACAAAGGTCGTGATGTAGTCGCGACGCATGCTCATGCTTCGGTCTTCTCGAAGACGTTGAGGAGCCGGTCGGACAGGACCGGGATGTTGTGATGCTCCAGCAGGTACCGCCTTCCTCGCTCGCCCATCTCGATCCTTTCCTCTGGTGTCAACGCCACCAGCTCGAAAATGGCATCGGCCAGGGCCTCTGGATCGCCGGGCGGGACGCTGATTCCGGCCTGGGCGTCACGGACCGGATCGTAGCTCGACCTCCCGAAAAGGATGATCGGCCTGCCCGCCGCCAGGTAGTCGGTGAGCTTGTTGAGGCTGATGCCGAAGCGGTAGAGCGGCAGGTCGCGGAGGACGTAGATGAAGGCGTCGGCCTCGCCCAGGACGCGGGCCACCTCCCGCTTGGGCACGGGTTCCCTGAACTCCACGTTGGCGAGCCCCTCCGTCCTGGCACGCTCGATCAGGCCCTCGCGCTCGACGCCGGCGCCGACCAGGATGAACCTGACGTCGTCCCGGCCGCGCCGCGCCAGCACCCCGGCGGCGTCGAGGATCGTGCCGACCGAGTTCGAGGCGAGGAAAGCGCCGACGTACATCACCTTGAACGGCCTGGCGGGTGCGCCCCGGTACGGGACCAGGTCGTCGTAGCGCTTCAGCTCCACTCCGTGCGGAACCCAAAGGATCTTCGCCGGCGACACCCCCTGCGACGCGACGTACTCATCGGTGTGCCGCCACAGCATCACGATGCGCTCCGCGTGGCGAAACAGGAATCGCTCCAGGCTCCGCATCGCGCGTGCGGCGCGGCCGTCGGCGCGCAGGCGGCCGAAGTCGATGAGGGTTTGCGGCCACAGGTCGGTGACCTCGAAGAAGAACCGCGCGCCTTTGAGGCGGGAGAGCAGCCAGCCGCTCAGCGCCGCCAGCGGGTGCACCGACACGCCGACCACGATGTCGGGACGCTCCCGGCGCAGCGCGCCGGAGAGCAGAGCCAGGACGCTGAACGTGACCATGTTGAGGACTCGGCGCCAGTCGTTGCCACGGTAGGAGGGGGCGGCGATCCAGACCATGCGCACGCCTTCGATGTCCTCTGAGCGCCACAAGCGGAACCCGAGCTTGCGCACCGGGCGCAGGTGGTAGTGGCTGAACGCGCACACGAAGATCGTGGTCGGGTTGCCCTTTTCGACAAAGCGCCTCGCGATGTCGAAGCTCCTGGTCGCCAGGCCGTCCGGCGGGTCGGCGTGGTGATTGACGATCCAGATTCGCATGGGGTCAGCCATAGAGACTACTGCCGAGACCAGACCGCTTCGGTGACCTCGACCGGGCAGAGCAAAGTAACATAGCGCCCTTGAATGAGGGCCCTGCGGCTCCCGAGGTCGGGAGCGGTGGACCGGCGGCCCGGAGCGATTGGGTGGTCGAGTCGGCCACCAGCCTCCTCCGCCGCGAGCCATGGATCGAGGTGTTCGAAGAGCGGATCCGGCTGCCGGACGGCCGCCGGGTCGACGACTTCTACACCGTCCGGCTCCGTGACTTTGTCGTCGTCGCTCCGTTCACCGAGGGTGGCCTGCTGGTCCTGGTGCGACACTACCGCCATGGTTCGCGGCGAATGACGTACTCGCTGCCTTCCGGGTTCATCGACGCGGGCGAGAGCCCGGCCGAAGCTGCAGCAAGAGAGCTGCTCGAGGAGACCGGCTTCGTCGCCGAGTCCTGGGCGGACCTCGGGAGCTTCGTGGTCGACGGCAACCGCGGGTGCGGGGTCGAGCACGTCTTCATGGCCGCCGGCGCCCGCCGTGACCGGGAGCCCGCACCTCACGACCTCGCCGAGTCGACCGTCGAGGTTGCGACCCTTGACGAGGCGGTCGAGCGGATGTGGCGAGGCGGCATCGCCGAGCTTCCCTCGGTGGCGGGACTCGCGCTGGCATCGATGCGGAAGAACGAAACGGCAAAATCCACACCTGGAGCCTAGGCAGTTGACCCAGAACACCAATCGGCATCGACACGCTTTCGACTGGTCCGGCAAGACAGTCCTCGTCACCGGCGGCGCTTCGTTCATCGGCTCGCACATCGTCGACCGGCTCATCGAGCGCGGCGCTCGCCGGGTGCGCGTGGTCGACGACCTGTCGAGCGGCACTGTGGCCAACATCCAGGGCCACCTCGACAGCGGCGCGGTGGAGCTGCTCGAGGCGAACCTGCTGGAGCCGGGCGTCACCGACGACGCATGCCGCGGAGTCGACCACGTCTTCCACCTCGCCGCCATCCACGGCGGCCGCGGCTACGTGGAGATGCATGACGCCGAGTGCGGCCGCAACCTCGTCATCGACGGCCTGATGATCAAGTCCGCGATCGACGCGGGCGTGGAGAAGTTCATCTTCGCCTCCTCGGGCTGCGTCTACCCCAACTACATCCAGCAGGACATCTCGAAGGAGCTGTACCTGACCGAGGACATGGTCGGGCCGCCCTACGACTCGGACCATCTCTACGGCTGGGCGAAGCTCATGGGCGAGCTCTCCCTGCAGGCCTTCCACCGCGATCGCGGTTTCAAGTCCGTCTCGTGTCGCCTGTTCACCGTCTATGGCGAGCGCGGGGTCGAGAACCACGCCGTGATCGCGATGATCGCGCGGGCGTTCATCGGCCAGGACCCGTTCGAGGTCTGGGGCGACGGCACCCAGATCCGGAACTGGACCTACGTCGGCGACATCGCGGACGGGATGCTCGCCGCGGCCGAGAGCGACGTGGTCGACGGCACGCCGATCAACCTCGGCACGATGGAGCGCACACGGGTCATCGACGCGGTGCACGAGGTGCTCCGCTACACGGGCAAGCAGGCCGAGATCAAGTTCCTGCGCGACATGCCGACCGGCCCGCTGAACCGCGTCGCCGGCAACAAGCTGGCCAAGGACCTGCTGGACTGGAGCCCCAAGAT
>Ga0209805_1002802_pt1 | contig 10096 bp, 9 predicted proteins | sample GraSoiAngelo_148_FD_185905 | JGI IMG/M metagenome (GOLD analysis project Ga0209805, IMG submission 185905) | Grasslands soil microbial communities from the Angelo Coastal Reserve, California, USA - 14_1009_09_20cm (SPAdes) (version 2) | ecosystem: Environmental > Terrestrial > Soil > Grasslands ... | reverse complement strand
GGCGCTCGGGCTCGGGGCGCCGATCACGGTGAGGACGGAGGCCACGCTGCAGGAGGTGGTGGAGACCCTGCAGGCGAGGCACATCGGCTGCGTGCTCGTAGTCGATCCGGACGGAAAGCTCGCCGGCATCTTCACCGAGCGCGACCTCTTGACCAAGGTCGCCTTGCGCTCGCTGGATTGGAGCAAGGAGCGCGTCGCCGATTTCATGACGCGCGATCCGGAAACGCTGCGCCCTGAAGACCGGATCGCCTGGGCGCTCAAGCTGATGCACGTGGGCGGATACAGGCACGTGCCGCTCACCGATGCCGAGGGCCGGCCCGTCGGCGTCATCTCCGTCAAGGACATCGTCGACTACATCGTCGACCTGTTTCCCTCGCCGGTGCTCAACCTGCCGCCGGAGCCGCACCAGACGGCATTCTCGGACGGCGAGAGCGGCGGCGAAGGCTGATCAGACGACGCCCTGCTCGCGCAGCGCATCCACCTCGGCGTCTTCCATGCGCAGCAGGCTCTTCAGCACCTCGGCGGTATGTTGTCCGAGAGCCGGTGGAGGAAGGTCGGTCCGATCCGGGCCCTCCGACAGGCGGATGGGCGACCTCACCATCGGAACATTCCCGGCGAGCGGGTGCGGCGCGTCGATCTCCATCCGCCGGTGGCGGACCTGCGGGTCCGCGAAGACCTGCGCCAGGTCGTTGATCGGCCCGCACGGCACGGTGGCTGCTTCCAGCGCGCCGATCCAGTCGCGGCTGTCGCGGCGGGCGACGATCCGTGCGAGCTTCGCCTCGAGTTCCGCGCGATTGCGCACGCGCGCGGCGTTCGTGGCGAATTTCGCGTCGCTCGACAGCTCTGGAACGCCCGCGACCTCGCAGAGGCGCGCGAATTGTCCGTCGTTGCCGACGGCCACGATGATGTGACCGTCCCTGGTGGCGAAGGCTCGATACGGGACGATGCTGGGATGCGCGTTGCCGAGCCGTTCCGGCGGCTTGCGGGCGAGGAGGTAGTTCTGCGCGTGGTTCGCGAGCATCGCCACCTGGACGTCCAGCAGCGCGAGGTCGATGTGCTGGCCGCGCCCGGTCCGCTCGCGGTGCGCGAGCGCCGCGAGGATCGCGGTCGCCGCGTACATGCCGGTGAGGATGTCGGTGATGGCGACGCCCACCTTCATCGGCTCGCCATCCGGTTCGCCGGTGATGCTCATCAATCCGCCCATCGCCTGGACGAGGAAGTCGTATCCGGCCCTCTCGCGGTACGGTCCTGTCTGGCCGAATCCCGTGATCGAGCAATACACCAGGCGCGGATTGAGCAGCGCCAGGGGCCGATGGCCGAGACCGTAGCGATCGAGCGCGCCAACCTTGTAGTTCTCGACCAGCACGTCCGACTGCGCCGCCAGCCGGCGGACGATGTGCTGCCCTTCCGGGCGCGCGATGTCGACGGTGATCGATCTCTTCCCGCGGTTGGTGCTGACGAAATAGGCGGACTCGCCGGCGTCCTCGCGCAGCCAGGGCGGGCCCCAGCCGCGCGTGTCGTCGCCCGTGCCCGGCCGCTCGACCTTGATCACGTCGGCGCCGAGATCGGCGAGTGCCTGGGTCGCCCACGGTCCTGCCAGGACGCGGCTCAGATCCAGGACGCGGATGTGCGCGAGCGCACCATTTGCCATGGCGGAATCATACGCCGCCCGGGCATCTACTGTGGCACGCGGAGGATGATTCCCTGAAGCCCCTGGTGAACTGGATATCTTTCGCCGCCGTCGCGCTGCTGGTGCTGGTCGCCGGCGCGCTCCTCATCCGCCTGTGGGTGCGGCGGGCGCGCCTGCGCGGGCGGGCACGCGGAGGATGATTCCCTGAAGCCCCTGGTGAACTGGATATCTTTCGCCGCCGTCGCGCTGCTGGTGCTGGTCGCCGGCGCGCTCCTCATCCGCCTGTGGGTGCGGCGGGCGCGCCTGCGCGAGCGCGTCCCGGTGCGGCGGGTGCCGCACCTGCGTCATCCGATCGTGCTCGCGCACGGAGTCTTCGGGTTCGACGAGATCGCCGTCGCCGGGCGCCGCCACCGCTATTTCCGCAATATCGCCGAGGAGCTTGCCTTGCCCGGTCTGGAGTTCTACCGGCCCCGCGTCGCACCCAGGGCGCCGATCGCGGTTCGCGCCGGGACCCTGGTCAAGCTCCTGCGGGCGCTCCCCGGCGATCGCTTCAACGTGATCGCCCACAGCATGGGAGGCCTGGACGCGCGCTTCGCGATCGCGCGTCTCGGCCTCGCCGACCGGATCGCCTCGCTCGTCACCATCGGCGCCCCACACCACGGAACGCCGCTCGCGGATGCGCCGTTTGCTCGCGCGACCGCGCGGCTCCTCGGCGTCGCGGCGCTCGCCGATCTCGCCCCCGACGCGTTGGAGCGCTTCAATCACGCCGTTCCCGACGTCGCAGGGGTCGCCTACTGCAGCGTGGTCGCGGCAAGCGACCTCTCGGAGACGAATCCATTGCTCTGGCCGACGCACCTGTACCTCAGCGCACACGGCGGGCGGAACGACGGGATCGTGCCACAGGAGTCGCAGCGCTGGGGAAAGGTGCTCCGCGAGATCGAGGCGGACCACTGGGCGCAGGTGGGCTGGTCGCTGCGGTTCGACGCAGTCGCGTTGTACGAGGAGATCCTGCGCGAGTTGGCCGGACTGGGTTTCTGACCGGCTCAACGGACGGAAGTGTCCGTGGCGCACTTTCCTCGCAACTCGACCACCGTCCTCCAGGCGCGATTGCGATCGACGTTCGCGTCGAGCACGGCGTTGCGGTAGTGAACGACTTCCAGCGCGAGCGCGACGATCGCGACGACGAGCGCTGTCTCCAGTGCGACCCGCGTCATGGGGCCTCCTGCCGCGTTGTGTGGCCATCGCCTCGCAGGAAGAGACCCCCCTGTGGAAGGCGATTGTACGGTCGCGAACGCTTGGCCCGCTCAGGCAGACGATTCCATCGCCGGAGCGACCTCGGCGGGCGCCTTGGCCGCTTCCGCGCGGTGGTCGCGCGCGATGAGCAGATAGATCGCCGGCACGAAGAACAGGGTGAACGCCGTTCCGATCGCCATTCCCGCCACCAACACCAGTCCGATGCTGTTGCGCGCCGCGGCGCCGGGACCGCTGACGAGGGTCAGAGGGAAATGGCCGCAGACCGTGGCCACGCTGGTCATCAGCACCGGGCGGAGCCGCGTCATGGCGGCGTTCTTGACGGCCTCGATCTTGCTTTGCCCCTCCTCCTGCAGCTTGTTGGCGAACTCGACGATGAGGATCCCGTTCTTCGAGACCAGCCCGACGAGCGTCACCAGGCCGACCTGCGAGTAGACGTTCAGCGTCGTCGTCCAGCCGTCCGTGAAGAAGTGGAGGTTCGGGTTCGGCATCTTCAGGAACGTCATCAGGAGCGCGCCGAACATGGCCAGCGGGACGGACCCCGCCAGGATCACGAACGGGTCGCGGAAGCTGTTGAACTGCGCCGCCAGCACCAGGAAGATGAGGACGATGGCGAGGAGGAACGCGGGAAGGAACTTGTTGCCTTCGGTGCGCAGCTGGCGTGACTCGCCGGTGTAGTCGACGGTGTATCCCTTCGGCAGGATCTTCGCCGCCTCGTCCTCGAGGAAGCGCAGCGACTCGTCGAGCGGGCGCATCGCCACGCCGCTCAGCTTCACCGCGTTGAGCTGCTGGAAGCGCTCCAGCGCGCGCGGCGTCACCGAGTCGTGCAGGGTGGCGATGGTGCTCAGCGAGACCAGCTGGCCGCTCGGGCCGGTGACGTGGACGTCGCGCAGCTGTTCGGGGTTCAAGCGCTCCACCCGCAAGAGCTGCGGGATGACCTTGTAGCTGCGCCCCGCCACGCTGAAGCGGTTGACGAAGTTGCCGCCGACGGCGGCTGCCAGGTCCTGGCCGACCGACTGGAGGTTCAGGCCCAGCTCCGCCGCTTTGTCCCGGTCGATCCGGATCTCCGATTGCGGCTGGTCGATCTTGGTGTCGATGAGTGGCGGAAACGCGAACATGCCGCTCTGCGCCGCCTTCATCTGCAGCTGCTGCGCGAATTGCAGGATCTCGTCCGGCTCCGCGGTCGACGCGATGAGGAATTCGACGGGGAAGTTGCTGCCGCCGGGGAGTGCGGAGGGAACGGTCACGAACGTCTGCACTCCAGGGATCGCCGCCACCTTCATCGACACCTCGGGGAGGATCTTGAATACGGGTCGCTTCCGCTCCTCCCACGGTTTGAGGACAGCGCCGTAGAAGCCGCCGGTGGGATAGGTGATCTGGAAGGTGAAGTCCGTCTCCGGGATCTCGGTGAGCTGCGCGTTGATCTCGCGGGTGGACGCGATCACCTGATCGAGCGTGGAGTTCGCCGGCGTGTTCACCACGCCAAAGAAGAAGCCCTGGTCCTCGGTGGGGGCGAGCTCCTTCGGAGCCAACATGAACATCCCCACCGCGGCCGCTCCGATGAGGACCCAGGCGAGGTAGATCGCGCCGCGCGCTGCGAACGTCTTCTCGAGGCTGCGCCCGTACGCGGCCTTGAACCGCTCGAAGGTGCGATTGATCAGCCCGGCGAGGCCCTTTTCCTCGGTCCTGCGGTCGAGGAGGTAACCGGACATCACCGGCGACAGCGTCAGGGCCACCACGCCCGAGATGGTGACGGCGCCCGCCAGGGTGAGCGCGAACTCGCGGAACAGCGAGCCGGTCAGGCCACCCTGGAAGGCGATGGGCGTGTAGACCGCCGCCAGCGTGATGGTCATCGAGATGATCGGGCCGACGAGCTCGCGCGCGCCTTTGAGCGCCGCGTCGATAGGCTTGAGGCCCTCGCGCAGGTGCCGCTCCACGTTCTCCACCACCACGATGGCGTCGTCGACCACCAACCCGACGGAAAGGACGATGGCGAGGAGCGTCAAGAGATTGATGGTGAAGCCGAGCGTCTGCACCAGGAAGATGCCGCCGATCAGCGAGGTCGGGATGGCCACGACCGGGACCAACGAGGAGCGCAGCGAGCCGAGGAAGAGGAAGATCACGATCACGACGATCAGGATCGTCTCGAGCAGCGTCTGCACGACCTCGCTGATCGCGCTGCGGATGTAGGCGGTGGCATCGTAGGCGATGCGCGCCTGGATCTGCTCGGGGATCTCCTTCTGCAGCGAGTCCATCTCCACGCGCAGGCGCTTGACGACGTCGAGGGAGTTGGCGTTCGGCAGCGGCCAGACTCCGATGAACACCGCGGTCTGGCCATTGAAGTTGACGGCCGTCTCGTAGTCCTCGGCGCCGAGCACCACGTCGGCGACGTCGCGCAGGTGCACCGTCGAGCCTTCGCTCTGCCGGATCACCATCTGCTCGAATTCCTGGGGCGAGCGCAGGTCGGTGTTCGCAGTCAGGTTCACCTGGACGAGCTGCCCTTTGGTCTGGCCGACGGCAGCCAGGTAGTTGTTCGCGGCGAGCGCCGTCCGGATCTGCAGGGGGCTGATGTTCAGGGCCGCCATGCGATCCGGCTTCAGCCAGATGCGCATCGCGAAGGTGCGGGCGCCGAGGATGTCGGCGCGCTGCACACCCTCGAGGGCGGAGAGCCGCGGCTGGACCACGCGGAACAGGTAGTCGGTGATCTCGTTCTGCTTGAGGAACTGCGAGGAGAAGCTGAGGTAGGCGGCGGCGAACTGGCTGTCGGCCGATTCGATGTTCAGCGCGGGGATCTCGGCCTCGGGTGGCAGGTCGCGCCGGACCTGGTCCACTTTGGAGCTGATCTCGGCGAGCGCCTTGGTGGAGTCGTAGTTGAGGCGCAGGCGCGCCCGGATGACCGAGGAGTTCTGCTTGCTCTCCGACTCGATGTACTCGATGCCGTCGGCGGCGGCGATCACGCGCTCGAGCGGCGTGGTGACGAAGCCCCGCACCAGGTCCGCCGTGGCGCCGACGTAAGCGGTGGTGACGGTGATGGCCGCGTTCTCGCTGCGCGGGTACTGGCGCACGTTCAGCGAGCGGATGGCCTGCACGCCCGCGATGATGATCAAGAGATTGACGACGATCGCGAGGACCGGCCGCCGGATGAAGAGATCGGTGAATCTCATGCGTACGCCTTTCTGCTTCTCACCGGTCTACAGGCGTGGGCGCGACTTCGACCTTGGGGGCGAGCTCGTTGTGCACCACCACCGGGGCTCCGTTGCGCAGCTTGAAGGCCCCGCTGCTCACGATCGTCTCCCCGGCGTTGAGCCCGGAGACCACGGCGACCAGGTCCCCACGGCGCTCGCCGAGGCGCACGAACTTCTGGTGCGCGATCAGAGCCTGTTTACCGGCGGCGTCGGGCTTCTCCTCGATCGCGAACACCGAATCGCCGTACGGCGCGTAGAGCACCGCGGTCGAGGGGATCACCAGGCGTCGGGCTTCTCCTCGATCGCGAACACCGAATCGCCGTACGGCGCATAGAGCACCGCGGTCGAGGGGATCACCAAGACCGTCCGCTTCTCCGGCGACAGCACTTCGACGTTGACGAACATCCCGGGGCGCAGCCGTCCGTCGGTGTTGGGGAACGTGGCGCGCACGCGGACGTTGCGCGTGTTGACGTCGACTTCCGGATTGATGGTGGTGAGCGTGCCTTCCCAGGAAGCCTGCGGGAACACGTCCGTGCGCAGGCGGCCGTTCATCCCGATCGTGAGCTCCGCCAGGGCTTGCTGCGGCAGCCAGAACTCGGCGTAGATGGGATGGATCGACTGCAGCGACGCCACCGGCGTGCCCGACGCGAGCACCTGACCCAACTCGACCTGCTTGATGGAGACGCGCCCGTCGAAGGGAGCGCGAATGGTCTTCTTGGCGATGGTGGCGTGGAGGGTGCCGACATTCGCCGCCGTCTGCTTCGCCTTCGCCTCGGCGGTGTCCAGGTCCGCCGGCGCGCTCACGTTGGCCTCGCGCAACGACCGGGCCCGCACCAGGCTCGCGCGCGCCAGCTCGGCGTCGGCCTGCGCCGAGGCGAGCTGGGCCTCTTCGGTGGAGGTGTCGAGCTTCACCATCACGTCGCCTTTGCGGACGAACGCCCCCGAATCGAACCCGATCTCCCGCACCAGGCCGGCCACCTCGGAGGCGAGGGTGACCGCGCGGATGGCAACGAGCGTGCCCACCGCCGCTCGGGACGCCTGCCATTCCTGGGCGTCCACCTGGGCAGAGGTCACCGATTCCGGCGGGATCGCGAACGACTTGCTGGCGTTGATCATCTTGGCGATCTGGCCGCCCTTGATGGCTCCCAAGACGCCGACTACGACGACGAGCGCGACCGCGGCGATGACCCACACACGCCACTTGCTGGGTCGCGTCAGATACTGAGTACCTGCTGCCATTTCCACAAGGTTCCTCCCCGGCGAGCCTGCTCCGAACGCCCGTTCCTAGTGCATGTGATGCGTGCTGTCACGCAGAACACGCGACGCACCTGCGATGCGCAATCGATGGAAAGGTTTCGGTTGAGGTGTCGCATTATTTCGGCTCCTCTCGTTCATGGCGATCGAGCTCGCGCCTCATCGACAGCAGCTCGCAATCGCGGTGGACATGGAAGAGACGGAGGCACGGCCGGATTCGTGACTACACGATCCCGGGCGATGGGCTGAAGCCCTCGATCCGGCACGAACGAAAGCCCGAGAATCATTACGATTTCAGACGAGCGAGCAGACGGACGCCAGCCCGAATCCGGCACCGCAATGCTGCGTCCTTGTCACACGGACGTCACGTGCGGGGGTCAAAACGCACACCCATGAAGACACTCTTGGTGGTTTCGGGGCTGGCCCTCGGGCTAGCCGGCGCGGCGCTCGCGAACAACCTGCTCATCAACGGTGCGGGCGCGACCTTTCCCTTCCCCATCTATTCGAAGTGGTTCAGCGAGTACAACAAGCTGCATCCCGACGTGCAGATCAATTACCAGTCGATCGGCTCCGGCGGCGGAATCAAGCAGATCATCGAGAGGACGGTCGACTTCGGAGCAACCGATGCGCCGATGACCGATGAAGAGTTGAAGAAGGCGCCCGGCGTGGTGCACATCCCCACGGTGATGGGCGCGGTGGTCGTCGTCTACAACCTGCCCGGATTGGGATCGTTGCGCCTTTCCCCCGAGACCCTCGCGAACGTCTTCCTCGGCAAGGTCCAGAACTGGAACGATCCCGCGATCGCGAAGGACAACCCGGGCGCGAAGCTGCCGGATAGCGCGATCGCGGTAGTGCACCGCTCCGACGGCTCCGGCACCACCGCCGTATTCACCGACTATCTCGCCAAAGTGTCGCCCGAATGGAAGAGCGGTCCCGGGGCGGGCAAGAGCGTCAACTGGCCCGTTGGCCTGGGCGGAAAGGGAAACGAGGGGGTCACGGGAACGGTGAAGCAGACGGAGGGCGGCATCGGATACGTCGAGCTGGCTTACGCCAACCAGAACAAGCTTTTGATGGCCGACCTGAAGAACCACGATGGCCAGTGGGTGAAGGCGACGCTCGACAGCGTTTCCGCCGCGGCGGCCAAGGCGGAGATTCCCACCGACTACCGGGTATCGATCACCGACGCGCCCGGCAAGGAAGCCTATCCGATCTCGGCCTTCACGTACCTCCTCGTGTACAAGGACCAGGCCGACCCGGCAAAAGGTCAGGCACTGGTCCACTTCCTCTGGTGGGCCATCCACGACGGTCAGAAGATGGCCTCGGCGCTAGACTATGCTCCCCTTCCGGGGCCGCTGGTGAAGAAGGTGGAGGCGACGCTGCAGTCGATCACGGTGCAAGGAAAGGCCGTGCTTGCAAACCGCAGGTGAAATCGTGACCGCGGCCCGCGAACCGGAGCGCGCCCCCGAGAGCGCTCCGGCCCGGGTCAACGTGCCGGATCGGGTCTGGTCCGGCGGCCTTCTGCTCCTCGGTCTGGCGGTGCTGGTGGTGGCGGCGATCATCGTCGCCGAGCTGGTGCGCATCGGCGGGCCCGCCATCTCGCACACCGGCCTGGTCGCCTTCGTCAGCAATTCGGTCTGGGACGTCACTCGCGACGTCTTCGGGGCTTTGCCGTTCATCTACGGGACCCTGGTGACGAGCGCGGTGGCGCTGGTGCTGGCGTTGCCCGTCTCCGTCGGCCTGGCCCTGTTCTTGACCGAGATGGCGCCGCCCTCGGTCCGCTCCATCGTGTCCTTTCCCATCTCCCTGCTCGCGGGCATCCCGAGCGTCGTGTACGGGCTCTGGGGCTGGCCCTGTTCTTGACCGAGATGGCGCCGCCCTCGGTCCGTTCCATCGTGTCCTTTCCCATCTCCCTGCTCGCGGGCATCCCGAGCGTCGTGTACGGGCTCTGGGGTCTGTTCGTGCTGGTGCCGCTCTTGCGCAGGCCCGTCGAGCCGCTGCTGGCGAAGACGCTCGGGTTCCTCCCGCTCTTCCGGGGCCCTCCCATCGGTCTCGGCTATCTGGCGGCCGGGATCGTGCTCGCCATCATGATCCTGCCGACCATCACCTCCATCGCCATCGAGGTCCTGCAGACGGTGCCGGGCGCGCTCCGCGAGGCGGCGCTCGCGCTCGGCGCGACGCGCTGGGAAGCGATCCGGGTGTCCGTGCTCCCCTACGCGCGGGCGGGGATCGTCGGCGCCACCATGCTCGGCCTCGGGCGCGCGTTGGGAGAGACGATGGCGGTGACGATGGTGATCGGCAACTCGCCGACCATTCGCGCCTCGCTCTTTTCGCCCGGCTACTCGCTGCCGGCGGTGATCGCCAACGAGTTCGCGGAGGCGAGCGGCGACCTGCACACCGGCGCCCTCGCGGCGCTCGGACTGCTGCTGTTCGCGGTCACCGTCGTCCTCAACATCGCCGCCCGGCTGCTCGTGCGCATGTCGCGGCGCGGCCCGACACGGGTGGCCGCATGAAGTCGCTCGCGGCCCGGCGCGCGGTGAACTGGATCATGACGGGCCTCTGCGCTCTCGCGCTGGCCGTCGCGCTGGTGCCACTGGTCTCCCTGCTGTGGCTGGTGATCTCGCGCGGGTTCGCCGGGTTGAACTGGAGCTTCTTCACAGCCATTCCCGCGCCCGTCGGCGAGACGGGGGGAGGGGTCGGGAACGCGATCGTCGGTACCCTGTACATCGTCGGGATCGCCTCCGCGATCGGGGTGCCTCTCGGCGTCGGCGCCGGCGTC
>Ga0209805_1002798_pt1 | contig 10103 bp, 9 predicted proteins | sample GraSoiAngelo_148_FD_185905 | JGI IMG/M metagenome (GOLD analysis project Ga0209805, IMG submission 185905) | Grasslands soil microbial communities from the Angelo Coastal Reserve, California, USA - 14_1009_09_20cm (SPAdes) (version 2) | ecosystem: Environmental > Terrestrial > Soil > Grasslands ... | reverse complement strand
GGGTCAGATCGTCGAAAAGCGGTAACGCGACCTACGGGCCGCCCTCCGGGGGCGGCGGCGAAGGCTCCGGCGCTGACGCGCGCCTCGTCATCGAGCTCTTTCATCGTCAGTCGTCCACGGTCTTGTTGGCTGCGCGCGCCTTCCACACGTAGTTGACGAACAGGTTATTGAACGACGCGTCGGCTGCTGCGCCGCGGATGATGCCGTCAGGCTGAGGACGAGAGCGACCGCTGAAGCGACGCGAGGCGTCATGGCCGGGTCCTCCGCGGCGGATTCTACACCCCGGTCGTGGCGATCGGACGTAAGATTCGCCTCCATCAGGAGGACTTCGCCATGCGCCGGATGCTGCTTCTCGCCGGGGTGATGGTCGTTGCGTTGCTGGCGCGCGGTCAGGCGCAGTCGAGGAATCTCGACATCTACTGGATTGACGTCGAAGGCGGCGCGTCCACGTTGATCGTGGCGCCCTCGGGCGAGTCGCTGCTCTACGACGCGGGCTACGGTCCGCCCAACGCCGTCAACGATCGCGATGCGAAGCGGATTGCCGCCGCGGCGAAGGCCGCGGGGCTGACGAAGATCGACTACTTCGTCCTCAGCCACTATCACGCCGATCATGTCGGCGGGCTGCCGGCGCTGGCGAAGATGATTCCGATTGGCCGTTATTTCGATCATGGCAACGCGGTTGAAGACGTCGACCGGCCGCGGCTCGACCTCTACAAGCAGGTCGCGGGCAGCGCGCGAACCATCCTCAAACCCGGCGACAGCATCCCCTTCAAAGGTGTGAAGTCGGAGGTCGTCTCCTCGGAAGGAAAGTTCATCGACAAGCCGATCAACGGCGGCGGACCGAATCCGCTCTGCGCGAGCGCGGAGCGCAAGGCGTCCGCGGGCCCCGAGAACAACCGCAACGTCGCCATCCTCTTCACGTTCGGCAGGTTCACGTTTCTCGATCTCGCGGATTCGGACTGGGACAGCGAGATGGCGCTGACGTGCCCGGTGAACACGCTCGGCACGGTCACGATCTGGCAGGCGGATCGCCACGGGAATCTCTTCGGCGCCGGCGCGCCCGCGCTGCTCGGCGCGATCAAGCCGCAGGTCATCATCGTCAACAACGGGCCGCACAAAGGGCTCGGCGAAGTGGACACCAACGTGAAGTCGCTGACGCGACCCGGCTATCAGGAAACGGCGCCGGGCTATGCGTACGACAAGATTGCGGCGCTCCGCGGCGTCGAGGGGATCTGGCAGGGACACCTGTCGCTGGCCGCTCCGGAGCACAACACCGCGCGCGATCAGATCGCCAACCTCGAAGACACCGCGGACTGTAAAGGGAACTGGATCAAAGCGTCCGTCGCGCCAGACGGCACGTTCACCGTCACCAACGGAAGAAACGGATACAGCAAGAAATACACGGCACGTTAACGGCTACTTCATATCTACTCTCTTGACGGAGGCTTCATGCCCCTTGGACCCGAGCGAATTCGCAATGGCGGTTTCGAAGTCGCTGGCGGCGGCGTGCAATTTCTGCCGTCCGGTGATCCCGGTACCATGCCGCTCGCCGGCGGCACCGCCAATCATCCGGCTGGGTGGAATGTCAATACCGGCCCGATCCACTGGTTGAGCGATCAGACCGCGCGGTTCTACCCAAGCCCGCCGCGGCCCTTCCAGGGTCACTACTTCCTCGACCTCACGGGCAACGGCGCGAACCGGAGCGGAGGTGTGTACCAGCGCATTCGCGGACGCATGGGGCGGACGTATCGCGTGTCGCTGGCGCTCGGCATGGACGACAGCCGCGGCGACGCCGGCGGGCCGGTGGAGGTGACGGTGACCTTCATCGCGTATTTGAGCAGTCAAGCGATCGGTCAGGTCAGGTTCCGGCGCGATCGCTACGACAGCGGCGGGGCGACGTGGGCCGTGCAAAGCGCGGACACGACACTCAACGTCGATCTCGCCGAGGTCGTCGACGAACAGATCGTCGCCTTTCTGGAACGCCAGCGGAACCTTGCGTCTGATGCGACCGATCCGCACCGCACAGTGGTGCTCATCACCGCGGCGAACCTGACGACCGAACGGACGGAAGGGCAATACCACCTGGCCCCGAGCAACTACGTCGGCCTCGATGCGGTCTCGGTTCGCCAGGTCGCGAATACGCTGCCGGAATTGATCGAGATTGGTATCGACTACGCGCTCAGTGTGTTTGGCGGCCGGTGATGGCGGTCTGGTAGCTGAGCGTCTCCTGCCAGCGGCCGTCACGCTTCACCCAGACGCGCGTGATCTGCAGGTGCTGACCGCTGTCGGCCTGATGCTGCGACGTCATCACGACCGCATCGCCGAATGCGAACAGTTTCGCTGACAGCAGCTTCGTCGGCCTGACGCTGCCGAGCGAGGCCTTCGCAATCGCGGCCGAGCGTGTGGCCTTGTCGAACGTCCGATCGCTGTTGGCGCTGACGAGCGCGATCTCGTCGGCGGCGACCTCGTTCCACTCCTTCGCCTTGCCGCCCATCGCGCTCGACCGCCGTCTTCGGCGCGTAGGGAACCGCGCCGCACGGGTTCTCGCATACGCTTTGGGCAGGCGGAGCCGCGCTCGCGGGCGCCGAGGCGTCGAGCGATTTGACCTCTTGATACACGAGCAGCCGCCATCCGGCCGGCCGCTTCACCCAGACGCGCAGCGTGTGCAGCTTGCCGGCGTTGGCCTGGACGACCGCGACGCTGCCGTACTCGTACGAGGCGATCTGGGCGTTGGCTTCATTGGCGATCGCCGGCTGCGGCAGCGCCTGCTTGACGCGCGCGGCGTCGAGCGTGCGCCCGTTCGCGTCGGTCCACGTGAAGTCCTGATCGAGAACAGCGGCGACGGCAGTCGCATCGCCAGCCGCGGTTCCGCGCACGAACGTCTGGTCGGCGGACGCAACGGCCGCCGCGAGCGCGAAGAACAGAGTCAGCATGCCGACGAGTCTAGCCCAAAAAAAATCCCAACGCCCCGAAGGACGTTGGGATTTGGTGTTTGGGATTTGGGCTTTGGGATTTTCTAATTCGTCGAGCTGGTCGGCGCCTTGAGCAGCAGCTTCTGCGCGCGCCAGTTCGTCAGCTCGCCGACGACGATGCCGTTCGGATCGCGGCAATCGATCTCGTGCACCGAGCCGAACTGCTTCATCAGCTTGCCCGCCTCGCCGAACCGCCCGACGATCTTCCCATCGAGCTCCATCTTGTACATTTCGCCGTTGTTGAAGTCGTTCGGGTAGTTCGAGTTCGAGGTGAAGAGGTACTGATGCGCGCCCGGCGAGACGCACACGGTCCACGGCGAACCGACGTTCAGGTACTGCGCCTTGAAGCCCAGATTGTTGTCGAGCACCTGGATGCGGTTGTTGCCGCGGTCGGCGATGTAGACGTTGCCCTGCGCATCGACGGCCAGGCCGTGCGGCGTGTTGAACTCGAGCGGCCCGGTCCCGCGATGGCCGACCATCTTCAGGAACACGCCGTTCTTGTCGTACTTGACGACGCGCGAGTTGCCGTAGCCGTCGGAGACGAAGACGTTGCCCTGCGCGTCCCAGCCCACGTCGGTCGGACGGTTGAAGCTCTCGCCTTCGACGCCCGCGCCGATCACCGGCGGGGCCGCCGCCTGCTGACCGCGTCCGCCCCCGCCACCTTCACGACCCGCTGCCGCGCCGCCCGCGCGTCCCGCCGGGGCCGGCGGAGCAGGCGGCTCGAAGTTGCGGATGTTGATCGACTCCGGCTTGCGGCCGATCGTCATCAGGATGCGGCCGTTCGGGTCGAACTTCATGACCAGGTTGGCGGCCTCGTCAACCACCCAGATGTTGTCCTGCGGATCGATGCGGACGACGTGCGCGAACACGAAGCCGTAGATGCCGACGCCGATCTCGCGGACGTAGGTGCCCTTGTCGTCGAACTCGAAGAGGCGCGAGCCGCCGTGCGTGAAGACGCGCGAGCCGCCGAGCGTCGCGGTCGTCGTCCCCGTGCGCGAGTAGACGAACACGTGGCCCTTCGAGTTGGTGGCCACGCCCGGCACCTCACCGAGGTAGAGGCCGTCGGGCAGCTTCAGGAAGTTCGGCACCGAGTCGAACGGAATCTCCGGCACCGCGAGCTGCGCGCCGCCGAACTGCGCGGAGGTCGACCCGCCAAAGGCAACGAGGAGCAGGGCGGCGATCGAAAGCGTCAGTGTGAGTGTGCGTTTCATGTTCGCCCCCTTTTAGCGCTGCGCCGAGGTGGAGGTCGGCTTCGTCGCCTGCTGCGGGTGCAGGATGATCTTCTGCACGCGCCACGCGGTAATTTCCGAGACCCACAGCTCGTTTTCGTTGCGGCAGTCCATGCCGTGGATGGTGCTGAACTCTTTCAGCTGCTTGCCGGCCTTGCCGAACTTGCCGACCACCGTGCCGTCGAGCTCCATCTTGTAGACCTCGCCGGTGATGTCACGCGCGTTGGCGGGGTTGCTGTCCGGATAGGAGTTCGACGAGTAGAGATACTGATGCGGGCCCGGCGTGATGCACAGCGTCCATGGGTTGCCCACGTGGTCGTAGATCGCGCGGAGCGTCAGGTTGTTGTCGAACACCTGGATGCGCGCGTTGCCGCGGTCGGCGACGTACACGTTGCCCTTGGCGTCCACCTGCAGGCCGTGCGGCGTGTTCATCTGGCCCGGCGCGCTGCCGCGCGAGCCGACGGACTTGATGAACTTGCCATTCTTGTCGTACTTGACGACGCGCGAGTTGGTGTAGCCGTCGGAGATGAAGATGTTGCCCTGCGGATCCCAGCCGATGTCGGTGGGGCGGCCGAGCGCGTACGGCTGCGCGTTGGGCGGCGGCGTGCCGTTCGGCGGCGTCGCCTCGAGCCCTTCAACGGCCTCCGGCTTGCGGCCGATGAGCATCAGCACCTTGCCGGTGGGATCGAACTTGATGACCATGTTCGTCCCTTCGTCCACGGCCCAGATGTTGTCGTCTTTGTCCACGCGCACCGCGTGCGCGAACTGGAAGCCGTAGAGATCCTTGCCGATCTCCTTGACGAAGGTTCCGTTCTGATCGAACTCGAACAGCCGTGTCGCGCCGCTGCGCGTGTACACGAATACGTGGCCTTTCGAGTTGGTGGCGACGCCGATGCCTTCACCCAGATACAGGTTGTCCGGAAGCTTCAGCGCGTTCGCCACCGAGTCGAACGGGATCTCGGGGACGTTCTGCACCTTCGCCTTGGACTGGGCATAGAGCGGCAGCGCCGTGAGCAGCACCGCGACAGCCAGGCAGATTTGAACACGCCTCATGTGGAGCCTCCAGCGTTGAAAGTTGCGCGGGACATTGTATATCCGCTCGATGAGCGCGTTCGCCCCGTTTCTCACCTTAGCTATTAATGACGTTCGAGTACGTTGCGGTCGGGTATTTCCTGCTAATCGGCGTGTTGGCGCGGTTTCCGGCGCAGGCGGCGGACGTGTGGCGTCCGTCATGGTGACGTCAATCGGCCTCGCGGCGGCCATTGTCGCGTCGATGCACGCCGTGCCGCTGCACGTTCGCGCGTGATTCGGGCATCTGTATCTGGCGGCCGGGTACTGGCTGCCAGCACTGCTCGTCACGCGGATGCCGGGCTCATTTGAAGCCTGGCTGTTGCTGCCCGCTCGTCCCCGCGGCATTCATCACCGTCTACATGAATGCTGCGATCGCGGACGTCGATCGGTTCTGGACGGCGGTGCTTGCCGCCGGACATGATGCCGGTCGCGCCGCGCGCCGGGATCGCGTTCCTCATCGTCGCGGCGGGCATTCTCGTCGGCTCCGTCACCGGCCGCTATCACTACTCCCTCGACGCGCTCACCGGCGCCCATCGTCGGTGTTACCATCCCGCTCATGCTGACTCGCCTTACGTGGACGCTCGCGCTCGGTGGGCTGTTGTCCATCACGGTGCACGCGCAGAGCGCCGGCGATGCGACGCGTGGTCAGGAGATGTTCAAGCAGCGCTGTGCCGTCTGCCATGGAGATGCGCTGCAGGGGCTCGTCGGCCCGCCCTTGACCGGCACCGAGTTCGCCAGGACATGGGCGAACCCGTCGGAACTCCGCGACAAGATTCAGAAGACGATGCCGCAGGACGATCCCGGATCGCTGACGGAGGCGCAGGCGGGCGATCTCGCCGCGTTCATCGTCCGCGCGGGCGCCGCGAACGCGGCGGCAGCAGCGCCGGCCGCGCCGATTGCGTCGCACGACACGCCGTCGTTTCCGCCCGCCGCGAACCTCGCGCAGTTGATGCGCGGCATTTTCTTTCCGAGCTCGAACCTGATCTTCGAGGTGCAGGGACACGATCCTGGCGAGAAGAAGGGCGACAAGCCGTACGAACCGGGCGCCAACGACAACTTCTCATGGGCGCAATGGGGCGCGGGCATCTATTCGCCGTGGGAGATCGTCGACTATGCCGCACTGAGCATCGCGGACGCAGCGCCGCTGCTGCTTGCGCCGGGCAGGCGATGCGAGAACGGCCGGCCGGTTCCGGTGGAGAAGGACGACTGGAAGAAGTTCACGCAGAATCTGATTGACGTGGGGAAGGCTGCCTACAAGGCCTCACAGTCGAGAAGTCAGGAAGCGGTCAGTGACGTGAGCAACGACCTCGCGGATGCGTGCCTGCAGTGCCACGAGCGCTATCGCGACAAGCCCGGCGGCACGACCGCCGATCCATCGAACAAAGCGGCCCGTTGCTTCTGATAGGGTCGGCGCGAGTCGGATTCGGGTCGGTGCGAGCACGCTGGGCCGAGTCGGTGCAAGTGGGATTCGGGTCAGTGCAAAAGGTGCAATCACGTCGTATCCGCCCGGCTGAAGATTTCGAGCATCTCGTCTTCTGACGGTGGGTCGAGGACGTTGTGCGCTGCGAACTCCTCTGCGTCCGGGTATGCCGTCGCCCGGATCCGTGCCGCCGCGTCAGTCAGGTCATATTCAGTACGCCGCAGTTCAACACCCCCCGACTCAATCAGCAACCAGTACGCACCAGGTTCGCTGAACGGCATTCCGACACTTCCAGCATTGACGACGCGAATATCGTCAACGCGTCGATCGAACTGCATGTGGGTGTGCCCACAAACCACCATCGACGCGCGACATCCTCCGACGATCCCACGGACGCGCGACTCTGGTGTCATGCGAGTGAAGCAATCGACGTCATTGTGAGGCGTCGCATGGCAGAACAGCACGTCACCGACACCGTTCACGTCGAGCCGCAGTGTTGAAGGCCAGCTGGTGATCGCATCGCGTAAGTGTCCGCCGAGCTGCTCCGCAGTCCATCTGACCGGGACACGCCATTCCTCCCGGGCGTGTCGATACCACGGCGTTTCCGCTCCTGTCATTCGCGCAAGCACTTCGCGGTCCCCGTTGCCGTGAATGAATCGCGCTGGAATGTCGAGAGTACGCAGAAGTTCAAGTACTTCGCACGACATTGGTCCGGGAAGGACATCGCCGCCGATCACAAGTTGATCCACGCGGTTCCGACGTACATCTCGCAATACTGCTTCGAGCGCGGGCAGATTGCCGTGAATGTCGTACAGCGCAGCAAGAACCATTGCACCGACCTGCGATGATCACTCGCACTGACCCGCGAAGATCACTCGCACCGACCCGCGGCAGTGCTCATTGCACCGACCCACGGGAGTGCTCATTTCACCGACCCGCGAAGCTCACTCGCACCGACCTGCGAAGATCCCTCGCACCTACCCGCGAAGTGTCTTCAGCGCTTCGCTCCAGCGGCGCAGCTCGTCCAGCATGACGGGCACGGCCTTGTCGTGCAGCTCGTTGCTCTTGAACACGCCGTTCTCCATCAGCTGCGTGTAGAACGGGATGTTCACCGCTTCGACCATCGGCATCATCTTGAAGCCGGTGACCATCAGCTTGGCCGTCTGCACGGAGCGCATGCCGCCCGAGGCGCCGCCGTAGCTGACGAAGCCGACCGGCTTGTACGTCCATTCGTGATAGACGGTGTCGAGCGCGTTCACGAGCGCCGGCGGAATCGTGTAGTTGTATTCGGGCGTGACGAAGACGAAGGCGTCCGAGCCGCCGACGATCGCGCTCCACCGCTTCGTCGAGTCGTGCACGTACTTCTTGAGCCGCGGATGATCCGGTTCGTTCAGAATCGGCAGGTTCAGTTCCTTCAGGTCCGCGAGCTCGACGTCGAATGTGCCGCGCTCGTTCGCGCGTGTGACAAACCACCGTGCGATCGCTTCGCCCGCGCGTCCTTCTCTGACGCTTGCCAGAACAACGGTCAGCTTCATCTCTTGTTCGTGTCGGGATCCGGGATCCGGGATCCGGGATCCGTGGAATGCGGCAGTTCCTTGCCAATGGACCCGGGCGCGAGCACGCCCGCCTTCACGTAGCTGAAGAGCTTCTCGCGCGTGTCCGTGATGTCGAGATTCCTCATCGTCAGCTGCCCGATGCGATCCTGCGGCGTGAAGAACGCCTCGCCCTTCTCCATCGTGAGACGCTCGGGCTTGTACGTCAGGTTCGGGCTCGTCGTGTCGAGAATCGAATAGTCGTTGCCGCGGCGCAGTTCGACGGTCACGTCGCCCGTGATGAGCCGCGCCACCCAGCGCTGCGCCTGCTCGCGCAGCATCATCGCCTGCGAATCGAACCAGCGCCCCTGATAGAGCAGCCGTCCGAGCCGCCGGCCATCGTTGCGATACTGCTCGATGGTGTCCTCGTTGTGGATGCCGGTGACGAGGCGCTCGTAGGCGATGAACAGGAGCGCCATCCCGGGCGCTTCGTAGATGCCGCGGCTCTTCGCCTCGATGATGCGGTTCTCGATCTGATCGCTCATGCCGAGGCCGTGGCGTCCGCCGATGGCGTTCGCCTCGAGCATCAGGCTGACCGCGTCGCGGAACGTCATCCCGTTCAGCGCGATCGGCTGACCCTCTTCGAATCGAATCGTCACGGCCTCCGGCTTGATGGCGACGCTCTCTTTCCAGAACGCGACGCCCATGATCGGCTCGACAATCGCGATCCCTTTGTTGAGGAACTCCAGGTCCTTCGCTTCGTGCGTCGCGCCGAGCAGGTTCGAGTCGGTGGAGTACGCTTTCTCGGTGCTCATCTTGTAGGCGAGCCCCGCGCGCGCCATGTACTCCGACATCTCTTTCCGGCCGCCAAGCTCGTCGATGAACTGCTGATCGAGCCACGGCTTGTAGATCTTCAGGTTCGGGTTCGCGAGCAACCCGTAGCGATAGAACCGCTCGATGTCGTTGCCCTTGAAGGTGCTCCCGTCGCCCCAGATGTTCACGTCGTCTTCTTTCATGGCGACGACGAGCATCGTGCCGGTGACGGCGCGGCCGATGGGCGTGGTGTTGAAGTAGGGAACGCCGGCGGTGGAGATGTGGAACGCGCCCGCCTGCAGCGCGGCGAGCCCCTCGTTGACGAGCTGCGGGCGGCAGTCGATCAGGCGCGCCTGTTCGGCGCCGTACTCGCGCGCGCGCGTCGGGATGCTGTCGTAGTCCGTCTCGTCGGGCTGGCCGAGGTTGGCGGTGTAGGCGTACGGCATGGTGCCCTTCGCGCGCATCCAGTGCAGCGCGGCGCTCGTATCGAGCCCTCCGGAAAACGCGATGCCGACCTTCTGCCCGGCAGGAACGCTCTGAAGGATTGTCGCCACGGTTAGCCCATCATAGCTTTCCTGCGCTATGATTCGCGCCGCGACGCGTACACCAAACTGGAGTGGAGGAATGCGAATCCTTTCTGCCGCTGGTCTCGCCTTCGTTCTTGCCTTCGCGCTCACGACAACGCATACGGACGGTCAGGCAACGCGCCCCGCGCGGATCGACGGCAAGCCGAATCTGAACGGCGTCTGGCAGGCGATGAACACCGCGAACTGGGATCTGCTCGCGCACGACGTCAAGCCCGCCGTCGCGCAGCCGGGTGTGTACGCCAATCACCCGGTGCTGGCGGCTCCCGTGGTCGCACTCGGCTCGGTCGGCATCGTGCCGCCCGGTCCCGGCGTGGTCGAAGGCAACGAGATTCCCTATACGCCCGAGGCCGCGGCGAAGAAGCGCGAGAACGCCGAGCACTGGCTCGATCGCGATCCGGAGGTGCGCTGCTACATGCCCGGCATCCCCCGCGCCATGTACATGCCCTATCCGTTCCAGATCACGCAGAGCGGATCGAAGA
>Ga0209805_1002797_pt1 | contig 10104 bp, 10 predicted proteins | sample GraSoiAngelo_148_FD_185905 | JGI IMG/M metagenome (GOLD analysis project Ga0209805, IMG submission 185905) | Grasslands soil microbial communities from the Angelo Coastal Reserve, California, USA - 14_1009_09_20cm (SPAdes) (version 2) | ecosystem: Environmental > Terrestrial > Soil > Grasslands ... | reverse complement strand
GATCAAGGACGGCGAGCTCGATGCGGCGCTGCTCTCGCTCGTCCTGCACTACTCGCCGGATCCGGCACGCACGCTCGCCGAAGTGGCGCGCGTCTGCCGTCCGGGCGCGAAGGTCCTCGTCGTCGACATGCTGCCGCATCATCACGAGGAGTATCAGCAGCAGATGGGCCACGTGTGGCTCGGGTTTTCCGAAAAACAGATTGTGAAGTTTCTGACCGCAGCGGGATTTGCAAGCGCGCGCGTGCGCGCGCTGCCGGTCGATCCGGATGCGAAAGGCCCGGCGCTTTTCGCAGCCATCGCAACACGCTCATGAACGGTAGAGTCCGGCTTTAGCCGGATCAAGGAGACGAAATGGCTACGGTTCTATTCGAGAAGATGCACGCGTTCGAGGCGGCGGCCAAGGCCGCGCGTCCGCCCTACAAGGTGGCGAACCTCGAGCTCGCCGATTGGGGACGCAAGGAGATTCGCCTCGCCGAGCACGAGATGCCCGGTCTGATGGCGCTGCGCAAGCGCTACGCCGGTCAGAAGCCGCTCGCGGGCGCGCGCATCATGGGCAGCCTGCACATGACCATTCAGACCGCCGTGCTGATCGAGACGCTCACCGAGCTCGGCGCGGACGTTCGCTGGGTGTCGTGCAACATCTTCTCGACGCAGGATCACGCCGCGGCCGCGGTCGTCGTCGGTCGTCCCGAAACGGGCGGCACGCCGGAGTCGCCGAAGGGAACGCCGGTGTTCGCCTGGAAGGGCGAGACGCTCGACGAGTACTGGTGGTGCACGGTCGAAGCGCTCGTGTGGCCCGATGGCAACGGCCCGACGCTCATCGTCGACGACGGCGGCGACGCGACGCTGTTCGTGCACAAGGCCGCCGAGTTCGAGAAGGCCGGCACGGTGCCCGCGTTCAATCCGGACAAGGAGCCGGAGGAGTGGGGCGTCATCCTCAACGCCATCTCTCGTGAGCTGAAATCCAACCCGGGGCGCTGGACGAACCTCGCGAAGGGTATTCGGGGTGTCAGCGAAGAAACGACGACGGGCGTGCATCGTCTCTACCAGATGATGGAAGCCGGCACGTTGCTGTTCCCGGCCATCAACGTCAACGACTCGGTGACCAAGAGCAAGTTCGACAACATCTACGGCTGCCGCCACTCGCTGCCGGACGGTCTGGCGCGCGCGACCGACGTGATGCTCGGCGGCAAGGTTGCCGTCGTCATGGGCTACGGCGAAGTCGGCAAGGGGTGCGCGCAGGCGCTGCGCGGCCAGGGCTGCCGCGTGATCGTCACCGAGATCGATCCGATCTGCGCGCTGCAGGCGGCGATGGAAGGCTTCGAGGTGAACACGCTCGACGATGTCGTCGACACCGCTGACATCTTCATTACCGCGACCGGCAACCTGAACATCATCACCACGGCACACATGCAGCGGATGAAGGACAAGGCCATTGTCGGCAACATCGGCCACTTCGACAACGAGATCGACATCGCCGGACTGAAGAAGGTCGCGGGCATCCAGCGGATCAACATCAAGCCGCAGTACGACGAATGGAAGTTCGCCGACGGCCACAGCGTGCTGGTGCTCGCCGAGGGACGCCTGCTCAACCTCGGGTGCGCGACCGGGCATCCGAGCTTCGTGATGTCGGCGTCATTCACCAACCAGGTGCTCGCGCAGCTCGAGCTGAACGCAAACGCCGAGAAGTACGGCAAGACGGTGACGATGCTGCCGAAGGCGCTCGATGAGGAAGTGGCGCGCCTGCATCTCGATCACCTCGGCGTGACGCTGACGAAGCTCTCGCCCGAGCAGGCCGATTACATCGGCGTGCCCGTCGAGGGCCCGTACAAGCCCAATCACTACCGGTATTGATTTATCGATATCGGCGGGACGTTCTCGAACGTCTCGAGACATACGGGATCCGGCCGCGGGAAACGACGCGGCCGGAGCTGGTGCGCGAGTTCGTCAACGACCTCTATCGCTACGAAATCCGCCGGCTGCGCGACCGGCTGATGCGCGGCGAGTTCCCGAAGAATACCTACTTCGATCGCGTCGTCGAACTCCGGAACAAATACTCCGTACTCGCGCTCAAGCCGTTCCAGTTCGTAGAATAAAGGCCTGACTCCACGCACATTGCCGATCCGCTCGAAGCTGCCGGATACCGGCGTGACGATTTTCACGACGATGTCGCGGCTCGCGCTCGAGCATGGCGCGATCAACCTGTCGCAGGGCTTCCCGGATTTCAATTGCGCGCCGGAGCTGATTGACGCCGTCACGCGCTACATGCGCGAGGGGCACAACCAGTACGCGCCGATGCCGGGGACGATCCCGCTGCGCGAGGCGCTCGCCATGAAGATCGAGCGTCTCTACGGGCGTCGCTACGATCCGGTCACCGAGATCACGGTGACCTCAGGCGCCACCGAAGCGCTCTTCGCCAGCCTGACGGCGCTCGTCCATCCCGGCGATGACGTGCTGCTGTTCCAGCCGGCGTACGACTCCTACGTGCCCGCGATTCAGTTGAGCGGCGGTACACCGGTGTTCGTCACGCTGCGTCCGCCCGACTACCACATCGACTGGGAGGCGGCGCGCCGAGCGCTCACGCCGCGCACGCGCGTCATCGTCCTCAACTCGCCGCACAACCCGACGGGGATGATCCTCACCGCCGACGACATGCGGGAACTGCAGCGGCTCCTCGAGCAGACCGACGCGTTCGTCATCTCGGACGAAGCCTACGAACACATCGTGTTCGACGGCGCCCGGCACGAGAGCATGTCGCGGTATCCGGCAATCGCCGAGCGCGCGATCGTGATCGGCTCGTTTGCGAAGACGTTTCACACGACCGGCTGGAAGATCGGGTGGACCGCCGCGCCCAAAGCGCTCAGCGGGGAGGTGCAGAGCATCCATCAATGGGTGACGTTTGCGGTCAATGGCGCCATCCAGATGGCGTTCGCGGAGATGCTGCGCAACGACCCGGAGTGTCGCGGCGTGGGCGTGTTCTACCAGCGCAAGCGCGACCTGTTCCTGTCGCTCATCAAGGACTCGCGGTTCCGTCCGCTTCCGTGTCGCGGAACGTTCTTTCAGATGATGGATTACTCGGCCATCTCGTCGGACCGCGACACCGAGGTCGCGATGTGGCTGCTCGAGGAGCATGGCGTCGCGTCGATTCCACCCTCTGTTTCGGCAAGCAGGACGAGACGCTCGAGCGCGCAGCCGAACGTCTGCGCAAGGTATGAGCGCGGCGGCGCGCCTGTTCGCGGCCGTGCTGTTGCTGCAGACGACCGGCGCGCGGGATTCGCGGCCGCTGCCGGATCCGCAGCCGTTCTTCGAGGCCGTTCGCGCCAACCTCGCGCGATCCCAGGACGAGCAGAACCGCTTCGCCTACAAGGAGCGGCGCACCGACCTCAATCTGAATCCGTTCGGCCGCATGGGCACGGGCGAGACGCGCGTCATTGCCGTGATGCCGGTCGAAGGTGGAAAAGCCGTCGTCCGGCGGCTGATCGAGCGCGACGGCCAGCCAGTGACCGATGCGCCGCCGTTGCGGCGCGAGCTGCGCATGACCGAGCGCGGCCGCTCGATCGTGGACGATGTGGTCGCGACGCTCGACGTGAAGATCGATCACCGCGACGTCCTCAACGGCCGCGATGCCATCGTCCTGACGTTCAAGGCGAAGCGCGATGCGCAGCCGCGCACGCGTGAGGGACGACTCGTGCGCGGCTTCGCCGGAGAGATCTGGATCGACGAGCTCGCGAAAGAAGTGATGAGGGTCGACGCCAAGGCGATCGACGACCTGACGTTTGGGTTCGGGATGCTGGGCCGGCTGAACGAGGGCGCGACGGTGTCGGTTCGGCGGCAGCGGATCGACGGCGATTTGTGGCTGCCGGTCTCGATTCGATTCGATGGGGAAGGACGCGCGCTGCTCTTCAGAAAACTGACCGTGAACTTCGCGCTCGACTGGTTCGATTACCAGCGCACGTCATTCTGACGATTCGTCCGATTCGTCCTTGTCGGTGTCAGCCTCAGCCTTCTCGGCGTCCGCAGCTTCCTGGTCTTTTTTCGCCGACGTGGCGATATCGTCGAAATCCAGCGTCTCGCCATCGTCGAGATCGTCAACCGCGTAGATGCGACCGTCGGATCGCTCCTTGATTGGTCCTCGCGGCTTATGTTCCTGCTGGGAGGTCTTCTTTCCGCGCAGGCGCTTCGGCGGCGCGGGCGGGCCGAAGTTCGCGGATCGATCGCGGCTGCCGCCCGGACCAGCGGGACGTGGGCCGCCGAAGCCGCCGCCGCCCCCGAAGCCTCCGCCTCCCGGACGCGGGCCGCCGAAGCCGCCGCCGGGACGCGGGCCGCCAAAGCCGCCGCCACCCGGACGTGGACCGCCGAAGCCGCCGCCGGGCGGACGCGGGCCGGGCGGACGATCCTCTCGCGCGCGCGCTTCGCTGACCGCGAGGTTGCGTCCCATGAACGGCTGGGCGTTGAACTTGTCGATGATCTTCTCGGCGGTGTCGCGCTCGGCGAACTCGACGAACGCGAAGCCGCGCGGACGGCCGGTTTCCCGGTCCACCGGCATCACGACATGCGTAGGCGGGGCAACGGGCGCGAAGTGAGCCCGGAGATCCGCTTCAGATGCGCCGTAGGGGAGGTTCCCGATGAAGAGACGGACAGCCACGGTGCCTTGGTGAACCCGGGAGATTCTATCTCAGGCTTGCCGCAAACGCCGAATACGATGTGAGCATTCGCTGCTGGAACGCGTCGGCCAGCGGCACGCCGCGCGCGATGTCCTGCAGCAGCGCCACCACGCCCGCGCCGCCGGCCTCGTCAAACAGGCGCCGCGCGGCATCACCGCTCTCCGCATACGCAATGCGCGCCTGATTGCCCGACAACCCGTCGAAGCTGCCGGCCAGCTGCTCGAGAGGAATCCGCGTATCCGACGCGGCGAGCGTCGATTCCGCCCAGCGGCTCCCATCCGGCTCGAACATCACCGCGAGCCCTTCGTTGAGCCACGTCGGCACGCCGCGCGGGGCGATTGCACGGATCATGGCGTGCGTCAGCTCGTGCGTCAGGACGCGCTCGAGCTCGCCGGGCGCCTGTTCGAACGCGCCGCGCATCGGAATGCGGATGCGACTGCCGTCATACGCGCCTGCGGCCCACGCGGGCGAGCGCGTCGTATCGCGGAACTGCTCCTGCGTGTAGAGCACCACGGTGATCACGTGATCGGGGAACGTGTAGAGCGCGGTGCCGACGCGCCAGTAGGCGGACTCGAGCAGCTCCACCGCACGCCGCGCGAGATCTTCGTCCGCGGGACCTTCGAACAGTACCGTGAAGTGCGCGCTCGGCGACTGGAAGAAACCTTTCTCGGGTGACGGCTCGGCGCGCAGCCGCGCCAGCCGCTCCGCGAGCGTCTTGTCGTCCGGCGCGTACTTCGCCGCGGCTTCGAAGACGGTGATCGCGCCCTGCAGATCGCTCTGCCGGTAGAGCAGGTCGCCGAGCAGCAGCGAAGCGGTGGTGAAGTTCGGCGCCAGCTTCAACGCCTGTGCGAACGAGTCGCGCGCCTTGGCGTTATCGCCGAGCAGCTGCGCGGCGAGACCGGCGCCGACGTAGAGCGACGCTTCCCGCGGCTCAGCACGAATCGCCTCCGCAAAAGCGGCGGCCGCTTCCTCATTTCTGCCCTCCCGAATGGCATCCCAGCCGGAACGGCCGACCGTGACCTGGGCAAAAGCGGCGGTGGATATCGCAATCGCGCACGCGAAAGCGGCGGCGAGCCTCATGCGCCTCAATGGTAAACCGTTTGCACCCCGTCCGCGACGGAGGGATCCATGAAGGCACCTCGGGCATTTCTTGTTTGCTGCGCGCTTGCGGTCGTCGGCAGCGCCTGCCATCGACCAGCCTCGAAGGAAGAGGTGAAGCAGACGGCCAGCACCGCGGCGGCTGAGATCAAGACGCAAAGCGCCGAGGCGCGCGATCGCTTCAACGACGCGTGGATAACCACGAAGATCAAGTCGAAGCTGGTCGGCGACCAGGACATCAAGGCGAGAGACATCGACGTATCGACCCGGGACGGCGTCGTGACGTTGAAGGGCCACGTGCTGAGCGAACCGCTCCGTCAGCTCGCGGAGACGCTGGCGAGAAACACCGACGGCGTGACGCAGGTCGTCAATCAGCTGCAGACGCAGATTGCGCCCGCCGTGCCGCTGCGCGCGCAGAACGCCGGAACACCGGGCGCCGTGGCGACCAGCGGCACGGCTGACGCCGGCGCGCCGGTCGTCACCGAATCGAATGACGCGCGCATCACCTCCGCCATCCAGTCGAAGTACTTCACGGACGACCGCATCAAGACGCGCCACATCAACGTGGCGAGCAACAACGGCGTCGTCACCCTGAGCGGCGAGGTCGCCGATGACACCGAGCGGGCGCAGGCATTGCTCCTCGCGCGCACAACGGATGGCGTCACCCGCGTCGAGGACAGCCTGACGGTGACGACGGGTCAGCCCGCAGCCTATACGCAGCCGACGGCTGCTGCGCCGAGCGGAGACGACGCGCTGAGCGCGAAGGTGCAGTCGCAGCTCTCGTCCGACACGCGGGTCAAGGGCGCAGGGGTTGAGGTTACGGCGAAGAACGGCGTCGTGCTGCTGCAGGGCACTGTGCCGAGCGCCGCGGCGAAGCAGCGTGTGCTGACCCTCGCCCGCAGTACCGATGGCGTGACCCAGGTGGTCGATCGCATTTCCGTCGGCAAGGCAAAGAAGTAGTGTTCGATCACTCGTGGAAAGCGCGCAGCCCCTACAGGCTGCCGGATCTGCTCTGGAAGGCCGCCGTCAATCGGATTCGAGCCGAGTTCGAAGAGATGCCGTCGCTTCGCGTCACGCTCGCTGAGGCGCGGCGTCTCTTCGGCCTGCCTGATCCGGCCGCGACGTGGGTGCTCCGCTGCCTCGCGCGCGAAGGCTTTCTCGTTCACACCACGCGCGGCGAGTACATCCGCCGCGCCGCGCATCCCTAAATCCATCCCACCGCCTTGGCGGCGCGATCGATCACGTCGGCGGCGCTGAGGCCCGCCTGCCGCAGCTCGCGCACGCCCGTGTCGCCCGCGCTCTTGCTCAACTTCTCGCCGTTTGGTTTGAGAATCAACGGATGGTGGACGTAGGTCGGCAGCGTGGTGTCACCGAGCATGCGCCGGAGCCGCAGCTGCCGCCCGGTTGACGGCTGGAGATCGGCGCCACGGATGATGTGCGTGATCCGCTGCTCGATGTCGTCGACCGTCACCGCGAAGTGATACGTCCAGTTCCCGTCGCGGTCGCGCAGCAGCAGATCGCCTTGTCCCGAGCCCTGTCGAGGGACGCCTTCCTCCATCTGCACCCGCACGCCGCGCCCCGGCCTCTCCTCCAATCCACGCGTACGGCAGAACCCGTCGTAGTGTTCCGCCGCGATCCGCTTCCGCGAGCAGTCGCACGCGTAGACGTGATGCGTGCGCCGCAGCCGTTCGAGCGCGGCACGGTACACGTGATCGCGCTCGCTCTGGCGGAACAGCGGATGCAGCCCTTCGTCCGGCTCGAATCCCAGCCACGCGAGATCCTCGAGGATGCTCGCTTCGTACTCCGGCCGGCAGCGGATGCGATCGTGGTCTTCCATCCGCAGCAGCACGCGTCCGCCCGCCTTGCGCGCGAGTCCCCAGACGTAGATCGCGTTCGCCACGTGTCCAAGGTGGAGACGTCCGGTTGGTGAAGGCGCGTACCGCGTGCGCATCGACACATAATTTTGCATGCCCATCCCGTGGCTGGGGCGCCGCGATCCGTTCCCTCCCGTCGAAGAGGCGCTCGACGAGCCGAACGGGCTGCTCGCGGCCGGCGGCGATCTGTCGCCGGAGCGGCTGATCGATGCCTACACGCGCGGCATCTTTCCCTGGTTCAACGACGAGGACCCCGTTCTCTGGTGGAGTCCCGATCCGCGGATGGTGCTCTTTCCGCGCGAGTTGCACGTCTCGCGCTCGCTGCGGCGCGTCATCCGCTCCGGCCAGTTCGCGGTCACCCTCGATCGCGCGTTCACGGACGTCGTCGAGGGGTGCGCGGCGCCGCGCGCCAATCAAGACGGCACCTGGATCACGGATGACATGGCGCTCGCCTATTCACGGCTGGCCGAGCTCGGCTACGCGCACTCGGTGGAGGTGTGGGAAGGTGAAGCCCTGGTAGGTGGGCTCTACGGCGTTGCGGTGGGCCGCGTGTTCTACGGCGAGTCGATGTTCAGCCGCACCAACAACGCGTCGAAGGTGGCGCTGGCGTATCTGGCTCGGCAGCTCGAACGCTGGAAGTTCGTGCTCATCGACTGTCAGATGGCGACGGGTCACCTGGCCTCGCTCGGCGCGCGCGAGATTCCGCGCGCGGAATTTCTGCGCGGCGTGCGCCTGGGGACGGCCGAACCGGGCGTTCCGGCGCCGTGGCAGGTCGACGCCGATCTGATGACCGGCTTGTAAAATGGATTCGGGATGGCCGAGCCATTTTCCAGGGAATCCACGATCGCCGAGCAGCGGCAGCAGAGGAAACTCCAACGTCCGCGCATGTGGCGCGTGCTGCTGCACAACGACGGAGGACTTTGTTGTCTGGATTCTGGAGACGATCTTTCATAAGCCGAGCGGCGAAGCGTTCGCCATCATGATGAGCGTGCATCAGTCGGGGATGGGTCTCGCCGGCATCTACACGCACGACATTGCCGAGACGAAGGTCAAGGCGACCAAGCAGCTGGCCGAACAGCACGAGTTCCCGCTGCTGGTGACGATGGAACCGGAACCCGAAGGGAAAGAGTCATAGATCTAATGAGTAAACCCCCAGTCCCGTTCGCGCCCGAGACGCTCGAGACGATCCAGCGGGCGTTCCGGCTCGCCACCGATCGCCGGCACGACACCGTCGGCCTCGAGCACCTGCTGCGCGCGATCACCGACGAGCCGCAGGCACGCGCGCTGCTTGCGACATGCGGCATCAACCTCGATGCGCTGCGCAAGCAGGTGGACGAAGTGCTCGCCAAGGCGTTCACGCCGGTCCCCGCGACCTCGTCTGTCGAACCGGAGCCGTCCGTCGCCTTCGATCGCGTGATTCAGCAGGCGGTCGTTCACGCGGCGGTGTCGAGCGCGAAGCATGTCGACACCGGAAGCCTGCTCGTCTTCATCCTGCAGGAAGAGGAAAGCCACGCGGCGTTCTTCCTGCAGAACCAGGGGCTCGATCGCCTGACGCTGCTGCGCGTCATCTCGCATGGCGGCCGCGGCCAGCCTGCGCCCGAGGGAGCGGAGGAAGGACCGTCAGGTCCGCCCTCCACCGATCCGCTCGACGCGTACGCCACGGATCTCGTCGCACGCGCGGCGGCCGGGCAGATCGATCCGCTCATCGGCCGCGCGCTCGAGCTCGAGCGGATGATTCAGGTGCTCTGCCGCCGGCGGAAGAACAATCCGCTGCTCGTCGGCAAGACCGCGCTGGCTGAAGGCCTGGCGCTGCGCATCCACGAAGGCCACGTGCCCGAACCGCTGCGCAACTCGAAGGTGTACGCGCTCGATCTCGGCGCGCTGCTCGCGGGGACGCGATATCGCGGCGACTTCGAGGAGCGTGTCAAGCAGGTGCTGGAGCGGCTCGAGAAGGAGCCGAACGCGATCCTCTTCATCGACGAGATCCATTCGCTGGTCGGCGCCGGTGCCGCCTCGGGCGGCGCAATGGATGCCGGCAACCTGCTGAAACCCGCGCTCGCCAACGGATCGCTGCGCTGCATCGGCTCGACGACATTCAATGACGTGAAGCAGTCGTTCGATCGCGACCGTGCGCTCTCGCGCCGCTTCCAGAAGATCGACGTGCTCGAGCCGTCGGAAGACGAGACGATCGACATTCTGAAGGGCCTGCGTCCGCATTACGAGGCGCATCACGGCGTGCGCTACACCGACGAGGCGATTGCCGCGGCGGTCGCGCTGTCGGCGAAGCATCTCAAGGATCTGCATCTGCCGGACAAGGCGATCGACGTCCTCGACGAGGTCGGCGCGGCGCAAAAGCTGCTGCCGGTCGATCGGCGCGTTGCGGCGATCGGCCCGGAGCAGATCGAGCAGATCGTCGCGCGCATGGCGCGCGTCCCGGTGCAGGCCGTGTCGAGCGACGATCGCGCCGC
>Ga0209805_1002796_pt1 | contig 10104 bp, 10 predicted proteins | sample GraSoiAngelo_148_FD_185905 | JGI IMG/M metagenome (GOLD analysis project Ga0209805, IMG submission 185905) | Grasslands soil microbial communities from the Angelo Coastal Reserve, California, USA - 14_1009_09_20cm (SPAdes) (version 2) | ecosystem: Environmental > Terrestrial > Soil > Grasslands ... | reverse complement strand
CATGCAGCGGGGTTGCAAAGCGTTATGACGGCACCGCAGTGATGTGCAGCATCCCCGAACTAACTTTCTGTCCTAAAAATGAGCGACCAGGTCACGGAGACAAACGCATTTAGCGCGGACCTTCGGCGTCGCAGGATTGGAGATGCGGAAGAGCGCGGCCACCATAGCACGATCGGCAGGTGTGAAAATTGGTGAATGCTCGTGAATGATTTAAAAAGTAGTGTCGCCGCCGTTGCCCCGACATAGTCCGATGTGCCAAATTTCAAATGTTAAGAACAGACGTAGAAACGATCGGCCTGTGCTACGATGTTAGGCTTGACCCTTCCAGCGATCACGCCTTAGAAAGTATGGTTGCATCTTGACGCCTGCCGCTCAATGGGCGCCCCGGGTTTATTGCCTTAAAAAATGGCTGAGCGACCCAAAGACCTGATCTATGCCCGAGATGAAAAACCGCCAGCGGTATCGTTGATCACAATCGGCTTTCAACATGTGGCGGTGATCTGTCCGTACTTGGTCATGGTGGCGCTGGTGGCGGAGGCGGCAAAGCTCCCGCAAGAAGCTGCGCGCAATGCCATGGGCCTAGCGATGATCGCAGTGGCGTTTCTGACTGTCTTGCAAAGCTTGCGGCTGGGGCCAATCGGCTCGGGTTACCTCTGCCCTCCCGTAGTTTCTGCAATTTATCTGCCGTCGGCCATGCTGGCCGCGTCGGTTTTTGGATTTCCTGTGGTATGCGGCATGGTGATCTTCGCCGGCGGATGCGAGATCGCGGTAGGCGGGCTGCTCAACAGCCTTCGCAAATTCTTTCCAGCGGTAGTTTCCGGCGTGGTGATTATTGCCGTAGGAATTGAGTTGGGCAAAATCGGACTTGGCGTTCTCTTCGATCCCCAAGTGGTGCACGATCCGCGTGTCAATCATATGTTTCTGACAGCGCTGTTTGTGCTTCTGACCATGATCGCCCTGGCCGTGTGGGCAAAGGGGCTACCCAAACTGCTCTGCGTGCTGATCGGAATTCTCCTCGGTTACGGCGTCGCGGCCCTCCTGGAAGTTTTTCCACAAGACTTCTCTACTCAAATGGTGCGCAGTCCTATTTTTGCGCTGCCGGATCCACGATTTCTCTCCTATAACTTTGAACCATCTTTGATGTTGCCTTTTGCCATTGCCGGTCTCGCGTCCGGTCTGCGCGTCGTCGGAGTATTGACTACGTGCCAGCAGATGAACGATGCGGCATGGCGCCGCCCTAACATTGAAAGCATCTCCGGAGGTGTAATCGCCGATGGGATCGGCTGTGCAGTCGGCGGCGTGTTGGCCGCTCCCGGAATGAGCGCTAGTCCGAGCCTAGTCGGCATCGAGAAAATCACCGGCGTCACGAGCCGGATCCTCGCATGGCCCATAGCCGGCTGGCTCGTGGCGCTTTCGTGCTTGCCGAAGTTCGCGAGCGTAATTGTCAATATGCCCCGACCCGTGATGGCAGCGGCGTTATTTTTCAACGGAGCACTGATGTTTGTCGCCGGGATCCAGCTTGTAGTAAGCCGACCCATTACCCTGCGCGCCACGTTGATTATCGGTCTGTCCTTGTTATCCGCGTTGTCGGTTCTGTTTTTTCCGGAATTCTTTAAATCTTTGCCATCCTGGACGCGCCAATTTACGGGATCTGAAATCACCGTGGCCGTGGTGGTTTCCACTGCTCTCAATGCGCTTTTTTTGTTGGGCACCTGGCGCTACGGCCAGTTGCGTCTGGGTGCCGACGGAACCGCGCTGACCGCGGCGTCTTTCGACTCATTTTTTGAGCAGCAAGCGTCCGAGTGGAAAATTCCTGCGGCGGACGTCAAACGCGTGCGCGAGGTCGTGGATCAGGCTATAGAGCAGGTGGCCGCTAAAACCCAAGGGCCCGTGCGTATTCAGGTCGGGAGCGATAGCTTCGACATCAGGGTGAGGCTCAACTACACGGGCAACTTGCCGAATCTTCCCGATGCGCGACCAAGAATGGATCTTGTGGAGGAGCAGAGCTTTGTCAGCGGCCTAACCGGCTATCTTTCCGGCCTCCATGCCGACCGTATCGAGCGAAGCGCTAAAGGCGAAGAGTGCGAGATCAAACTTTTGTTTCGCTTCTGATCGTCAACGGGAAACTCTCAACGATCGACGAACGCCCTACCCTACGGCTCCGGTTTAGCCAAATCTTCCTGAGCGTCGCTATCCTGGCGTTGATCGGCCCGTGTTTCGCGATCGAGATTCAGTTCGAAGAACTCATGAAGAATCCGCACCGTTTCAACGGGGAAACGCGGCGAACGGCAAACGTAGAAGTCCAATCGTCGCGCCAGGTAGAAATGTTCACTCTTCGTCCCGAAGATGTCGAACCGGCCGTGTTCGACCCCAGTCACACGAATCTATTGGCAAAGACGCACGCCGAAGGAGACGTCTCAGCTGGGAAAATTTTTGCCAAGTACAGCCCTTTTCGTCTGCTGCGGCGCTTTTACGACGGACGCAGGAAGTATTACTACTTCCGGGTTTTCAGAAGCACGTTCGAACTCGTTCTTCCTAGCCAAGTTCAAGGATGGGTTAACCACCCCATGCCCGACCGCGAGTAGCTCAGTTATTCTAAAATGCATCTTCGTCGGTCGTTCCCTGCGACGGGCGAAATGACTCAAATATTCCGGGAAGCGACACGTCGGCCGAGTAGGCGTTGCTCACGAGAGGACTCGAACCTCCACGGGTTGCCCCATACGGTCCTGAGCCGTACGCGTCTGCCAGTTCCGCCACGTGAGCTGAAAAAAAGGCGCAGAGAAGCTGACTTATGTGCGAGAGCGGTGCAACCGCAATTAGCCGCGACGCTTTTTGCGCGCCCGGCTTTCCAGCGCTTGCGCTTGGCGCGCCTTGCCCAGCGAGCGGAGAAGATCGGCATAGTTAGCCGCCACTACTTCATACTCTTCGGGGGGTTTGGCCGTGGCGTCCTCCCACGTTTGGAGCGATGCGCGATAGAGTTCTGAAGCCCGATCGTATTCGCCTCGGGAATGATAAACTACCGCAAGGTTACATTTCGACTGGGCGATGTCGGGATGGTTCGGCGCAAATGCTTTTTCACGAATGGCGAGAGCGCGTACGTGAATCTGCTCTGCTTCCGTGAATCGCTTTTCGTTGGTATAAAAGACACCGAGATTATTCAACACTGATGCGACATCGGGATGTTCCGGCCCGAGCTGGTTCTCATAAATCTCGAGTGCACGCAAGTAATATGGCTCGGCGGTTTTGGCGCGGCCGACTTTGCGACAAAGGAGAGCAACGTTGTTCAGCAACGCGCCGAGATCCGAGAAGGGTAATTCGGGGACTTGTGGAGCGACAGCAACAGCCTGCTCATAAAAATCAATCGCTTCTTCAGTCTGCCCAAGCTGATTACAAAGGTGAGCCAGTCGCCGAGAAGAACGGAAAATAGCTTGGCCGTCGGCGGGCTGCAGCCGCGTCAGAATGCGATGAGCGTTTATCAGATACGCCTTGGCCCCAGAGCGATCGCCGTTTTGCTCGTGCAACAGTCCTAGTTTCTCATAGCTGTGCGCCAGCCGAATATCAGCTGCGCCGAAGCTGCGCTTTGCTATTTCCAGCGCGCTTTGACCGACTCGGATTGCTTCCGCCATTTGATTGGTGGCGCGCAGTGTATCGAGCTTGTCGTTGAGGACTCCCCATAGGTGCTCCTCGCCTTTCATGAGGATTCACCAGCCTTCGCTTAACTGGGTAACGAGATGGCTTGCGAGCTCTTCCGCTGCCAGCGGCAGGGCCTGTCGCTCATCGGTCGTAACATCGGTCCCCACGAAAAAGCTGGTGGTGCCGACAACTTCTGCCGAAGGCATAAGGACGGTGCCGCTGGGCGTTTCCAGTTTATATTTCACATGCATGATGAGGTTGAACTCAGTCGTGGCCAGGACATTTCCGCGCACCGATCGCGCCGGCGTGCGGCTGATGTCAGTAATCTCAGCCTTCAAAATAGCGTCGGCATTATTCTCGTTAGCGATTCTGTAGGTGCCATCCTGCTGCAGTTGTTTGATCACACTGTCGGTGATAAGAACCTCAATCCGTGGCAGCAAGGTTTTGTTTTCAAAAGTCGGAACCGCAACGGCGTGGACGTCCCGGAGCACGCTTGGCTTAACCGGCCCCACGTGGTAGCCGAGACAGCTGGTTAAGAGCAAGAAGACCGCGATGAAAGGATGTTGCACGGCGCCGGCGAAGCGGCAGAATCAGGCGCGGCGGACGGCTCAGGCGTTGCGGAAGCTTCGGGAGCGGGAGATGACTCGGGGGTGGGACTGGGTTCCGGGGCAGTCGTGGTCGGTTGCGAAAGCGACGCTGGCGGCGGCAAGTTCGAATCCTGTTCCGGCGGCGGCAGGGGCGCCACTTCGGCGTCGCTGTGAAAGGCCGGGCGCGTGTTGCCGGATGACCCGCGCGATGCCACCTGCTTTTTCTTTGGTTCTGTTACAGCGACGGCGGGTTGGAGGGCAGTGGGGCCGATTTTCGCGCGAATTTGGTCGACACGTTTTTGTGCTGCAGCGCTGGCGGGCGATCCAGGTTGCTCGCGAATGACTTCATTGTAGTAAATCACGGCCGCGCGGTATGCCTTCTTCTTGTCATAGAATTTCGCAATCTGCATGGCATCACCGGTCGATTTTAGCTGCAGCCGCTCAAGATTCTCGCGTGCTTGTGGTGCCTTTTCGCTTTTCGGATAACGATACAGGAAATCTTCAAATCCGGTCGTGGCCTTTTCGGTCGCGGCCTGATCGTTTGAGCCGCGACGCGCCGCTTCGTACCAAATGTATCCGATTTGATATTGCGCATCAGCCGCAATCGGATCGTTCGGAAATTTATCAATTACCGCCTGATAGGCTAGAATCGCGGCGTCGTTGGCATGTTGTTTTTGTCGGGCCAATCCAATATCAAACTGGGCCCGTGCCGTATATCTGCCAAAGGGGGCGGTGCGGACGATCGCAGCAAAGATGTCTACCGCACGATCCATTGAGGTGGCAATCGGGATTCCCCAAAGCTTTAGTTTTTTGCCGGAAAGGTACATTTCGCCGATACGAAACTGCCCTTCGATCGCTTCGTCGAAATTGGGGCTATTCGGATAATCTTCCACGACGGTGCGGTAAGTGTTGGCGGCCCGGATGTACTGGTGGTCCTGCTCCATTAGCTGGGCTGCCCGATAGGTGGCGGCCGGGGCCAGCGTATCGTGGCGATACTTCCGCCAAATTTGAGAATAGGCTTTGATGGCGCGGCCAATGTTTCCTTTTTTCTCGGCTTCCTGCCCGATCTCATAAAGGCGCTGCGCATTGCCGCTGACTTCCTCCTCGCCGGGAGCGACATACTTCACTTTTTCGCCCGGTCGAAAGATGATAGACGCCTGCCCCACCGTGGCGAGGGAGATCGCCCCAATTACGAAAGTAAACAGTCGGATTCGCATGAAACGTGGGAGGGTATTTGCCTCCGTGGTCCAGTCAAGTTAACGCAGCGTAAAAACGAGACATCCGAGGGCCGGTTCTTAGACAACCTTGGTGCTTTTTCGTTCGCTCGAGTCTGAAGTAACTTTAAGCCGGTGAATTTAAATCAACAACAAAAAATTCGCATCGGGGCCTGCGCCTGGAGTTTTGAAGATTGGCGGGAGATCTTCTACCCACGGGATTTGCCCGAGTCGCGCTGGCTGGAATTTTACGCGCGTCATTTCCCGACCGTCGAAATTGATTCGACCTTTTACGCGGCACCGGGGCCTGATGCGGTGCGACGCTGGCTCGATATCACGCCGTCCCATTTTCGCTTTTCCTGCAAACTGCCACGCGAGATTACGCACCAGTGTAAACTGCGCGATTGCTCAGCAGAGTTGAATGGATTTCTGCGCGCGATCGAAGCGCTGGCGCCTAAGTTGCACATCATCCTGGTCCAATTGCCACCATCCTTTCTCCCGAAAGAGGGGAAAGTTCCGCTGCGGTCCTTCGTCGAGCAATTGCCGCGGGATTTTCGCTTTGCCATCGAGTTTCGGCATCCCGGCTGGCACCGGCCGCAATTCATTCATCTGCTGGAAAAACACCGTATCTGCTGGGTCTGGGCCGACACCTCGCCCTTGAACGAGCGCAATCTCGCGCCGTTCGAATTTCAGCCGCGCACGACCGATTTTCTTTACGTCCGTTTGCTGGGCGACTACACGACAAAATACGACCGCGATGGCAGGCATCAGCATCGCTACGGCAAACTGCTGTGGAAACGCGAAGCGGCGATGGAGAGTTGGGCTTTAAAGATCGAGCGACAACTTTCGGATGTTCGGGCCGTCTACGCTTATTTGAACAATCACTTTGAAGGCTTTGCCCTGGAAAGCGCGCAGCGATTGGCCGAGCGTCTCGGTTACGAACTCCCCTTGCCTTCGACGGAAGCGGCAATGTCACCGGACGATCGCAAGCAGCTCGACTTACAATTGTAGTCTCTCTCAAGCGGCACGCGCATCGGATGCGAGAGCCGGCAGCTTTTGCGACCGACACGTCCCGCTGAGTTACCGAATCTGGCTGTCGCCAAAATAGGGCAGCAATTTTTCCGGAAGCCGAACCGAGCCATCTTTCTGCTGACCATTTTCGATCAATGCGGCGAGCAGTCGTGGCAAGGCGACTCCGGACGCGTTTAGGGTATGACAAAAGCGGCTTACCCCTTTTGCATCCTTGTATCGCAAATTCATCCGCCGCGCCTGAAAATCACCGAAATTCGAAGAGCTCGAAACCTCCAGATACGCATTCTGCCCGGGTGACCAGACTTCGACGTCGTAGGTCTTTGTCGAGCCAAAGCCAAGATCTCCGGCGCAAAGTTCAATGACCCGATAATGCAGCCCGAATAGTTGCAAAACTTTCTCGGCATCGGCGGTCAACCCTTCATGCTCTTCATACGAGCTTTCCGGTGTAGTGATTTTAACCAGCTCTACCTTGTCGAACTGATGGACACGAAGGATACCACGCGTTTCACGGCCGGCTGAACCAGCTTCACGCCGAAAACAAGGAGTATATGCGACGTACTTTCTCGGCATCGGCGGTCAATCCTTCATGCTCTTCATACGAGCTTTCCGGTGTAGTGATTTTAACCAGCTCTACCTTGTCGAACTGATGGACACGAAGGATACCACGCGTTTCACGGCCGGCTGAACCAGCTTCACGTCGAAAACAAGGAGTATATGCGACGTACTTTTTCGGCAGTTCATCTGCGCGAAGTATTTCTTCGCGGTGAAAATTCGTCACCGGCACCTCCGCAGTCGGCGCAAGAAAGAGCTGATTATTTTCCAGACCGTACATGTCGGCTTCGAACTTCGGCAGCTGCGATGTTCCAATCATGCAATCACGCCGGACCAAAAACGGCGGGCTCATCTCTTCGTAACCATGCTCGCGCGTGTGCAGATCGAGCATGAAGTGGATCAAACTTCGCTCCAGGCGCGCCCCCACACCGGTAAAACAAATAAAGCCGCTGCCGCTTAGCTTCGTCGCCCGTTCCAGATCAAACAGCTTGAGATTTGCTCCAATAGTTACGTGATCAAGCGGCGCATCCAACTTCGGTTTCGCTCCCCAGGATCGCACTACCGGATTGGCGCTGGAATCTTTTCCAATGGGCACTTTGAGGTGCGGGAGATTTGGAATCTCCAGCAGCATCTCGCGCTGTTGCGCATCGAACAGGTTTACGTCTTCGTTCAATCGGGTGATTTCGTCGCCGATTCTGCGGACGCGATTTTCCTGCTGGAGAGAGTCCTCCCCTTTCATCCGCATTGCGCCGATTTCCTTGCTCAGTTTTTTGCGTTCGGCATTAAGGGCTTGTAATGCCGTCTCGGCTTTGCGGCGTTCTGCATCGACGCGAAGCAATTCATCGATTTTGGCTTCATCGTCACTTCCGCGAAGCGCGAGCCGGCTCTTAACCATATCCGGCTGGTCGCGAATGATTCTAATATCTAACACGGCAGCGATTGTAGAGGTGCGGTCGGGTCCCAGCAACCGTCATCCCAGGACATCCAGGTGGGTAGAAGGGCTTTCGCGGCAGGCTCACTTTCGCTCGGGATGACGAGTGATGGCAGGAACCCTCGACTTCGCTCGGGATGGCCCTTAATTAGTACGTGGTGGAACGGCTGAATCTTCTGAGTGTCGCGCTCGGGCTTGCCTGTCTGGCGGGGCTCAATCTATATCTCACCGTTTTTGCCTCCGGCCTTGCCATTCATTTCCACTGGATCGTTTTAGCGCCGCAATACCAGTCCCTGTCCATTCTTGGCGACCCAATTGTTATCATCATTTCCGGCGTTCTTTTTCTACTCGAATTTTTCGCCGACAAAATACCATGGATTGATTCGATCTGGGACGCCGTCCACACCATCATCAGGCCGATCGGCGGCGCACTTCTCGCCATTCAAGTACTGGGACATTCCACTCCAATGCTTGATGTCGTCATTGTGCTACTCGCGGGCACGACCGCGCTGGCTACTCACACGGCGAAGGCCACAACCCGGCTTCTATCTAACACGTCGCCGGAGCCATTTTCGAACATCGCGCTTAGCGTCGGCGAGGACGCCGTCGTCGTAGGCGGGCTCGCTTTGTTGCATTATCACCCAGTCATTGCCCTCTCCATTTTCCTGATCGGGCTCGGAGCGTTCTTCTATTTTGCTCCAAAGATTTTGCGCGCGACCCAGGTAAAGCTGTGGCTGATCTGGCGAAAGTTGAACGAACCAGCCTCCTTTCATCGGGAAACAACATTGCCCTTGAACCTGCCGGCAAAACTCGCGCCGATTTTCAGCAAACAAAACCTCCTCGGCGAAACCATCGCCTGGGCGGTGCCGTGCGCGAGCGGTCGCGGCCGGCGAATCCCGCCCAATTTATTCGGTGCGCTCGTCGCCACCAATGAAGAGCCACGCAAATTGATCTTCATTGGACGTAAGGGATCGAAACCGGTCGCGCAAGCAATCGAGCTTGAGGGCATGACCATCGCACGCGAACCGAAATTTCTGTCCGAAAACCTTGTCATCTTTCCGGCGGCGGGGCGCGGCGCAAAATATTCTTTCGTCTTTGCGCGGTCACGTGTGGCGGAGGTGGAAAGGATTGGGGATTATCTGCGCCAAAACCTGGCGCGCAGTTCACCGGAATTGGCGGAAGCGCAGCTCCGAGCGGAAATATAATTGACGAAGTCCGAATGACGAAATCAGAGTCGTGCGCGCTGTCTCAATTCGTCATTAAGGTTTCGTCATCCTTGGTCATTCCTCATACATCATTCGCGATTTTTGCCGTGATTTGGTAATCGTTGTCACTTGACGAGTAGGGTAAAAGAGCCTGCAGCATGCATTCGATCAACCGCTATGCCGAGATGCGGCAAGAAAACGCCCGTGTGGGCGAGCGACCGTTGTTCACGTTGCCGAAAACTCCGAACGAGCTCGAACTGCAGGCACGTTGGTTCGCGGGTGAATTTGGTCGCAAATTCCAGACGTTGATCGGCGAGCCGGTCGAAATCGTACAATTTGGTTTTTGGAATCACGAGGCAGGCCCCGACTTTCAGGACGCTGCTATCCGGATAGCAGGTGGGCCCGTCCTGCACGGCGCGATTGAAATCGATTTGCTCGATCGCAATTGGGAGCTGCACGGCCACGCTACCAATCCAGCGTTCGATGACGCGATTCTCCACATCTTTCTTGAACGAAGCGGAATGGAATTCTTTGCCCGGACCAGTAGTCACCGCAATGTTCCCCAGGTCCAACTCGACCTCGCCTCCCTGCGCGATGCCGCGACCGGACTGGTGCCGCTGGCGCATCCCGGTCGCTGTGTTGCCCCCCTGAGAAATCTGGCGGCAGAACGCATCAGCAGCATTCTTGAGGGGGCCGCGAAGTTTCGTTTGCAACAGAAAGCGAATCGCCTTCGGCAGCGCATCGAAGCACACGGGCGCGACGAGGTTTTGTTCCAGGCCATGGCGGAGGCGCTTGGCTACAAACAAAATCGGCTGCCATTCACATTGCTCACGCAACGTTTGCCTGTGACTCTCTTGCGCAAGCAACGGGAGGATAGCGAAGCATTGCTTTTCGGTGTCGCCGGATTCCTCGATGCGCCTGATCTGGATGCGGTTCGAAAACCGACGCGC
>Ga0209805_1002784_pt1 | contig 10120 bp, 7 predicted proteins | sample GraSoiAngelo_148_FD_185905 | JGI IMG/M metagenome (GOLD analysis project Ga0209805, IMG submission 185905) | Grasslands soil microbial communities from the Angelo Coastal Reserve, California, USA - 14_1009_09_20cm (SPAdes) (version 2) | ecosystem: Environmental > Terrestrial > Soil > Grasslands ... | reverse complement strand
GGCAGATGGACCGCGGGCCATCAGGTCGTCCGCAATTTCCGCGGCGGCGCGCGCCTGTGCCTGGTCCTTGACGGCCAGCTCCCTCAGCTCGATGAACGATCGCGTGCCCGAGTAGACGCGGCCGTTGATCGTGTACGTCGGAGTCCCGCTGACGCCAAGCCGGGTGCCTTCCGCAACGTCGGCGGCAATCATCTGCTTGACGGCGTCGCTGTCGAGATCCTTCTCGAAGCGTGCGGCGTCGAGCCCCAGGCGCTTCGCATAGCCGATCAGATCGGCGCGCTGCACGTTCTCCTGCCGCGCGAACAGCAGGTCGTGCATCTCCCAGAACCGCCCCTGCAGCCGCGCCGCCATCGCCGCCTGATGCGCCAGCTGCGCCGCCGGATGGATGCTCAGCGGAAAGTTTCTGAACTCGATCGCCGGCGCGATCCCGTCAATCGATTCCGTCTGCAGCCGCCGGAGCGACGGCGCCAGCTGCGCGCAATACGGGCACTGGAAATCGGAGTAGACGACGATCGCGATGCCCGCCGGCGCCTCCACGGACGGCGTCGTGCCGTTCGGTATCAGCGCGGCGAGGAGCGATATGGCAAGAAAGACGGGCATCGTGGATGCTCCGATCGCTAATGGGTCTGGCCCACGGCATCAGGCGCCGCGGCCCAGCTCCTGGGCTGAAATCGTTCGTCGACGACGAGGTCCTTCGTTCCCGGTGGAAGGACCTGCAGCGTCTTCAGGAATTCGACGACGGCATCGCGTTCGGCGGCAGGCAGCGCCTGGAAGGCCACACGTGACGATTTCGCTTCGCCGGAATGCGCCAGGATCGCCTGCCGCAGCGTCGTGAAGAGGCCGTGATGGAAGTACGGCTTCTCGTTCGCGGCGCCCCAGAGGCGCTTGGTGAGGAAACGGCAGTTCCCCTGGCGCAGCGTGTCCGACCACTGCGGCTGATTCATGTCCAGCGGTTCGCGATCCGCCGCATCGCAGATGTCGTGAAGCTTGAAATCCGTGTAGGCATCGACCCACACGGCGCCGGACGAGTCGGGATGGAGCCGCGGCTGCGGCAGCGCGTCGCTCGACAGATCGACTTTCAGATCGCGCGTCTCACCGCTGCGGAGGTTGGTCGCGGGGTTGAAAGGATTCGGCTCGGTGTAGATCCAGCCGTTGCTGCGCAGCGGAAGCCGCGGCACATGGCAGGTGGCGCAGCCGATCTCACTGAACGCCCTCTCGCCGATCGCAACCGCCCGCTCGATCGCCGGATCGCGCGGAATCACGCGCCCGGGCACCTGCAGCGTCGCCTGCCACACGCTCACCGCGGTGACGTCGGCGACCGTCAGTTCATTCCTGACGCCGTCACCATCGGGATCGGTGCCGCGGCCAAACCGCTCCGTCGACTGGATGCCGTGATGCTGGTTGAACGCGGTGTTGGTGAATTCGCGAATGGAGACGATGTTGCTCGCCTGGTGCCAGGGACGGATAATCAGCGACGGTGGATGCGTCGAGTCGCCGGCGATCAGGCTCAGCCGCCCGAGCCCCTGCACCTTCGATGTGTCCCACACTCCCTGCTTCGTCAGCGTCAGCGTCCCGAAGCTGACCCCTTTGGCCACCAGCGGTTTGCTTTCGCCGACCTTGATCGTCACGCGGATTCGCTGCAGCTCCTCGGTCATCTGCCGCGCGAGCATCTCCAGGTAGCCCGCGCCGAACATGCCTGTGGTGCGCCGTGAATCAGCGACGGTCTGCAGGAGCGCCGGCCGGCCCGTTTCGTCCACCGTGCCGCGCGTCGGCAGCCGGTCCGCCGGATCGAAGGTGACGAAATCGAATCGCTGCCCGAGCAGCGACACGTTCGTGACGAACTCACCGTGACCGCCGGAGATGCCGTACGGGGCGTTGTGACAGCCGGCGCACGAGTTCGCGTCCGGTCCCGAGATGCGATTGAAGGCGCGCGCCCCGTTCAGCGGCCGAGAGGTATCGGTGAGCGGACGGCCGGTGCCTTTCGTCAGCGGACGGCCCCCACCGTCCTCCTCGGTCCAGATGGCCTCGAACAGACGTCGGCCGTGCGCCAGCAATTGCTCGAGCGGCAGTGAAAACTCCCGGCCATCCTGCAGGTGCGACGGCACCGCGAGCTCCTGGCCGATCGAGGAGGCCGGCTCCTGCGCCGCGACGCGGCCGAGCGCGACGACCAACAGCGCGCTCAGCGCGGTCCACATCAGCGGGGCCGCCGGAGCAGCGCGCCCGCGACGAACGCCGCCGCGATCAGGAGCGGAGGTGCGACGAAGACGAGAAAGCGGCCGAGTGCGTCGAGGCGGTACACATTCAGCGACCGAAGCAGCGGATCGATCCTGACGACCTGGAAGAAGAGCAGCCCCCACCAGATCACCCACGCGGCGACACCAATGAGCAGCGTCGCCGCCATGAGGCCCGCCATTCGCAGCGCCGGAAGAACCCATCCACCACATATCGCTCCCACGCACGCAAGAAGAATCAGTACGCCGGCGGTCACCACGTTCAGCGGAACTCGCGCTGATCGAAAAAGGCCGATTCAAAAAACACCTGGATCGGGTTCGGCGCTGGCGATTCCAGGTCGCCGTTCCACGTCCCCCGCTCGTGCGACGCATACGCGCACGCGACCTCGAAATCGCCCACCAGGTTTTCCATGTACATGCGCTCGAACGTCGCGACCGCCGTCGCGTGGTCCTGCGCCAGCCGCTGGAACACCTCGCCTTTGCCGGCGGCCGTGCTCTCCCGGCCGAGCCGTTCGAGAAAGCGCTCGATGTTTGCCCGGCGCGTCGCGGCATCGATCGGGATCTCGAGAGAGACGTCGAGCGATTGCCGGTTCGTTTCCGTTGCCTGCGCGATCACAATCGGGCGGGTGGCGACCATGGGCCGCCCGGCCGCTATCCGCCGCACGATCACCGCGAGGTTGCCGTCCTGCGGTGGGGCGCCGGGCGGCCGAAGCCGCAGGGGATCGACGGTGGCCGGTGGCGCGATGAGCGCGGCACGCACCAGCACGCGTTTGAGATTGCTGATGCGTATCGGTTCCCGCTCGCGCGGTGTCTCGTTCAGCACGCTGCACGTCAGCGTCGGAGCTGCCGCGGGCTGCGGCTGCGTCTGGCCCGACGCCGCGGCCGTGATCGCGAGCGCGATCGCCCACGACACCAGCACCCGAATCGCCCTGGACCCTATCTGCATGCAGTGCTCACCGGATGAACGGGGCCGGCCCCGGCGGATACGGCGTCGTGCTGAAGTTGCCGATCGGCGCGGGCGCCTGCGGGATCGTCTGTTTCTTCGTGAGGTTTCCGAAGACAAAGTAGGTCGGGTAGACCTGCGTGAAGATCTGGTAGTTCGATCCAAGCGCCGCGCCCAGCTCGATGCGGCTGCCGATGTTGCTCCACTTCAGCGGATCCGCCAGCGTGTTGAATGCGGAGACCGCGATGCTGGTCGGCGTGCCGTCGTTGATCAGGAACGCCGTGTCGCCGTTCGCCGTTGCGTACTTGCCGTTATTCGGACCGGCGGCGCCGGACTCCTCGATATCCCACACGGGATTGTTCGTCACGCCGATCTCCGTCGCCTGGCGGACGACCGTCGGCGAGCCCTTGAACATCCCGCCCTCGGCCAGGTACTTGATCTGGAAGCGGTTGAACAGCTTGTAGCTGGTACGCTTCGAAGTCCGGAAGTTATCGAGCTCGGAATTGCTCGCGAACGAGTTTGGCGGACATCTGCCGCTCGCGCAGAAGTTCGCTCCGAACTTGAACATCCAGTTCAGGACGTACGTCCGTTCGGCGGCTGTCATCGATCGGACGTAGAACGGATGGATGGTGCTCCCCGCCGCCAGCAGCCCAAGGTGCAGCGTCGTCAGTCCCTTCTGCACGACGCTCATCGACGCGGCGCCGCCGGGCGGATAGAAGTCGGTCATCCACGAATCCATGCCGGCGGTTGACAACGGCACAGCGGCAGGATCGATCCAGCCGATCGACGCGATGTCGTCCGTTCGCACACCGATCTCGATCTCTTTGGTTTGCTCCTTGGTCAGTCCGCCTTCGAACGTCACCTTGACCTTGAACGTCACCTTGCCCGGCGCGGCCGCGAGGTCGCCGAGATCCCACGTCTGATCGGATCCAGGCGCGAAGCTGCCGGGGCCTTCGAACGACCACTCGTAGCTCGTGACCGCAATGGACGCCGGCGACGTCTTCGCTTTCAGCCGGAGGTTGTCGGCGGTTCTCGCCGCCGAGCCGCCATACACCGGTCCGCTGGTGCCGGCGTACGACGTGTTGTCGGGATCATCCTGATCGATGGCCTCGGCGTCGATTGAGACCGTCGGGACAACGCACGATCCCATCTTGCACAGACCGTCGTCGCCAGACGAGGCCGGGCAGATGTGCGTTTCCTGCGCCGGATCCGGAACGCAGCTGCTGCCCTGACACCACTTGCACACCGGACAGTCGGCCACCGATCCGCTGGCGTTCGGATCGCCGCCGCAATGCCAGCCGGCTTTCAACACGCCGACACCGGGCGACGAACGAATCACCTGGCCATCGTCGCTGACGACGCCGGTGCCGATCGCGACAAACGATCCGATGTCGTGGTCGAACGAGTACATCTCGGTGACCGCCCTCGGCTTCAGTCCGTCGACGTTCGGCAGCGTGATGGCCGCCGGCGGGTTGAAGACCGCGCCCGACGGTTGGATGGTCACGATGAAGCGCGGCTGCTGACCGAAGCCTGGCGCCATCGGCACCTTCTCGCGGTTCACCACCGTGACGCTGACGCAGCCATCCTTCGAGCCGCCGGGGAAGGTCACCTGGTTCGGCGCAAACGTCAGGGAGAAGCCGGGCGCTTCGGGAATCGTCAGCGTTCCGCCGCCCGACGTCGCGGTGACGCAGAGCTGATTCGCCGTGTTGAGCGGCAGCAGAAAGATCGGCTGCCCCACGGTGTTGTCCTGGCCGGCGACCGTGACCACGTCGTACTCGAGCGATGGGTATGGGCCAGGCAGCAGCGCGGTCGAGCCGTCAGCCAGCAGCTTCACCAGGCCAACAGGCGCATGCGGAATGGTGAACTGCCCCTCCGCGTTTGTTTTGATCTCGGGGATGGATTGAACGGCGTTGGCGTTCGCGTTCAGCACATTCGTGAGAACCGCGCGCATGGCGACGCCGGGAATCGGGTTGTTGCTGTTGTCGAGGACGACGCCGGAAATCGTGGTCTGCACGGGATCTCCGGGAGCGCGTCCCGACGCGGTGAACACCGCTGGCAGACCCGACGCCGCCGCAACCGCGGCTTCGACGACGTTGTTCGCGTTGCCTTCCTGAACACCGAGCGTCAAAGTAGTCGCCACGCGGCCGTCCGAGTCGCTGTTCACCGTGGTCGTCGAACTGCCGTCGAACGAGCCTCCACCTTCCTTGACGGTGAAGGTCACCGGCACCTGCGCGCGCCTGTTGTTTCCGCCGTCGACGACAACCGCGATGAACGGCTTCGGCAGCGGCTGCCCGATGGCGCCGATCTGATCGTTGCCGGTGTCGACGACGATCTTTGCCGGATCGCCGAGCACGCCGGTGGCGGTGAAGACGGCGGTGCCGGCAAAACCAACCGCGTACGCTTCGACAATGTTTCCACCCGCGCCGGCCCGCATGCCGAGAGTCCATTGCGCGTCGGCATGCCCCTGAGCGTCGGTGGTCGCCAGGGCGGTCGCACCCGGGTCACCGGTGTCGCTGACGAGACCGTCGTTCTGCGTGACCTTGAAGATCACCGGCTTGCCGGCGACGGGATTCCCAGCCGGGTCGATGAGGGATATGACCAGCGGCGCCGCGAGCATGGTGCCGATCGTCCCGGACTGATTGTTCCCGGAGATCAGCTGAATCTTCGATTGCGCCTGCGGCGCAATCCGGAAGACCTTAATCGACGTCGTCGCTGCGTTGCCGACGCGATCGATCCCCACGGCCTGGATGACGTTCTGCCCCAGGTTGAGGGGGACCGCGCCAGCGAGGAAAAGCCGATTGGCGACGGCCGCGGTATCGCCGTTCACGGTCACCTGCGCCTGTTCCTCGTTTACCGTCCCCACGACGATGTCGTTCACGTTGCCGGCGACCGCAATGGAGGGATCTTCGGTCACGAAGCCGTCGATCGGCGACGTGATCGTCACGTGCGGCGGCGTCGTGTCGAGCGTCACCTCGATGCTCGACGTGCCGACGGCAGCCGCCGTCGTCGCGACGACGGTGATGATGTTCGGGCCCTCGGCGAGCGGAAGCGCCAGCGTGAAGGCGCCGCCGGTAACCGGCGCGGGGAGCGAATTAATCGTGACGGTGGCGTCGGGGTCGTCCACCGTTCCGGTGACCGTCGTCGGGGTGAGATTGAGATAGCTCAGGTTGGCCAGCGATGTGATGGTCACCTTCGGGACGCGCGCGTATATCAGGGAAACGGCGTCGGCGCTCGTGTTGCCAGCCATGTCCGTCGATTCGAGGCTGATGGAGTTGGCGCCTGGTGTGAGCGTCGCGCTGCACTCGACATTCCCTGCGGCCGTTGTCGCGGGCGCGTTGTTGCACGTGACGCTGACAATCCCGGAACCATCTTCGGTAACGGTCCCCTGGACGAGGACCGAAGGCGTGAACAGCGTCGTGCCCGCGGCCGGCGATGTCAGGTGAACGACGGGCGGAAGGCTGTCGATGCTGAGGCTCGCGGCGGCGGTCGCCATGTTGCCGGCGTTGTCGATCGCGGTGCCGCTGACCGTCTGATGCGCCCCGTCGCCAGAGACGGTCTGCGCGCTGGGGCACGCCGCAACGCCCGACGCTCCATCGGCGCACGTGAAATGGACGGTGACCTGGGTGCGGTTCCATCCATTCGGATTTGGCGCCGGGTCGAGCGACGCCGTGACGACAGGTTTGACCTGGTCGATCCGGATTCCGCCGCGCGTGATCGACCCGGTGTTGCCGGCCAGATCGGTGGCCCGACCGGTTGCCGACAGGTTCGTCCCATCGGCCGTCAGGATCACCGGCAGGCTCAGGCTTGTGGGCACTACGCCCGACAACGCATCCGTCGCGGCAAACGTGACTGCCACCGGCGTGTTGTTCCAGCCGCTCGCGTTGGCATCCGGTGAGGCCGTCGAGACGAGGAGCGGAGCCGTCTTGTCGATATTCAGCGTCACCTGTAACGAGACCGTGTTGCCCGCTTTGTCGACTGCCGTCGCGGACACGATCTGATTGGCGCCTTCTGCGGTCACGGAAACGGGCTGCGGGCAGACCGCAATCCCCGATGTCGGATCGGTGCAGCTGAACGCCACCGAGACGTTGGTGTTGTTCCAACCGTAGATGTTGGGTCCCGGGGTGATGAGCGGCTGAATGACCGGAGCGTCCGTATCCTGGCCGACGATCCTGATCGTGAGCGTGCTGCCCGGAGCGCTTCGCAGTTCGACCGACAGCACGTTGGAGGCGGCCAGCGAGACGGCCTTCGTCAATCGCGTGACGTTGCGATTGAAATCGGAAGGGCCGAAGATCTCCTCGCCGTTCAGCGTGATGATGGCGCTGGCAATGCCGGCGTTGTCGATCTCGATCGCGTACGGCGCCGATGGATTGAGAACCGTGAAGGTCGCCTGGCGGACAACCGGCGCGCCGGTGTTTCGCACGAATGTCTGCGGGCCGAACGCGACGAATGACGCCGCGGAGGCCGGCAGAATGGCGACCAGATTGAACAGAGCTACGAGCAGAGCGAGGCGACCGATCGCCGAAGCGAGCGTTCTCCGCTCGAGTGAGACACGGCAAGTCATCGACCCTCCCTACGGGCGGAGACGAGTGTCTGAGTTGAATTGAGGGGACGAGCCGGCGCAGACGTTAATCTGCGGCTGCAGGTGCGTCAAGCATTTATTGCTTCTTCGGCGAAACGTCATGCAGATGTTATGCATCACGACGACGATAGCGCCACGCCTCTATTCGATAGATCGTCCGCTCGATCGCCAACAGCCGCCGCCTCGCAGCGCGTAAGCGGCGCACGCTGGCAGCGGACTTGCTGCCCGCGGGTACCAACCTCACACAGAGGAGACCACGCGCGTGCGTGATGATCGCGAACAGCAATTGCTGAAGGCCGTACTGAAACGGGCGACCGTCGACCGGCCGTTTCGAGAGGCGCTCCTGACGGATCCACACACGGCCATCGAACAGACGTTCGGGATCAAGATTCCCGTGCACTATCGCGTGCGCTTCGTCGAACGCGAGGCCGGTGTGGACGCGCTGATCGTGTTGCCCGACTTCAACCCTGGTGCGGGCGGAGGCAGCGACAACGGTTCCGAGGACCTCGCAGGCGGCAGGAACACCGGGGAAATGACGTGGTTTACAGAAGGTCGAGCCACCGATGAATAGCCCCATCTTTCGGCTGAGCGACTGCCCGCAGCACCTGACGTTCATCGACTGGGTCAAATCCGAGACGGATTGGCACGACGCCGAGTCGCGCGCGAAACCGCGTGGAAAGTATCCAACGCTCATCGAGCTCGAAGGCCCCGACTTCGACATGAGCGCCATCGGTGGCGCGGTCGTCGAGGCGATGGGACTCTACGGTGTCTACGGCTGGGCGACCAACGACGGCGCGCGATCGAATGGTTACGTCGGTTTCAGCCTCACCTACAACCCCGATCACGAGGAGGGGATCGACGTCCACGCATCGCTGCTCGGCTCGGGCCGGTTGTCGAAGGACGAGTACTTCGCCCGTTTCACCTACCAGGACGCCAACGCCCGGACCCGCGGCAAGAACAGCTACGACGATACGTACGCCTTCAGGAAACGCACGCCGGCCAGCCGGCACAAGGCGCTCGGCGCGTTCATCGATCGGTTTTCGCGGCCGCTGCTGCGCAGCCGCGTGTCGGCGATGCGCGGCTCGCTCGGAGGGCAGCAGGCGATTGTCGGCGTCAAACATACGGATCCCAAACGCTGCGACGCAGGCTGGCACAGGGACGAGCCGGTCTTCCTTCACCTCAGAGTGAACCTGCCGGTCATCACGCACCCGTCGTTCCGCACGCAGATTGAAGACACGGTGGATGCGTTCCTCGAGCCCGGCAGACTCTACAGCTGGGACACCGATCTGCCACATCGGCCGATCGCCACGGAGCGAATCGACAAGGTTCGCATCCATCTGGTCCTGGGCTTCTCGCCGTGGCTCGATTATCTCGAAGAGGAGCAGGCCTACGTGCTCAACGAGTACTACGGGCGGCTCCATCCGTTCGACATGCTCAACGAAGGTCTGATCTTCCCGGGCACCCGCATCGCGACGAAGAACTCGATGGAGGTGTCGCTCACATGAATAGAACCCGGTCTCTACTCGCGACGGAGACCGTCGACCGGGACGCCGATGGACGGCGAATCCGGCGATCGATCCTGCTGGTATGGATTCTGCGGACCGCAGCACCACGCGTGTCGTACACGTGATCGCGCGAAGGAGAAAAAGCATGGCAAATCGGTCAAAGCCGACGACTCGGAGAGAGCTGGAGACGGCGATTGTCGTCAAGGCGATCAAGGACGGCGAGTTCCGTCAGAGGCTGCTGAGCAATCCACGCGAAGGCGTTGTGGCGGCGGTCAAGGAGATCGATCCGGACTTCGAGATTCCACAGGGCATCGACGTCAAGGTGTTCGAGGAGCCGAAGAAGGCGTTCTACCTGGTGCTCCCCCAGACCCCGACGGACAACATCGAGATCTCGGACGAAGACCTCGAAAAGGTGGCGGGTGGCATCTTCACCGACCAGTGGGGGGATGCCACGGTCATCATCGGCTACTAGGCACCGGACAGCGAACCGATGGGTTGCCGGGGTCCTACGTCTGGAGAGCCGTACGACCCCGCGTTTCCTTTTACCTCGACCCGTCAGAAGCCAGGCACGAGCTCGCGAATGACTGACGTCTGCCTCGTACAGATGCCGTACGCGCTGGTGAACCGCCCCTCGCTGGGGTTGAGCCTGCTGAAGTCCTATCTCGAGACCGCGGGGCTGAGCACGCGCATTCTGTACGCGAACATCCTGTTCGCCGAGGAGATCGGGCTCGACGTGTATCGCGCGGTGGAGGAATCGCCGCCGCACGATCTGCTGGGCGAGTGGACCTTCTCGGAGGCGGCGTTCGGCGCTGGCTGGGGCGATCCCGACGCCTACTTCCGGCTCATCGCCCGCAGCTTCGGC
>Ga0209805_1002783_pt1 | contig 10120 bp, 7 predicted proteins | sample GraSoiAngelo_148_FD_185905 | JGI IMG/M metagenome (GOLD analysis project Ga0209805, IMG submission 185905) | Grasslands soil microbial communities from the Angelo Coastal Reserve, California, USA - 14_1009_09_20cm (SPAdes) (version 2) | ecosystem: Environmental > Terrestrial > Soil > Grasslands ... | reverse complement strand
CGATCAGCCGCTACTTTCACGACAACCCGGACCAGATGGCCGGGCGGATGGTGGTCTCTCGGAAGATGCATCGGGATGTCGTCGACCTGGTGCCCACACCGGGAGAGAACCTGGCCGACGCCATCGAGCGCAGGCTCGCTGTGCTGCCGGAGAAGGTCTACAGCGCTGCCGCGGCGAGAGATATGGGCGGGGTCGCTGACAAGCCCGTCCTGACGCTGGCCGACACCCTAAAAGTCGGCGCGTTCTTCGTGACGCCAGAAGGGCGGCTGGCCCGCCGGCTACCAGACCTCATCGACCAGCACGACTATGCGTTCGTCGACACCAAGGGCGAGCGCACGTGCGACCGCATCAAGGCACTCGTCGACGTTCGGGACGCGCTGCGCGGCCTGATGTCTGGAGAGCAATCGCCGTCGACCTCCGACGCCCAGCTCGTGCAACTCCGCGCGAGGCTGAATGCCACCTACGACGGCTTCGTGCGCAAGTTCGGCCACGTCAGCAGCCAGGCCAACCGCCTCGCGATGGCCGAGGACCCGGAATACCCGCTGCTGCATGCGCTCGAGAGCGAGTACGACAAGGGCGTTACGCCGGAAACGGCGCGACGCCAGGGCGTGCCTGCCCGACCTCCGACTGCGAAGAAGGCAGACATCTTCAACAGACGAGTAATGGGGCCAAGGCGCGAGGTCGAACGGGTGGAATCGGCCAAGGACGCGCTGGTCGTCTCGATGAACGAGTCGGGGCGTGTGGACCTCGCACGAATGGTGCAGCTCACATCATCGACCGAAGACCAGCTGATCGCCGAACTCAAGGGCTTGATCTTTCACGACCCGAAACAGGATGCCTGGAAGACCGCGGACCAGTACCTCACCGGCAACGTGAAGTCCAAGCTGCGCGCCGCTGAGGACGCCGCCCTCGGCGATCCGAGATATGCGGACAACGTCGCGGCGCTGCTGCGCGTGCAGCCCGCCGACATCGAGCCCGTCGACATTGCCGTGCAGCTCGGATCGACGTGGATTCCTGAGCGCGTGGTCGGCGACTTCGTGGGACACCTGCTCGGAGATGTTCGCCGGCGGATCAGCTACCAGGAGTCGCTCGGGAAATGGCTTGTGAAGATCGACAAGCCCGAGCGGACGGTTGGCACCGTGACGTGGGGAACACAGTCGTACCCCGCGAACGAGCTGATCGAGGCGATCCTGACCAACAGCTCCATCCAGGTGCGACAGGAGCAAGGCACCGATGACCGCGGGCGGCCGATCTATCGCGTTGATGACGTACAGACTGCCGCCGCGAACCAGAAGGCTGACGAGATCCGGCAAGCATTCCTCGACTGGGTGTGGGAGGACAAGGCGCGCCGCGAGGACCTCGCCACCATCTACAACGAGCGGTTCAACACCAACGTACCTGCCCGGTACGACGGGTCTCACCTTGAACTACCTGGCTCGTCTCTCAGCGTCAGCCTCCGGCCCAGTCAGATGGACGGCATCTGGCGCGGCATCCAGGAGGGCAATGTCCTGTATGACCACGTGGTAGGTGCCGGGAAGACCTACGTGCTGGTTGGCGTGGTGATGGAGAGCCGCCGCATGGGCCTGCTCAACAAAGCCATGCTCGTGGTCCCCAACCATTTGCTTCTGCAGTGGAAGGATGCGTTCTTTGCGCTGTACCCGCGCGCCAACGTCCTGGTTGCCGAGAAGGGCGATTTCCAAAAGGACAGCCGCGAACGGCTGTTCGCGCGGATAGCGACAGGCAACTGGGATGCTGTGATCGTGGGGCACAGTTCGTTCAAGAAGATCGGCATGCCCGAAGAAACGCTGGCCGCGATCCTTGAAGAACAGGTTCGCGACCTCACGACAGCAATCGAGCGACTGAAGCACGATGACGGCGACCGGGTGACCATCAAGGAGATGGAGAAAGCGAAGGACCGCATGCGCGAGCGGCTGGAGCGCAAGGCAGACACGGGGGCCAAGGATCGCGCGGTGACGTTCGCTGACCTGGGCGTCGACGCGCTGCTGGTCGACGAGGCCCACGAGTTCAAGAATCTCTTCATCACCACGTCGCTCAGTCGCGTTTCGGGCTTGGGCAACCTGTCCGGCTCGGAGAAAGCGTTTGACCTGTTCGTGAAGTGCCGATACCTGCAGGAGAGAAATCAAGGTCGCGGTGTGTACTTCGCCACCGGCACGCCGATCAGCAACACGATCGCCGAGCTGTACACGATGCAGCGGTACATGCAGTACGAGGAGATGAAGGCCCGGGGCATCGTCCACTTCGACGCGTGGGCATCGACCTTCGGCCAGGTCGTGACTGGATGGGAGCTTGACGCCACGGGAGTCAACTATCGGCTGAACAGCCGCTTCGCGAAGTTCCAGAACGTGCCGGAACTGATCTCGCTGTACCGGTCGTTCGCCGATGTCGTGACCAAAGCCGACCTGGATGAGCAAGCACGCGCGTTGGGCACCAGATTCCCAGTGCCGAGGGTCAAGGGGGGCAGGCCCGAGAACATCGTGGTGGAGCGCTCCGATGACCAGGCGCTCTACATGGGGGTGCAGTCGCCTGTGCTCGATGCGGATGGACAGCCGTCCGTGCGCGCCGACGGTAGTGCGGTGAAGGACTGGAACGAGGGTTCGATCATCTGGCGAATGGAGAACCTTCCGAAGGATCCCAGCATCGACAACCCACTGAAGATAACCAACGATGCGCGCAAGGCAGGCTTGGACTTCCGGCTCATTGACCCGGGCGAGACCCAGAACGCAGCAAGGTCAACACCGCGGTCGATCGGATATTCGGCCTGTGGGAGAAGTGGCGCGAGCGGAAGGGCACCCAGCTCTTGTTTTGCGATTTATCGACTCCGAAGCCTTCGCGGTCTGCAGCCGTGCCGGCCGTCATCGACGCATCACCCGGCGATGACTCGCAAACAGATGACGACGCCGAAGAGCCAGCGGTTTCGATGGACGAACTGCTTGCTGGGCGCTCGGCCTTCAGCGTCTACGACGACATGCGGGCGAAGCTCATCCAGCGTGGCGTGCCTGCAGCGGAGGTTCGGTTCGTGCACGAGGCCACCACCGACCTGAAGAAGGCGAGGATGTTCCAGGAGATGAATCGCGGCGAGATCAGCATCCTCTTCGCGTCGACGGCCAAGGCCGGTGCGGGAACCAACGTGCAACGCCGCCTGGTGGCCGAGCACCACCTTGACGTTCCATGGCGGCCGAGCGACCTTGAACAGCGGGAAGGGCGAATCCTTCGGCAGGGCAATCTGTTCTACGAGCAGGACCCGGACGGCTTTGAGGTCGAGATACTGAGGTATGCCACCAAACAGAGCTACGACTCGAGGATGTGGCAGACCATCGAATACAAGGCAGCCGGAATCGAGCAGTTCCGCCGCGGCGACATGCTTCAGCGAGTGATCGAGGACGTAGCCGGCGAAGCGGCGAACGCCGCCGAGATGAAGGCCGCTGCAACAGGGAATCCGTTGATCTTCCTGCAGGTGAAGCTAGCCGCCGATCTCAAGAAGACCGAGGCGCTCTTCGCGAACCACAAGCGCAACCAATATGCGCTGGAGAGCCGGGTTGCGTGGTTGGCCGCAGCGGATGAGCGCGCCGACCGCGCCGCAGTGAAGTGGCAGGCCGAGATAGCGCGGCGAGCTCGCCACGAAAGTCCGACCTTCCAGTTCCGGACGTCGACATCGCTCTACGGCGAGAAGGACCGCGATGCGCTGATGGCCGACGTCTTGGGGTCAATGCAGCGGGCGATCGAGCGTCGCGCCTCTGACCTCACTGGCCAACCAAGCCGCGTTTATGTTGGCCGCTACCGCGGCTTCGAGATCGACGTATTTGCCAGGCGCGACCAGCTCCAGTTCGGGGTGAAAGGGGAGGGACTCCATGAACCAGAGAACTTGCGCTACTGGGTGACCGACAAGTTCAGCGTGAACGGTTTCGTCAGCCGTATCGACAACTTCGTACAGCGGTTCGAGGTGTGGCGTGATGATGCTGAAGACACTCGGCGTCGAGAACAAGCAGAGCACGGGCGCGTGCGCGCCGAGTTGGCCAAGCCCTTCTCGAAACAGCAGCAGCTCGAGGAGCTTCGCGCAGACGTTCGCGACGTAATGGCTGAACTCAAGCTGATGCAGGCCGACGACGCGTACGTCTCTGCATGGCGCCCAAGATCCCAGAGGGAGGAGGTCGAGGCCAACCCGTGCGAACAAGCTCGACCCATGCGCGCACGCTGAGCGAAGATCAGCACACAGCTACGCAATTACACTACTACTTGATTGAGTAATTACGTATTTATGGGTACCATGACGCGATCCGTTGACGCGGATGCGCAGAAGCCGGCGGCTACCGGCCCTTGCGCCCCAATCTCATTCGTCTAGGAGCACCCATGAACCTTGTCTTCCACGGCAGCAAAACCGACGCACTCATTGGCTTGGCCGCCGGCGCCAGCATCCTCATCCCCTGCGGCCCGCGGTCGGTGCAGTCTGTCCAATCGACGATCGCTTCCCTTCCGGCCAAGCGCGGTTTGCCGGCCGGTGAATTTACCCAGCGCAAGGCACTGCTTGTGGTCGACGAGACAGTAATGCCAATGCCCGTCATCATCGTTACGCGACGCCCCCACGCGGTGCTGCCGGCAAGGTGACGGGGCGGTTTTCTCGCGGAGGCCGCCGCCCTAGAGCGGCCGCGGGCGCGAGGCTTCGGCCTTCCGGCGTGGCTGGCCGCTGCCCGGCACCAGTTGCTGCATCGAGGCCTCGCGTGTCGGATGCGGCGTGTCCGGAGCCGCACGGGCCGGCACAGCTGCCTTTTGAGCGGCCAGGTACTCGCGGTTCAGAGCCGGATCAGCGAACGGCGGCTTCGCTGAAGGACCATCGTGCCGCGCGAGCTTCCTGACCAGTTCTATTGCCAGTTGGCGCAGCTCGGCTGGTTGGCTGCGCCGTTCCATCGCGTCGAGCAGCGACAAGTATTCAGCTCCAGTCAGTCGATGACGACGCTTGGCCAGAATCGAGTCCAGCGCCCTTTCCCACCTGGTCAACACGTCCACGCAACACCTCCATCAGCAACTGTTCGAGTCGTCGACTGCAATCAGCTTCGAATGTCGAAGCGGCCGAGGATGGCCTTGCTCTGACTATCAACGAATTCCACCCGAGCGCCAGAGACGATGCCAAGGGCGACGCCGCCTTCCGCCGCCGGCACAAACAGGTACAGCGTTCCTGCCAATCGCAAGACCCGGGCAGCGCGAGCGGCTTCGATTGCGCGGGCGGCGGCCTCGTCTGCGACCATCACGCTGCACGGAACACCAGAGCTTTGGAGTTTCAGCGCGGCCCCTTGCGAATTTCGCAAGACGCCCGTCCAACACTGCGCTCCGTAGCCCGTGAGCGGAAAGCTGCGTGTGTTGGCGTCGTAGGGACCGATGCTGAGATTGGTCAGCGCCAGCGGCGCTTTGGTGAAGTCCGTGATCGGTAGCGTGTAGTAGTTCTGCCGGCGGTATCTCTCCAGCTCCGAATTCACGCGCGGCAGCTCCGCCTTCGCGATGTCGCGGCGCTTAAACGAGTCAGCCTCGGAGTAGTACACCGGGGAAAGACGGTTCAGCTTCTCCTCGTCCGTCATGGGCGTTTGCGACAGTGCCGAAACGACATAGGTCAACGACGCGCCAGCCGGTTCGGCGTTCAGGTCGCTGTAGCGTTCGGCAGGGACGCTCGGGTCAGGCTTCGGAAGTGATGCCGCCGCCGGCGGCTGTTCCGCTTGAGTCGAGCCGGCACGCGACACAGAGACCTTGGGACTGCTCAACAAGGCACCAGGTGCGGCCTGGGGCGCATCGCGCTGCGCGTTCCGCTCGCAACCCATTAGCGTGGCAACCAGCAAGCACAAAGCGGCACATTTAGCTCTTGTCATTTCCTTCTCCCCATGAAAAGCGGGCATGGCGCCTGGCTGGCTCGCCATGCCCGCCTCCGGTTCCTCGCAGGTTGCGGGGAGGCAGGTCAGCCGATCAGCGCCCCGAGACCCGCCCTGAGCTCCTCTGACCCCTTGCGGTCGACGCGCAAGCCGATGACGGGAAGCGCAGGAAGTCGTGTCGCGAGCGTCAGGAGCAGCGGCCTGTTTCGCTCGGCAGCGAGCTCCCACGAGGCCAGCGAATCGAAGTCGAGCAGCGTTTCGGTCCCATCGTTGACATCGACATACAGAGCCTTCCGCCGCTGGGGATCGAGCCCGATGTAGCGGTTGTAGAGCACCGACGTGGCTTGGCACTGCGGGGAGAACCCACGTGCCTTGAAAGCCTGCACGTGCGACATCAATTTCGCCTGCAAGCGCCGTGGCGCGGCAATCAGGACAACATAGCCCAGTGCGAAGTACGCCATGCAGCCGATCAGCACTGGTACCGTCACCTCCAGCTCTTTGCTGACGCCGCCAGCGAACATGAGCAGGAATAGCGGCACTGCCACGAGCAGGCCGAGCGCGTACAACGGGCGAAGCACTCCGTACCAAAGAAGGTTCATGACAATCTCCTTGCTCTTGCATTTCGCACCGTAGCAACGATACGAAATGCCTTTGAAATGTTAGCACCGGTCAGACTGCGGCTGGCCCTCGTTACGCCTTCACACCATTGCCGGCTCGGCCGGACTTCGGGCCTCCACCGCCACCGCGCGTCATCCTCGTGGCGAAGTCCTCCATCTTGTGCGAGAAGACGGCCAGCGTCTGGCGCATGCGGTCGTTGTCGTCTCGGCCGAGCGCTGCTGAGGCATGCCCACCGACCCAGTTGATGACCTGGTCTGGCACGATGAAGATGAGATTGAAGCAGCTGTGCACCAGGTTCGTTGCCATTGAAACGTAGATGCAGAGCATGAAGATGACAGAGACCACCCCGGTGGTCGAATCGAACTGTGCGTTCGCGATGCTGATGCCAAACAGCTGATTGAGCAGGGTGCCACCAGCAATCATGCAGGCGCCTCCCAGGAAGAAGCCGCAGACCATGAGGATGGGCCGCACCATCACGTTGAGCAGGAAGATCCAGCCGTGCGCGGTCTTATCCCCAAAACCGTCTCCCCCATCGCCGCCGAGGTGCGTGAGCGCCCAGAGTGGCGCCGCAACGACCGCCTCGCCAACAACGATCAGCCAGTTGATCGCGGCGCCGAACCACACCACGAACGGAACGAGCGGCAGGTAGACCGACAGCGCGCCGCCCAAGAGGAACATTGCGATGACGATCATGATGATGAATGGCGACAGAGCTTCGAGAACGCCTTGCAGGGCATCGCCGATCGACGTCACCGCGTTGGCTACTTTTGCGGCGACGCCAGCGATGCTCCAGCCGTCCTTTACCTGGGCAATCGCCTTTGCCACCACGTAGGCGGCAAGCCCGGTCTCGGCCACGCCCAGCGTGTAGTCGCCGATGTTCTTCATCTTGATGAGCGGGTTCAGCTGGCCCCTGCTTGCCCCATCGGCATTGATGTCGATCATGTAGTTGACCAATCGCTGCCCGGGGGCGTGGAAGAAACTGCCGATGATCTTGCTCGAATCTGTACCTGCAGCACCCTTCGAATAGTCGCCGGTACTGCTCGTGCCGACGGGCGGCGTGTAGGTCGACGTGGCCTGCTGCGCCTTATAGGCGGCCATCGAGGTCCCGTAGATCGTCAGCATGGCCGGGTCGCCCTCCGAGGACATGCCGTAGACCGAAGCCTTTGATGCCACAGCATCGGATAGTTTCGTGTTCGCCTGTGCGTAGGTTTGGTACCAAGCGCCCAGGGTCCACCAGCCCGATTGGGAGATCGAAGTTCCGAGCTGCGAAGCTAGCGCCGCGATGTCGCCTTGCTTCGTCGCGGCGACCGCGCTGATGTGGTTCTCATACTGGTGTGCCGCTCCCTGGATTGCCGTCTCGGCATCCGGCAACAAGGCCGTGCCCCCCCCTTGCCGCTGCACCACAGCGTTCACGAAGTCGTGCGCTGATGTGTTGAGCGATCCTTGCATCGTTTGAAGCGCCTGCAGATGCGCATCGCGCATCTCTTGAGCAGAGATGGTGCCGCTGAACCAGTCGGTGGACCGTCGCGCCGGATCGATGGAGTCGTTCACGTCCGACCCACCGCAGACGAAGCTGGAGTTCTTGAGTACGAACCCCGACGGCGTTGGCGCCTGTTGAACATAGCCGTCCGCTGTAATCAATGCTCCGCCGCTGTCCGCTTGAGCGAGCCCAGCGTTGATGCCGTGCATGCACAGGTTTGTCTCGAACAAACTGTGCGCCAGGTTGACAGTGCTTGGCATGACGGGCTGCATCACCATGCTGGTGCCGCTGCCGAAGGCGGCCACCGATGCGTCCACGCCGAGATTCGCGATGCCGACGCCCATCAACGAGGCACCCCACAGCATGAGGAGCTGAGACAAAGACCAACCGTTTGGCGTCGGCACGAGTGCGGCGATTCCCCAAACGAGCTTTATCGGCCCCCACAAGATGTGCTTCTGCTGATCGAACGCGCTGCCGTCATGGGCGGTCTGCGTCAGTTTCCGGAACATGACGTAGCACGCGAAGATGGAGCCGATTACCAACAGTCCGGCGTTCGTAATCTGGAAAACGCTCGCCAAGACGGTGTCGGGCCCCCCGGCGCCGCTGAGCGGGTCGTTCACCACGTTGCCGAAGATCGTGACGAGCGCCTCGCGCGACTTGTCGGTCGGCCGATGCGCAGCGCCGGCGATGTCACCGATGGTGGTCTGCGCGAACACCGGCATGGCCACAATCGCGCTGCAGAGCAACGCGCTGACGCGGGCGAGTGTCTTGGTGAGGTTCATGATGCTTCCGGGTCCTTGCGGCCCAGTTCCGGGTTTAGGGTGACCAACCACCACCGTAGCACTTCGCGCATGAAGTCGCCGAGCCCGCCCTTCTCCGCAACCGAGAGGCGGTGCGTGTCGAGCTGCCACAGCCTCAGCTGGGCTCCCAGTGCCACGATGAAGAACAGCGGCTGACCGCCCGCCAGGCAGAGCGCACCGAACAACATTGCGTGGCCAGACCGATGCCAGAAGCCGGTGGCGATCTGCACGATGGCCAAGATCCCGAACACGGCTGCAGTGGCTAGGGTGATGCGCTTCCTTGAGAGGAAGTGGCGTCGTAGTTCGGGTACCGGCATCGAATCCGGCCGGCGGCGAGCGATCGCGTCAGAGAACGATTCATCTTCGGGCCTGGTCTCTCCCTTCTTGCCAAAGACGGCTCGGCGCGCGTCGGCGCCGAGGCTTTTCAGAACGACCAGGTTGTCCTTCGTCCGCTCAGCTTCCTTCTTCGCGAGCGCCACCGTTTGTCGCATCGCAGAGAACGGAAAGAGAACTCGCAGGGCGAATCGGCCAAGAGCGCGGACGCGGCTCGGACGCGGCGGTGTTTCCATCACTGCCCCCCCAGGCGGCCGGCGACCGCTCGGTATCGTTGGGAAAGAATCGGCTCGTACTCTTGGCGGGCCGTGCTCGCCAGCAACAAGCCCTCGATGACGTTGCCTTTGCGAACCTCCGTTTTCAGTTGCGCCAGTAGCCAAGCGTTGAGCGCAGTGACGCGGATCAGCTCCCGCGTCAGGTTGTCTCCACTCGTGGATTGCAGATCGGCCTGGTAGGCTGTGTTCGCATACCGCCGACCGACCTCGAATGCCTCGAACTCCCGCGCCGACATGGTGTTGGTCGCGCGAGCTTGCGGCGAAGCCACCTGCTGGAAGTACGAGTTGGCAGCAGAGGAGGTGAGCGCTTCCTGCAGCAGTGGTCGGGTGGTCGGGTTCAGGGCACTGTCAGCGATCTGCTGCTCGAGCGGATCGGCGGCCGCGGAGATGATGGCGTTGAACTGGGTCAACAAGCCGACGTATTGGGCGCCCGCAACCGTGTCGGCTTCCCCCTTGTGGAGTTGGGGACCGATGGAACGCCGGATCCCGTTCTGAACGTACATGAGTGAGGCGTCGATTTGCGCCTGGGAGAACGTGAGATCCGGCGTCTTCCCGTTGGGACCCGCTCCGATGAACAGCGAGTCGATGCGCTTGTCCGCGCCGGGCATCGTCGTCGAAGTGGCCGGGCATGCACGGGCGCCGCCGTATGCGGCGAAGTCGTCGGCGTCGCAGAACTGCGCGTGAATGCGAGCGGCACGGGAGGAGTCGATTTCTTGCGGGACGGGCGGCGTGTTGACGGCC
>Ga0209805_1002782_pt1 | contig 10121 bp, 7 predicted proteins | sample GraSoiAngelo_148_FD_185905 | JGI IMG/M metagenome (GOLD analysis project Ga0209805, IMG submission 185905) | Grasslands soil microbial communities from the Angelo Coastal Reserve, California, USA - 14_1009_09_20cm (SPAdes) (version 2) | ecosystem: Environmental > Terrestrial > Soil > Grasslands ... | reverse complement strand
AGATAGCGCGAGAGCCGCGCCCGCGGCGTGAGCGAACCGTCGTCGAGCGCGTCAGCGACCAATCCTCGGGTGTGAGCGAAATAACGCTCGAGCACCTCGGAGGCGAACGCCTCCTTGGAGCGGAAATGATTGGTGAAGGAGCCCTGCGGCGCGCCCGCAGCAGCAGTGACGTCGCGGACGCTGGTGCCATTGTAGCCGGTGCGGAACATGGCCTTCAGGCCCGCTTCCAAGATCGCCTCTTTGAGGGATGGTTTTGGCATAGCCGTGTAATACGTACGTACGTATTATTCGTCAAGCGAAAATTTACGATCGAAATCAGCAAGTATGCCAATGAGTTGTGGAAGGCCTCGTTGGACGAGCGATCGAAACCTCAGGCGGCCCGCGCGTGGCGCGACAGCACCCACTCGCGCAAGGATGATCCCAGCGTGCAGCCGGCGAGATAGCAGGCCAACATGGCGAGGCCGAGATCAAGCCAGTAGCCAGGGCGGCCGGGCACGATGCGGGTGAGCGCGGCCGCAACGAGGGCCAACGCCAGCGCCGCCAGCCAGCGCGACACCACCTTCGAGACGCCCTTTGCGCGATGAACCACGGCAATCCAGCCGGCGGCGAGACCGAGCAGCAGTGAGCCCACCAGCCAGCCCATGTGAAACGTCAACAGAAACGCCATCGCGATTACCTCACCAGGAATTCGATGCGGCGGTTTTGCGCCTTGCCTTCATCGGTGTCGTTGGCGGCAACGGGTTGCGCGCTGCCATACCCTACCGCCGTGAAGCGGTCTGCCGGCAGCCCTGCCTTGACCAGATAATCGGTCACCGCCTGCGCGCGCCGTTCCGATAGCGCCTGGTTGGAGGCGTCATCGCCGTCGGCGTCGGTGTGTCCGGCGATTTCGATACTGGCGGCCGGACAACGCAGCGCGGTTTCGATCAGGCGGTCGAGCAGGCCAGCCGAGTCCTGAACAATGTCGGCGCGCCCGGATTCGAAGCGGATCTTTCCTTTGGCCAGCAATTCAGAGAACAGTTGCTGGCATACGGTGGCATCGACGGGAGCAGACGGAGGCTTGACCGAAAGATCGGCCTTGAGTTGCCAGCCTTGCGGAAAATCCTTCGTCAAACCGGTACGGATCTGGTTGGCCGCCGCATCATAGAGCGCGTCGCCCGACAGCTTCACTTCCCGATCCGATACGACCAGCGTGCCGGTCGACAGCCGCGACAATGCGCCAAGCGCCGGCACCACCGCGGCGGCAAAGCCCGAGGGCGCACCAACGCTCGCCTTGAGATTATCGACCACTTTCTCACTGAAGAATTTCCGCTCCGCCGCCGCCGCGATCGCCGCGTGGACGCTGTTGTCGGGCACGTAGCCCGAGAGCGTCAGCGTCACCGCGACCGGATCCTTGTAGGCCTGAAAGATGTAAGGCGGCGCCTTGACCTCGTTGACGGCAACCGAAAAGCCCTCGGGGAGATTCTTCAGGGCGGCCGCGATGGCTTCCCTGCCGCCGAGATCGCGCGCCATGCCGGAGAGGCTGACCGTGTTGTCCGAAATCGTGATCTTGCCTTCCTTCAACTTGCCGATCTGGTCGATCAGGAGCAGCGCCGCACCGTCAAAACGCGCCGGCGCGCCGCGCGCCAGATTCATCTGATCGGCAACTTCGACGCCGCCGAGACTGCCGTGCGCCGCTTCCAGCAGCCTGACCTTGCTGGCGGGCAATGGCGCACTGCCGCCGAGCGTGACCCTGACGACGTCGCGCTCGGCCGACCAGACGAACGGCTTTGCTTCCGGCACCAAATGCGTCTCGTCGTTGACGAGCCGCGCGCCGGGCACGGCTTGCACCGAAGCCACGGCGCTGCGGCGGCCATCTTCGGAGAATGCATCGGCGCTGAGCGTGATGTCGCGGCCGGCCACCGTGATCGCGGTCTTGTCAAGCACGGTATCCTTCAGCGCGGCGTTGCTTTCTCCGGCGAGATCGGATTCAAGGGGCGCGGTACCGGTCCAGGCCGCGATAGCCCAAAGGATGACAAGCGGTATCACGCCCGGCCACCATTTGTTGCTCCACCTGAAAGGTCCGTGCATTCGACATCCTGCGGGGTTCAAGAAAACGAGAGAAAACAAACCCTTGCCGGGCTGTCAAACTGGAAATAACAGAAAGCAAGTTAGGCTGCCTCTATTCGCATGGCTAACCGTTTCTTCAGCGGTCTTTCGCTAACTTGACGATAACACCTAACCCGCTGAGTACCTTCCGTCGATGAAGCAATTGCGCAGCACCGTTATCCGCGCCGGCCTGGGAGCGCTCTACTTCACCGGCGCGCATTATCTGTTGCGACCGATATTCTCCGGCGTCGGCGCCATTTTCATGCTGCACCATGTGCGGCCCCGCCGCGACGCCGAGTTCCAGCCCAATCGTCATCTCGAAGTCACCCCCGAATTCCTGCGCGCGATGCTGGCGCACCTTCGTTCGCGGGGCATCGATATCGTTACCATGAGCGAGGTGCATCAGCGGCTGATCGAGCGGAATTTTTCGCGCCACTTTGCTTGTTTTACCTTCGATGACGGCTATCGCGACAACCGGGATTTCGCGCTCCCCCTAATGCGCGAATTTGACGCACCTTTCACGGTCTATGTCGCAAGCGACTTCGCCGAAGGCACCGGCCGGCTATGGTGGATCGCGCTGGAGATGGCGATCGCCAAGGCGTCTTCCATCGAAGTGAAGATCGGCGATGTGCCGACCCGTCTCGATACAACCACGCCGGCCGCCAAGCAGGCCGCGTTCGACCGCCTGCACGATTGGCTGCGCTCGTTGGGCGGCGATCACGACATCCAGCGTGAAATCGGCGCGCTCTGCGCGCGTCATGGCATCGACGACGCGGCGATCTGCCGTGACCTCTGCATGTCCTGGGACGAATTGAAGCAGTTTGCGCAGGACCGGCTGGTCGGCGTCGGCGCGCATTCCATCACCCATTGCAATCTCGCCAGGGAGCGCGAGGAGATTGCCGCGAGGGAAATGGCGGACAGCCGTGCGCGGATCGAGAGCGCGTTGCAGTGGCCGGTCCTGCATCTCGCTTATCCCTATGGCGACAAGATCGCGGCGGGCGTCCGCGAATTCGCGCTGGCGCGCGCCGCCGGCTTCATGACCGCGGTGACGACACGCCCGGGTATGGTGTTTCCCGAAAGCGGGCGCCATCTGACCGCGCTGCCGCGGGTCTCCCTCAACGGCAATTATCAGGACGTGCGGATCCTGCCCGTCTTGACCTCGGGCGCCGCCACCGCGATGTGGAACGGCTTTCGCCGCGTCGACGCGGCATAGTTTTGTCCCAGCGTTGTGATTAGTTGAAGAAGTGGCGGCGTCGAAAGTGCGCTCCCTCGCCCCGCTCTTCGCGGGGAGAGGCATAGGCGGCCTTCGCCGCCGTCTTCGCTTTATGATAGAAGAACGCCGATGCGAAGCATCGGCTATGGGTGAGGGGCTGCTGCCGCGAATTCGAAACACGTATGCGCGCGGTGAGTCCCCCCTCACCCGCCGCGCAAGAGCGCGGCGACCTCTCCCCGCACGCGGGGGCGAGGTAAGAGACCTCACGTCTCGATCTTCACGTACTCGAAATCGCCGGGCTTGTTGTCGATGCCGACCTTGGGCGGCGAAATCCACGGCGCGTAGTTCCCGATCTCGGTCACTGGCGTCATCAAGGATGCGATGAAATCACCATCGCCGGACGACGGCAGCCATTCGCTCCGGCGCTTGTTCCAGGTCGCATCGTCGATCAAAACGCCCTCGGGCGTGGCCTGGACGTCCTTGAACTCGCCGATGTCACGGTGGAAGGCGACGTTCGGCAAGGTCAGCTTGAAGTCGTAGCCGGCGGTGGAGATGATCTTGTTCCAACGCAGCATGCCCTTGGCACAATCCTGCGTGTAATCGTCGCGCAGCCGCATGTTGAGCGCGGTCAGCGCCGGCTCGTCGACCCGCTTGATCTCGCCGTTGACGAGCTTGAGCACGGGATAGGTAGAGTTCTGCAGCCGGTGATCGTCCTCGATCTGGGTCTCCTTGTAGCGGCCCTTGATGCCGGCATTGAACGCGTTCGCGGCGTTGGTCGAGACTTCCGAGCCGAACAAATCGAGCGACAGCGAGTAATGCAGGTTCAATTTCTTCTGGATGGTCGGAAGATCGATCACCCCGAGCGCCCGCACTTTCGCGATATCGGCGGGATCGCTGATCCCGGCCTCCCTCATTGCTTCGCAGGTCCGCTGCACGACGCGGCTGATGCCGGTCTCGCCGACAAACATATGGTGCGCCTCTTCGGTCAGCATGAAGCGGCAGGTGCGCGACAGGGGATCGAAGCCGGATTGCGCCAGCGAGTGCAACTGCATCTTGCCGTCGCGGTCGGTGAAATAGGTGAACATGAAGAACGACAGCCAGTCCGGCGTCGCCTCGTTGAAGGCGCCCAGCATGCGCGGTGAATCGGCGTCGCCGGAGCGGCGGCGCAACAACTCGTCGGCTTCCTCACGGCCGTCACGGCCGAAATATTTCTGCAGCAGGTAGACCATGGCCCAGAGATGGCGGCCTTCCTCGACATTGACCTGGAACAGATTGCGCAAATCATAGAGCGAGGGCGCTGTCTTGCCGAGATGGCGCTGCTGTTCGACCGAGGCGGGCTCGGTGTCGCCCTGGATCACGATCAGGCGGCGCAGCATGGCGCGATGCTCGCCGGGCACTTCCTGCCAGGCCGGCTTGCCATAGTTTTCGCCGAATGGAATGGCGCGGTTCTCTTCCTGGGGCGCAAGCAGAATGCCCCAGCGATAGTCCGGCATCTTCACATAGTCGAACTTGGCCCAGCCGCGCGGATCGACCGAATAGGCGGTGCGCAAATATACCAGCGACTGCTGGAAGCCGTCCGGTCCCATGTCGTTCCACCAGTCGATGTAGCCGGGATGCCAGCCCTCCAGCGCTTTGAGCACCTGGCGGTCCTCGCCGAGGTTCACGTTGTTGGGGATCTTGGTCGAGTAATCGACGTGCATGTAATTCATGGCGTGCTCCTCTGGAGGCATTTCCCGTCATGCCCGGCCTTGTGCCGGGCATCCACGTCTTACTTTCACCGAGCGAAAAGACGTGGATGGCCGGGACAAGCCCGGCCATGACGCAGCAAAATTCACTAAACTCGCGTCATGTCGAACCGCGGCCGCTCGCCGGTGCCGTAGCGGCGCAGTGCGCCGTCCTCGCCGACCGCGTTGGGACGCTGGAAGATCCAGTTCTGCCACGCCGTCAGGCGGGCAAAGATCTTCGATTCCATGGTCTCGGGACCGACGAAGCGCAAATTCGCCTCCATGCCGGTGAGGCTGTCGGGCGAGAACGAGGCGCGCTCCTCGAAAAACACCCGGATCTCGTCATCCCAGTCGATATCATCGAGCGCGAAGGTGACGAGGCCGAGCGCTTCGGCCTCTCCGGCGTCCAGCGCCTTGCCGATCGAGCCTCGCGCGCGTTCCAGATCGGACGGGTCGGCCTGAAATCGCGATTGCAGGCGGGTCAGGCCGTGGCTCATCGGATAGGGCCCGAAATTCATCGCGGAGAGCTCGATCGAAGGCGGCGCGCGGTTGTCGCCCTGCCGCGAGCCGATCAGCATGTAGGAGCGGTCGGCGGCAAACACGAGTTCGGCGAGCGTGCCGGCAAAGCATGAGCCCGGCTCCACCAAAGTCACCAGCGTGCGGGACGTGACATCGATGCGCTTCAACACCCGCTTCCAGTACTGCCTGATCTCATTGACCAGCCAGTGCATCTTGTCGGCTTCGAGCAAGGCATCGCAGGCCAGCACGTTGGCGCGCTCGCCATGCGACTTGAACACGACCATTGCAATCTCGAGCTCGTTGATGCGCAAATGCAGGATCGCATCGTCGAGCTCGCGCGCCACCTGCAGCGGCCAGAACGAGGCACCCAGTGCGATCAGGCCGTCGATATCGGCAGGTGGAGCCGCCTCGGGGGCCTGGATCGAAATCGTCGCCGTCCGCCCAGGCCGATCGATGTCGACGCTGACAAAGCCGTAACGGATGCCGTTTTGGTCGATCGTCCGGTCGAGCTTCGTCAGCGCAATGCCTTGGCCGCTGGCGTTGCGTTTCGAGGCGGCGGCAAATTGCTTTACGCGTTCGGCAATCCTGGCCTCGAGCTTGCTGTTCGGCGCGATCTCGTCGACCAGGCGCCATGCGACGGCCCGCTTGCCCTTGATGCCCTCCTCGATGGTGCAGAAATAATCGGCGTGGTCGCGGCGCACCTTGCGCTTGTCGACCACCCGCGTCAGCCCGCCGGTGCCGGGCAGCACCGCAAGCAGCGGCACTTCCGGCAGCGCTACCGAAGCAGCACCGTCGTCGGCCAGGATGATGTGGTCGGTAGCGAGCGCCAATTCATAGCCGCCGCCGGCCGCGGTGCCATTGACGACGGTGATGAAGCGCTGCCCGGAATTTTCGCTGGAGTCTTCCAGCCCATTGCGGGTCTCGTTGGTGAATTTGCAGAAATTGACCTTGTGCGCATGGGTCGCGCCGGCCAGCATGCGGATGTTGGCGCCGGCGCAGAACACGCGGTTCTTGGCCGAGCGCACCACCACCACTTTCACATTAGGATATTCAAAGCGCAGCCGCTGCACCGCGTCCGCAAGCTCGATGTCGACCCCGAGATCATAGGAATTGAGCTTGAGCTGATAGCCTTCGAACAGCCCGCCATCCTCGTCGACGTCCATGGTGAGCGTCGCAACCTCGCCTGCGACATCAAGCTTCCAATGCTTGTAGCGCGACGGTTCGGTCTGAAAATCGATATATGTCGCGCCGCCCGCAAGCGTCCGATCTTCACCGGCCATGAGCCATCCCTGAAATTTGCCTGGAATTTGTTAACTTATATGCATTATAATGCATCTTTCTGGAATAGTCTAGTCCAGAATGTCAGAACATGCATTTTGTTTCATGTTTGGTTGATCGCGCAAAACGGCGTTTGCGAATTCCGAGACGGCATCAAGCGTCGGCCCCGGCGCTTCGCGATGCGGCTGGTGCCCCGCTCCGGGGATTTCAGTCACATCGACCGGACAGTAACATTCTTGCCGCGCAATCTCGATCTGGCGGATCGTTCCATACTCATCATCCGCGCCCTGCAGGATAGCGACGGGAACGCGGATGTAGGCGAGGTATTCGGAGATATCCCAGCTGCGGAATTTCGGGTCGAGCCAGGCGCCATTCCAGCCATAGAAGGCATTGTCGACATCGCTGTGCCAGCGCGTCAGCTTCGCCTTGAGCTCTGATGTCTCATAGGCCGTTTTGATCGTGGCAATCGAGGCGACCGAAATATCTTCCACGATGAAATGCGGCGCGATCAGCGCGATGCCTTGCACACGATGATCCTGCCCACCGCCGGCATAGATTGCCGCGATTGAGGCGCCGTCGGAATGCCCGACCAGCAGCCCGCGGCGAAAGCCGATCTGCCCGAGCAGTTTCGGCAGCACCTCGAGCGCTTCGATATGCATGTAGTCGAGCGGACGCGGCAGTTTTACAGGGCTCGAGGCGCCGTAGCCGGCGCGTGAATAGACGAACACGCCGGCTGAGGTTGCAGCTTGCAGCCGGTCCGGGAAGTCGCCCCATAACGCCGCGCTCCCCAACCCCTCATGCAGCATCACGATGGTCGGTGCGCGATCGGGCGCGGGGCCGATCATGCGGTATTCGAGATCGGAGCTGCCGATGGTGAGCAAGCCTGAGGGCGCGAGGGTCATGGTTTTGCCGCGTCACCATCCCGCAACTTGAAGCGCTGGATCTTCCCGGTCGCGGTTTTCGGCAAGGCATCCACCACATCGATCCAGCGCGGGTATTTCCACGGCCCGATCTTCTGCTTGACGTGCTCCTTCAGCGCCTCGTTAAGGCCGGAGGTCGCACAATCTGAGCGCAGCACCACGAACGCCTTCGGCTTCAACAATCCTTCCGGATCAGGCTGCGGCACCACGGCCGCTTCCAGCACCGCAGGATGCGTGATCAGCGCGCTCTCGACCTCGAACGGCGACACCCAGATGCCGGACACCTTGAACATGTCGTCGCTGCGGCCGCAGAAGGTGTAGCGGCCATCGGCATCGCGCACATATTTGTCGCCGGTGCGGGTCCAGTGGCCCTCAAAGGTCATGCGGCTCTTGCTGCGCTGATTCCAGTAGCCCTCACCGGCCGAGGGCGCATCGACCAGGAGTTCGCCGACCTCCCCGTCCGCCACTTCAGTGCCCGCTTCATTGACCAGCCGCACCTTGTAGCCCGGCACCGGTCGGCCCGACGTGCCGTATTTGATGTCGCCAGGCGCGTTGGAGAGGAAGATGTGCAACAGCTCGGTCGAGCCGACGCCGTCGAGAATGTCGACGCCAAACCGCGCTTTCCAGCTGTTGCCGACCGACTCCGGCAGCGCTTCGCCGGCGGAGGTGCAGATGCGCAAGCGCGAGCCACAGCGCTCCTGCTTTAAGGTCTCGTCGTTGAGCATCGCCGAGAATAGTGTCGGCACGCCGAAGAAGATCGTCGGATGATATTTGTTCATCAGCGAAAACATCAGCGGCGGCGTCGGCCGCTCGGAATTGAGCACCGTGGTGGCGCCGACCGACATCGGGAACGTCAATGCATTGCCGAGGCCGTAGGCGAAGAACAGCTTTGCGGCCGACAGGCAGACGTCATCCTCGCGGATGCCGAGTACCTGCCTGGCATAGGTCTCCGCGGTCGCCTCGAGATTGGAATGCAAATGACGCACGCCCTTGGGCATGCCGGTCGAGCCCGACGAGTACAGCCAGAACGCCGGCTCGTCGGCGTGGGTCGCAGCAGTCGCAAACGCATCGCTCTCGCGCGCAAGTTCGTCGGCGAAATTCTTGTGGCCGTGCGCGTCGTTGCCGGAAACCACGACATGCTCGAGATCGGGCATCCGCCCGACCATGTCTTTCACCACCGGCAACAGCGCCTGCGAAATAAACAGCACCCGTGCCCGGCAGTCCGCCAGCACATAGGCGTATTGGTCCGAGGTCAAAAGCGTATTGAGCGGCACCGGCACCACGCCGGCGCGGATGGCGCCCAGGAACACGACCGGGAAATCGACAGTGTCGAGCATGATCATGGCGACGCGCTCTTCGCGGCGGACGCCGAGACGGCGCAACAGATTGGCGAGACGGCGCGTCTTTATTTGCAGATCGCCGTAGGTCAGCTCGGAGACGGTGTCGGTGAAGGCGAGCTTGCCGCCGCGGCCCTGATCGACATTGCGGTCGAGCAGCCAGGTCACCGCGTTGTAGGAACCGGACGTGCCGCTCACGACGTTTCTCCCCAGCTTTAAGAATTATAATTCATAGAAAGGCACCGCACGCGCTTGCTGTCAATGCTCTTCGGCACTATGTTTCCGCCTCGGCGGCGAAAATCCATCGATGGAAATGAACGAAGAGTCCGATCCCGAAAAACACTTTCTCGAACAGCTCGGCCAGCGTGTCCGCACCATGCGCGCCCTTCGCGGCATGTCGCGGAAGGTGCTCGCCAGAGTGTCCGGCATTTCCGAACGCTACATCGCGCAGCTCGAGAGCGGCAAGGGCAACGTCTCGATCGTGCTGCTGCGTCGCGTCTCCAACGCGATGGGCGCGCACATTGAAGATCTAATTCCGACTGCCGATGCCGGGCCGGATTGGCAAGTCATCCGCGACCTCCTGCGCAAGGCGACGCCAAACCAGATCGCGCGGGCCAAGGACATCCTCGCAGGCGGTGGGGCTGCGGCACAACGAAAGCTGTCGTTCTCCGGCATCGCGTTGATCGGCTTGCGCGGCGCCGGCAAATCCACGCTCGGCAAAATGCTCGCCGAGAAGATCGGCTGGAGCTTCGTCGAGCTCAACAAGGAAATCGAGCGCGACAACGGATTGTCGGTGGCCGAGATCATCGCGCTCTACGGCCAGGAGGGCTTTCGCCGTATGGAACAGGCAGCACTCGGGCAGCTGTTGGCGCGAAAGGAGCTGATGGTGCTCGCAACCGGCGGCGGCATCGTCTCGGAGCCTTTGACGTTCGATCTGATCCTGTCGTCGTTCTACACGATCTGGCTCAAAGCCGAGCCGGAAGAGCATATGACACGGGTGCGCAGGCAAGGCGATCTGCGTCCCATGGCCGACGAGCGCTCGGCG
>Ga0209805_1002780_pt1 | contig 10123 bp, 12 predicted proteins | sample GraSoiAngelo_148_FD_185905 | JGI IMG/M metagenome (GOLD analysis project Ga0209805, IMG submission 185905) | Grasslands soil microbial communities from the Angelo Coastal Reserve, California, USA - 14_1009_09_20cm (SPAdes) (version 2) | ecosystem: Environmental > Terrestrial > Soil > Grasslands ... | reverse complement strand
TGAAAGCTCTCCGCGTAGATCGCCAGCAGCGGAATGACGAGCGTCATCCCGAACACATCCACGAGCACGATCAGGAAGATAGGCAGCAGCACGCATCCATTATCATCCACCGATGCAGCTCGTCTTCGAACAGATTCGGGCCGGCGGCGATCGGAACTTCGGGTATCTGCTTGGCGACCGCGACGCGCGGACGGCCGTCCTGATCGATCCGTCCTACTCCCCGGAAGCCTTCGTGGCGCGCGCCGAGGAACAGGGACTGACCGTCTCGCACATCATCAACACGCACGGCCACGAGGATCACGTCAATGGCAACGTGACCGCGGTGGCGCTCACCGGCGCGGCAATCGCCGCGCATCCGGCGTGTCCATCCTGTCCCGGCGTGTCGATTTCCGACGGCGACGAGCTGACGATCGGATCGCTGCGGCTGCAGTTCATGTACGTGCCTGGGCACGCGGCGGATCACGTCACCGTGTTCGAAACGACTCACCGCCTGTTGATCACCGGCGATCTGATTTTCGTGGGGAAAGTGGGCGGGACACGAACCGACGAGGACGCGCGGACCGAGTGGCTCAGCCTGCAGCGGGTGCTGGCGACGTGTCCCGATGACGCGACCGTCTGGCCCGGACACGACTACGGCGCGCGACCCAGCTCGACGATCGCGCTCGAGCGCGAGACGAACCCGTTTCTCCGCTGTACAGACGTCGAGGCGTTTCTGCAGTTGAAGCGCGAATGGCCTGAATACAAAAGGCGCTGGGGACTTCGGTGATCCCGACTTGCCTTACCCGCCCCTATCGAAACCCGAACCAGCGGCGCCGCGGTTGAGCGCCATCCTGGATGTGATTGGCCATCTCCTTGATGGTGTCCATCGGGATCATCGTCATATTGTGATCATCCCTCGCATGTTGTTCCTCTTTCGCGAGGACTTCGTCTTCATCCTTCCCGTAGATGACCGTGTCGCAACCGGCGAATACTTCGCCGCATTTGAGCACTTTCGCCATGCTGCACCTCCCGGTGCGTACCGCCACCGAAGCCGCATGCAAGATCGAAGGCCGCCGCGGTCATTGACGAGCTAACGTGTGCTCGTGGCGCCTCCTTTGGTGTACCGATACAACCCGCCGTCCGCCGTGCGCGCGACGTAGATGACGCCATCGCGATCGACCGCGACGCCTTCGCGGTTGCCTTTCGGCTCGCCATCGGGAACGAAGTAGCGGACCTTCCCATCGCGCTCGGCGCCGATGCGAATGCCCTGCTTGATGTCGGGATTGATCTGCGGCGTGCCGGACTCCGAGTCAGCCGCGAAGAGCATGCCGGCGCGATCGAGGAAGATGCCGCTCGGACGGCCGAACTGCTTCCACTGCGCGATGAACTTCCCGTCCTGATCGAACACCTGGATGCGCGAGTTGCCGCGATCGGCGACGAGCAGACGTCCCTGCGCATCGAGCACGAGACCGTGCGGCGTGTCGAACTCGCCGGGTCCCGACCCCTTCTTCCCCCACTCCTTGATGAACTTTCCGTTGTGATCGAACTTGACGATGCGCGCGTTGCTGTCGCCGCCGTGACCGTCGGCGACGAAGATGGCATTCGAGGTCACGAGCACGTCCGACGGCCGGTTGAACGTGTCGGGCCCCGCGCCCGTGACGCCCGCCTGGCCAATCGTCATCATCACGCGGCCCGTCGGACTGAATTCGACGATCTGCTGTCCCTTGCCGTTTTTCGCCTGACCGTCGGTGACCCAGATGTTGTCGTCGGCATCGACGAACAGTCCGTGCGGGTAGACGAACATGCCGGCGCCGAAGCTCGCCACGAGCCGGCCGGAGGAATCGAATTTGAGCAGCGGCGCGAGGTTCGACCCGTCGCACGTCATGCCGCCGCAGCGCTCGAACACCCACACCGACTTGCCATCGCGATCGATGTCGATGCCGTAGGCCTGGCCGAGTTTCCGCCCCTGCGGAAGCTGGCCGAAGGTTTCCGTCTTGTATGGATTGGGAAGGTCGTTCGGCGCCTGGCCGTAGGTTCGCGCCTCGTAGAATGCCAACGCGGAAATGATGACAACGCCAGCGACGATCAGCTTGCGCATGAGGCCTCCTAGCGGGAGGGATTATAGGTCGCCGAGATTCTTTTCCCGAATCAATTTCCAGAGCCGCGGCGTTGCGCCCGGGTCGAATTCGACGAGGTAGACCTCGTCGTTGTCCTGGGTGATTTTCACGGTTTGTTCGGGCGTGAGATCGAGCAGCGCCCGCAGGATCATCTGATTCGTGATGCGGTGCGCGACGATCAGCACATTGCCGGCAGGATGTTCGCGCCGGATCTGCGCCAGGCTGTCGCGCGTCCGCGTCAGCAGCTGATTGAGCGACTCCCCATCGTCCAGACGGTCGTCCCAGACGTTCTCGCGCTTCACGTATTCAGGATCGCCATCGGAGCCGCCCTGGAAGTGGCCGTAGTTGCGCTCGCGCAGGCCGGCAAGGCTTTGCACCTTCATCGACATGCTCGCCGCCACGGTCTCGGCGGTGACGCGGCTGCGCGACAGCGTGCTCGAGTAGATCGCGTCGAGGCGCACCCCTTTGAGCGATTCGGCGAGCGCCGCCGCCTGCCGGCGGCCGTTCTCGTTGAGCGGGATGTCGGTCATCCCCTGCAGCTTGTGCTGGACGTTCCAGTCGGTCTCGCCGTGGCGCGCGATGTAGAGCCGAAGGCTGCCAGTCTGTTGAGCGGCCGGTGCAATGGTCGCGCGGGGGCCGACCAGCAGCGCGAAGAGAATAAGGAGTGTCCTGCGTTTCATCGTCATCGTCTCGGATGCCCGGCGAAGAATTGCCAGATGACGTAGGACGCGTCGATGTTCTGCGACGAGACGCCCAGCGCCCGGCGCGCCATCCGCTCTTCCAGCCCGCGCGACTCGTGCGGGTACCATCGATGGCCCGCGCCCGCCACTTCATACCATACGACGCCGGCTCCTGCACGGCAGCCGTCGTAGCTGCGGCGCGTGACGGACGTCCCATCCTGCACACGCGGCGGTTCGAGCACGGTCGTCAGATTGCCGGGGCATCCGTCGAGCGATCGCCAGAGCTCCTGCGTGGCGCGGCTGCTCTCCACGCGCCCGCCTGCCGCTTCGCCTTCGAGCGTGCCGCCGACGTCTCCGCCATCGAACGGCACGACGGGATCGGCAACGCCCTGAACGCCAATCACGGCGACCGCTGCGGAGGGGTGACATCCCAGCGCGACGGCACTGGGCATCGTGCCGATCACCGGCGCGATCGCGGCAAACGTGTCCGCGGCGTCGCAGCCAAGCCGATTCGCGAAGATGCCGCCATTGGACGCCCCGGTCGCGTACACACGCGTGCGGTCCACCGTATGCGAGCGCGCGATGTCGGCGACGACGCTGCGCGCGAATCCCACATCGTCCACGCCCTGCCTGTCGGCGACGGTCGTGCCGCGGCCATCGGCCCACGATTTCCCGATGCCTTCCGGGTACGCCACGATGAAGCGCTCGCGATCGGCCAGCGCGCTCAGGCCGCTGATCTCTTCGAGGTTCTGTGGCGATTCCGATCCGCCATGGAAGGCGAGGACAAGCGCACCGTCTGGCGCCGGTGGCACGTGCAGCAGATAACGGCGCGTCATCCCCTGGTATGTGAGGGTGACCATGTTGACGGACGGCCGCAGCAGGCGCCCGCGTCGCTGGGCGTCAACCGTGATTGAGCCGACGACAGCAATGGCAAGCGCCAGCGTGAAGAGGCGTTTCATATCCACCCGTATCGGCCATAGAATTCGCGTTCAGGAGAGAGCCATGATTACACGTCGAATGCTGGCCATCGTGGTTGCCGCGGCGGCGATCGCGTACGCAGGAATCCTGATGCAGGCGCAGTCCGCGGCGCCGGCTGTCAAGCGCACGGTGCTGCTGCAGCACGACATCTCAGCGCCCGGCTTCGAGGCGGTGCTCGTTGCGGTGGAAATTCCGGTGGGCGGCCGCGAGGGGCGGCACTTCCATTCGGGCACCGCGATGATTCACGTCACGGACGGCGCCATCACGCTCGACTACGAAGGCAAGCCGACCGTGCGCTACAAGGCGGGTGATTCGTTCTTCGTGGATGCAAAGGCGGTGCACGAAGGGATCAACAAGGAGAACGTGCCGGCCAAGGCGATCGCGACGTTCATCATCCCGAAGGGCCAGCCGGTGACGACGCAGGTGGGAGCGGCGACGAAATAGGGCGGGTTAGGCGAGTGGGTACCCGCCCTACCTGCCCTACCCGCCTTAACGTCCAGACGTCGGCACGGCCCCGCTTCGGAATTCGTTGCGGTCGATGACGCCGTCCTTGTTCGTATCCATGTCGTCGAAGCTGCGGTGCGACCACTGCCACTCGCCGAGCGTGATGCGGCCGTCACCGTTGGCGTCAAGCGCCTCGAAGTTGTCGCGGCGGCCACGGTTCAGCTCCGCGCGCGTCAGGCGGTTGTCGTTGTTCGTATCCAGGTTGTAGAACGTGTCCAGGCTGCCGTCCCACTCGCTGCGCTCGATGTAGCCGTTGTTGTTCACATCCAGGTACGAGAACCGATCGGTGGCGGACATGTTGTAGTCCTCGGCCTCGAGCGAATTCGGCGGCGGGGTTGCGCCGATGCGCACTTCATCGCCGCTGAGCACGTTGTCGCCATTCCAGTCGTGAATGGCGAACTGGCGCGCGCTCCCGCGCCACTCGTTGCGCTCGATGATGCCGTTGTGGTTGCGGTCGAGCTCGGCGAACCGCATCTGCGCCGGCGCGGCGGCCGCCGTGGATGCGCTCTGGTTGCTGTTGCCGCAATAGACGAGGCCGCCGGAACCCGGAACGCCCCAGTCGCCAAAGGTGCGCGTATATTCGTCCGAGTTGATGATCGTATCGACCACGGCACCCATCCCTCGCTGATTGGCAACGTTGGTCATCGTGTCCCAGCCGCCGGCATCAGGCTGGCGGCCAAGGATATGGCGGTACATCGTGCCGACGGCGTTGCGATTAGCGTTCGCGCCCTCGCTCGGGTTGACGAAGCGCTGCAGGTGCTCGGGCGACTGCGCGATCTGGCGAACGAGCTCGCGCACGGTCATGCCCTGGTTCAGCCTGTCGACCCAACCCTGGCTGCCCGCGTCAGCGGTGCGCTCCAGCATGTGGCGATACAACTCGTCGACGACGTGGCGTGCGTCTGTCGAGCACGGCTGCTGCGCCCACGCGAAGCTGGGCGCGAGCGCGAGCAGCCCGGCGAAAACAAGTCCACGGAACATAGATCTCCTCCCATGGACTTTCGAGTGGCAGTACGCGTGCCGTCGTTAATTCACCACTGCAGATTGATGGTGACGCTCTTCCGTTGCGTGTAACTGTCGAGCATCCCCTCGAGCGAGTACTCGCGTCCCATTCCGCTCTGCTTGTACCCGCCGTAGGACTGACCGGGGAACTGGCCGAGGCCCTGGTTGATCTGCACCCAGCCCGATTCGATCGCGTGCGCCGTGTTGATCGCTTTCGTGATGTCGCGCGTCCAGACGTACGCCGCGAGCCCGTAGTGGCTGTCGTTCGCCATCCGAATCGCCTCGCGCTCATCGTCCCAGGGAATGGCGACCATCACCGGTCCGAAGATTTCCTCACGCGCGATGCGCCAGTCGTTGCTGACGTCGGCGAACACCGTCGGCTGCACGAAGTAGCCGCTGGCCAGCGGGCCTTCCTTCGGCGGAAGGCCGCCGATGGCGACGCGCGCGCCCTTCTGCTGCAGGCCGTCGGTAATGTAGCCGCAGACGCGATCGAACTGCTTGCGGTTGATGATGGCGCCCATGTCCGTTGCTTCGTCGAGCGGATCGCCGATCGTGAACTTCTGCAGCGTCGTCGTGAGCTTGTTGACGAACGACTCGAAGATCGACGTGTGCAGGAAGAGGCGGGAGCCGGCGGTGCACGACTGCCCTTGACGTGTGACGCGCATGCCGGTGATGACGCCGTCAACGGTACGCTGCTCGTCCACGTCCGGGAACACGATCGCCGGGCTCTTGCCACCAAGCTCCAGTGAAACGGGAACGATGCGATCCGCGGCGGCGTGCATGATCAGCTTGCCGACCTCGGTCGATCCGGTGAACGACAGCTTGCGCACGAGCGGATGCCGCGCGAGCGCGGCGCCGGTCTCCTCGCCGTAGCCCGTCAGCAGGTTGAGCACGCCGGGCGGCAGATGCTCGTTGCACATCTCCGCGATACGCAGGAGCCCGAGCGGCGCATCCTCCGCCGCTTTCAGGACGAGCGTGTTGCCCGCGGCGATCGACATCGCAATCTTCAGCGTGCCGAGGACCACCGGCGCGTTCCACGGCACGATGCCGCCGACGACGCCAATCGGCTCGCGGCGCGTGTAGCTGAGGACGTGCTCGCCGAGCGGAACGGTCTCGCCTTTTGTCTCGCCCGTCAGGCCGCCGTAATAGCGGATCACGTCCGCGGTGCTCTTGACCTCCGGACGCGCCTGCGTGCGGATCGCGTTGCCCGTCTCGAGCGCCACCGTACGCGCAAGCGACTCGGTCTCGGCTTCGACGAGATCCGCGATGCGCAGCAGCATGCGGCCGCGGTCCTTCGGCGTGACGCGCTTCCATTCCTCGAGCGCCCGGGCTGCGGCACGGACGGCCTGGTCCACGTCGGCGTCGGTGCCGCGCGGCACCTGCGCGATGACGGTGCGGTTCGAGGGGTTCTCGATGTCGATAAAGCGCCCATCTGAGCTCTCGACGGCCTTGCCGTCAATCAGCATCAGCGAGCGAACGGTCTGTTGTGTCGCGGTTGTCATGGTCGATCCGGCAGTATACTAAGCGCCCTTGGACGGACCTAGAGGTCCGCCCCTACACCACGGGATTTCTGGAGAAACACACATGCGCAGGTATATCGCTCTGGCCGTGTTCGGCTTCGTCCTCGCCGCGACGAGCCTGTCCGCCCAGCAGGGCGTGCTGCAGAAGGCAGCGGACACGCTCAAAGTCTCGACCATCAAGACACTACAGGTCACCGGCTCCGGCGCGAACTTCTCGGTCGGACAGAACTACACCTCGTCCGAACCGTGGCCGCGCGTGACGGTGAAGAACTACACCTCGGTGATCAACTACGACACCGGCAGCATGCGCACGGATCTCGTGCGCGAGAGCGGCGCGGTGATGCCAAAGGGCGGCGGCGCGCCGTTCTTCGGCGAGCAGCGGCAGACGCAGCTCGTGAGCGGCAACTACGCGTGGAACCTCGGCGCACCCGGCCCGAACGGCGCCGCGCCGATGGCCGCGCCGGCGCCTGATGCCGTACCCGAGCGGATGCTCTTCATCTGGACGACGCCGATCGGCTTCGTCAAGGGCGCGATGGCGAACAACGCCACCACGAAGGGCAGCACCGTCTCGTTCACGGCTGGTGGAAAGTACAAGGTCGAAGGGACGATCAACAAGCAGGGACAGGTCGAGAAGGTCCGCACGTGGTTCGACCAGCCCATCGTCGGCGACATGCTCGTCGAGACGACCTACAGCGGCTACAAGGACTTCGGCGGCGTCACCTATCCGAGCCACATCGTCCAGACGCAGGATGGATACCCGGCGCTCGACATCACCGTGTCAGCGGTGACCGCGAACCCCGCGGTGAACATCGACGTGCCGCAGAACGTCCGCAACTTCCAGCCGCCGCCGATCCGCGTCGAGTCTCAGAAGATGGCCGACGGCGTCTACTACCTGACCGGCACATCGCATCACAGCCTCGCCATCGACATGGGTGATTACATCGCCGTCGTCGACACGCCACTCACACAGGCGCGCGGCGAGGCGGTGCTGGCCAAGGCGAAGGAGCTGATTCCGGGCAAGCCGATCCGTTACGTCATCACGTCGCATCATCACTGGGATCATCTCGGCGGGATCCGCGCGGCGATGGATGAAGGCGCGACGATTCTGACGCACCAGTCGAACAAGGCGTTCCTCGAGCGCGTCGCCAAGACGCCGCACACGATCGCGCCCGATCGCCTCGCCTCGTCGAAAAAAGGCGTGAAGATTCAGACGGTTGGTGATGACTACAAGCTGACCGGCGGAAACAACCGCGTGATCGAGCTGCACCGGCTGCAGGGCTACGAGCACACGGGCGACATGACGGTCGTCTATCTGCCGAACGAGAAGCTGCTCGCCGAGCCGGATGCGTTCACGCCGCCCGCGCAGGCGGGAGCGCCTCTCATTCCGCCGGCCGTGGTGTACGCGAAGGCGCTCAACGACAACATCAAGCGGCTGAAACTGGACGTGCAGGTGATCACGCCGCTGCACGGCAACCGTACGACGACGGTCGCGGAGCTGGAGAAGGCAGCGGCGGGACCCGCAACGAACTAGCTCGCGCGCTGCGGGCAGCGGACAGGCGTCGCCTGCGTTCTACGCGGGCGACGCGACTTGCTTCGCGACTGGCTTGGCTTTCGCCCTGCGGACGGCTTTCACCTTCACCGGAGCGGGAATATTTGACGACTCGAGCTTGACGCGGGACGTCATGAACGTGCGGGGTCCGTGCTCATCGAAGTCGATCCGCGTGTGGTATTCGTTCACGGCACTCACGGTGCCGTGACCATACTGGGGCTGAGAGACGCGATCGCCAACCGAATGAAAGACTGCCAAGGACACACTCCCTTTCCGTAGGTAACCAGTGTACGTGCCCTTCTGCCGCGCCGCTGGATTTTTTGTCGATCGACGTTTTTGCCAGTGAAACAGTATGATCGCGCTCATCGACAGTCGCCAAAGGAGGCCGACGTGCAGCTGAAGATCCTGGTTATGGCCGCGGTGCTTGCCAGCGCGGTGCCCTTCACTGTTCATGGCCAGATCCTGACCGAACGCAACATTTCGCTGCCGCTCGCCTTGAACATCGCGAATGCCGCGATGGCGGCGTGCAAGGGCGACGGCTACGACGTATCGGCCGCGGTGGTGGATCGCGCCGGCGACTTGAAGGTGCTGCTGCGTGCGGACACGGCGAACCCGCACAACGCGGACCTGGCGCGGCGCAAGGCCTACACGGCGCGCACGTTCAAGGTGCCGTCAATGGAAGTCGCCAAACGTACCAACGGTCCGACGGATCTGTCGGGCCAGCGGTTCCTGGTGGACATCATCCCGCTCGGCGGCGGCGTGCCGATCAACGTCGGCAACGACACGATCGGCGCGCTCGGCATCAGCGGCTCGCCCACGCAGGAAGCCGACGAGAAATGCGCGAACGCGGCGATCGCGTCGGTCGCCGCGCAGCTCAGATAGGAGGCCGCATGAAGCTGTTCCTCGCGACGGTAGCTCTGGCCGCGGCGACGCTCGTGGCGTCGGCGCAGGGTCAGTGGACGACCCTGTTCGACGGGAAGAACCTCAATAACTTCAACAAGGTCGGGGACGCGAACTGGACGATCGTGGACGGCGCCGTGCAGGCCGACAAGGGGATGGGCGGGTATCTCGTGACCAAGCAGTCGTACGGGGACTTCGAAATCAAGGCGGAGTTCTGGGTGGACACGCCCGCCAACAGCGGCATCTTCATCCGCTGCGACAACGGGCAGATGCCGGGCGGCCAGGGCTGCTACGAGGTCAACATCTTCGACACGCGTCCCGATCCCGCCTACGCCACCGGCGCCATCGTCAACGTCGCGAAGGTCGCGACGCCGATCAAGGCCGCCGGCAAGTGGAACACATATGAGATCCGCGCGCAGGGCCCGCACATGACGGTCACGCTCAACGGCGTCAAAACCGCTGACGCCATGGACGCGAAGCACCCGCGCGGACCGTTCGCGCTGCAGTACGGCGCCGGCGTCGTAAAATTCCGGAACGTGCAGGTCAGGCCGCTCTGATGAACACGCGCCTCCGTCTCACGCTCGCCGTCACGCTCGTCTGCTGCGGCGCGGCGGAGGCGCATCACTCCATCGCGGGCATGTACGACGAAGGCCATCCAGTGACACTGGATGGCTCAGTCCTCGAATTTCACTTCGTCAATCCCCATCCGTTCGTCCTGCTGAAGGCGAACGACCAGACGTGGAAGCTGGAGCTCGATAACCGGTGGGAGCTCATCGACGCGGGCATGAGCGCGACGACGCTCAAACCCGGCGATCAGCTGACCGTGACGGGCGGGCCCGCATATAAGCAGCCGAACGCGATGTATGTCCGGCGCATGCAGCGCGTCGACGGTTTCCT
>Ga0209805_1002779_pt1 | contig 10127 bp, 9 predicted proteins | sample GraSoiAngelo_148_FD_185905 | JGI IMG/M metagenome (GOLD analysis project Ga0209805, IMG submission 185905) | Grasslands soil microbial communities from the Angelo Coastal Reserve, California, USA - 14_1009_09_20cm (SPAdes) (version 2) | ecosystem: Environmental > Terrestrial > Soil > Grasslands ... | reverse complement strand
CGCCGGCCGACACGAACGATGCGCTCGGCATGTGCGCCATCACGTCGAAGCCGAGCACCCGCGTATAGAAGTCCTCCGAGGCGGCGATGTCGGACACCTTCAGGTGCACGTGCCCGACCGTCGTCGCGGCGGGCACCGCTCCCGGGTCGCCCGGATCGCCGTCGAGCTCGCGCAGCACATCCTCGAGATCGAGCGGCAGGGTGTCGATCCGGACCCCGTCCCCCGCTCGCGGCCACTGCTCGCGTGGGCGGTCGCGGTAGATCTCGATCCCGTTCCCCTCCGGGTCGCTCAGGTAGAGCGCCTCGCTCACCAGGTGGTCCGACGCCCCCAACAGCGGCCAGCCGGCGCGTCCGAGCCTCACGAGCGACAGGGCAAGGTCACGCCGCGTTGGCAGCAGTATCGCCATGTGGAACAGGCCCGTCGCGTGCGGGTCGGGCGCCCGGGCCGTGGGGTCCCCGTGGAACCCGACCAGCCCGAGCTCGTCCGGCAGCCCGATCACCTCGCGGTAGAACCTGCGCTCGCGGTCCGCGTCCGCGACCGTGAGGTCAACCCGCCCCATGCGAGTGGCGGCGGGCAGGCTGGCCGCGGTCACGCCGGCGAGCTAGCGCTCGGTGGGCGGGCCCGGCTCGTCGTCGGCGGGCGGGGCGTCTGGCACGTCGGGCAGGACCTCCGGTTCATCCGGCAGGTCGCCTCCGCCCGAGCCGTCGGGCAGCCCGCGGCCGTCGCCGCCTTCCTCGGCGGCCTCGCCCTTGGCCCCGACGCCGACCGGTTCGCGCGTCTTGCCCGCCGGCGGCGCGCTGATGCTGATCTTCACCTCGGGATCCTCGCCGTCCGCCGGCCCTTCGCCGCGGTCGATCTCCACGGTGGAGCCAGGCTTCATGTTCTCCGCGCGCAGCACCTCGTCGGCGAGCGGGTCCTCGATGTAGCGCTGGATGGCGCGCCGCAGCGGCCGCGCGCCCATCGTCGGATCCCAACCCTTCTCCACGAGCAGATCCTTGGCGTCGTCGGACAGGTTGAGGGACAGCTCGCGCTCCGCCATCGACTCGCGGATCCGCCGCAGCAGCAACTCGACGATCTCCTTGATCTCGTCGCGGGTGAGCTTGTGGAAGACGATGACCTCGTCGATCCGGTTGAGGAACTCGGGACGGAAGAGCTTCTTGAGCTCGCCCATGATCCGGTTCTTCATGTCGTCGTAGGTGATGCCGGTGTCGTCACCGATCGTGAACCCGATGCCGGTGTTCTTGGCGATCTCCGCCGCCCCGATGTTCGAGGTCATGATCACGATCGAGTGGCGGAAGTCCACCGTGCGACCCTGCGCATCGGTCAGCCGCCCGTCCTCCAGGATCTGGAGCAGGATGTTGAAGACGTCCGGGTGCGCCTTCTCGATCTCGTCGAGGAGCAGCACGGAGTACGGCTTGCGCCGCACGGCCTCTGTGAGCTGGCCGCCCTCGTCGTAGCCGATGTAGCCAGGCGGCGAGCCGACCAGCCGCGACACGGAGTGCTTCTCCATGTACTCCGACATGTCGATCCGGACCATCGCCTCCTCGTCGCCGAACAGGAACTCGGCGAGTGTGCGGGCGAGCTCGGTCTTGCCGACCCCCGAAGGGCCGAGGAAGATGAACGAACCGGTTGGACGCTTGGGGTCCTTGAGCCCGGCCCGCGAGCGCCGGATCGCCTTCGACACGGCCTCGATCGCGGGCTGCTGCCCGATGACGCGCTTGTGCAGCTCGTCCTCCATCCGCATGAGCTTCTGTGTCTCGGCCTCGGTGAGCTTGAAGACCGGGATGCCCGTCCACATCGAGACGATGTCCGCGATCTCGTCCTCGCCGATCGAGGGGCGCTCGCCGGACTCGCCGGCGCGCCACTGCTCCTCGAGCTGGCGCTTCTTGTTGGTCAGCTGCCGCTCCTGGTCGCGGAGGTTGGCCGCCTTCTCGAACTCCTGCGCCTCGATCGCCGCCTCCTTCTCGCGGCGGGTGCGCTCGATGTCCTCCTCCAGGTCGCGGTAGACCGGAGGCGCGGTCATCGACTTGATGCGCATGCGCGAGGCCGCCTCGTCGACGAGGTCGATGGCCTTGTCGGGCAGGAAGCGATCCGAGATGTAGCGGTCGGCGAGCTCGGCGGCCGCGTGCAGGGCCTCGTCCGAGATCTCCACCCGGTGATGCTGCTCGTAGCGCTCGCGCAGCCCCTTCAGGATCTGCTCGGTCTCCTCGATCGTCGGCTGGTCCACCCGGATCTGCTGGAAGCGCCGCTCGAGCGCCGAGTCGCGCTCGAGGTACTTGCGGTACTCGTCGAGGGTGGTGGCGCCGATCGTCTGCAGCTCGCCGCGGGCGAGCGCCGGCTTGAGGATCGAGGCTGCGTCGATCGCGCCCTCGGCCGCGCCGGCGCCGACGAGGTTGTGGAGCTCGTCGATGAAAAGGATGATGTCGCCGCGCTGGGTGATCTCCTTCATCACCTTCTTCAGGCGCTCCTCGAACTCGCCGCGGTACTTCGAGCCCGCCACCAGGGCGGCCAGGTCGAGCGTGTAGATCTGCTTGTTCTTGAGCAGCTCCGGCACCTCACCGTGCGTGATGCGCTGGGCCAGGCCCTCCACCACGGCGGTCTTGCCCACGCCGGGCTCCCCGATGAGCACGGGGTTGTTCTTGGTCCGCCGCGAGAGGATCTGCATGATCCGCTCGATCTCGGTCTCCCGGCCGACGACAGGGTCGAGCTTGCTCTCGGCGGCGAGGCGGGTGAGGTTGCGGCCGAACTGGTCGAGCAGCTTGGACGACTTCTTGCCCTCGCCCTGCTGGCCCGCGCCGGCGCCCTGCTGGCGCCTGCCGCCCGGCCCGGAGAGCATCCGGATGACCTCGTTGCGGATCTTCTCGGAGTCGGCGTCGAAGTCGAGCAGGATGCGGGCCGCGACGCCCTCGTTCTCACGCACGAGGCCGAGCAGGATGTGCTCGGTGCCGATGTAGTTGTGGCCCAGCGAGAGCGCCTCTCTCAGCGCGAGCTCGAGGACCTTCTTCGCGCGCGGGGTGAACGGGATCTGCCCGGAGGTGACCTCCTCACCGGACCCGACGATGCGGACCACCTGGGCGCGGACGCGCTCCACCGTGATGTCGAGCGACTCGAGCACGCGCGCTGCGAGGCCCTCCTCCTCGCGAAGGAGTCCCAGCAGGATGTGCTCGGTGCCGATGTAGTTGTGCTTGAGGATCCGGGCCTCCTCCTGGGCCAGGACGACCACCTGGCGGGCCCGTTCGGTAAAGCGCTCGAACACGGTGCGGTCTTTCTGTCGGGGTCCCCGGAAGGTTCGGGGCTTGGGTCCTGTTCGGTATCGGCAAGTTCGCCGAGCCTGAATAGATCCCTGGCTCCGACCGCCCGGGAGATGGCTGAGTCTAGCAACGGGCCCCCTGCGAATTTCCGCCTGGAGACCCGCTCGATCTGTACTGCGCACCCCCCTTTCCGCCGGGTCGTTTCACGCTAATTGCGTGCGTTTAGGTACCCCTCGGAAGGCCCCGCGAATCCGCGCGAGTTGACGCCGTGACACTCGTCACGCTGCGCGTCGCGGGGGGGTCAGGTCGAGCGCCCGCCGGGTGCGGTCAGGTCCGCATCGCCGGGAAGAGCACGACCTCCCTGATCGAGGTCCTCCCGGAGAGGACCATCATCAAGCGGTCGATCCCCAACCCGGCTCCCCCGGTCGGGGGCATCCCGTGCTCGAGGGCGCGCAGGAAGTCCTCGTCGAAGGGCTGCGTCTCCTCGTCGCCGGCGGCCGTCTGCCGGAGCTGGTCCTCGAAGCGCGCGCGCTGCTCGTCGGGGTCGTTCAGCTCCGTGAACGAATTGGCGATCTCGATGCCCCTGGCGAAGCACTCCCACCGCTCGACCAGTCCCGGCTCGGAGCGGTGCGCCTTGGCGAACGGCGAGAGCTCGACCGGGTAGTCCTTGACGAAGGTCGGTTTCTCCAGCGTGGGCTCCACGTGCTTGGACAGCAGCGAGTCGACCATCTTCGGCCACGACTCGTCCGGATCCAGCTCGAACCCGCGCCCGGCGGCGGCCACGTGCAGGGCGTCGCGGTCGCCGCGCCGCTCGAGGATGTCCACGCCGGTGACCTCGCGGATCGCCTCGCGCAGCGTCACGCGGCGCCAGGGGGCAGTGAGGTCCAGGTCGCCCTCGTAGCCCACCTGCGCCGCCACCTCGGACACGAGCTCCTCGAGCAGGCGCGCAGCGTCCTCGTAGTCGGCGTAGGCCTCGTACCACTCGAGCATCGTGAACTCGGGGTTGTGCTTCTGCGAGACGCCCTCGTTGCGGAAGTCCTTCCCCAGCTCGTAGACCCGTTCGAGCCCGCCCACGATCAGGCGCTTCAGATAGAGCTCGGTGGCGATCCGCAGGAAGAGGTCGCGGTCGAGCGCGTTGTGGTGGGTCGTGAACGGGCGGGCCAGCGCGCCGCCGTACAGCGGCTGGAGGACCGGGGTCTCCACCTCCAGGAACCCGCGCTCGTCCAGGAAGCGGCGGATCGCCGCGATCACCCGCGAACGCATGATGAACAGCTCGCGGGTCTCGTCGTTGGCGATCAGGTCGAGCTCGCGGTGGCGGTAGCGCGTCTCCACGTCCTCGAGCCCGTGGAACTTGTCCGGCGGGGCGCGCAGGGACTTGGCGAGCAGCGTGAAGTCCTCCACACGGAGCGAGAGCTCGCCGCGGCGCGACTTGAACGCCGCGCCGTCGACGCCGATCAGGTCGCCCAGGTCGAGCGAGGTGAGCCGCTCGAACGCCTCGGCACCGATCACGTCCTCGCGCGCGTGGAGCTGGATGCGTCCGGAGCGGTCGACGAGGTCGAGAAAGGCCGCCTTTCCGTGCCCCCGCCGGGCGGACAGGCGCCCGGCCACGCGGTAGCGGGCGTCCGTCTCCGCACCGGCTTCCAGGTCGTCGTGCGCGGCGTGCACCTCGGCGATCGGCTGCACCCCCGGGAACGAGTGCGGATAGGGATCCACACCGTCGGCGCGCAGGCGGGCGAGCTTGGCCCGCCTGTCCTCCGCGGTGCGGTCCTCGGCCACCGCGCGGATGCTACGCGGGGCGGCGGGCGCTTTAGGGCTAGTCCCGGTAGGGGGCTAGCCCTTGGCCTCGATCTTGGTGATCTTGAGCTTGCGGGCCGGCCCGCGCGGCACCGGCACGGACACCAGCTCGCCGCGCTTCTTGCCGAGGAGGGCCTTGCCGACGGGGGACTCGTTCGAGAGCTTGTTCTCCGCCGGGTTGGCCTCCGCCGAGCCCACGATCTTGTACTTGACCGACTTGTCGGTCTTCTGGTCCTTCACGTGCACGGTGACGCCGACCGCGACGACCTCGTTGGTCACCGCCTTCTCGTCGATCACCTGCGCGCCGCGCAGCTTGTCCTCGAGCTCGGCGATCTGCCGCTCGAGCATGGCCTGCTCGTTCTTGGCGTCGTCGTACTCGGAGTTCTCCGTGATGTCGCCGAACTCGCGCGCCTCCTTGATGCGCTCGGCAACCTCCTTGCGGCGCTCGGTCTGGAGATGCTCGATCTTCGCCTTTAGCTCTTTCAGACCCTGCGGTGTGAGGATGATGTCCTTGGCCATGCGAGTGCCCTTCCCTCCACTGAAAGGCGCGTGAGTGTAGCAGCGGCCGATACCGCATCCGGGGGCTTTCGAACCCCCAGATCAGGTGCGAACCGGCGCCGCGGGCTGCTGCAGGAGAACGTCCAGGAAGGCCCCCGCCGCGGCCGTGTCGCGTGCGGTGAGGAGCGGCTCCCCCTCCCGGCGGCGAAGGCCGAGCGTCTCGGCGTACCAGGGGTAGAACTTGCGCAGGTAGCGGCCCGCACGCTCGGTGCCGAGGTGCTCCTCCGCGCACGCGATCACCCAGCGGAGCTCCTGGACGACCTCCTCGCGCGCGGGCTCGCCGTCGCGGAGGCCCAGCAGACGCTCGAAGCGCCAGGGGTTCCCGAGCGAGCCGCGCGCCAGCATCACGGCGTCCGCGCCGGTGCGCTCGAAGGCCTCGATGGCGCGGTCGTCCGAGCTCAGCCCGCCGGAAACGATCACCGGCACGCCGATCGAGTCGACCAGCTCGGCGGCAAGCTGGTAGTCGGGGTCGCCCTTGTGCTGCTGCGACGCGTGCCGGGGATGGATCGAGATGGCCGCCACTCCGGCGTCGTGCACGAGCCGGCGCGCCAGCTCGAGCCCTGTGCGCTCGCCAGGGCGCTGGCCGCTGCGGAGCTTCACCGTGACCGGCAGGCCGCTGCCGGCGCGGGCGGCGCGGGCGAGCGCGACGGCGCGGTCGGGGTCGTCGAGAAGCGAGGCGCCCGCGCCGGTCTTGCAGACCTTCCGGACGGGGCAGCCCATATTGATGTCGATCAGGTCGGCCCCGTGCTCGGCGGCGATCTCCGCCGCAACGCCCATGACCTCGGGGTCGTGGCCGAACAGCTGGATCGCCACCGGGTGCTCGTCGGGATGGATCCGCAGGAACTCGCTCAGCGTGCGGCGGTCGCCGTACTTGAGACCGAAGCTCGACACCATCTCGCTGAAGGCGAGACCGGCCCCGTGGCGCCTGGCCTGGAGGCGCACGAACCAGTTGCCGATCCCCGCCAGGGGCGCCAGGAGCACGCGGTTCGGGATGCGGTGACCGCCCAGGTTCCAGGAGTCCGTGAGCGAGCGCACGGGGCTCAGGTTAGGAGCCTCAGCCCTGGTTTCGCTCCCAGATCAGCCGGAGGCCGGTCAGCGTGAGCAGGTCATCCACCTCGTCGATCTGGTCGCAGAACGGCGTGATCGCGCTCGCGTGGCCGCCCGTGGCGATCGCCGTTGCCTCGTCGCCCAGCTCCTCGCGGATGCGACCGACGATCCCGTCGACGCTCCCGGCGAACCCGTAGACCACGCCCGAGCGGACCGCCGCGACGGTGTCGCGCCCGATCGCCGACTCCGGCGCGCCGAGGTCGACCTTGGGGAGCTTTGCCGTGCGCTGATGCAGGGCCTCGAGGGAGATGTCCACGCCGGGGGCGATGGCGGCGCCCAGCAGCTCGCCCTCCCTGGACACGGCGTCGAAGTTGATGGTCGTGCCGAAGTCCGCGACCACGCAGGCTCCGCCGCACTTCTCGTACGCGGCCACCGCGTTGCAGAGGCGGTCGGTGCCGAGCTCCTGCGGCCGCTCGATCCTGATCGCCATCCCCGTCTTCATCCCCGGACCGACCACGGTGAGCGGGCCTGGCAGGTAGCGCTCCGCCAGCCGCTCGTACTCGGGCGTCAGCTGCGGCACGACCGATGACAGGATCACCGCGTCGACGTCGCGCAGGCGTAGGTCGCGCAGCTCGAGCAGGCTCACGAGCAGTGTGGCGAGCTCGTCACCCGTCGTCTCGCGCACTGTCGCGAGGCGCCAGTTCTCGGCCAGCTCCTCGTCCCGGAACATCCCGATGTGGGTCTGGGTGTTGCCGACGTCGATGGCGAGCAGCATCTAGAGCGAACCTACACGCTCCACCCGCTGGCCCTCGAGTCCGGCGAGCGCGTCCGCGAGCCGGGTGCCGTCGGGGAGCGCCAGGTCCGGGTCGAGCTCGACGAGCGGCGCGAGGACGAACCTCCGCGTGAGCAGGTCGCGGTGCGGGATCCGCAGCCGCTCCGACTCGTGCTCGAGGCCGTCGAGCAGGAGCACGTCCACGTCGATGGTCCGGGGACCGTGCCGGGGGCCCCCCATCAGGCGCCCGGTCTCCACCTCGACCACCTTGCACGCGTCGAGGAGGTCCTCCGGCGCGAGGTCCGTCTCCACCTCGAGGCACGCGTTGAGGAAGTCCGGCTGGTCGAGGACCTCGCCCTGCGGCTCGGTCTCGTACACCGACGAGGAGCGCAGCACGTCCACCCCGTGCGCGGCCAGCGAGTCGCGCGCGGCGCGAAGGTGGGCCAGGCGGTCGCCGACGTTCGACCCAAGGCCGAGATAGCCCTTCATCCGGCCTGGGGTCGATTCCCGCCTAGCAGAACACTGCGAGGTGGAACGGCTGGTCGGACGAGCTCCCATTGAACGTCGTCCGGACGTTGATCTGCTTCGGCTGCCCGATCACGTAGGCGACCGACGCATCGATGTCGTTGTTGAGTGCGCCATCCGCCGCGGTCGCCGTGCCGATCGTCGCCTGCGCGCTGCACGCCGTCACGTTCCGGTTGAAGGTGATCTTGTAGCTGCCATCGGGAGTTGCGTCCTTGCTCGAGCCGGTCGTGCCCTTGCTGCGGACGATGGCTCCGGTGTCTCCGTTGACCACCGCCCAGAGGTTCGTGGCCGGGGCCCCGGGGTTCCCCTGCTTGCCCTTCTGGTTCCAGGAGAGCGGCTTCTCGCCGGACTTGCACTTGGTGCCGCCGACCACGCGCAGGCTCCCGCCCTTCGTCCTGTAACACGCGTGTATGACGCCCTTGCTATCGGGGATCGCGGCGACCGCGAGCCCGCCGGCGGCAAGGATGATCGCAATCGTCACCCCCACGTTCGCGTAGGTCAGTCTCGAGCGAAGCCGGGAAAACATGGCGAGTCCCTCCTGTCTGGCGTGGGTCGAGCCGACCCTATCCCACCCGCAACACTCAAGGCAAGTCCAGCGGAGACGGTCAGCCGCCCTCCTTCCACACCTCCACGGAGACCTCCTCGACCGGGAGGGCGATCGGCGGCTCGGGCTTCGACGCACGCACGGTCACGGCCTCGGCGCCGTAGCGGTCGATCATCCGGTCCGCCACCGCCGAGCACAGGCGCTCGAGCGTCCTGTACGAGCGCTCCTGCGCCGCCAGCGCGACCTGCTGGCAGACGTCGGCGTAGTCGATCGTGTCCTCCAGCCGGTCGGTGACGGTCGCGTCGCAGTCGCCCAGCTCGAACGAGAGGTCGAACACGAGCCGCTGACCGACCTCGCGCTCCGCCTCCTCCACGCCGTGGTGCGTGTACAGGGAGAGGCCGGTGATCTCCACGCGGACGGACGGCTCGCCCAATTCGCCGCGCTCCTCCTCCTCCTCGGACTCGTCGTCCGGCTCTAGGCGCTCGGGGTTGTCGTCCATTGAGTGCGGCCGACCGTAGCAGCGGCCACCTTGAGGGAATCGACCGCCTCGGAGACGTCGTGGACGCGGAATACGGAGGCGCCGCGCTCGTAGGCGAGGACGTTCGCGGCCACCGTCGCGGCCACCCGTTCGCGCTCCGTCCGCCCGGTGATCCGGCCCAGGAAGGTCTTGCGCGAACTCCCGATCACCACGGGCCGGCCGATGGCCACGATCTCGTCCAGGCGCCGGATCAGCTCGAGGTTGTGCTCAGGCGTCTTGCCGAACCCAATGCCGGGATCGAGCCAGACGTGCCCCTCCGGCACGCCCTCGGTTACGGCGAAGGCGAGCCGCTCCTCGAGGAACGCCTTGACCTCCGACACCACGTCCTCGTAGCGGGGGTCGTCCTGCATGGTCTGCGGGTCGTCCCCGAGCATGTGCATGAGGCAGCAGGTGGCGCCCGCCGAGGCCACGAGTCCGGCCATCCCCGGATCGGAGCGGAACGCGGACACGTCGTTCACGATCCGTGCGCCCGCCTGGACCGCGGCCTCGGCCACCGCCAGCTTGCGAGTGTCGATCGAGACCGTCGGTTCGGCGTCGACCGCTATCCGCTCCACCACCGGGATGACCCGCTCGAGCTCCTCGCGCTCCGGAACCGGCTGGGCGCCGGGGCGGGTCGACTCGCCACCGACGTCGACGATCGCGGCGCCCTCGGCGGCCATCTCCTGCGCATGAGCGACGGCGGCCTCCGCGTCCAGGTACAGCCCGCCGTCCGAGAACGAGTCAGGGGTCACGTTGAGGACGCCCATAACGACGGGAGGGTCCGGAGTCATGCGCAAACGGTACGCCGAAAGACAGAGCCGTCCTGGGTAGGGGCCGCTATGCGGCCCGTAGGCAGGATTGCTCGCGCGCAGCGGATAGCGAGCGTGCCGTCAGGTCAGGTCGGGCCGGCGCGGGCCGCCGTGGGCGCGCATCTCGGCCGCGCCGCCCGCAAGCCCGGGCCGCGGCAGCGGCCGCGGAGCCTCGCGCTCGGGACGGCGCTGCGGGGCCTCCGGGCCTGGCGGCGCCGGCTGCGGGACCACGGGCTCGTCGGGTCCGAAGACCTCTTCCTCGGACTTGCCGTCGAGCAGCTGGATGAACTCCTCGCGCTCGATCGTCTCG
>Ga0209805_1002778_pt1 | contig 10140 bp, 7 predicted proteins | sample GraSoiAngelo_148_FD_185905 | JGI IMG/M metagenome (GOLD analysis project Ga0209805, IMG submission 185905) | Grasslands soil microbial communities from the Angelo Coastal Reserve, California, USA - 14_1009_09_20cm (SPAdes) (version 2) | ecosystem: Environmental > Terrestrial > Soil > Grasslands ... | reverse complement strand
CCACCATGGAGCGCAAAGCGCTGGGCTCCTCGGGGTAGAACGACCCCGCCACCGCTGGTGGTCGCACCCGTCTCGGCGGAGTTGTGTCAACCATACCGCGGAATCTCAGCGCGCCGTCTCCACCCGCGCCGCCAGCCGCACACCGAGTCGCCGCGTTCCCCAATCTCCGGGTGGCCCGGCGAACACTCCGGGAATCGCGGCGCCGCAGCGTCGGCAGCCGCCGGTATCGGTCAGCTTCCATTCGCCGAGCTCGTACCAGTCGCGCTCGATGAGCCGGGTGTGACAGTGCGGGCAATAGGTACTGCCTCCCTCCCGGTCGTGCACGTTGCCGGTGTAGACGTAGCGCAGGCCGTTGGCGAGCGCGATGTGGCGGGCACGAGTCAGCGTCGCGGACGGCGTGCGCGGCTTATCCAGCATCTTCCAGTCCGGGTGAAACGCCGTGAAGTGCAGCGGCACGTCGGGGCCGAGCCGGTCTGCGATCCAACGCGTCAGCCGGTCGAGCTCGTCGTCGGAGTCGTTCTCCCCGGGGATCAGCAGCGTCGTGATCTCGAACCATACCGTGGTCTCTCGTTTCAGGTACTCGAGTGTCTCGAGCACCGGCGCCAGCGCACCGCCGCAGACCTTGTAATAGAAGCGCTCGGTGAACGCCTTGAGATCGACGTTCGCGGCGTCCATGTGCCGATAGAACTCAGCGCGCGGCTCGGCGCACATGTAGCCCGCGGTCACGGCCACGCTCCTGATGCCGCGCGCACGGCACGCGCGCGCGGTGTCGATCGCGTACTCCATGAACACGACCGGATCGTTGTAGGTAAAGGCAACGCTCGCGCAGCCGAGCCGGTCGGCGGCATCGGCGAGCTCCTCGGGACTGGCGCGGTCGGCGAGCGTGTCCATCTCGCGGGACTTGGACATGTCCCAGTTCTGGCAATTCGATACCGCCACGAACGGAGCAAGATACGAGTGGTCCGGATCGTCGATCTCGAGATTGTAGACCGGCCCCTGGTACAGAGTCTGCTCCACACGCCGTACGTTTACGAGCAGCGCCGCGCCCGTGTCCAAGGTTCCCGCCGCGTCGATTCGAATGCCGTTGCCCGCCTGCTCCCTCGGAATGACCAGGTAGTGATCGGTCGTGAGCTCCGCCGCCGCAATGGACCGGACGTCCTCGAGGTCCGACCACAGGGCGGCGAATACCTTGTGGTTCGGCGTGAGGAGGATCGGCGGGCAACAGGCGGCCTGCAGCGAAAGCAGCTCGCCGGAATAACGATGCGCGAACACTTTGGCCACTCGCGCCTGCTTGCCTCCACGCGTCCAGGCGTGCAGGGAGCCCGGGAGCCCGATCCCGCCACCGTGCTGCGAAATCTTCTCCGCGCAGCTCTCGAACAACTCCGCAATCCGCCTCATCCCGCGCGTCGTTGCAACCAGCGTGTCGGGAGAGAGGCAAAACTTGCAGGCGAGATTGCATCCGGCCGTGCCGAAGGAGAGCACGCTCGTCCCCGGCAGGAAATGATTGAGCGGCTTCTTCTCGATGGGATCGATGCAAAAGCCGCTGGACCGGCCGTAGCTGAAGAGCTTGATGCGGCCGGCTTCCGCCCCGCGGACGAAACACAGCCCTCGCTGCCCATCGTGCAGCTTGCAGGCCCGGGGGCAGACGTCGCATTGCACGCGTCCGTCGTCGAGTAGGTGCCAGTAGCGCGTGTCGACGATCGACCCTTCGGGAGGCCGCAGCGACACGCTCTCCGTCTCGTCGGCCATGGCGCTGATTGTGCTCCCTTTCGAGCGCATCGATAATGCCGCGGCTGCTCAGGTCGAGCAGCCGGTTCACCGTGTATGCCGCGAGCGACGGTGAGGCCGATCGCGCCGCGGCACCGGTCACTGCTGCGGCGACATCGCCCTGTGCAGCTCTTCCAGATTCCCGATGACGACATCGGGCGCAAACTCGCAGGGATCGAAGATCCGCCTTGGGTCCCGTCGCACCCAGGCTGCCTTGAGGCCGTGCGCCTTCGCTCCGATGACGTCGAACGGGTTACCCGAGACCAGCCAGGCCTTCTCGCCGGATGCTCCCACCCGTTTTACGAGGTCATACACGGCCGGATCGGGTTTGAAGGTCCTGATGCTGTCGGCGCTCAGGATCGTTTCAAAGAACCCGTCGATGCCCGCATGCTTGAGCAGAGTCCGGACTGACTTCTCGGTGCCGTTGGTCAGCGCCACGATCCTGCAGCCGGCGGACTTCAGCCTCCTGAGCGCCGGCTCTGCATCGGGATAGGCCGGCAGGTGTAGATACGCTTCGAGCAGCGCGCGCGTGCGCTCCTCGCTCAGCTCGACACCCAGCTCGCCGCTCACGTGGCCGAGCGCCTGCGCGGTGCACCGGTCGAAATCCACGTAGCGGCGCATCAGGGCGCGCCGGAACGTGAACTCGAGCTGCTTGTCTCGCCACAGCCGTGCGGCCAGTGGCGCCTGCGCGCCGAAGGTCTCCCCCAGAGCGCCGACGATTCCGCCCGGGTCGACCACGGTCCCGTAAATGTCAAACGCAATGACGAGCGGCAAGGGATTCTTCCCGGTCAACGGCGTCCCCTATACCCCGTTAGAATGACTGAGCAACGTAACGGAACCGACGGCCGTGATAAAGAGCTTCTCGCGCGGCGCGCGCGGCAGGCTGCAACGCGCTGCCCCGTTCGCGGCGGCGCTCGCCCTCGCCGCCTGTACGACGCCGGGCTCCCCGGCCGGCTCCGCGACCTCGGCAAAGTCCGCGGCGCCGGCAGGCGCGCTCGCGGCGCTGCGCCGCGAGGAGGTGCTGTGGCTGCAGCGGCTGACCTTCGGGCTCGACGGCCGCACGGTCGGCGATTATCGCCGCCTCGGCCGCGAGCGATACCTCGATCAGCAGCTGCATCCGCGGGACGAGGCGTTCCCGGAACCGGTCGCGGCCCAGCTCCGTGCGCTCGAGGTCCCGCAGACGGATCCGGCGGGCAGGCTGGGAGAGCTGCACGAACGGCGCCGTTCGCTCAACGCGATGAGCGAGGGCGCAGACCAGGACCAGGCCCGCAAGGCGCTGAATGAAGAAGGCAACCGCCTCGCCTATCGGGCGGTGCGTCGGCAGCTGCTGCGGGCCGTGTATTCGCCGGCGCAGCTGCGCGAGCAGATGGTGTGGTTCTGGCTCAACCATTTCAGCGTGCACCAGTACAAGGCCGATGAGCGCTGGCTGATCGGAGATTACGAGGAGCGCGCGATCCGCCCGCATGCGCTCGGGCGTTTTCGCGATCTGGTGCTCGCGACACTCGAGCATCCGGCCATGCTCGAGTACCTCGACAACGCCCAAAATGCCGTCGGCCACGTCAACGAGAACTACGCGCGCGAGCTGATGGAGCTGCACACCCTCGGCGTCGACGGCGGCTACGGCCAGCAGGACGTGCAGCAGCTCGCCCGCGTGTTGACCGGCGTCGGAATCAACACGGGAGCCGCGCCGCACCTGAGACGCGAGTGGCAGGGCTCGTATGTGCGCCACGGCGCATTCGAATTCAACCCGGCGCGGCACGATTTCGGCGCGAAGACGCTCCTCGGCCAGCGGATCGACGGCGAGGGCTTCGCCGAAGTCGAGCGGGCGGTGACCCTCATCGTGCGCCGGCCGGCCTGCGCGCACTTCATCTCGCGCGAGCTCGCGACCTACTTCGCAGGCGATAACCCGCCGGCCGAGCTCGTCGATGCGATGGCGGGCACGTTCCGGCGAACCGACGGCGACATCGCCGCGACGCTCCGCACGCTGTTCCTGTCGCGGCAGCTCACGGCGTTCCCCGCGCCCAAATTCAAGGACCCGATGCGCTACGTGCTCTCGGCGGTGCGCCTCGCCTACGACGGCCGCACGATCACCAACACGCGCCCGTTGCTCGATTGGTTGAATGCGCTCGGCGAGGCCCCGTTCGGACGTGCGACGCCCGACGGCTATCCGCTCACGGGACCCGGCTGGGAGAGCCCGGGCCAGATGAGCCGTCGCTTCGAGATTGCGCGCGCGATCGGCTCCGGAAACGTTCACCTGTTTGATGCCGAAGACAGCGGCGCTGCGACGACCAATCGCTTCCCGCAGCTGTCGAACCGGCTCTACTACGAGGCCATCGAGCCGTTCCTCGCCGCCAACACCCGCGCGGCGCTCGAGCGGGCGGGCTCGCCGCAGGAGTGGAACACCTTCCTGCTCGCCTCCCCGGAGATGAACTATGAGTAGTTTGATGAGCCGGCGCCGCTGGCTGAAGCTCGCGGGCGGGACGCTCGCGAACCTCGCAGCCGCCGGCCGGCTGTACGCGGCCCCGCCGGGTGGCCCGCGTTTTCTGCTCCTGTTCCTGCGCGGTGGCTACGACGCGGCCAACACGCTCATTCCCTACTCGAGCGACTTCTATTACGAAGCGCGGCCCGGCATCGCGATCCCCCGGCCCGACCCCTCATCGGGCACCGGCGCGCTCACCCTCGATGCGGACTGGGCGCTCGCGCCGGCTTTGCGCGAGTCCGTTGGCGTGCTCTATCAGCAGCGTCAGGTGGCTTTCGTGCCCTTCGCCGGGACGCCGGACCTCTCGCGGAGTCACTTCGAGACACAGGACAGCCTCGAGCTCGGTCAGCCGCTCGACGGCCCGCGCGATTACCGCTCGGGGTTCCTGGCACGGCTGCACAGCACGCTGACGTCGCAGGGCCCGGCCGCGAGTGCCGCCATAGCCTTCACCGACGGCTTACCCGTTGCGCTTCAGGGGCCCGACCACATACCGAACATCTCGCTGAGGCAAGTCGGCAAGCCGCCCTTCGATGACCGGCAGGCACGGATCATCGCCGCCATGTACGCCGGGCATCCGCTCGAGCCCGCCGTCGCGAGCGGTCTCGAGCTGCGCCGCGAGGTGGCGCAGGCCATGCAGACGCTCGCGGACGAGATGCGATCCTCGGGCCGGGATGCGCTCAGCATCAAGGGCTTCGAGCTGGAGGCCGAGCGCATCGCTCGCCTCATGCGCGATGAGTATCGCATCGGCTTCGTCGATGTCGGGGGGTGGGACACGCACGTCAACGAGGGTGCGACGCAAGGTGTGCTCGCCACCAACCTCGCAGGTCTCGGCCGCGGCCTCACGGTGCTCGCGCAGTCGCTCGGCGCCGAATGGAAGAACACGGTCGTGGTGGTGTTGTCGGAGTTCGGCCGCACTTTTCGCGAGAACGGCAATCGCGGCACCGATCACGGACATGGCACCGTCTACTGGGTTCTGGGAGGCTCCGTGAACGGGGGGCGGATCGCCGGCGAGCAGCGTGCGCTCGCGCGCGGCACGCTGTTCCAGGACCGGGACTACCCGGTTCTCAACGACTACCGCGCAGTGCTCGGCGGCTTGTTCCGCTCGCTGTGGACTCTGACGCCCGCGCAGTGCGCGCAGATCTTCCCGCAGATCACCCCCGTCGATCTGCAGCTCGTCTAGGTCAGGGCGGTTACGTCGCGGCGGCCCGCTCCGCCCGGGCTATAATCACGGCTACCCTCCGACTCTTGCGGGCGAGGCCGCATCCATGAACGCGTCACGGCAACCCGTCTGGGCGGGCAGCGAGGCCGAACGCCAGGCGCGCATCGATCTCGCCGCCTGTCATCGTCTCGCGGCGCGCTTCGGCTTCAACGAGGGCATCGACAATCACCTGACGATGCTCGTCCCGGGGCGGGCCGACCGATTCTATCTGGCGCCCTTCGGACTGCTGTGGGCGGAGGTGAAAGCGAGCGCCCTGCTCGAGCTCGATTTCAACGGCAAGGTGGTCGCCGGATCCGGGCTGGTCGAGGACACCGCTCTCTACATCCACCTCTCGGTGCACCGGCTGGCGCCCGCGGCGCGTTGTGTGCTGCACACCCACATGCCGTATGCCACCGCGCTCGGCATGCTCGAGGACCCGCGCCTCGAGATGGCGGGACAGAATGCCTGCGGCTTCTACGACGAAATCGCCTACGTCGAATACAACGGCCTCGCCTTCGACTACAGCGAGGGCGAGCGCCTGGCGCGGGCGCTCGGCGGCAAGTCGGTCCTCATCCTGCGCAATCACGGCGCACTGGTCATCGGCGCCTCCGTCGCGCAGGCGTTCGAGCGCCTGTATTTTCTCGAGCGCGCCTGCCAGTCGCAGATCCTCGCGCTCTCGAGCGGCCGCAAGCTCCACATCCCGCCGCAATCGGTGATCGAGGCGACCGCCGCGCAGTTCCGCTCCGGCGACAAGGTCGGTGGCGCGGAGCGCACCGAGCTGCACTTCCAGGCTCTGAAGCGGCTGCTGGATCGGAGCGACCCGGACTATGCGAATTGACGCCAGCGCCGACCGCGGCTGAAGCGCTGGCGCCCGCGGCGCCCGGCCTGAGCGCCCGCGCGCGTTGGACGATCGTCGGGCTACTCGCCACGGCGCTCTTCATCAACTACGTCGACCGCGGCGCCGTGCCGACCGCCGCCCATCTGATTCAGGACGAGATCGGGCTCTCCCCCCGGCAGCTCGGGCTCCTGTTCTCGGCCTTCTTCTGGTCCTATTCCCTGCTGCAGATTCCGGTCGGCTGGGTCGCCGAGCGCTACGGTGCGCAGCGCGTCCTCGCCGCCGGGCTCGCTATCTGGGCGTGCGCCACGATGCTGGTCGGCGTGGCGCACTCCTTCGCCGCCCTCCTTGCGCTGCGCGTGCTGCTCGGCATCGGCGAGAGCGCGGGTTTTCCCTCAGTCTCGAAGCTGCTCACCCTCGTGGTGCCGGTGAGGGACCTCGGCACCGCCAATGGCATCGTGGCCTTCGCCTACCTCTTCGGTCCCGCGGTCGGCGCGTATTGCGGGGGCCTCATCATGCTCGAGTTCGGCTGGCGGGCCGCGTTCTGGGTCTTCGGCGCGGCGTCCCTCCTCTGGCTGCTGCCGTGGTCGCAGGTGCGGCTGCCACGCAGCGCGCTCGCCCAGAGCACCACCGGCGGCCCGCCGCTTCGCGCCCTGCTCCGCCAGCCCTCGCTCTGGGGCACGAGCCTCGGGCTCTTCTCGACCAACTACGGCTTCTACTTCATGCTGACGTGGCTGCCGTACTACGTGGTGCGCGAGCGCGGCTTCTCGACCGGCGAGATGGCAAGCCTCGCGGGCAGCTCCTATGTCGTGAACGCCTTGAGCGCGCTGCTCGCCGGCGTCTGTGTCGACCGGCTGGCGCGCGCCGGGCACGCGAACCTCGCCTACAAGGCCGTGATGGTCGTCGCGCACGCCGGGACGGTGGCCTGCATGCTGTGCATCGCGCTCGGCTCGCAGCCCTGGGCGGTCGGCGCCATTTTCCTCTATCAGGTCCTGACGGGGATCTCATCGCCGGGGGCGTTCGCGATGTCGCAGATCCTCGCAGGCCCGACCGCTTCCGCGCGCTGGGTGGGGATCCAGAACTGCTGCGGCAATTTCGCGGGCGTGATCGCCCCTGCACTCACGGGGCTCCTGGTCGAGCGGAGCCAGCACTTCACGGGCGCGTTCGTGGTGGCCGCGATGGTCAGCGTCCTGGGGCTGGTTGGTTGGGTGTGGATGATCCCGCGCCTCGCCCCCCTCCCCTGGGGGCCGGCCCCGCGGGAGCGCGTGGTACATTCTGCCGCATGAGCGGCGGGGGCGCACTCGAACCGGTCGGGTCGGTGGATCTTGCGCTCGCGCACGCCAGGCGATTGCTCGAGAAGAGCCCGCCGCTGGCCGCGGAACAGGCCGGTGAGATTCTGCGGACGCTCCCGGGCGAGCCACGCGCGCGCCTCGTCCTCGGCGCGGCGCATCGCCTCACGGGTCAGGTGCAGGCGGCGCTCGAGGTGCTCGAACCCCTGGCGCGGGAACAGCCGCGGGCGGCGGCCGTGCACCTGGAGCTTGGAGCGGCGCTCGGGGAGGCCGGACGCGGCCCGGAGGCGATCACGGCGCTGCGCCGCGCCGTTGCGCTCAAGCCCGATCTCGCGGACGGCTGGCGTCTGCTCGCCGATCAGCTCGATGCCGCCGGCGATTTGGCTGGCGCAGATCTCACGCGTGCACGCTACATCAAGGCCGCGACGCACGATCCGCGGTTGCTGGAGGCCGCGGCTGCTCTCGTCGCGAACGATCTGCCGGTCGCCCAGGCGCGCCTCGCCGCTCACCTGCAGCGCTTTCCCACAGATATCGCGGCGTTGAGGATGCAGGCGGAGGTGGCGGCCCGGCTGCAGCACATCGTCGATGCACTGCGACTCCTCGAACGCTGTCTCGAGCTCGCGCCCGGCTTCGATGCCGCGCGCAACAACTACGCCAGCCTGCTGAATCGAAGCGGCCGGGCGGAGGCCGCTCTCAAGCAGATCGAGCAGCTGCTCGCCAAGGCGCCGCGCGATCCCGGCTATCGAAGCCTGCTGGCCGCGATCCTTGCCAACCTCGGCAGCTTCGACGAGACCGTGCGAGTCTACGAAGAGCTCCTCAAGGAGCACCCTGGCCAGGCGAAGATGTGGATGAGCTATGGTCACGCGTTACGAACCGCGGGACGGCAGGAGGACAGCGTTTCGGCTTATCGTCGCGCGATCTCAATGGTCCCGACTCTGGGCGAAGCCTACTGGAGCCTGGCCAACCTGAAGACCTTTCGCTTCACCGACGAGGAGGCGCGCGCCATGCGCGCGGCGCTCGGGCGCAAGGATCTGGCAGACGACGATCGGGTGCATTTCGAATTCGCGCTCGCCAAGACGCTGGAGGATGCCAGATCCTACGAGGAGTCCTTTGCGCACTATGCCGCGGGGAATGCATTGCGTCGCAGGTCGCACCCGTACAGTGCCGACGATAATGCGGATCTCATCCGCCGCCTGAAGGAGCTGTTCACGGCCGATTTCCTTGCCGCCCGCGCGGGCTGGGGCTGCCCGGCTCCGGACCCGATATTCATCGTCGGACTTCCGCGGGCCGGATCCACGCTGCTCGAGCAGATCCTCGCCAGTCACTCCCTGGTCGAAGGGACCATGGAGCTCCCGGACGTTCCGCGGATCGTCCATGAGCTCAATGCGCGCGCGCGCGAGACAGGTCCGCGCTTTCCCGAAATGCTGGCCGGGCTCGACCGCGACGCACTGCACGCGCTCGGCGCCGGCTACCTCGAGTCGACCCGCGTGCAGCGCAAGACCCGGGCGCCCTTCTTCATAGACAAGAATCCCAACAATTGGCTGTACGTGGGCCTGATTCAGCTCATGCTGCCGAACGCGAGGATCGTCGACGCCCGGCGGCATCCGCTCGCGTGCGGCTTCTCCTGCTTCAAGCAGCACTTTGCGCGCGGTCAGAGCTTTAGCTACGGCCTCGAGGACCTCGGCCGCTACTACCGCGACTACGTCGAGCTGATGGCACACTTCGAGCGCACTCTTCCGAACAGGATCCACCGAGTCCTCTACGAGTCCATCGTCGCCGATACGGAACCCGAGGTGCGGCGCTTGCTCGCCTACTGCAAGCTGCCTTTCGAGGCGGGGTGCCTCAGGTTCTACGAGAACCCGCGCGCGGTACGCACGGCGAGCTCCGAGCAGGTACGCCAGCCGATCTTCGACGAAGGGCTCGAACACTGGCGCAACTACGACCCTTGGCTCGGTCCTCTGAAGGAGACCCTGGGCCCGGTTCTTGGCGAATACCCGGCGGCGCCGGCGTCAATTTGAAATCCCGCATGCGCTTGGCGTAGCCTTAGGCCGTCCGGGCTTGCATAAAAACCACAAGGGGGCTCGATCGATGAGTCGTAGCAGACGTCGCAAATTGATGCGGGAGCTGGCCCGCAAGCACCGCGCGATCCTCCGCAAGGGAATTCCTGTTGCATCGGCGCTACTCGTAGCGATGCCGGCCGCCTACGCCCAGCAGGCACCGGCGACGGCGGGTGCGGGTGCGACAGCCGGCGGCCTCGAGGAAGTCGTGGTGACCGCGCAGAAGCGCGTCGAGAACCTGCAGGACGTGCCGATCAGCGTCCAGGTGCTCGACACCGCGAAGCTCGATCAGCTCAACATCGCCACTATCGACGACTACGTGAAGTTCGCGCCGGGCATCGCCTACGTGCGCGGCGAGGGGCAGGGAGGCAACGGCGAGCCGGGCGAGTCCCACATCTACATCCGCGGTATCGCGAGCGGCGGGACGAACCATTCGGGCTCGCAGCCGAGCGTCGGCGAGTACCTCGACGAGCAGCCGGTCACGACCATCGACGGCAACGTCGACATTCACATCT
>Ga0209805_1002777_pt1 | contig 10141 bp, 8 predicted proteins | sample GraSoiAngelo_148_FD_185905 | JGI IMG/M metagenome (GOLD analysis project Ga0209805, IMG submission 185905) | Grasslands soil microbial communities from the Angelo Coastal Reserve, California, USA - 14_1009_09_20cm (SPAdes) (version 2) | ecosystem: Environmental > Terrestrial > Soil > Grasslands ... | reverse complement strand
CGCGCCCGCTATGCGCGTGACACTTCGATTCTAGGTGGTGCAATCGTAAAGCTCGGCAGCACGATTTACGACGGTTCGATCAAAGGACAACTCGAGAGAATTCGAGCGCAGTTGAGCAGCACTTAGCAATTAGCACTTGGCATTTAGCTATTCGAGGTCCCGACTGAATTCGGGATTGCTGTCGAGGGGCGAAATGTAATTGCCAAGGGCTGATTGCGGTTCTTGAAACTAGAAACTGGAAACACTGGTTTTTATGGCGCAAATCAAAGCAGACGAAATTACCAAGCTTATCCGCGAGCAGATCGAGAACTATGAATCCAAGATCGCGGTAGACGAGGTCGGTACAGTTATCACACTGGGCGACGGTATCGCCCGCGTGCACGGCCTCGACAAGGTCATGGCCGGAGAATTGCTCTCCTTCCCGCACGGTGTGGCCGGAATCGCCATGAACCTGGAAGAAGACCAGGTCGGCGTGGTGCTGCTTGGCGACTACACCGAGATTAAGGAAGGCGACGAGGTCAAGCGCACCAGCCGCATCATCAGCGTGCCGGTGGGCGACGCTCTAATCGGCCGCGTGGTGAATTCTCTCGGTCAGCCTATCGATGATAAAGGGCCGATCACGACCGACAAACACATTCCGCTTGAACGCCTAGCCCCCGGGGTGATCGATCGCCAGCCCGTGCGTGAGCCCATGGCCACCGGCTTGAAGGCCATTGACAGCATGATCCCCATCGGCCGTGGCCAGCGGGAGTTGATCATTGGCGATCGCCAGACCGGGAAAACCGCGGTCGCGCTCGACACGATCATGAACAACAAGGGCAGCGACCTGATTTGTATCTACTGCGCGATCGGCCAGAAGCGATCTTCGATTGCCCAGGTAGTCAAGATTTTCGAAGATTACGGTGCGATGGAGTACACGATCGTAGTGGCGGCTTCTGCCTCCGAGCCGGCTCCCATGCAGTACATCGCTCCCTATTCGGCCTGCGCCATGGGCGAGTACTTCCGCGATTCCAAGCGTCACGCGCTCTGCATCTACGACGACCTCTCAAAACACGCTGCCTCCTATCGCGAAATCTCTTTGCTGCTCCGCCGGCCGCCCGGCCGCGAAGCCTATCCCGGAGACGTTTTCTATCTCCACTCGCGTCTTTTGGAGCGCGCTGCGAAGCTCAGCGACAAGAACGGCGGTGGCTCGCTGACCGCGCTTCCCATCATCGAAACCCAGGCCGGCGACGTTTCCGCCTATATTCCCACCAACGTGATTTCGATCACCGATGGCCAGATCTATCTCGAGACCGATCTTTTCAATCAAGGCGTCCGCCCCGCGGTGAACGTGGGGCTCTCCGTGAGCCGTGTTGGCGGCAGCGCCCAGATCAAAGCTATGCGCCAGGTAGCCGGAACCCTGAAGCTGGAACTGGCTCAGTTCCGGGAACTCGCAGCATTCGCCCAATTCGGCAGCGATCTCGACAAGGCCACTCAGGCCCAGTTAGCCCGAGGACAGCGACTGGTCGAGATCCTCAAGCAGGACCAGTTTTCGCCGTTGCCCTTCTCCCGGCAGATTCTGGTCATCTTCGCCGGAACCGGCGGCTTCCTCGACGACATGCCAGTCGAGCAGGTGCGCGAATTTGAAAAGGACCTCTACCAGTACGTAGAAACCACGAATCCCGGCTTGCTGCGCACCATCATGGAAAAGAAGATCCTCGAAGACAGCATCAAGCAGGAAATGACCAAGCTGATCAAGGATTGCAAGCAGCAGTTTCTGCAGACCCGCCAGGAAAAGCTGGCGGTTGGGACGTAGGAGGAATACGGGAAGGGAATCGAACTGGTTTCACAATCGATAGGGCTGAGGGCACGGCTTGAAGCCCGCTGAAGAGTCTGGTTTGGGGTGTTGCTTTGGCTCTGCAATAAGCACTTTGTTTTCTGCTCCCGATCGGCAAACGACTTCTAAATCATGGCCAACATTCTCGACATTCGGCGCCGTATCCGCAGCGTGACCAACACGCGGCAGATTACCAAGGCCATGAAGGTGGTTTCGGCGGCCAAGTTGCGGCGCGCCCAGGATCGGGCTCTGGCTGCGCGCCCCTACGCCGAGATGCTGACCAACGTGCTCAAGTCGCTGGTCTCGCGCGCCGAGATTCTTGACCCGGAAACCGGCGAGCCGCGCCACCCCTTGGTGGCTCAACGGGAGGAACGACGGGTCCTGCTGGTCATTGTTACCGGCGACAAGGGGCTGGCGGGCGCCTTCAATACCAACATCCTGAAGGCCGCTATGCACTTTCTGGAATCAAAGGCCGGCCAAAACGTCGAGATTGAGGCCATCGGCCGCAAGGGCCGGGATTTTATGCGGCGCCGTTTTCCGAAAGCCCAGGCCAGAGTACGCACCGGAGAGCGGGAAGCCAGTTCGGCTTCCTCTGTGACGATCGTCGGCGAGCAAGTTGGAGTTTTGAACAAGCTGGATTATTCCGTGGCCGCAGAAATTGCCGAACGCGTCATCGAGCGTTATAGAAATGGCGACATCGATTCCGTATATCTCCTGTTCAACGAGTTCAAGTCGGTAATGGTGCAGCGGCTGGTGGTTGAGCAGATATTGCCGGTCGGGCACATCGGCTGGACCGTGGTCAGCCAAGCCGCGGAAATGACCAAAGAGGAGAAGGCCAAAGCGCGGAAGGCCGCGGTAGCGGCCGGAGTCGGCCTGCGTGCGGCAGACACCAGCCAGATTGATGCGGAAGCCGCCAAGTTTGCCACTGCCAAGGTGGACTACATCTATGAGCAGTCCCCGACGGAACTCTTCAACAGCCTGCTGCCCAAGTATGTAGGCGTGCAGATTTTTCGCGCGCTGCTGGAGTCGATTGCCGCCGAACACGCGGCCCGCATGACCGCCATGGACGCAGCCACCAACAACGCCAGCGAGATGATCGACTCGCTGACCCTGGCCATGAACCGCGCCCGGCAGGCCAAGATCACGAAGGAGATCATAGAAATCGTCGGCGGCGCAGCCGCCGCTGTGTAGAGCTCTTAGCCGTTAGCTAAAGGCTAAAAGCTAAGAGCCAAAAGCCAATTGACAAGGGAGAACTAACAACTGGGAACTGATTTCTTATGCCTGAAAACATTGGACGAGTCATTCAAGTCGCCGGTCCCGCCGTGGACGTGCAATTTTCCGAAGGACGCATGCCGCCGATTTACCAGGCGCTGCGCGTGGTGAGCGACGGCTTCCAGGTCCCCTCGCCGATCCATGTCGTCCTCGAAGTGCAGCAGCACCTGGGCGAAGGACGTGTCCGTTGCGTCGCCATGGAGCCGACTGACGGCATGGTGCGCGGCATGAAAGCCTCAGATCTGGGCGGGCCGATCTCTGTTCCGGTCGGGCGCGGCACTCTGGGCCGCGTGATGAACGTCATTGGGCAGCCGGTCGATCAGCTAGGCCCCATCCAGCATACGCAGACCATGCCGATTCATCGTCCCGCGCCCGCTTTTGATGAGCAGGCCACGACCGCCGAGATGTTCGAAACCGGCGTCAAGGTCATTGACCTCATCCAGCCCTTCTTGAAAGGCGGCAAAATCGGCCTGTTCGGCGGGGCGGGCGTCGGCAAGACCGTCGTGATCATGGAACTGATCAACAATGTCGCTAAGCAGCACGGCGGCTTCTCCGTATTTGCGGGCGTCGGCGAGCGCACCCGTGAAGGCAACGACCTCTGGCTGGAAATGAGCGAGTCCGCCGCCTTGATTTACGGCCAGATGACCGAACCTCCCGGCGCGCGCTTGCGTGTGGCGCTCACCGCCCTCACGGTTGCCGAATACTTCCGCGACATCGAGGGCGCCGATACCCTGCTTTTCATCGACAACATTTTCCGTTTCACCCAGGCCGGCTCGGAAGTATCCGCCCTGCTGGGCCGTATGCCCAGCGCCGTCGGCTACCAGCCCAATCTGGCCACCGAGATGGGCGAGTTGCAGGAGCGCATTACATCCACCAAGAAGGGATCGGTAACTTCCGTGCAGGCAATTTACGTACCCGCCGACGATCTGACCGATCCAGCCCCGGCGACGACTTTCGCCCACCTGGACGCGACCACGGTGTTGTCGCGCTCCCTGACGGAGATCGGAATTTATCCCGCGGTCGATCCCTTAGCTTCCACGTCGCGCATTCTCGATCCACGCATCGTCGGCCAGGATCACTACGACGTCGCGCAATCCGTGAAGAAGACGCTCCAGACCTACAAGGATCTGCAAGACATCATCGCAATCCTCGGTATCGATGAGCTAAGTGAAGACCAGAAGCTCACCGTTGCTCGGGCTCGCAAGATCCAGAAATTCCTGTCGCAACCCTTCCACGTAGCCGAGCAGTTTACCGGCACGCCGGGCCGCTACGCGAAGATTGCCGACACCGTGAAAGGCTTCCGCGGAATTGTCGAAGGCAGATACGACGAGATCCCCGAACAGGCCTTTTACATGAAAGGGACGATTGATGAAGTCCTCGAAGCCGCCGAAAAGCTAAAAACAGCATCGGCCACAGCATAAGAAAGGCTCACGGCTTTAGGCTCTGGGCGTTAGGCAAAACCCGAGAACCTGGAGCCTTCTATGGCGGACACGTTCCAAGTCGAAATCGTCACTCCCGAGAAACTCGTAGTCCGCGACGTCGCCGAGGAGATCGAAATCCCCGCCAAGAACGGCTACATCGGAGTACTCCCCGGTCACGCGCCGCTGATCACCGAACTGGCCGTAGGTGAAATCACCTATCGCAACCACGGCTATGCGCACCATATTGCGCTTGCGTGGGGTTTCGCCGAAGTTCTGCCCGACAAAGTGACGATCTTGGCCGAAAACGCCGAGCGTGCCGGCGAGATCGACGTGAAGCGCGCTCAGGAAGCCAAAGAACGCGCCGAGCAGCGCCTGAAGAGCGGCAACACGGAGACCGACTACGAACGCGCCCAGAACGCCCTCGAACGCGCCGAAACCCGCCTGCGAGTCGCCAGCAAGGGATCGTAAAGAAGTATCAGGGTACGCCTTCCGTATGCGGGTGAGAACCAACTTCCGCGCTGGACGGTGGCACAGGAATGCCCAGAAACAAGCCCGCAGGGGTGCCGGAAAAATAGTCCCGCGCCTGGGCGCTGGGAAAATGGGTAAGCTCAGTTGGAGCGGTGTGTTGGAACAGTCCCGTACGAAGCCGCCGGATTCGCGGCGGCTTGGTTGTGCCGGCCCGAGTGAGCTGACTAGTAACCCGAGTACCCTCGGTTGTATTTCGCCTCGTATCCTGCGCGATAACCATTCGTGTACTGCGCCTTGTACGCGTTCTTGTCCCCGTAATCGCTGCGATACCCGTGGTCCTTATCGTCATAAGGTCCGCGCGGGTTCGGATTGAACCGCTTTCCGCGCTCCCTATCCTGGCGAGCGACCGTCGAGCCGTCCTGGTAGCCGGTGTTATAAGCTGGACTGCCGTAACCGCCGCCATACCATCCGTAGTTGCCGCCCCGATAGCGGTCATCACCGTCGCCATCGCCGTCACCACGACGCCGGTTCATGCTCTGGTAGCCGCTTTCGAACCCGCTGCGATACCCTTCCTGATATCCTTGCCGGAACCAGTTTCGAGGTCCCATCCATGACTGGTAGCCGCGCGTAGCCTGCCGCCAGTCGGGAGTGCGATCGTCGAAAGGATCATTTTCGCGCCCTTCCTCGCGCCCTTTGCGTACGCCATCCCGGTAGCCGCTCTGATATCCATACTGCCGAGCCTGCGCCCCGCCACCGCGCGAATAGCCATCATCATCGTCGTAATCGCGCTGCGCCAATGCCAGCCCGCCGAACAGGAGCATCACCGCCGTTGCCAGCGCTGCCATCCTCGTTGCTCGCGCCATAAATGTCCTCCTACCGGGCGCCTCCGATCCAACTTCGGAAGGCGGCCCGGTTGGCCTTTCGGGGCCGCCCTCCTGTTGTTACCCGGTTATGCTAGGTCTGATGCGCGGGCAACGCGAGTTTGCTGCTCGCTGTTCACGAAAATCGAGAGTTCGTTTCACACAACGATCGTTAACCAATTGCGAAACTTTTTTCCCGGCGGTGGGTTGCGCGAGTCCTAGGATCACCGCAGTCTCTTTATGCTTTCTGCTAGACTTCTCCGTTTTCCTACGGTGAGGAGAGGCAATCATGGATATTCGTCAAGTAGGCGTGCTGGGCGCGGGAACCATGGGCCATGGCATCGCCCACGTGTTTGCCCGCTCCGGCTACCAGGTAGTGCTTTGCGATATCGAACAGCGCTTTCTCGAACGCGCTCTTGAAGCCATCACGAAGAATCTTGATCGCGAGCTGGCCAAAAACAAAATCACTACCGACGACAAATCTGCCGCGCTCAGGCGAATCACTGCCGTGCTGGATCGCGGCAAGCTCGCAAATTGTGATTTCGCAATTGAAGCCGCGACCGAGAAGTTCGAAATCAAGGCCGAACTCTTCCGCGATCTTGACCGAATCTGCCGCCCGGAAATCATCCTGGCTTCCAACACATCTTCCCTCTCGATCACTAAGCTGGCTGCGTTGACCAAGCGCGCGGAAAAAGTGATTGGCATGCACTTCTTCAATCCGGTGCCGGTGATGAAACTGGTGGAAGTGATCCGCGGCCTCGCCACCTCGAAGGAGACCTTGCAGACCGTGTGCGATCTCGCGGCGAGGCTCGACAAGACCCCGGTTGAGGTGAACGACGCCCCCGGCTTCGTTTCCAATCGGGTTCTGATGCCCTTGCTGAACGAAGCCATGTACGCGGTCATGGAAGGCGTGGCCGCGCCCGAAGCGGTAGACGAAGTCTTCAAACTAGGGATGGCGCATCCGATGGGCCCATTGACCCTGGCTGATTTCATTGGCCTCGACGTCTGCCTCGACATCATGCGCGTGCTGCACCAAGGCCTGGGCGATCCTAAGTACCGCCCTTGCCCACTGCTCATCAAGATGGTGGATGCCGGCTGGCTGGGCCGCAAGAGCGGCCGAGGATTTTATAAATATTGAACTTTCGTCCCTCTGGAAGGTCGAGGGACAGGTCGGCCGCGGGGAAAACCGGGTGGGACAGCGTCCTAGATCATTGTCTCAGAATGGACACGACCCTAGCCCTGACTCATCCCTGACGCTCAAGAGCGACGACTCGAGGATGCCTCAGTGCTCGTTTATTCTCAAGATCATGTCAGTCCCTCTGCTCAGGCGAAGTCGGGTGTACTTTGCGTTCAAAACGGGTGTATTCGTTTTGCCAGACACCTCAGCAGACAGATACAGCTCCGGCAGTGCAACCACTCCCTCGTTTCCCGAAGTCAAGAATTTGGCTGCTCCCATTCTCTGCCCAGGATCTCCGCTCGCATCCATTAGGCTCATTCCATCTCGAAGCATGCCGCCGCCCATGGAAGCTGGGCTGGCCAAGGCTCGCATGGCCTCCGCCGTGCGGGCTTGCTGATCGATGGGCAATTCATTGGATTTAGTCGGCTGCGAACGGCCGATAAGCTGGAGCGCATGCGCCAGTGAACTCTTACTCCCATCGGTCAGCAAGACATGATCGACGGCGATTTCGATATTAGCTTCCTGTCCATCTGGGGAACGCAGCGTTACCTGCCTGATGAGACCGACAATCGTCGCTCCCGCAGGGACGACTACTCGTCCGTCCTCCGACCTGAGTTCCTGAGAAGTCTTCGCGATCAGTTCGGCGCTGGGCTGATTCTTACGAGCGTCAACCGGCTCCACTAGTGAGACGTGTACCGGGGTTCGCGCCTTCAGCACATCAGCCAGGATCGCCCGTGTTCGAGCTTGCTGGTCCGAGATATCCTGGGGCTGAGATGAGGTAGGTGGTGGAGCAGATCCACGCGCATCTAAGAGATTGGCGACGCCGGGCTTGGTCTGAGATTCGTTTCCCCGCGCCTGGACCGAGTCCTGGGCCAGCGCAATCCCAGTCATCGGAATTCCGATGAGGACGCAGACAAGAATTCCCTTGAATCGAGACAGCTCCGTCATGACACCTGACAGCACAACATTCATTTTGATGCTAAGCCGCCCAACTGCGTTTGCCATTGTTAGTTTTTTACTTTCACCCCGCGCAAAGGGTAATGGGCCAAAAGTGCCATGCGTTTACTCTTTGGGAGCGGCCATGTTTCAATTTCTTACGCCATGCCTTCTCGCTAGAAAGGGCACCTAAAGAGGCGCAAAAATGTAGGGGGAACAAAATAAATTACAGGTTTTGAACGAGAATTGGCTTATGCGCTGGCCGTACCGGCCACTGAATACAGGGTTATACGCAGTTTCCTACAGGAATAACCTGACGTAGGAGGGACAGACAGGCGCAGCTAGCTTAAGCTCTCCTGAAACAGATCTAGACTAGGTCGCTGCCTAGACCTAGACGTTTCCATATGCGTTGTGCCCGAAGGGCATGAAAAACCAAGCTAGTTCCGCCCGAGTCGCTGACCAGCATCGCGTTCCAGGCGCGAGATGGGCAGGAAATGTGTACGGGGAGGATGTGGGCGAGCATCGATCCTTGCTTGGCCGTACACGGGGCGCTGCACGAGGAGGGGCCCCATGCCTCACCCCGGAAAGGTCTAAGGTCGCAGGCGTAAGGTCGCGGGTCCAGAACCTGACACACGGCTAGCGGAGACCTCCTACTACTATACTACCGTTGCCTTGGGAACCAGGTGCACTCTAGGTGGACACAGCTGTCCGCTTGCGACGTTCCTTCACCGTAACAGGATCGAGGAAGCTCATCATGCCGCGCAGGCGGGCGCCCACCTGCTCGATCGGGTGTTCCTGCTCGCGCTCGCGGGTCGCTTCAAACCACTCGCGTCCCGATTCGTTCTCTTTGATCCAGTTGCGGGCGTAGGTTCCGTTCTGAATCTCCTTCAGCATCTGGCGCATGGTCTGACGCGTCTCGTCGGTGACGATGCGCGGACCACCAGTGTAATCCCCGTGCTCGGCCGTGTCGCTGACCGAGTAGCGCATGTAGTTGAGGCCACCGCGATACATCAGATCCACAATCAGCTTTAACTCGTGCAGGCACTCGAAGTAGGCGATTTCCGGTTGGTAGCCGGCCTCGACCAGGGTTTCGAACCCTGCTTTCACCAGCGCGCTTACCCCACCACACAGAACCGTCTGTTCTCCGAACAAGTCGGTCTCGGTCTCCTCGGCAAAGGTGGTTTCAATAACGCCGGCTCGGGTCGTGCCGAGAGCCTTGGCGTAGGACAGGGCCAACTGCCTGGCGGTTCCGCTGGCATCCTGGTGAATCGCGAGCAGCGCGGGAGTTCCGCCGCCTTCGAGAAATACCTCGCGCACGCGGTGGCCTGGAGCTTTGGGCGCAATCATCGAGACGTCAAGGTTCGAGGGAGGGGTGATGGTTTTGAAACGGATGTTAAACCCGTGGGCGAACATCAGCGTCTTGGCCGGCAAAAGATGCGGCGCGATGTCGTACTTATAGACCGAAGGCTGCGCCGTGTCGGGCACCAGGATCATGATCAGGTCGGCCCAGGCGGCCGCATCGGAAATGGACAACACGGTCAAACCGGCTGCCTGCGCCTTCGCGCGCGATTCGCTGGCCGAGGGCAGGCCGACGCGCACATCGACTCCGCTATCTTTCAGGTTAAGCGCGTGGGCGTGGCCCTGAGAACCGTAGCCGATGATGCCCACCTTCTTCGCGCGAATCAACGCCAGATCAGCAGAGTTATCGTGATACATCTTTGCCATAGCTGTACCTTCCTCAGGAAATCTGTTTTCGTTAAACCGAACAGGAAACATCTTCGTCGCCTGCCGCCGCGGCTTGCGCGAGGCCATTGACCGGCGCTAAGGGAACCGAGGACTTGCTGCCGCGGCGCATAGCCACAATGCCGGTGCGCACCATTTCCAATACACCATAGGGACGAAGCACGTCGAGCAGGCCGTCAATCTTGTCTTCGGCGCCGGTGATTTCGATGGTCAGCGATTCCGGAGAGACATCGACCACGCGCGCGCGGAAAACGCTGGCCAGTTCGAGCACGTGTGAGCGTGCTTCGTGCGTAGCCGCCACCTTGATCATGGCCAGGTCGCGCACGATCGCGGCTTCCTGGGTGATGTTCTCCACCAGCAGCACGTTGACGAGCTTGTAAAGGTTAGCCTCGATGCGGCGGGCCTGGTCGTAGTCGGCGTCCACCGTAATCGTCATGCGTGAGACTTC
>Ga0209805_1002774_pt1 | contig 10145 bp, 8 predicted proteins | sample GraSoiAngelo_148_FD_185905 | JGI IMG/M metagenome (GOLD analysis project Ga0209805, IMG submission 185905) | Grasslands soil microbial communities from the Angelo Coastal Reserve, California, USA - 14_1009_09_20cm (SPAdes) (version 2) | ecosystem: Environmental > Terrestrial > Soil > Grasslands ... | reverse complement strand
ACCAGCAGCACGTACGCCGAGGTGCTGACGAAAGTGATGAGAACGCCCAGAAGCGTCAAAGTCGGCCGCCGTCCCAAACGCTGGCCGATGACCCCGAAGAAGAGGTAACCGCCCACCAGCGCGACGTTGGCGATGAGCAGCACCTGGGTCACGGTCGTGCTGGACATACCGGCGGTCTTAGTGAGCACCTGCGGCAGAGTGCTGATCGTCGCGTTGAGCGACAGCCAGAAGCCGGACATGACCAGGAAGACCTGGAGGAACGCTTTCCGCGACTCACCGCTGAAAAGGGTCCCGATCGGGTTCTCTGTCTTGTCGGATTCAAGCCAGGACCTCGACTCCGGGACGCGGCGGAACCAGAGCGCGAACCCGAACGCGATCAAGGCGCCGACGATGAAGGGCACGCGCCAGCCGAACTGCACGTAGGGCGAGTTGACGCCGCCCTTGACGGGGGTCAGGTACAGCATCAGCGCCGTGAACAGCGAGATGACCACATACGCCGCCGGGTAGCCGGCCTGGATGACAGCGCTGTAGAAGCCGCGCTTTGCCTTCGGGCAGTACTCCATGGCGAGAGGACTGGCGGCCGTGTACTCGCCGCCCAGGAAGATGCCGTCGACCAGCCGCAGCAGGATGAGAAGGATCAAAGCAGTCATTCCGAGCGTCGGGTAACCGGGAAGGAAGGCGATCAGGAGAGTCACGACTCCGAACCCGGTGACCGCGATCAGCGTGGTTCTGCGACGTCCGATCCGGTCACCGAGGTGACCGAAGATGAAGGCCCCGATCGGCCGGCCGACCAGCGTGACCGCGAAGACCACATAAAAGAGGGTCGTGGCGATCGTGGGGGCCAGGTGCTTGGGTTGGAAGTAGATCAACGCCGGCGTGAGCGCCACGACCGGCAGGTAGACGTCATACATATCGACGAAGAATCCAACCGTCGCGCCCAGGATTGTTTTCTTGGCCTCGGGGGTCAGGGGCTCGTCCAGGTCGGCCGTTGCGGTGCCGCCGATAGCTGTCTCAGCCATGCCGTTCTACCTCGCTTTGGGCATGCGCTAATACCCTTTAATTTGATATCAACGCTAGCAGATGCGGCAGGCTGCCAGCCGCGCGAAGTAGGTCTGGCCGAGCTAGCCCACCCAAAGCCCGGCGCGCGCGCGTCAGATCAATGAAACGCATTGACGAACCCGATGTGATCGTGGTCGGCGCGGGCCCGGCCGGCCTGGCCGCAGCAGCCGAAGCTCGTCGGGCTGGCCTCAGGGTCGAAATCCTGGAGGCGGCCGACTCGGTGGCCACCAGCTGGCGCGGCCACTATGACCGGCTCCATCTGCACACGACCCGCCGTCTCTCGAGCCTGCCAGGGATCCCGATCCCCGAGCGGATGGGACGCTGGATCGCCCGCGACGATTTCGTCGCCTACCTCGAGGAGTACGCACGCCAGATCGAGGTGCCCATCGCCTGCGGGACGCGCCTCGAGCGGCTGGACCGCGGTGCTCAGGGCTGGCGGCTGCTGACGAACCGCGGGCTCCGGGAAGCGCCTCAGGTCGTGGTCGCGACGGGCTATAACCACACGCCGCGGCTGCCGGACTGGCCGGGCGCGGATGCCTTCGAGGGTGAGCTGGTTCACTCCTCGCGCTACCGCAACGCCGAGCCCTACCGGGGTCGCGACGTGCTCGTCGTGGGAGCTGGGAACTCCGGCGCCGAGATTGCGACCGACCTCGTCGAAAGCGGCGCCGGCCAGGTCTGGATCTCGATCCGGACGCCGCCCAACATCGTCCGGCGCGACAACCCGGGTGGCATCGCACCGCAGCACCTCGGCATCCTTATGTGCCGCCTGCCGGTGCCGGCGATCGATGCGCTGAGCCTGGTCATGCAGAGGCTTTTCATCGGCGACCTCTCCAGGTGGGGCATCCGCGCGCCGGAAAAGGGAGTCGGCACGCGTGTCCAGGAGGAGCAGATCCCACTGATCGATGTCGGCTTCCTCGGCGAGGTGAAGCGAGGCCGGATCAAGGTAGTGCCCGGGGTGACCGCCTTCGAGCGGGAGTCCGTGATCTGCGGCGACCGGCGGGTCCGGGCTGCCGCCGTCATCGCCGCCACCGGGTACAGCCGCGGCCTCGACCGGCTGGTCGGGCATCTGCAGGTTCTCGACCCGCGAGGACGCCCGGCCCGGCACGCGCCCGACTCGCACCCGCAAGCACCCGGCCTTTACTTCATCGGCTACTCCAACCCGATCACCGGCAACCTGCGCCAGATCGCAATCGACGCCCGGCGCCTGGGCAAGGTGCTGGCCCAGCAGGCGGAGCGTCCGCTTGCGGTAACCGCGTGAGGTAACCAGTTCGGTGAGCTACCGGGTTCGCACCGTCGACGTCTTCACGGCGCGGCCGCTGGCCGGCAACCAGCTTGCGGTGGTGCTGGACGCCGACGGCCTCGACCCCGGCAAGATGCAGGACTTCGCGCGGGAGATGAACATCTCGGAGACCACCTACGTGCTGGCTCCGGCGGACCCGGCACACGCCGCGCGGGTCCGGATCTTCACTCCCACCGCCGAGCTGGCCTTTGCGGGCCATCCGACCATCGGCACGGCCTGGGTCATCCGGGACGAGGGCCTGATCCCGGCCGGGGCGGAAAGTCTCGTCCTCGAAGAGGGGATCGGCCCGGTGCCCGTCCGGGTCGACGCGCAGGCCGAGCCGGCGGTCCTCTGGATGACGCATCCGGAAGTCAGCGAACAGGGAACGCGCATGGGAAGACAGAGCTTCCTCAAGATTCGCCTCGCCTATTCCAGCGCCGACCTGCCCTCCCTCATTGAGGTCGGCGGCAGCGTCAGGCCGGTGCTGAGCGGCGAGCTCGCGGACGGCATCCTGGACTAACCAGCCGCCGCGCGCAATCATTTGCCGCGCTCACGCGTTAGGCGACTAGCCGTGAGGGAGAGATGACTGTTTTCGGCCTGCTTTTCAACGACCATCTACCGCGTCATGGCGCCTTTCGGCGGCTGCTCCAGGGCCAGGTCCTGTCCACCTTCGGCGGCCAGATGGGCGCTCTTGCCATCCCCACCGTCGCGATCGTCTCGCTGCACGCCAGCCCGATGGAGGTCGGCATCCTGGCGGCGCTGCCCTGGCTGCCAGCGCCGCTGGTCGGCCTTCCTGTCGGCGTGATCATCGACAGGCTCCCGCGCCGGCCGGTCATGATCGCCTCGGAGGTCGGGCGCTGGCTCATGCTGGCCGCGCTGGCCTTCGGCGTCCTGACCGGGACCATCACCCTGCTCCAGCTCTTTGTCGTGGCCACCGTCACCGGCATCCTTGGCGTCTTTTTCGACACCGCCTACATGGCGTACGTGCCGGCGACGCTGGAAGGGGACGAGATCCTCCACGCCAACTCAGCCATCACCGTCGCCAAGGCCCCCGCCCTGGTTGGCGGCCCGGCCCTCGCGGGCTTCACGATCCAGGCGCTGGGTCCGGCGGGCGCGCTGATCGCCAACAGCGCCGGCAACCTGCTCTCCGGCCTCTTGCTGGTCTCGATCCGGGGGCCGGAAGGACCCGACCGGCGCCGTCGCCGGCGATCGCTTTTCGAGGAGCTTCGGGAGGGCGTCGACGTAGTTGTCAAGAACCCCGTCCTGCGAACCATCGCGACCGCCACCGGCGTCTCCAACGTCGGCGTCTTCATGTTCGCCTCGGTCAGCCTGGTCTTCGCCTATCGCCTGCTCCTGCTGCCGCCCTGGCTGGTCGGGGTCGTGCTGGCGGTCGGCAACCTTGGATTCGTCCTGGGCGCGGCCGCCGCCCCGGCCTGGGTCAGGCAGCTGGGCCTCGGGCGGACGCTGGCTCTCTCTCAGCTTTTTCTGGCCCTGAGCCTCTTCACGGCGCCGCTCTCGATGTTCGGCATGCCCTTCGTCCTGCTGGCCGCCTCTCAGCTGCTCCAGAACGTGAACAGCGAGATCTACAACCTGAACCAGGTCAGCCTTCGCCAGGCCATGACGCCCGCCCACCTGCAGGGCCGGATGAATGCCACCGTCCGGGTTGCGATCCTGGGCGCCATCCCGATCGGGACCCTGCTGGGCGGCTACCTCGGGACCACGCTGGGCGTGGTCCAGACGATGCTGATCGGCGCCAGCATCTGCCTGCTGGCCCCGCTCTTCATCCTTTCCGGCCCACTGATTCGCCTCCGCCAGCTGGAGACGCCCCCGAAGCCGGAGCCGGAGCTGGTCCTCGAAGGCCAGCTCGTGGACGCGCCAGCTTAGGCTGTCCTGCTCCCGAGGGCAGCCTAGACTGGCTAGGCCGCCGTCAGTTTCCCACTGAGCTTGAGGAGGCATGACAGATGCCCGTCTACGTCACCCTCATCCGCTGGACCGATCAGGGCCGTAAGAACGCCGCCGACCTGCCCGACCGCGTCGATCAGGTGACCGAACGGATCAAGCAGGCGGGAGGCAAGGTGATCGGCAACTACCTGACCATGGGGCGGTTCGATCAGGTCGCGGTCATCGACGTGCCGAATGACGAGACCGCCGCCAAGCTCGCCCTCGTCGTGGCCGGCCGCGGCAACGCCGTGACGGAGACGATGCGCGCCTTCACCATGGACGAGGTTCGCAAACTCAAGTAAGCGTCGGGCCGCGCTCCGGCCGGACCCGCCGGAGCAGGTCGCCGAGCGCCCCGGTCAGCACCCCTAGCAGCTCATCTCGAGCCAGCTCGCCATGCTCGATCCAGTCCAGGCTGGCGGCTTCGACGAGCCCGATCCATCCTCGCAGCGCCGTGCGCAGGCGCGGATCGGCCGGATCCAGGCTGAGGCCCTGGCGGAGGCGATCCAGGACCGTCCGCCGGAAGTCCTCGGCGATCGCCGCCACCTCCGGGTCCGTCCCGATGCCGCCTCTCAACACGGCGCGGTAGGCCGGCGCGTGCTCCCTTACGTAATCGAGATAGGCGCCCAGCGCGCGGCGGAGCTGGACGTCGGGTGGCTGGCCCGGCTCGGGCTCGGTGGCTGCCAGCATGCTCGCGGCGGCCTTCTTCAGCGCCGCCGTGTAGAGCTGGCGCTTGCTCGGGAAGTAGTGGTAGAGCAGGCCCTTCGAGACTCCGGCTTCGGCGGCCACGTCGTCCATCGAGAAGTCGTCGTACGGCCGCTCTGTGAAGAGCCTGAAGCCAACCTCGAGCAGCTGCGCCCGTCGGGCGTCCGGCTGGAGCCGGAGGTGGATCGCCACAGCGGTCAGGAGATCGCGGGACGCCGTGCGGCCCGCCGAGCCGGCTCCGGCTCGGTCGTCGCCTGCCGCGCGACCGCCTGGAACGCCCAGCCCAGCGCGGCCACCCAGAGCGCGACCAGCGCCACGAAGGCCGTGTAGGCCACCAGCGCCGGCAGCGGCGAGCCGCCGTGCGACTCGCGCATCAGCAACTGGCTCGCCGGCTGGAAGGTCGCGGCCCGGCCTTCGTCGGGCGCGGCCACTTCGTGCAGGCCGTACTGCGGGTCGGGCGGCATCGATACCGGCGCCGCCTGGACCACGTCGCCGCGACCGTTGAAGACGAGGACCTTCCAGTTGCCGCCCACCGGGACCGGACCGGAGGCCCGGTAGTGACCCGGCGAGGTCTCGACCAGGCGGGCGTGCTGGACGCCCCCGCCCTGCCAGGCGACGAGCTCGAACCAGTCGCTGCCGCGGACGGCGGCGGGCGGGTTCACGTCGACCGTGACCAGGATGTCGCGCGCCTGCGAGTAGACCCCGTTCCGATCCCGCACCGTGTGTGAGGCGCCGACCTGCTGCGAATGCATCGTCAGGCGCGCCGGCGTGGCTTGCCTGGCCGGCAGGTGGATGACGAGAAGTCCCGCCATCACCGCCAATGCCAGCGCCACCGCGGGTGCGGGGACGCCGGCCCGCCCACCGCCGACGACCCGGCCCATCGCCATACCGACCGTGGCAGCGACCGGCCCCATGAGCAAGGCCAGCCAGAGGTAGGGCAGCAGCGGCGCGCCCCAGGGATGCTGGTACCAGAGGTTCACCCAGAGCCATTCGGTCGCCAGTCCGACGACGGCCGCCAGCAGTCCGCTCACCGCGGCCAGCGCCAGCGAGCTCCACCTGGCGAAGTAGAGGAATGCGCCTTCGACGGCAAGGGCCTCGCCGAGGTAGAGCGGGAAACGGGCAAAGCCGTGGCCGAAGCCCGGACCGACCAGCACCGAGACGAGCAGTCGCAGGAAGAGGAAACCCGCCACCATGGCGAGCGCGCCGCCGCGGCCAAGCGCCGCGCGGGCGGCGACCAGGCCGACCCCGGCTGCGGCGACGATCAGGAGCGGGTGGAAGAGCAGCTGGAACTGCGGGATGCCGAAGTCGAATTCGAGCTGGAAGGTGGAAAGCCCGATCAGGACCGCCCCGGCGAGCCACCAGCGGGCCTTCGCCGTGCCCACAGGGCCGGCCTCCGCGGCCATCAGCCAGATCGCGATGGGGGCCAGCGAGGCCCCGCCGATCATCATCAGGTGGGTCGGGCTCCACATCGTCACATCGATGCCGTACGTCTTGTGCCACCAATCGTCGAGCGGGAACCCAGCCTGGGCGCCGGCGCTCACGAGCAACAGCGGCAGCGCCGAGTAGGGCACTCGCAGCTCCCGGCCGGCCAGCCGGAGGCGGAAACCGACAGGGGCGCGCTCAAGCGACGCGAGCAGGATGGCGAGGGCCCCCGCCGCGCCCATGCCCGCCAGCCCGATCAGGATCATCGTGTGGGCGACAGTGAAAAGAATCGCGTCGCGGCCGAGGTCGGCGTGCCAGCCGACGTCCCAGTGGAAGCCGATCAGAGCCACCGCGAGAGACCAGGTCCCGACCACGACGCCGGCCCCGGCCCAGGTGGGCAGCCCCAAACCCTTCTCGGTCCCGACCCTCCAGAGCCACGCCGCGAGGGCGGCAAGGACGACGAAGGGACCCAGCGCGATGAGCCATTGGAGCGGGTCGTGCGTCTGGACCAGGGTGCTCAGATTCACTATTGACCTCCAGTCAATAGCGTACCACGAAGTCACCTAAGGTGATAGTCAGGCTATCGGGGAAGGCGAGCTACTCGAAGGCGGCGAGGTAAGGCCGCTCGGCCGCCCACATCTCGTCGAACAGCTGGCTGATCTCTTCGAGGGAGCAGACCGCCGCCGTCAGCGGGTCGAGCATCAGAGCCAGCTTGGCCTTGTCGCGGTCGCGCTCCAGCAGCGCCTGGACGACGAGCTCGTGGACCGCCATATGGGAGCGGTTCAGGGCCGCCAGCTGCTCTGGCAGCGGGCCGAACTGGCACGGGTGCAGGCCCTGCCCATCGACCCGGCAGGCGACCTCGACGCAGCCTGGCGGCAGGTTCTCGATCAAGCCTCCATTGCTGACGTTGCCGTGGATCTCGCGCGGCCTGTCCAGCTCGATGGCTTCCACGATGTACGACGCGTATTCGTGGCCCCGGTCGATCTCGAGAGGCACGTCGCCGTGCAGCATCTCTCGAACATGCCTGGCGCTGGCTTCCCGCCAGTAGGGCCAGTTGTGGGCGTAGAAGCCGGACTCGCCCAGGTAGCCCGGACGGGTGTACTTCTCGAGCAGGTCGCGACGCTTGCGGAAGTAGGGGACGTATTCCGAGAAGTGCCCGCTCGACTCGGTCACGAAGGCCCCGAGGTGGAGCATCGCCTCGAAGCGCACCGGCTCCTGCTCATAGAAGTCGGGGTCGGCCGCCAGCTCGCGCAGGCGTGGATAGAGATCCTGGCCGTCGTGCGCCAGCTTGGTGAACCAGGCGTTGTGATTGATGCCGGCGCAGCGCCACTCGAGCTCCTCATACGGGACGTCGAGGAACCCAGCCAGCAGCCGCGAGGTGCCCTGCACGCTGTGGCAGAGCCCGACCACGGACAAGTCCGTCGTCCGGTCTGCTGCCAGCGTCAAGATCGACATCGGGTTGGTGTAGTTCATGACCACGGCAGCCGGGGCCAGGCGCTGTGTGTCGGCCACGATCGCCAGCCAATCGGGGCCGGTGCGGAGGGCCTTGAAGATGCCACCCGGGCCGATCGTGTCGCCGATGCACTGGTCGACCCCGTACTTGAGCGGGATCTCGTAGTCGGGTTCGACGCAGGCCAGCCCGGCCACCTCGATCGAGTTGATCAGGTAGTCGGTGCCGGGGAGCAGCTCCTCTCGATCGGTGGAGGTCTGGACCTCCCAGTCCTTGCCTGAGACCTTCACGACCTTCTCGGTGATCCGCCGGGAGAGGTCGAGGCGCTCCGCGTCGAGGTCGACGAGAGCGAAGGTGCCGCCGTCGAGCCCTGGCGTTGCGACCAGGTCGGTGATGACCCGGGCTGCGAAGACGGAGCTGCCGGCGCCGATGTAGGTGATCTTCGGGTTGGGCATAGGGAACGCAGGATAAAGAATCCGGAAAGGCGGCCGCATAGACTTCGGGCATGGGCGGCGACCGGCTGACTCAGCCGCTGGTCAAAGAAGGCGGCGAGCTCCGGCCGGCGACCTGGGAAGCAGCCCTCGACCGGGCAGCGGCCGGCTTTCGCCGGGAGCTGGCCCGGAGCGGGCCGGCAGGCTTCGGCCTCTTCAGCTGCTCGAAGGCGACCAACGAGCTGAACTTCATCACACAGAAGTTCGCCCGTCAGGTGATGGGCTCCAACAATGTCGACAGCTGCAACCGGACTTGACACGCTCCGAGCGTCGTCGGTCTGGCGACAGTGTTCGGAGCAGGAGGCGGAACCAGCTCCTATCGGGAGATCGAGACCGCTGAGCTGATCGTGCTCTGGGGATCGAACGCGCGTGAGACCCATCCGATCTTCTTCCACCATGTGCTGAAAGGCGTGCGCAACGGCGCCCGCCTGATCGTCATCGATCCACGCCGGACCAGCTCGGCTCGCTGGGCCGACCTCTGGCTCGGGCTCGAAGTCGGCTCCGACATCGCGCTCGCCAACGGGATCGCCCACGAGATCATCCATGCCGGACTCGCGCGGGAGGACTTCGTGCGGCGCGCGACTGCCGGCTTCGATGACTACCGGCGCTGCGTCGAGGCTTACCCGGCGGAGCGCGCGGAGCAGCTGACGGGCATCCCTGCCGGCGTGATCCGCGAGGTCGCCCTGGCCTACGCCCGGGCGACGCGCGCGCAGATCTGCTGGACCCTCGGAATCACCGAGCACCACAACGCTGTCGACAACGTGCTGGCGTTGATCAACCTCGCGCTGCTGACCGGCCACGTCGGCCGGGAGGGCTCTGGCCTGAATCCTCTGCGAGGCCAGAACAACGTCCAAGGTGGCGGCGATATGGGGGCTATACCCAACCGGTTACCCGGGTTTCAGGACGTCGAAGACGTCGAGCTGAGGGCGCCCTTTGAGGCCGCCTGGGACTGCGTCATCCCGCCGCGTCGCGGCCTCCACCTGAGCCAGATGTTCGACGCCATGGAACGCGGCGAGCTGACCTCCCTGTACGTGGTCGGCGAGAACCCGGCCGAGTCGGAGGCTGACCAGCACCGAGCCCTCCGCTTGCTCGGTGGCTTGCAGCATCTCGTGGTGCAGGACATCTTTCTGACGCGCACGTGTCAGCTGGCCGACGTCGTCCTGCCCGCGACGGCGTCCTGGTGCGAGGGCGAGGGCACGGTGACCAACAGCGAGCGACGCGTGCAGCGCGTGCGCAAGGCGGTCGAGCCGCCGCCGGGAGCGCGCGACGATCTCGAGATCGTGGCTCAGCTCGCTGGCCGCTTGGGCCGCCCCTGGGGCTACGGCTCGGCCGAGAAGGTCTGGGCTGAGCTGCGCGGGCTCTCGCCGATGCACCGAGGCATGACGTATCCACGGCTGGAGGCGCTCGACGGCATCCAATGGCCGTGCCCGAGCGAGGATCATCCCGGCACTCCCACCCTCCACACCCGGCTCTGGGCGGAGCCGCGAGGCGGACCGCCAGCTCCCTTCAGCGTGGTCGAGCACGAACCACCGGTGGACGAGCTCACTCCCGACTTCCCGATCCGTCTCACGACCGGGCGCCGGCTCGATTCCTTCAACACCGGCGTGCAGTCGAGCCGCTATGCCTCGCCGCTCCGGCGCGGCGAAAGCATCGACCTCCACCCGGAGGACGCGACCCAGCTCGGCGTCGTCGAAGGCGAGCGCGTCCGCGTCGTCTCGCGCCGGGGCGCGCTGGACGCGCCGGTCCGCCTCGACCCAGGGCTGCGGCCAGGCCTGGCGTTCATGACGCTCCACTTCCCGGA
>Ga0209805_1002768_pt1 | contig 10152 bp, 6 predicted proteins | sample GraSoiAngelo_148_FD_185905 | JGI IMG/M metagenome (GOLD analysis project Ga0209805, IMG submission 185905) | Grasslands soil microbial communities from the Angelo Coastal Reserve, California, USA - 14_1009_09_20cm (SPAdes) (version 2) | ecosystem: Environmental > Terrestrial > Soil > Grasslands ... | reverse complement strand
CGGCGGGCTGCGCTATCACGGGGCCGCGCCGCTGGTCTCGCGCCTGCTCCACGATGGGCTGATCGAGGCGGTGGCCTATCCACAGCGCGCCTGCTTCGAGGTGGCGGTCACGTTCTCGCGCACCGAGGGGATCATTCCCGCGCCCGAGAGCTCGCATGCGATCAAGGCGGCCATCGACGAGGCGAAGAAGGCGGATGCGGAAGGGAAGTCTCGGGTGATCCTCTTCAATTTGTCGGGGCACGGGCACTTCGATCTGGGCGCGTACGACCAGTACTTCGCCGGGAAGCTGGAGGACTTCGAGTATCCGCGCGAGGCGGTGGCGCGGTCGATGGCGAACCTGCCTCGGGTGGATATGTGACAGAAAGGGCCTTACTTCTTCGCCGCCGCCTGCTTCTCCCGGAACTCCTTGATCATCTGCTCCTGCGTCGCCCGCGGCACCGGCTGATACTTCGCGAACTCCATGGAGAACTCGCCCTTCCCCTGCGTCGCCGACCGGAGGTCCGTCGAGTACCCGAACATCTCCGAGAGCGGCACGTGCGCGCTCGCGATCAGGTACCCCTCCACCGTCTCCGTGTTCTGGATGATCCCCCGCCGCTGGTTCAGCTGGCCCACCACCGCTCCCTGGAACTCCTCGGGAGCCTGCACCTCGACATTCATGATCGGCTCGAGGATGACCGGCTTCGCCTTCTCGTACGCTTCGCGGAAGCCCATCAGGGCGGCCGTCTTGAAGGCCTGCTCGCTGGAATCCACGGCGTGGGAAAGGCCGTCGTTGATCACGCAGCGGACCTTGACCACCGGGAAGCCGATCAGCGAACCCTTCTTGATCGCCTCCTTGAATCCCTTGTCGCAGGCGGGGACGAACTCGCGCGGAATGGCGCCGCCCACCACGTCGTCGACGAACTCGTACTGCTCGACGGCGTCCTCCGGGAGTGGCTCGATGTATCCCGCGACGCGCGCGAACTGGCCGGACCCGCCCGTCTGCTTCTTGTGGGTATACGCGAATTCGCCGCGCTGCAGGATGGTCTCGCGGTACGCGACCTGGGGCGCGCCGACGACCACCTCGCAGCCGTACTCGCGCTTGATTCGCTCCATGTAGATCTCGAGGTGGAGCTCGCCCATCCCGGAGGCGATGGTCTGCGCCGATTCCTCGTCGCGGTGGACGCGGAAGGTCGGATCCTCGCGGGTGAACCGGTTGAGCGCCTTGGAGAAGTTCGCCGCGCCGGACTTCTCCTTCGGCGCGATGGCCAGCGAGATGACGGCGTCGGGCACGTGCATCGAGGTCATCGTGTACTTCACGCTGCCGTCGGTGAACGTGTCGCCGGAGGCGCAATCGACGCCGAACATGGCGATGATGTCGCCTGCCTGGGCCGAATCGATGTCGTGCATCTCGTCGGCGTGCATGCGCACCAGGCGCGGCACCTTCACCTTCTTGCCGTCGCGGGAATTGACGATGAAGTCGCCCTTGGCGACCTCGCCCTGGTACATGCGCAGATATGTGAGCTGGCCGTAGCGCCCGTCCTCGAGCTTGAAGGCGAGGCCGACGAACGGCTTGGACGGATCCGAGGCGAGCACCAGCTTCTCTTCGTTCTTGTTCTGATCGTGCGCCTCGTTCACCACCTCCTTCGGGTTGGGAAGGTAGTAGACGACGCCGTCCAGCAGGTGCTGCACGCCCTTGTTCTTGTACGCCGAGCCGCAGAACACCGGCGTCAGCCTGAGCTGCAGGGTGCCGGCGCGCACGGCGCGGCGGATGTCCTCGACCGCGGGCTCCTTGTCCTCGAGGAATAGCTCGGTGAGCTTGTCGTCGTATTCGGCGGCCGCCGCGATCAGGTCGTGGCGCATCGACTTGGCCTGCTCGAGCAGGTCGGCGGGGATCTCCTCGGTGCGGATCTTCTCGCCGTTCTCCCCGTCGTAGTAGTGCGCCTTCATGGTGACGAGGTCGATGACGCCCTGGAACTTGTCCTCGGCGCCGATCGGCAGCTCCATCAGCACCGCATTGTGGTTCAGCTTCTCGCGCAGCTGCTGCGTGACGCGGAAGGCGTTGGCGCCGGCGCGGTCCATCTTGTTGATGAAGGCCAGCCGGGGGACCTTGTAGCGCCGCATCTGCCGGTCGACGGTGATCGACTGCGACTGGACGCCGGAGACGGAGCAGAGCACGAGGATGGCGCCGTCGAGCACCCGCAGGGCGCGCTCCACCTCGATGGTGAAGTCGACGTGCCCGGGAGTGTCGATGATGTTGATGTTGTGCGTCGGGCGAGAGGCGTCCGTCGCGTCCCACTCGCAGTACGTGGCCGCCGACTGGATGGTGATCCCCTTCTCGCGCTCCAGATCCATCGAGTCCATCTTGGCGCCGACCGCGTCCTTGCCCTTCACCTCGTGGATCTGGTGAATGCGGCCCGTGTAGTACAGGATGCGCTCCGACAGGGTCGTCTTGCCCGAATCGATGTGGGCGGAGATGCCGATGTTGCGGATGAAGTCGATGTTCGCCACGTCTGCCTTGCCTTCCTGAAAGCCCCTCCGGAAAAGGGGCGCTGCCACTACCAAGAATCAGTGCGAAAAATCAAGCGCCCGGACGCGCTGCTACTGGCGACCGAGTCTGCCATCGCGGGATGTGCCGGGCGACTTCTTGGATGCCTCCAGGGGCCCTTTGGTTGCGGGAAACAACGCGCCGCGCTAGCGCAATCCCAGGCGGCGAGGTCATGGACGGCCAACCGTGGGGCGGGCGAGCCACCGAGCATCCGCCGGGCAGGAGCAGTAGCGTTGCAGCAGGGATGACCCACATCGAGCTGCTGCAGCGGACCGGATACAGGCGCGTCGGCTCGCCGAGAAGCGGCTTCCGATTCGCCGGGGCTCCCGTCCGGGAAGTGTCGCGCCTGCGCTCCTTGCGGATTCCTCCGGCATGGACCGACGTTGCCATCAACCGCAACCCGCGCGCGAAGCTGCAGGCCGTCGGGCGCGACAAGAAGGGCCGCTGGCAGTACCGCTACAGCGAGGGCGCCGTCCGGGTCCGGGAGGAGAAGAAGTACGACGGGCTGGTGGCGTTCGGCCGCGCGCTGCCTCGCATGCGCCAGGCCATCGATCGCGACATGCGGCTGCCAGGGCTGCCCCGCGAGAAGGTGATGGCGTGCATCCTGCGCATCCTCTCCACCTGCTTCATGCGGCCGGGCAGCGAGGCCTACGCGAAGGAGAACGGCAGCTTCGGCATCGCCACGTTGCAGAACCGGCACGCAAGCGTCCACGGTGACACGGTGCGGTTCCACTACCGCGGCAAAGCCGGCAAGGAGCAGGTCAACGAGCTGCGGGACCGCCGGGTGGCGCGGATCGTCCGCGAGCTGAAGAAGGTGCCCGGGAAAGACCTCTTCCAGTATGTCGCCGAAGACGGCTCGGTCGTGAACGTCCGCCGGCGGCACATCAACGAATACATCAAGGGAGTGATGGGCGAGCGCTTCTCGGCGAAGGACTTCCGCACCTGGGCGGGGACGTTGATCGCGGCCTGCGCCCTGGCACGCCTCGAGGGCGAGCAGGTCGAGGGCCGCAGCGACCGACGCAAGATGATCGTCGCCGCGGTCAAGGAGACCGCGGCGCAGCTCGGCAATACTCCGGCGGTGTGCAAGTCGAGCTACATCTGGCCGTCCGTGCTGCACAGCTTCGAGAAGGGGACGGTGCTGAAGACCTACTTCAAGACGATGAAGGAGCTGATCGAGTCGCGCAGCCACGGGGCCGAGCGGGCATTGCTCGACCTGCTGAAGATGGGCCGATCGACGGTGGCAGAGCCGCCGAAGCGGACGCGGGAGACGAAGATGAGCCGCCGTATGCGTCGGAGCCCGCGCGCGCGCCGGCTGGCGAAGGCCTTCAGTCTGCACTGAATCGAATCTGCCGCTGGCCAAAAGATTGCGCGCGCCGCCCGGGACACCTAGAAGGACGAGGTCCATGGGATCCCATGCATCCGCCGACGCCCGCGTCGCCCTCGACGCCATCCGCCGGATCGTCCGGCTCCTCCGCCAGTCGGCGCGCGATGCAGAGCGGCGCACCGGGATGTCCGCCGCGCAACTCTTCGTACTCCAACAACTGCGCGTCGCCGGCGGTGCGCTCACGCCCGGCGAGCTGGCGGAGCGCACGCTGACGCACCAGAGCTCCGTCTCGGTGGTCGCGCGCCGCCTCGTGGAAGGCGGCCTGGTGAAGCGGCAGCGGTCGCCTGGGGACGGTCGTCGCGTCGAGCTCTCGCTGACGCCGGAGGGCCGCGCCGCCGTGCGCCGCGGGCCGAGGCTAGCGCAGGAGCAGCTCATCTCCGCTGTGGACCGGCTGCCGCTCGGGGATCGCGAGGCGCTGGCGCTGGGCCTGCGGGAGCTCGTCCGGGAGCTGGGCATCGGCGGCGCGAGCGCGCCCATGTTCTTCGAGGAAGGAGCGGTCACCTTGAGCGCCGACGATCTGCTGGAAACGGTGCGACGCTGGATCTCGACGCACGGCCCGGGAACGAGCCACCAGGGATTCCCGGTGGTGGACGCAAAAGGCGAGCTCGCCGGCGTGGTCACCCGGCGCGATCTGCTCGATCCGGAACGCCCGGGCGCGGCGCGGGTCCGCGAGCTGATCCGGCGCCCCGTCGCGGTGGTGTTCGAGGACAACTCCCTGCGGGAAGCGGCGGACCACATGGTCCGGGAAGAGATCGGACGTCTGCCCGTGGTTTCGCGCTCCGCGCCGCGCAAGCCGATCGGAATGCTCACCCGCAGCGACCTGCTGGCCGCGCACCGGCGCCGTCTGGACGAGACGCACGTGACCGAGCAGAGCCTGAGCTGGTGGCCGCCGGACTGAATGGCGATTGAGACACGAAGCTCATGCGGCCAGATGCAGGCCCAAGGGCAACGCCTCGCCGAACACCCGCTGCTCGTCTTTCTCGCCGAGCGCTCGCGCCTCGCGGATCGAGCGGGCCCAATCTTCGGGAGCGGCGGAGCGCTCCAGCAGCGCGGCAGCCCGTTCGCGCGTCGGCTCGTCCAGGTCCCGGGCGCGGTCGCCAGATCGCCGGGCGATCTGCGCGATGGCGAACGGCGCGTCGTCCGCGGCGCTGGAGTCCAGCGCGAGAAGGCGAGCGAGCCATTCGCTGGCCACTTCCGGGGGCACGGCGCGGTGCGCGGCGCCGGCGACGGGAACGCGCGCCCCGAGCCGGCCGAGGGCCCAGGCGACGCCGGGGGCGCGGCCGGCGGACAGCTTCTCGAGCAGCCACGCGCCGGCTTCGATCTTCCGGTCCACCGGCAGCCGCTCGAGCGCGCCGAGGAGACGCACCATCTCGTCGACGCCGAGCCCCGGCTGCTTCTTTGCCGGGTTGGCGACCCGCTGCCTCGGCACGGGCTTCAGGTGGGGAGCGATGGCTTCGAAAAGCGCCAGATGGGCTTCCTCCGGCAGCCCCGCCGCGACCCGCCGCCAGAGCACCCACCAGGCCGCCCAGACCGAGGCCTCCTTGTGGTGGGTCAGGCCCTGCGAAAAGAGCGTCCACGCCTGCTCGACCCGCCAGGCGTCGAGAGGCGCGCCGAACCCGGGCCGGAGCAAGAATCCGCAGAGCGAGAGAAACATGCGCTCATGGTCCGGGCTCCGCCGCCGCTTCTGCGTTCCCGCCCAGAGCACGCCCCAGAGATCGCGGTCGGTCGCCAGCGTCCAGGAGGCGCGATCGCCGAGCACGCGCTCGAGATTGCGCCAGACGTCCTTCGCGCTCGCGTCGTGCACGGGCTTCTTGCCGAACACGATCTGCAGCTGCTCGCGGGCCACCTCGATGTTGCGCGGGAGCTGCGAGACGCCGCCGGATTCCCGCGCCTCGCCCCGCAGCTGGAACTCCAGCTTCCAGCGCTGAGCGCCCTCGCAGAACACCTCGAGCGTGCCGATCTCCGTGAGCGTGGCCTTCAGCCGCACCGGCGCGGTCCCTTCGCCGGAAATGACGGTCTGCAGCGGCGGCAGCTCGGCGAGCTCCTCGTCCACGGCCAGCAGATCGCCGGCGCGCTCCGGACGGAATCCGGCCGACGCGAACAGGCGGAACCGGACCGGGCGGCCGAGCACCAGGGAGAAGTCGCGGTCCAGGCTCTGTTCGAATCCCTCCGGCGCCCCGCGCGGCACCACGCAGACGGCCTGTCCGCCGTCTCCGACGCCGACGTAGTACGCGCGCGGGCTGCCGCCGCCGATGCGCAGGCCGAGGCCGCGGCGGACGAGCGCATACGTCGCCGCCCCCCGCGCAACCGCCAGGTCCGGCGCGTCGTTGCGCAGGCGGCGCACAGGCTTCGGGCGCCAGCTCGAGAGCACCTCGGTGAGGCGGTCTGCCAGCAGTGGCGGGGTGAGCGCGCCGCCGTTGTAGAGCACGGCGTCGACGCGCTGCTCGCCAGCGGTGCGCGCGTGGCGCTGGAGGAATGCCGCCGCGTGCCTGGTGATCGCCGGATCGGCTGCGTAGGGCAGGCCCAGCTCCGCGAGGCCGCTGGCGCGCGCCGCCCGCGCCGGGGCGTCCGTGGGAGCGACCCGCGGAAAGAACCCGTCGAGCAGCAGGGCGCGAACCTCCTCCCGACCCAGCTCCGCCGCGAGCGTGCCGCCGATCAGCCGCGATCCCGCCCCGGCGACGGCCACCGACGTCCGTTCCGGCGCGCCCTCGGCGAGCAGCAACTCCTTCGCCGCGCGCGACGCCTGGACCAGCGCTCCGAACTGCGAGGCGTTCAGTCTCTGGCCGATCCGTTTCTCGGCGGTGCGAGCGAGCGCGATGTCCATGTTGTCGCCGCCGAGCAGCAGATGGTCGCCGACGGCGATTCGCTCCAGCAGAGGAGGCGCTTCGTCGCGCACCTCGGTCCGGATCAGGGTGAGATCGGTGGTGCCTCCGCCGACGTCGACGACCAGGACGAGGCGGACGTCTCCGAGCTCCGGTCCGAGGTTGCCGCGGTGGACCCGTGTCCAGTCGTAGAATGCCGCCTGCGGCTCTTCCAGCAGCAGGATCTCCGGCAGCCCCGCCTCCTCCGCCGCCCGCAGCGTCAGCGCGCGCGCGCCTTCGTCGAACGAAGCGGGGACCGTCACGATCACGTCTTGCTCCGCGAGCGGCGCGTCGGGGTGCGCGCGATCCCAGGCTTCGCGCAAGTGCCGGAGGATGCGCGCGCTTGCGGCCACTGGAGAGAGGCGCGGCACGTCCGGCGGCGCGCCCCAAGGCAGGATGGCGGCGGTGCGGTCCACCGCGGGATGGCAGAGCCAGCTTTTTGCCGATGCCACGTGCCGGCCGGGCACCTGGGCACCGCGCTCGCGCGCGAATGTCCCGACCACGGTCTCGCCCAACCCTTCGTGCGGCGAGGGGAGGTACAGATGCGAGGGCAGGAGCTCGCGATCCTGCATCAGCGAGGCGTCGACGAGCTGTGGGACGTCGAACACGTGAAGCTGCGGATCGCGCTCCGACAGGTCGGCATACGCGAGCGCCGAGTTGGAGGTGCCGAGATCGATGCCGACTGCGTACCGCAGGGTCACTCCTGCCTCACGGAGAACTCGAGCTTCCAGGCGCGGCCCGCCGGCGAGACGAGGTTCAACTCGAGCGTTCCCACCTCGGTGACGTGCGACCGCAGGTGGACGGGCAGCACTTCGCCGGCGCTGCCGTCGGCAGCCGGAAGAGTCGTCTCGATCGGCGGCAGCTCATCCAGATCGTCCACCTCTTCGACGACAGCGCCGGGTGCGTCGTCGCGGCGCGCGCTGGAGGCGAAGAAGCGGAACGAGGCGGTCTCGCCGACCACCGCGCCGACCTCGAGCTGGGGCAGTTCGACGGTGCTGCCCTCTTCCATCCCGAAGGGCGCCAGGCAGACGGCGCGAACGGGCGGGGCGAACCCGGGGACCGCAGGCGTCGCCGCCTCCACGCCGACGTAGTAGGCGCGCGCCGTGCCTCCGCGGATGCGAATTCCGCGACCGCGACGCGCCAGCCCCGAGTAAGAGGCGCCGAGCGCCACCGCCAGGTCGAGCGAGGCGGAGCGCAACAGCTTGATCGGTGCCCCGCCTTCGGCGCGCACCCAGCGATCGACGAGCGAGGCGACCCGCTCTTGGAGCGATGCGTCCTTGAACACGCCGCCGTTGAAGAGGATGGCGGTCGGGTGCAGGAAGGTCGCGCCTGGCCGCCGGGCCAGGGTGGCGCTGCCGCGGCGCAGGAATGCGGCGAGATGCCTGGTGACCGCGGGATCCTGAGCGTACGGCAGACCGAGCGTGGTGAGTCCGGTGCGCCGCTGCGCGCCCGGTGCGGACGCGACGTCGACTTCGGGAAAGAAGGCATCCACCGTGCGCCGCAGCTCTTCCTTGGCGATCTCCGCCCTGATCGTCCCGCCGACCAGGCCGCTGCCCCGACCAGGGATCGAGAGCGAAGTCGTCCCGGTCTCCTTGGCGTTGCGGCAAGCGTGCGCGAGGGCGGCGAACTGCCAGGAATCGAGCTTCGTGCCCTGCGACCTCAGCTTCTCGCTGACGACGTGCGCGAGCGCGAGGTCGACGTTGTCGCCTCCGAGCAGGATGTGGTCTCCGACAGCGAGGCGCGTCAACGCCAGCCGGCCCTCGTCCTCGCCGACGGAGATCAGCGAGAAGTCGCTGGTGCCGCCACCGACGTCGACCACCAGGATCACATCGCCCGGCCGGACATGCTTGCGCCATTCGTCTCCGGCTGCTTCCACCCACGCGTACAGCGCGGCTTGCGGCTCTTCGAGAAGCGTGAGGCTCGCTAGACCGGCTTGCGCCGCCGCCTGGACCGTCAGCTCGCGGGCGACGGCGTCGAACGAAGCAGGCACGGTCAGCGTGACCGCTTGATCGCCCAGCGAAAGACCCTCGTGCGCGTGCGCCGCTTCCCAGCCGGCGCGGATCTGGCCGAGGATGCGGGCTTGGGCGTCGAGCGGCGAGATCCTGGGCGTCGAAGCGTCCGCTCCCACCGGGAGGAGCTGCGAGCGTCGGTCCACGCCGGGATGGGAGAGCCAGCTCTTCGAAGAGCTGACGAGTCGCCCCGGGACCTGACCGCCGCGCTCGCGGGCGTACGTCCCCACGATGAATTCGCCGAGCTCTTCGTGGCGCGGCGGCAGGTAGATGAACGAAGGGAGCAGCTGGCGCGGCGCCACTTCCTGGCGGGCGACCATCTGTGAAATCTCCAACGGAATCGGAGCCGGGAGCGGCTCGCCAGGTCCGGCGGGCTCGATCGCGAGATCCACCTCGGCGACGGCGCTGTTGGTGGTGCCGAGATCGATCCCGACCGAATAGCGAGGATCCATCAGGGAAGCTCCACTTCCGCCGGCGCGATCAGGCTCGAGTCACCCGAAGCGACCGGCATCCGGACCTGCGCCGCCTTCCAACCGTGGTGGCGCAGGACGCCTGAAAAGGGCGGACTTCCGGTCACGTTACCGGTCAGGCGCACGGCGCGGGGATCGAAGCCGGCGGGCAGGGTGACGGGGCTTCCCTCCGGCTCGGCGCGGACGGGGACGAGCGTGAAGGCTTCGCGCACGGCCTTGCGGCACCCGTCGTGCACCGTGCGGGCGGCGGCGCCCACCTGCGAGTCGGAAAAACCCGCCAGATCCTCTTCGCAGAAGTCGATCAGGCGCCCCTCGCGCTGCAGGAGGGACAGGAGATGGAGCGCCTGCGCGGCGTTCATGGGCTCGGGCGGACTTGCGAGCGTTGGCCGATCGCCTGGGGCGGGAAGGGCGCTGCCGGAGCGGAGGGCTACGACCTGCCCCGCGAAGCGCGCGTCGAAGACGATGCGGAACCAGCAGACGATCGCGAGCCACAGACGCGCGAAGAATGAAGGCTGAGCGGACATGAGCGCGGAACTTACGGCGGGAGGCGCTCTCGTCAACCTGATTCGACGCTACGGGCCTTCACGGCGCGGGAACCCGCGCGATCTCGCAGCTCCGTTCCAGGGCGCACCACGGTGTTATACCTGCGATCGTGAACCTGTCCGAGGCCCGCACGAGAGTTGCCGCGGGAATTCGGGGGCGGACGGGTCGGGCTTTGCGATGGTTCGTCGCGGTCGGCCTGCTCCTCGGCTTCGGTTGGTTCTTCTCAACCCGGCTCGACCCGGCCGCGCTCGTGCGGGCGCTAGGCGGCGCCGATTATCGCCTGGTGCTGCTCTGCGCGGTCGGGCACATGGTGATCCTGCATCCGCTCAAGGCATGGCGCTGGTCGCTCTTGCTCTCGCCG
>Ga0209805_1002761_pt1 | contig 10179 bp, 7 predicted proteins | sample GraSoiAngelo_148_FD_185905 | JGI IMG/M metagenome (GOLD analysis project Ga0209805, IMG submission 185905) | Grasslands soil microbial communities from the Angelo Coastal Reserve, California, USA - 14_1009_09_20cm (SPAdes) (version 2) | ecosystem: Environmental > Terrestrial > Soil > Grasslands ... | reverse complement strand
TTCATGGGAATCGATTCAAACATTGACGAAAAGCCTGGCGCTCTGACGAGCGATTCCAACCCTCTTAAAAGGCGCGGAAAAATGCCCGCACAACACGAACGAGGAACCACGCTGGTAGAGGTTGCCATCGCAGGGGCATTGCTTGTGCTCGCGCTGGCGAGTTTATATGCTCTTTACGGAACTAGCGTAAAAGAGGCAAAAGCTGGCGACACTGCCGCGATCGCGGAGCAAAATAGCATCGCGCGAATCGATCAGATAAGAAATCTCAACTGGTATAACGCCACCACCCCATCCAACATCGGGACGCTGCTAAATACGCCCACTTCCTCGGATAATGCTTCGACGATTTCCAGAGAAGTCATAAGCATTTATCCCGCTGCTGTTCCGCAGACTTCGCCCCTTCCAGCACCGACTCCATCTCCAAGTCCGACGCCGGGCTCCACTCCATTCTTTTCCGTGACCAAGATCGACACAGGAACACCCGCCATCAGTCCCTCTGCTCCGAGCAGCATCCTCGGTGAAAAATTGATCCGGGTGGAAGTTACGACCGAGTGGGTTACCTCGGCGACAACCCATCAGCGTCAATTATCGACCTTGATCAGTAAATCGGGGACCAAAACCCGATGATCGCGCGCTCTCCTCACAACAAGCAAAGAGGCGGGGGAATGACCCTGCCGGAGATAATGATTGCTTTGGCCATTCTCGGAATTGTTCTTTCTGTGTGTTACGGTTCATCCGTCGCGCTGCAACGTGGTTTTGCCTCAACCACTTCTTGGGCCGACGCCCGAAACAGCCAGCTGCGCGTGCTCGATTCTTTGGCAGCCGATCTCCGTAATGCAACCGCCACTTCATTCACGACAAGTGCGGACGGTCTCACAAATACGCTTCCACTGACCTTGACCATTCCCATGCGATACCAATCGAATCCAAGTCCTTCTCCGGCTTACGAGACAACCGGACCGCTTGCAGGTGATCCCGCTCGCTCCGCTCTCCGGGTCGAGCCAGGAGTCTATGCGACCACCGGAAGTATGCAATATAGGGATAGCAGCGGACAGCAAGTGGCAATAGCCGTGACTTATAGATACGGCGCGAGTGGAACCAAGCGAACGATTGTTCGCCAGATTGACTGGCCCTACACTGCGCCACCGACTTCGACATTAGCTTTATCCCCACCATTACCCACGGCTGCCAACACCGCTAGTCGCGAGGTTGGCAGCTTTACCAACTACTCCAGTGCAAGTCTCTCTGACCCAGACAATATTTTAAAGGTGACATTCACAAACGACGATATGCAACTGATTAGCTCTTCGGATACCGCGGTCGTAGTCAGAATTGAGGCGAGTCCCGATTCTCGTCACCCCGAAAAAAAATCAGTTTTGAATGATACGGTATTTCTAAGAGAGGCAACTTTTAAGTGACGAAGTATTTCTGACCACGTCTGGTCAGATAGCGTTCCAGTTAACCATTATGAAAATTCGAAGCAATAGCCAGTCGCGCACAGCGTCCGCCCTCGTTGCAGTGATCATCACTATTACGATCCTCGCATTACTGGCCAGCTCTCTTGTTGTGAATGTGAACAATCACCGCATGACGATCAGCCAGGCGTCGGCCTGGCAGGAAGCGTTGGCTGCGGCTGAGGCCGGCGTTCATCAGGGAATCGCCCAATTGGAGCAAGGCTTGGCCCAAAATTCTCTTCCTTTAGCGGGCCCTAGTCCGATAGCTTGGAGTAGTCCGTTTCCAAGCGGCACGACTACATCTACATCGACAAGGGTGTACCTAAACCATGCTGGCGAAGGGCCATCTGGTGCGTCTAACAGCTATGCCGACTATACGTTGACTCTGAATGAAAACACTACGCAGACAATCCCGAGGCCTTACTACTGTATCGTCTCGGTTGGAACGGTGGGACTTCCGGGAGGTAAATCTCTCAGCGTCGATAGCGCGGATGCTGTATTGCGGAAACTAAATCTGCGGACCGCCACCCGAACAGCGACCCGCACGATCGAGGCATGGGTCAAACCGGTTTACACCACACAGGGCCCGCTGAAAACGGATCAACCCATCAATTTAAACAATCATAACATCTTTGTTGATTCTTTTAACTCCGCCGATCCCACTCGTTCTGTCAACGGTCTCCCAGACGCTCGAGATTCCAACGGACATCTTCTGACTAATATTGGACAGTTTGATGCTCCAAATTTCAACGTCCCTCTGTCAGCCAATATCGCTACCAATTCACCATTCGCCAATATCGGTAACGCGAGTGTTTACGGCGATGTCCTTACTAATGGCGGCGCCACTGATGCAAATGGGGCCACGGTTACAAACACGTCTAACGTTAAGGGTCAGATTATCAATGATTATTACGAACCGCTTGAGCCCATTTATGCACCGCAGTGGAGTAACGCAACTGTAAGCGGATCGGTTAATAATTCCAAGACTTACACCGGAGGCACCGCTACAAGTCCTGCTCGTTACCAGGTCGGTACTATCGCAAGTATTGGCAATATAAAACTTTCAGGTGGAAAGCAGGTGACGTTTGATTTCGGCACCACGAGGGGTAGTCCCGATCCGAGCAAAAATTACATCGAACTCTATGTAACCGGAGATTTTACTACAAGAGGGTCAGGCTCAACCGATGGCTCGGTTGTTATCGTAAATGGAGTCAACGTTAAAATCTATGTGGCAGGGGATTTGAACTTCTCTGGCAATGGATTGGTTAATTACAACAACACGGCAAAGAGCTTGGAAATCTATGGAATTAGCCCACCGGATGGAACGACTCAGACCTTTACTCTAGCCGGAAACTCGGACTTTTATGGAACAGTCTACGCTCCGGGGGCGGACTTGAAGCTCGCCGGAGGTGGCGGCAGCGGCGAGTTCGTAGGAAGCTTTACAGGCAAATCAGCCTTTCTTAACGGAACGACGCAGATTCGCTATGACGAAGCGCTCGCTGGCAGTGGGCGCATCAGCAGTTTTAAGATTGCTGGGTGGTTCGAAGACGTTAAGAAAACTGGAACTTTTACGGGCCAATTGCAATTCTAGGCGCTGCGCTCGCTCAGCCCAAATCGAGATGGATTCTGCACCAGCGTCAGAATGGCGTTCGCTTGTGGTCAGAAGCGGCCGCGCCTTTCGGCGGGCAAAGCTTTGGCGACAGACGTCGGGTGCTTCCCGGCGGCGGACGCCTCTCAAAAATCGCTGCCCGGTTTGGGACCTAGAAAAAGCCGGGGCTACGCGGAAGTTGCAGTTATAAGAGTCGTCATCCCGTTTTTGCGATCGTTGGCATGCACGACTGGCGAAATTTGCGAGATCCTGGCGGAAACGACTGGCACGGCCGACTGTCCAGCTAGCGGGTGAGGACGCGCTTGCGCTCCTAACATTGCTCTCTGGCGATGGAAACTCGTTATCGGGTCATTGGCGGGGGGTAAGATCATATGTCCTTCTATCTTATTTTCGAATTCGATAACTTGGTCTCATCGACTCCCGGCACACGAAATGCATACTAGCCAATACAGATGGATCCGTTGATCGGTCGAATGGAGAGCGGACTGCGCCTAAAGATTCTTTCGTCTACTCGACGCAAGGATTTCTTCGCTCATTTGAAAGGAGCTCAGCAGGTTCACTTTGCCAATAAGATTGCGGAGCCCGGCAAATGCAGGATTACCAGCATCCATCCGTCGGGAGTTGGGCGTGTACACCCCACACACGATGTCACAATGTATACGGATGAGGCATTTCGTCTGCGACGACGCCTTGCAAAATTGCACAGGAAGATTCTGATCACTGGAAGGATTACTTGATACACGCTTCCCGTCATTTGCCGTAACCGAATCCGCACTCTGGGCTTCCACAGCGCATCCGATCAAAAGCCATCGGGCATTGTTGAAAACTTGATCATCTACCAGACGGTGCGTCTTTGCGGTTGGATATCTTGCTGGCGTGAGGATTTCCGTATAGAGCCAGGGAGGCTGGGATAAGCATCGGAATGACACAGCTATGGAGTCTGCTGTAGCATCGGAGTCGGTTTGGGCAGCATCGGCGTCGGCTTCGGCTTCGACGTCGGAGGGGGCCCCAGCACAGGGGTGGGCTTCGGCTTCGGCAAACCTTTGAGGGAAGAATTAGCTGGAGAAGGCGTTGCGTGTGCTTTTACGACGGCTTCTTCTTGTTTTTTTCTTAATTCCAGCGCTGCTTTTTTTTCATGCTGTTTTTGCAAGAAGAAAACCCAGCCAAGACCGAGAAAAATGACCACAAAAATGGTATACTTAATCACAAAAACCAGAGGAACCGTGAACTATACCCTACCCACCCTACGTGCGTTTGACAGCGTTTTTCTACCATCGTACAGATAATTTTCTTGGGTCGAGAGCCCACAAGGTCCCGCCTTCCCGCTACTGATCCTGTTTTTAGTTAGAAGTCGCTAGATGGTTTGCCAGTTGACCCCGCTGTGCAGCAAACCTGGTGAACGTGGGAAGTTGGCGCGTCGTTGTTATCAACCGATTTCTGCGAGCGCGCGAACAAGAGCGCGCTTTAGCGGGTGTCCTCTACGTAGCTGGCGATACGAAAATCCAGGACTTCCCCCTCACTATTGAGTGCGCGATCATAATGCCAGCTTACGTTTCCGTTCCCGTAAAAAGTCTTGCAGACCATGGTCCCAATAAAATCAGGGTTCCCATTCAAGGTGACATCCGCGCTCGGCGCGTAGAATGTCATGGCAAGAGTACTCGGCGTGGCGGAATTAAGTTGGATAGTTTGTGTCCATTGCGGAACGCCGTTCACGTCACGCGGTGGACTAATACCGTAGAATTGGAGGTTGCCGGCGATTGGGTTCGCGAGACTCGGATTCTGGTTTATAAGGTTATTGTTTTTAACGTCAATATTGCGGTCGAAATAAATCTTAAGGTGGACATTCGGATTTACCGTGATGCCGGCGGAGTTGCCCGAAATATTGCCTGTGACGTGGATAGCGACGTAGGTGTCCGTTCCCGCTGCTGTGGGATTCACTTTCAACGCACCGGTGAGCGACGAAATAACATAATAGACTGGGGCATTTGAGCTTCCGGCAGCCGGTGGCGTAAGCGTTGTAGAACTCGAGACGGCCAACGGCAGCTTCCCCGCTCCGGTCCCAGCCGGTTGGTACGCCCACGCCGAAGTGTCAGGCATATGATAATCGTCGAGATTAAAAGGCACATTATTATCTACAGTTCCGGTTATTTGAGATGAACCAACAATGGTTCCTCCGTTTGTCGCCACATCCCCGTAAAGCATGCCTTTGACAGTTGCCGTGGAGCTGCCGATTTGGAGGGATCCATGGCGTGAATCTGGATAACGTGGGTTAGTCGGATCATTCGCGACGAAGACATAGGGACCTTTTCGCGAATCGTAGCTGTCAAGCATGGCGGCGGAGCCAAGGCCGTAGAAGCTGGCAGACGCTTTAATCGCCGCGTCGAAGAAAGGTGTCACCGGGGTGACGATCTGCTCGATCCGTCGCGAGATTTGCGGAGTCGCCCCGATCGCCGCGGGATCATTCCTCGTTCCGAGCGGATCATCCCAATCATTTCCATAAGTGGTTACGAAATGGTCATATTTAAAATCGATTTTGCGTAAGACGCTATCGCCGTTGCCTCGGGCGGTGATATCCTGCATTGCTGTGGAACCCTTCGCAGCAAAGTGGCTATGACCATCATTGATAAGCGTGTCATCCATTCCGGTTCTCTTAAGGCCTGGAAGAGGCATCGTACCTTTGCTTCGAACACGATACCAGCTATTTGCGTTTGGATCCGGATTTGCCCCAGGATGGAAAACTCCTGAGCTGTCGAAATAGCACGTTTCTACTACTGTCCGAGCCTTAAGGTTGTCGCTGCCGAAAGTGGTTACCGGACTCACGTGCGTGGTTCCGGAATTAGTCCATCCCATCCACGGGCTCGGGCTCGGGGTCGGGCTCATCCCGGGGACTGTCTTCCGTAGCTCGGCAAAGGCCATATCACCACCTGCTTCGGCGGCGGAGAGCGCTTCCTTCCATGCTCGCACCTGATTGGATGAACTATTGAGGCGTGTCGTGGAATTGCGCAGAACATTAGCGCCGATAAGTGATACGACCAAAATCGCACCTAACACGCAGATCAAGACATTACCGGATTCGTTGTTGTTGCTCTTAATTTTCATCTTTCGTTGTTAGTTTCTAAAGGGAACGCCGCCGGTTTCTCAGGTAAGCTGTCGAATAAACGACTGTGCCGTTTCGGTCGGCCACGGAAATAGGCTTAAACGTAATCGCCGTAGTAGTGTACTCGGTATTAGCTAATTCTACGTCGACCGTTTCCGGGATTAGATTGTCAGTGCTGGAGGCAATCGTTGTCACGACACTGTCTTCCGTCCGCAGAATGGAAGAGCCGCTTATTTGGTACACGACTGTACTAATCTGGTTGGTCGCGGTACCATAATTTATGTTGTAATCGCCACTTGAGATAGCCAACCTTGGCGAGCGCGGAGTTCCTATGGTGGAAGGAGTTGCATCCGAATCGGCCGCCTGAATAATATACCTGGGGATTTTCACCGTTACCGTTTGCTTATCAAGGGACGAGGTGACACTAAATCCACGCCTCACATCTCGGGCGAGATAATCTACAATGCGGATTTGCTGCATGTGTGTCGCGAAATAGTTGTCCACTGAATTAAAACTCTTTTCTAGAGCGATTGACGAAGTCAGCGTGACACCCAGGATCGTGAAAGCAATGGCGATCGCGATCATCATTTCTACGAGAGTGAAGGCGCGAATCTTTGCGAGTTTTTTGAGTTTCATTTCTTAGTGCCGTTTGAAATAATGCTGCTTGTCTGTTCGATTCGGCTGCGACCACCCACGGCCATAGTCCAGGAGTCTTGGACGTCCACTTTGAGCAATCCCGTGCCAAGGTCCGTGGCTATCGAGTCAGTGGTGACCGTGCCGTTAGGTGCGCGTGTGAATTTGGTTACTCCGTTGGCTGTCGGATACTTGCTAATCGTGACTACCTCGGTTGCCTTCTTTGAAAAAGGTGCCGGATTAGCAGACGTGTTCATCAGATTCTGCACAAACGAAGTGTTCGTTAGATCAGAGAAGGCAATATTACGCAAAACCTCGCTGCGATCCTGAACGCTTTGCACCGCGGCGAGTGACTCTTTACTAGCGTCGATGCACCGCAGACAGACGGCATTAAGCTCGAAAATCGAAGCGAAGAAGGTCGCAACCAGCACGACTGCGATGAGCACCTCAGGCAGTGTATTAGCTGCGTTTGTGACGCTCCGGGTCTTATTCATCTTCATAAATGAGGGGATTTATTAGAATTACTATAGCAGTGCCGGTGCCACGGAGGGTTGTGTCTAACACTAGACACGTAAACACCAGAAAAAGTCGAACCTCTGATGTGCAAGACTACAAAAGGCAGCCATCCCCTAACCGATTGCATCCTCGAATCTTCTCCTCATTACGACTTTTCTGGGACGCTTCCTCGCTTCAATCGACGGGTGGCAAAAAAAATGCGACACTTTCTTTCTTCGCAATGGATAAGTCGAAAAACGCGCGATCTTCTTGCTATCGCGTCCCAAATACGCGAAGTAGTCAGCTAAGCCGCGGCACTCCGCGGCCGCAGATCGCGGGCTGTGGCTCAGCTTGGTAGAGCGCCTCGTTCGGGACGAGGAGGCCGTGGGTTCAAATCCCACCAGCCCGATTAAACGCGCGGGGTCAAGGCATGAACGAAACCGTCCTCACTACCATTGCGTTTACCAGATTCACGGTGGCATTTTTCACGCCGCGATTCCGACCCACTGGTTGCCCTTCGTGGCAGCGGGTCGTGCGCAACGCTGGAGTCATTCCAAAACACTCCTAATTACCGCATTAGCCGGCACGGGCCATGTCCTCACAACTGCGCTACTCGGTTGAATCCTAACGATTTTTGGAGTGGCGCTGAGCTGGCGCATTGGCACGTGGTTCCCGCGAATCGCGGGAGCATTGCTCATCGGACTCGGTCTATTCTACGTCTGGCGACAACTTTCCGGCCACGCTCACAGCCACACTCACTTATTTTCGAAAGGCGGCCACGGTGGGAACGAGCATGAGCATAAACATCAGCATGAACTGAAGGAATCGCTGGCGCATTTTCGTGCCCGGATATTTCGCGCACCCGCACTCCGACTGGGTCGCAATTGGCAGCCTGTTTGCCATGCTTACCTTCTTACCCTGTGAAGCGTTTCTGCCGATTTACGTTTCGGGAATTCGCTTCGGCTGGGGCCGTTTGTCCTGCTAATCCTTATTCTCTCCACCGCCGCAGTTGCAGGAGTGTTGGTTTTCACCTCTCTGGCCCTGCTCGGAATTTGCAGCATCGGACTTGGTTGGTTTGAACGCTATGAAAGCCTGGTGATGTGATCGCTGCTATTATTAGTTGGTGTGATGGTGCTTCTTTTCGAAAAGTGACCGCGCGATTTGATTACCGAAACTGTTTGCCATCCTACGCAAGCAATGCTTGCGTTTCGCCTCACTGCCACGCCAAATTTATCTTTCCGCTATGGGTTCTCTCAAAAAAAGACGCAAAGCGAAAATCTCCAAGCACAAACGCCGCAAGCGAATGAAGGAGAATCGCCATAAGAAGCGTCTGCGTTACAAGTCGTAACGGCGACTGTGCCGGTTTGCCTCGGCAGACCGGCACAGTAGATTCAGGCAGGATGATGATTGTGCGCAAGCAGGGAGCTTATCTTGCGCTGCTTCTGCTGGTATGCGGCATCGGAAAAATCTCATCCGCGCGGGCACCATCTACGCGATCGCAAAAGGCAACGGCGGCGCACGCGGCACCGAAGCGAGCCGATGTAATCGATGATTCGCTGGCCCTACCTCCTGCGCGAGATTTGAATCTGAGCATCGAGGGTGAACACAAGGCCGAGGCCCTCGCCCATTTCGTCGAAGGAATCGATTTTGAGGAGAACGGCGAAATGGAAAAAGCTGTCGAAGCTTATCGTCAGGTTCTGAATGTCGATCCGGGGCAGATCGAACTGGCGGTTCGTGTCGCGGCGTTGCTGACGCGGGACGATGATTATCCGAGCGCGATTGATGTCTTAAAAGACGCAATTAAGGTACATCAGAAAGCGCCCGAGCCTTATCTGGAGCTGGCTTTTATCTACGCAAAGTATTTGAAGAAGGTCGGTCAGGCGATTGAGTTCGCCAACAAAGCCATCGCGCTGGATCCGCTGAAAATTGATGGCTACCAGCGACTGTTTGAGATTCATCTCACCGCTGGCGATGAAAAAAAGGCGGTCGAAACTCTCGATCGCGCCGCCAAATTGCCAAGCGACGATCCGATTTTCTGGGCAAGGCTTGGCCGACTTTACGGTTCCGTCATTTTGAAACCAGATGCCAAGCCGGTTCCGGAGCAAATAGCGCGTCTGAACGACGTTTTTAAGAGGGCGGCCGCGAAAGGGCAAAACGATGCTGCCGTTTTGAAGGAGGCGGGGGATTACTTCGCCTCCACCCAACAGATCAAGGAAGCGCTTCCGTTTTATTTGCGCGTGCTTGAGTTGCAACCTGACGACGCCAATGTCCGCGAAAAACTGGCGACCGGATTTGTGTTAACAAATCAGCGGGCACGCGCCGTGGAAACACTTGAAGCGATTATCCAGGAACACCCTGAAAAATATCAGCCCTACGAGTTGTTAGCCCAATTGCACGATGATGAAGCGCGCGCGCTGCTTCGGGACAATCAAACCGACCCGGCGAACGCGGAATTCAAGAAGGCGGCACAGAACTATGAACAAAGCCTGCTTATTAATCCAAATCACGCAGCCACATATTTACGGCTCGCGGAATTATTGCTGGCGCCGCTGAAACAGAGCGAGCGCGCCGTTTCGATTTTGACAGAAGGGCGCCGGCGTTATCCCGATGCTCCCGAATTCGCCTACTATCTCGCGATTGCCCTGCGCGAGTCGAAAAAGGCGAAAGAGGCGGTGGTCATGTTCGAAGAAGCGCTCAACGAAGCGCAGAATGCGCAGGCTGATCTTCTGAAACCACGTTTTTACGTTGAATATGGCGCCGCGGCGGAAGAGGCCAGTCTCTATGATAAAGCGGCGGAACTTTTCCACAAAGCCATCGCCATGGATCCCGCCAATGCGGCCGAGCCCTATAATTACCTTGGCTACATGTGGGCCGAACAGAACAGTCACCTC
>Ga0209805_1002759_pt1 | contig 10186 bp, 7 predicted proteins | sample GraSoiAngelo_148_FD_185905 | JGI IMG/M metagenome (GOLD analysis project Ga0209805, IMG submission 185905) | Grasslands soil microbial communities from the Angelo Coastal Reserve, California, USA - 14_1009_09_20cm (SPAdes) (version 2) | ecosystem: Environmental > Terrestrial > Soil > Grasslands ... | reverse complement strand
AGGTGAAGAAGCCCATCGCGCCGAACCGCCCTTCCACTCCGGGAGCTTCCACCAGAGCGGGCTGGGCGCGCAGGCGAAGGAGGTGGACGAGATCCACGCCCGTCCGATACTGCAAGAGCCCCACGAGCGCGGCGCCGAGGAGCCCGGCGGCCAGGCAGACCACGAGGCGCTGCGGCGTGCGATCGGGCGCGATGCGCAGGGCGTGTCCGACGATCATGAAACCGAGCACCGACCTCCAGAGCGTGGCGGCGGCGAGGCCCGGCGTGCCGTAGGGCGAAAGCGCGTCGGAGAGGACGGCCACGGCGATGAACGCCAGCGCCGGCAGGTCGAGCGGCGTGCGCAGCGGCCGCGGCGGCGAGAGCAGGACCCCGGCGGCGGCCACGGCGAGGGCGAGCTGCATTCCGGCGATGGAGATGGGAAGGAAGAATGCATGCCCGGCGAGCCCGGCGAGCGCCAGCGCCGCGGCGGTTTTGGGGCGATCCAAGGTTCGCTTACATACTACAGTGGCCGCCGATGCCGCTGCTGGACCGCCTTCTGCTCCGGGAGATCGCCATCCCGCTGGGCGTCGGTCTGCTCGCCATCCTCCAGCTCCTCGTCATCCTGCAGCTGCTGCAGCTCAACGAGGTGGTCTTCACCAGCGCCGTTACCGTCGAGGACCTTTTCCGCGTCGCGGCGGCGCTCGGCCCGCACTTTCTCGTCGTCGCCGTCCCGCTCGCGTTCATGCTCGGCGTGCAGCTGGGCCTGGGACGGCTGGCGGGAGATCAGGAGATCCTTGCGCTCAGCGCGGCGGGCACGCACCCGCTGCGGCTGTACCGCGTTCCCCTCGCCATCGGGGGCGCGCTGGCGCTGCTCGTCGCGGCGCTCACGCATTGGGCCGAGCCCTGGGGCCTGCAGCAGCTCAACCGCGTGCTCAACGACGTGATCAAGCGGAACCTCAAGACCGGCCTCGAGCCAGGGATCTTCAACGACGGGCTTCCCCGCTTCATGATCTACGTGTCCAGCGAAGATCGGCCGGAGAACGGTCCGTACGCGACCTGGCATGGCGTCCTCATCGAGGACGACGTCGGCGACGGAGCGCCCCTGCTGGCGCTCGCGGAGATCGGGCGGATCGAGGATGCGGGAGGGGAAGCGCTCGCGCTGCGTCTCTCCCGCGGAGAGCTGCACCGGATGGAGGCGGGGGGCGAAACTGTGGCCCGGTTCCAGCAGGGACGGTTCCTGATCGGCGTGCAGGACTCGGTCGCCCACAAGAACAAGTTCGCCCGCAACGAGGCGGCGCTGAGCCGGCAGATGATCCGCGAGCGGCTCGTCGAGCTGGATCGCCGGGGCGACGTGCGCGAGTCGGCGAGATTGCGCGTCGAGCTGGTGCGCCGCTGGTCGATGCCCTTCGTCTGCCTCGCCTTTGCCATTCTCGGCGTCCCCCTGGCAGTTGCATCTCGTGGAGGCCGGGGCTCCGCGTATCTCATCACGCTGGGGGTGTTCGTCGGTTTCTACGCGCTCTCGCGCTTCGGCATCGCTCTTGCGGAGAACGGCCTGAACGCCTGGGTGGCCGGCCTGTTGCCCAACGCCGTGGTGTTCACGATGGGGGCCGCGCAGACCCGGCAACTCGCCCGCGCCGGAGTCGGCAAGCGGCCATGAGGGGCCTCCTGTGCGTGCTGCTGCTCGCCGGCTGCATGCGCGCCAAGCCGGAGCTGCCGATCCTGAACTATCACTCCGTCGGTGCCGCCGCCGATGACTACACGGTGCCGGTCGCTGCCTTCGAAGGGCAGCTCGACTGGCTGGCCTCGCATGGTTTCCACACCGTCTCGCTGCACGATCTTGCCGAGTGGCGGCAACGGCGCGCGCCGCTGCCGGACAAGGCGATCATCCTCACCTTCGACGACGGCAAGGCGGACGCGCTCGGGATCGTCCTCCCTGCGCTGCGGAAGCGCGGCATGCGCGCCAGCTTCTTCGTCATCACCAGCCTGGTCGGCCGCGCCGGCTACCTCACCTGGGATGGCGTGCGCGCGCTCGCGGACGCGGGCATGGAGATCGGCTCGCATACCGCGACCCACCCGCGCCTTCCCGATCTTTCCGACGAGCGAGTGCAAGACGAGCTGCGCGAGTCGCGGCTACGCCTGCAGGCCGAGCTGCACCGGCCCGTCGAGGCGCTGGCATATCCGTACAATTCGGTGCGCGCACGGATCCAAGAGGCGGCACGGGCCGCCGGCTACCGGGTAGCCGTCGCAGGGGTCGAGCACGGGAGCGCCGATCTGCTCTCGCTGCGCCGGACGCCGGTCAACGGACCGACGCGCTTCGAGCAATTTGCCGCGGAGCTGGCGCCCTCGCAGCGCTGATGCGCTCGGGCCGCATCAGCGGCTCATCGAATCGAGGAACTCCTTGTTCGTCTTCGTGCCGCGCATCTTCGCGAGCAAGAACTCCATCGAGTCGATGGTGTTCAAGGGATGGAGGAGCTGGCGCAAGATCCACACGCGGTTGAGCTGCTTGTCGTCCATCAACAGCTCCTCCTTGCGCGTTCCGGACCGGTTGATGTCGAGGCAGGGGAAGATGCGCTTCTCCATCAGCTTGCGGTCGAGGACGATCTCGCTGTTTCCCGTTCCCTTGAACTCCTCGAAGATCACCTCGTCCATGCGCGAGCCCGTGTCGACCAGCGCGGTCCCGATGATAGTCAGCGAGCCGCCCTCCTCGGCGTTGCGGGCGGCGCCGAAGAAGCGCTTCGGCTTGTGCAGGGCGTTCGAGTCCACGCCGCCAGAGAGGATCTTCCCGGAGGGCGGGACCGTCGAGTTGTAGGCGCGGGCGAGGCGCGTGATCGAGTCGAGCAGGATCACCACGTCCCGGCCGCCTTCCACCAGCCGCTTGGCCTGCTCGATCACCATCTCCGCCACCTGCACGTGGCGGGTGGCGGGTTCGTCGAAGGTGCTGGAGACGACCTGGCCGCGCACCGTCCGGAGCATGTCAGTCACTTCTTCGGGTCGCTCGTCGATCAGGAGCACGATCAGGAACGCGTCCGGATGGTTGGCAGTGACGGCATGCGCGATGTCCTGCAGGAGCACCGTCTTGCCGGCCCGCGGGGGAGCGACGATCAGGCATCGCTGCCCGAAGCCGATCGGATTGAGCAGGTCGATGATGCGCGTGCTCATGTCGGTGCTCTTGTGCTCCAGGTTGATGCGCCGCGTTGGGTAGAGCGCGGTGACGTTGTCGAAGAGCAGCAGCTGCTTGCCTTCGACGGGCTCCTGGAAGTTGATCTGGTCGACCTTGAGCAGGGCGAAGTAGCGCTCGCTGTCCTTGGGCTGGCGGATCTGCCCCTTGATCATGTCGCCGGTGCGCAGGTTGAAGCGGCGGATCTGGGACGGCGAGACGTAGATGTCGTCGGGCCCGGGCATGAAGGAGAAGTCCGGGCTGCGGAGGAACCCGAACCCGTCGGGCAGCACCTCCAGCACGCCTTCGGCGGTGATCGGAGTGTCGCTCTTCTGCGCCTGCAGGATGTGGAAGATCAGCTCCTGCTTGCGGAGCGCTCCCGGCGCCTCGATGCTCAGCTCCTTCGCCAGCTTGGCGAGGGCCAGGATCTTCATTTCCTTCAGCTCGGACAGGTTCATCTGCGGGAGAGCGCTGCTCGCCCGGTCGGACGGCGCGCATGCATGCGTGTGGGACTGAGTCGGAAGCGGAGTGACTGTAGCGGCCCATGCGCCGAGCGTCAATGCGTTATTCTCCGCAGGGCATGGAAAACCCCGCCGCCCGCGCGGAAGAGCTGCGGGCCCAGCTCCGCGACGCGAGCCACCGCTACTACGTCCTGGACGCGCCCACCGTGAGCGACGCCGAGTACGATCGCCTCTTCCGCGAGCTCGAGCAGCTCGAGGCGGACCACCCCGACTTGATCACGCCCGATTCGCCCACCCGGCGCGTCGGGGCGGCCCCGAGCGAGAAGTTCGCCAAGGTCACGCACCGGCGGCAGATGATGTCGCTCGCCAACGCGATGACCGAAGACGAGTTTCTCGAGTTCGACGCCCGCGTGCACCGGTTGTTCGGGGACGAGCCCCTCCGATACGTGGTGGAGCCGAAGCTCGATGGTCTGGCGGTCACGCTCAGGTACGAGAACGGCCGGCTCGTGCAGGGCGCCACCCGCGGGGACGGTCTCACCGGCGAGGACGTCACCGCGAATCTGCGCACCATCAAGATGGTCCCCCTGCAGCTCGGTGGACGGCCGCCGGCGGTTTTCGAGGCGCGCGGGGAGGTCTTCATCAACAAGCGGGACTTCGTGCGCATGAACGAGGAACGGGAGAAGGCCGGAGAACCTACCTTCGTGAACCCGCGCAATTGCGCCGCCGGATCGCTGCGGCAGCTCGATCCGCGGATCACCGCGCAGCGGCCGTTGAGCATCTTCTTCTACGAGGTGGGCGAGACGCCGGGGCTCACCTTCGCGACCCATTGGGAAAAGCTCGCCCTGCTGCGGGAGCTCGGGCTGCGCACCAACCCAGAGAACGCGCTCTGCGAGAGCCTGCCGGAGGTGAAGGAAAAGTACCGGCGCATGCTCGCGATGCGCCACGAGCTGCCCTACGAGATCGACGGCAGCGTGGTCAAAGTGGATTCGGAGGATCAGCGCCGCCGGCTGGGAGCGGTGTCGCGGACGCCGCGCTGGGCCATCGCATACAAGTTCCCCGCGGAGGAGGAAGCGACGACCGTCGAGGACATCTTCGTCAGCGTGGGCCGCACCGGAGCGTTGACCCCCGTCGCCGCGCTGAAGCCGGTCCATGTCGGCGGAGTCACCGTCAGCCGGGCCACCCTGCACAACGAGGACGAGCTGCGGCGCAAAGACGTGCGGGTGGGCGACCGGGTGTTCCTGCGCCGGGCCGGCGACGTGATCCCGGAGATCGTCCGGGTGATCCTCGAATCGCGACCCGCCGGCAGCCGCCCCTGGGAGATGCCGAAGCAGTGCCCGGCATGCGGGACGCCCGTGGTGCGCGAGGCGGGCGAGGCGATCACCCGCTGCCCGAATCCGACCTGCCCGGCGAAGAGCGTCTCCCGGCTCCGGCATTTCGCCTCGCGTCTGGCGATGGACATCGAAGGTCTGGGAGTCGAGACCAGCATTCAGCTGACGGAAACGGGTCTGGTGAAGACGCCGGCCGATCTCTACCGGCTCACCTACGACCAGCTCGTCGGCCTGGATCGATTCGCCGACCTCTCGGCGCGCAATCTCCTCGCCGCCATCGAGGCCTCGAAGAAGCGGCCGCTCCGGCACGTCATCTACGCCCTCGGCATCCGCATGGTGGGCGAAGCGACGGCGGTGGCCCTGGCGCGCCGGTTCGGGTCGCTGGAGGCGCTGATGAACGCGTCCGTCGAGGACCTCCAGTCCGTGCGCGACGTCGGCCCGGAGGTGGCGCAGCAGATCCACGACTTTCTCGCCCTGCCCGGGCAGCGGGAGATGATCCGCCAGTTCCTCGCAGCGGGAGTAAGTCCGGAGCCCGAGCCCGCGGTTGCAGCCGCGGGACCCCTCGCGGGGAAGTCCGTGGTGCTCACCGGTACCCTGGCGCAGTATTCTCGCGAGGCGGCGAAGGCGGAGATCGAGCGCCGCGGCGGTCGCGTATCCGGCTCGGTCAGCCGGAAGACGGACCTGGTAGTGGCGGGAGGAGATGCCGGAAGCAAGCTGAAGAAGGCACAGGAGCTCGGCGTGCGCGTCGTGGACGAAGACGGCTTCCGGGAGCTGCTCAAGTGACGAGGGCCGATCTGTTGATCAGCGGCCGCGTGCAGGGAGTGTTCTATCGGGCCAGCGCGCAGCAGGAAGCGATGCGCCTCGGGCTGGCGGGCGAGATCCGCAATCTTCCCGACGGACGCGTCGAGGCGGTGGTGGAAGGCCCCAAGGAACGCATCGAGGAATTCATCGAGTGGTGCAAAAGCGGCCCGCCATCGGCCGAGGTGGCGCACGTGGGGGTGCGCTGGTCCGCTGCGCGCGGCGAGTTCCGGACGTTCATGGTCACCCGGTAGCCTGCCTGCCCGCTCCCCTTCCAGTCGGGCGTAGGAAAAGGTAAGCTAAAAAAGCCATTTGTATGCGCTCCCGAGGTTCGCGCCGGTGCCCGACGATTCCCGGATGAAGACGGACTTTGCCGTTCATCTCGACGGCAACAAGCTCCAGGGGGAGGAGGCGGGCGCAGTCCTCGGCATCCGCGTCTTCCAGACGCGGTCCGGCGCGAGCGCGTTCGAGATCATCGTCTCGGACCCAGAGCTGAAATGGCAGGGCAAGCCGACCTTCACCGATTGCAAGGAGGTGAAGATCGAGCTGGGCCCCACCGGGAAGCTGAAGAAGGTGTTCGACGGGGAGGTGACGGCCTGGCGCACCGAGCTGGAGCGCTCGGGCCCGACCGTCCTGGTTCTGCGCGGCCTCGATCGCTCGCACCGGATGATGCGGGCGAAGAAGACGAAGACGTACGCGAACGCGTCGCCGATCGATTGCGCGACCCAGATCGCCGGGCAGTACGGGTTGACGGCGAAGACGCGCGCGGGCTCGCCGCCGCCGGTCAAGACGTTCCGCTTCCAGGCGAATCAGTCGGACTACGAGTTCCTTCGCTCGATGGCGGATCTCGAAGGATTCATGTTCTGGATCGAGGGGACCGAGCTGCACTTCGAGCGGCCGCAGATCCCGAGCAACGACGACGCCGAGTTCAGCTTCGGCGAGGACGTGAAGACGTTCCTGCCGGTGGCGAACTTCCGCAAGCCGGCGGTGGCCGTCGTGGGGGCGTGGGACGTCACCGGGAAGGCGGAGCTGACCGGCACGGCGCAGACGGGCGACGAGCTCTGGTCGGTGCCCGGCGTCAAGCCAGGCGCGAATCTGGCGAAGTTCACCTCGACCAAGCGGGAGCTGTCCCTGGTCGAGTCGCGGGTCGCGACGCAGGAGCACGCGGATACGGTCGCCAAGGCCGCGCTGACCTGGCGGGCGATGGAGTTCATCACCGCCGAAGTGGAGGTGGAGGGCGACCCGAAGGTAAAGCCCGGGGCGCTGGTGAACATCAAGAAGGTCGGCCCGTACTCGGGGCATTACCTGGTCACCGAGGCGAACCACTTCTACGACGCCGCCGGCTACAACTGCATCTTCTACGTCGCGCGGGACAAGTGGGGGAACTCCGCGGCCGTGGCGCAGCAGCGGGCGGCCGCGAGGCAGCAGGCGGCGCCGAGACCGGCGCCGGCGCCGCCGCCGAAGCAGGTTTCACCGAACGATTTCGTGCTCCAGGTGCTGGACGATGGGACTGGCAAGCCCGTCGCCCAGGTCCAACTGGAGCTCACGCTTGCCAACGGCTCTACCAGGCATCTTCGCACCGACGCCGAGGGCTTCGTCGAAGCGAAGGACGCGGGCAAGGGCCAGAACAAGGCCGGCAGCCCGCTCGAAGGGGCGGTCTTGCAGCGCACGGTCGGGTTCGTAGGCAAGGGCCCACGCTCCGGCGGCGGATCCCGCGCCACCTCGCCGGATTTGCCGGCGCTCGAGCGTCCCGCGATCATCGCCAGCGTCCAGGAGCACAAGGTAAAGACGGGCGAGACGCTCGCGATGCTCGCCTCGAACAACGGTCTTTCCTGGGAGGCGCTGGCGCGATTCAACTGGGGCGTCTCAACTCCCGCGGAGATCAACGAGGCGCTTCGGGACAAGGTCGGCTGCATGAAAAAGACTCGGGACGGGAAGAATTACCTGTTCGACGACTCGGACGACCCGGGCATCGTCTACATCCCAAAGCCATGGAACGAGTCGGCTCTGGCATCCGGGCAGCCGCACATCATCCGCGTTCGCCGCATCGCCGGCAGGACCTGAAGCTCCTCTATCAGATCGACCCGCAGGCGAAATCGGCCAAGGACGACGTCCTCGTCCTGGAGGCTGAGGATGGGAGCTGGCGCCACGAGATCCAGGTCGGCAGCCTGTCCGAGGTCGAGCCCCACTGGGTGGAGCTGGTCTTTCCCCAGCCACCCGCCGGTGTGCTTTTCAACCTCATCCAGAATCCGGGGGACGGCGAGTCTCCGATGTTCGTCTTCAAAGGGGCCTCGTATGGTGACCTCCGCTAGGGCCGCTGCCCTGGCCCCGCTGCTGCTGCTCTCGGCGGCGTGCAGGCAGAAGTCACCGGATGCGTTGTCCCCCGATGCGGGCCCTTTCGAGCGATCCAGGCTGTGGGACTACCCGGACGAGCGTTGGGACGCATCCGACATGCAGAAGGAAGCGCGCCTGCAGTTCGTCTGGGCCGCCCCCGACGAGAAGACCCCCTCGATCTTCACCATGAAGCTGGACGGAACGGATATCCGCCGCGTGATCGGGCCGGAGCGGCTCTTCACGGGCGACGCGAAGTACCTGCAGCAGACGCCGGTCCGTTCGCCCAATCGAAGGTTCGTCGCCTGCATCGGGGATGACGCACAGGGCAACGAGGTGCGATTCCTCGTCGACCTTCAAGAGCGTTCGGTGCGGACGTTGATGAAGGCGACCAACCCGACCGGGCTCACCTGGACGCCGGACAGCCGCCGGATCTTGTTCTACGGCGATGACAGGCTCTGGCAGTACGACCTCGAGACCGGCGCGCTTCACCCCCAGCCGACAAACATCGGGCCGTACGGCCTTCATCTGGTCGATGGCGGTCGCCGTCTGCTTGCGCTGCGCGAGGGCGCTGTCGAAGTACGCGATCTCGACGGCAAGCTACTCAAACGCATCGACGTCCCCTACAGGACCGCCGCGCAACACGCGATCTCGCCCGACGGCCGATTCATCGCGGTGCAGCAGGTGCCCTTCGTGATCGTCGACCTCGAGCACCCCGCGAAGCCCATCTTCAGCAGCCCGGATACGTTCTTCAGCCCGACATTCGGCCCGGACGGCGGCACGCTCTATTTCTTCACGGGGTACCTCAACGCACTCGACGTCGCGTCGGGCGCTGTCAGGAAGCTGGCCAGGCTCCCGTCGCCATGGACAGCGTCCGCGGCGACGACTCTCCCGCCCGTGGTGCACGGATGAGCCCCGCCCGGCTCGGCGCGACGTACATCTTCTCGGGTCCCGCCAAGACCGGAGCGAGCGGCCACCTGGAGCCCGAGCCGAATTCGCTGTCGCCGGTGCGCAATCTGATCTTCTTCGTCGAGGACGCCGGCAGGCCGGGGACCATGGTCTGCTGGTCGACCGACGCCAAAGGTCTCGTGTATCCGATCGCGAGCTCGGGAGCTCCGCGGCCCACGCCAGTCCATTACCTCGGCAAGAAGCGCCGGATCTATCTGGCGCCGCCGGATGCCTTGTTGAAGGCATGGGCGAAGAGCCGGGAGCAGTGGGCTGATGGGCTCGCCAAGGGACTGGCCGCGAAGACCTCGTCCTATCGCGCGACGGAGCTGACCGAGCTCGAGGTGGCGAAGAGTTCGCTGCGTCCACCGGACCGGCAGTCCGCCGATGCCGCCGAGAAAGAGTGGGCCGCTTTCTATGACGGCCTGAAGGGAAAGATATCCGCCTGGCTCCTGCCGAAGACGCGAGCGCTGGTGATGCCTTTCTCCAGCGCCGCGATGGACGGCAAGATCGTCGAGGTGACGCCCGCGGGGAAGACGCCGATCAAGTGCGAGATCCGGCGCGATTCGGATCGGGCATTTGCGGTGGCGATCGGCGACGAGACGGCGCTCCCTCCCGGGATGTACTCCTTCACGGTAAAGCTCCCGGCTCCGGTGACCGGCGAATGGTCGAATGCCGTCCAGCGAGACAGCGAGTACCAGCTGAAGGAGCAGGTCCGCTTCGGCATCACGAACTTCGCGGGCGAGTTCGACCTCGTCAACTGCGATCCGATTTCGATCGAGGAATCGGTGATGCAGCAGTTCCCGGACCTCTACTGGCATCGAATCGCAGCGGCCAAGGAGCGCAGCGACTATCCGGAGGTCGAAACCGATCCCGCCTACCAGGACTTCCCCAAGGCGCTGGAGCAGTGGGCGGAACGTCTCGAATGGGCGCATTCCAAGGCCAAGCTCACGGTCGGGCTGATCAACGCCAGCGGCTGGAACAAGCGCGCGCAGCTGATCGGCATGGCGGTGTGGAAGCAGTTGAAGGCGCCTGCGGACAACGAAGTCCTGAACGCCACCCGGAACAGTATCGATCTCGCGTTCCAGGTGGGAGGGCAGGTCAAGGAGTGGAAAGAGCTGCTCGAGGGCCTGCACGCCGAGAAGGAGCTGGCGGGCCTCAAGCGGGTCCTCTGGAAGGACATCGAGG
>Ga0209805_1002758_pt1 | contig 10190 bp, 10 predicted proteins | sample GraSoiAngelo_148_FD_185905 | JGI IMG/M metagenome (GOLD analysis project Ga0209805, IMG submission 185905) | Grasslands soil microbial communities from the Angelo Coastal Reserve, California, USA - 14_1009_09_20cm (SPAdes) (version 2) | ecosystem: Environmental > Terrestrial > Soil > Grasslands ... | reverse complement strand
TACTGATCGCCGATGACCACGAGATGGTCCGGCTCGGGTTGCGATCGATCCTCGAGTCCGACCCGAGGATCCGGGTGGTGGGCGAAGCGGCGTCGCCGCAGGACGCCGTTTACCAGGCCGCCCTGCTCCGCCCCGATGTGGTGCTGCTCGATGTGCGGATGCCGGGCGGGAGCGGCATCGATGCCTGCCGTGAGATTCTGGGGCGCAACCTGGGAAGTAAGGTCATCATGCTGACCTCCTTCGCCGACGAAGACGCGGTCTATGAATCCATCATGGCCGGCGCCTCGGGGTACCTGTTGAAGGAAATCAACAAGACGGCCTTGATCAACGCCGTGATGGCCGTCTCGGAGGGCCGCTCGCTGCTCGATCCGGAGGTCACCCGCAAAGTCCTCGAGCGGATCCGGAAGATGGCGGCCAGTACCGACGAGGTGGCGCGGGCGGCGCTCTCCGACCAGGAGAAACGCGTGCTGCGCTTGGCCGCCCAGGGAAAGACGAACAAACAGATCGCCGCCGACCTGTTCCTATCCGACAAGACGGTCAAGCATCACATTTCCAACATCCTGAGCAAGCTCAATCTCAGCTCGCGCGCCCAGGCCGCGGTCTGGGCCACCCAGCACGGCCTGCTAGACGAGTTCCCGGAACGCAAGGCGAGTTAGGCCGGTCGGCGACGGAATCGGCGGAACTGCACGTTTTGCATACGGAGAGGCTTGCGCCGGTATCCGCCGTTTGGCCCAAGGTCGGGCTGAGTGGCGGATAAGCCAGGGGGTCGGCGCAGGCTACGCTCCCCGATACGTGGCTGACGCGTGGCTGATTTATCCAGGAGGACCGCATGCTGCTCGTTGACAAGCTCAACAAAGGCAAACTTCCGGAAAAGCCGGAAGGCGGCGAGCCGGCGCCTACCCCTGGACTCTCCAGCCTGGTGGTAAAGCAAACGAACATTACGGCGCGCATTCCGAACGTCGAGCGCATCAAGAAAACCATTCACGAGCGGCTGATCACGTCGCTCGGCCTCAACTCCGACACCTATGGCGCCGATGTGGTTCAGCGTCAGATCGGGGTGCTGGTCGACGAGTACTGCGAAGAAGCAAAACTCAAGCTCACCAAGCACGACCGCGAGGAACTCGCCGAGCTGATCCTGCACGACGTTCTCGGGCTGGGACCGCTGGAGTCGCTGCTGGAGGACCCGGAAGTGAGCGAAATCATGGTCAACGGGCCCAAAACCATCTTCACCGAACGCAGGGGCCGGATCACGCAGGCCGACCTGGAGTTCGAGAGCGAGATGCAGCTGCGCAAGGTGATCGATCGGATCGTGGCGCGCATCGGCCGTCGGGTCGACGAGTCGTCGCCGATGGTCGACGCCCGGCTGCAAGACGGCTCGCGCGTCAATATCGTGATTCCCCCGCTGGCGGTCCAGGGCTCGAGTATCACCATCCGCAAGTTCTCGCGCGTGCCCTACAAGGTGCAGGACCTGGTCAACTTCGGCACGCTCAACCACGACATGGCGAATTTCATCCGGGCCTGCGTCCGCTCGCGGATCAGCATGGTCGTCAGTGGTGGGACCGGCTCCGGCAAGACCACCACGCTCAACGTACTATCGAACTTCATCCCCGATACCGAGCGGGTCGTTACGGTGGAGGACACCGCTGAGCTGCAGCTTCGCCAGCGCAACCTGGTGTCGCTCGAGGCCCGCAGTGCCAACGTCGAGGGCCGCGGCGCGGTCGCCATTCGGGACCTGGTGGTCAACGCGTTGCGGATGCGCCCCGACCGGATCGTGGTCGGTGAGTGCCGTGCCGCGGAAACCCTGGACATGCTCCAGGCGATGAACACCGGTCACGACGGCAGCATGACCACGGTCCATGCCAACAGCCCGAAAGACGCGATCAACCGGATCGAGACCATGGTCATCATGGGTGGCTCCGACCTCCCGTTCCAGGCCATCCGCGAACAGATCGTCGGCGGCATCACCCTGCTCGTCCAGCAGGCGCGCCTGCGCGACGGCCGGCGGGTGGTCACCCACATCTCTGAAATCACGGGCATCAGCGGCAGCAACATCCAGCTTCAGGACATCTGCCTGTTCGACCAGACCGGCATCGACGAGGAAGGCAGTGTGCTGGGCACCTTCCGCTGGACCGGGGTGATTCCGAAGTTGCTGCCCCGACTGAAGGCGAATGGTGAAGATTTCCCGGTCGAAGTCTTCGGCCAGACCGGTCTGCAGGTGATCGAGGGCCAGAGTCATCCTGCCGGCGGCAAGCCGTCGCTGCGCGTTACGGCGGACTGATCCCATGCCCAGGTGGTCCTTCTCCCGACGGGAGCAGCCATCGAAGAAAGCGACGCCGGTCACCAAGCCGGCCGCTCCACCTCCAGTTGCGGCCAAGCCGGCGCCCTCATCCACGAGTCCGGCCCGCCGGGCTTCCGACGCCACCTCTGACCAGCGTCCGTTGCAAGCCCAACTCGCGGAAGCCAACGCCACCCAGGCCCGGCTGCGGCAGGACCTGGCCGAACTCCTCAAGGCGCACCGCCAGCAGAGCCGGGTGCTGGAGCGCAACCAGAAGTTGCTCGAGCAGACCGAGCAGGACGTTGCGCGGCATCGAAGTCGAGCCGGCACGCTCGAGACCGAAGTTGCTCGCCTGCATGAACTGGAGCAGATCGCCGACAAGCACGCGACGCTGCAGACCGCCTACGAGGCGGTCGACCGCGAGCGGCAGGACCTCAACGAGCGGCTCGCCGAGCTGACCCGCAGCCGGGCCACCGCGACGGCGGAACGCGACCGGCTCGCCGCCGAGCTGGCCACCGCCCACGCCACCATCGCGGCCCGGGACGCCGAGGTCGCTGCGCTGAAGGTCGAGCAGGACGCCGTCGACGCGCGGGTCAACGCGTTCCAGGCGCAGATCGACAAACTGACGAAAGACAACGTCACCACACACACCGAACTGGAGCGTGCCCTGGAATCGCAGTCGGTGCATCATCGGCTCCAGCTCGAGTTCGAGGCCCTGTCGGCGCGCTGGGACGTCGCGCGCGCCCAGCTCGCCGAGGCCGAGCAGGCGTTGAAGACATCCCAGGCAACCATCAAAGCCGCCCAGCGGCTTTCATCGTCGGTCGAATGGCGCACCGCACTGGACGGGGTCCTGGATGCCGCGTCGGAGCTGGTTCGCTTCGAGCGCGGAACGCTGGCCATCGTCGATGAGCTCCAGGAAGAGCTCAAGGTCGAGGCGGCCCGCAACAGCCCGATCGCCATCAGCGAGATGTCGCGCTTCAAGGTCGGCGAAGGCATCGCTGGCTGGGCGCTCTCGCATCGCGAACCGGTCCTGGTTCGCGATAGCCGCTCCGATGCACGCTTCAAGGCCTCGGACCCGAAGCATCAGCCGCGTTCGTTCATCGCTGTGCCGCTCCTGGCCGACAAGGAAGGCCTCGGCGTCCTGACGCTGGCGCGGTCGGCGAGCGATCCGTTCTCCGAGCACGACCTGCGCAACCTCGCCAGGGTTGCCACCGACGCGTCGAACGCCCTGATCAATGCCCGCCTGGTCGACTTGCTGAAACAGCGGGAGGATCGCCTGACCACGCTGGTGCGGAAGGCCCGCGAACTGTCTACCGCAAACGACATCAAGCAGGTGGTGGCGTTCGTCCTCTCCAGCGCGCAGGAGTTGGTGGGCGGCAAGGCCGCGCTGCTGGCGCTGCGCAACCAGAAGACGTCTGAGCTCGAAGTCACTGGTTCACAGGGGGTCGCGGACGTGATCATCCAGCAGCGGATCGCGTGGGGTGCTCCTGCCGCGGGCGATGTGATGCGCGGCGGCAAGGCATGGGTCTCGCCGATGCGGGACATGCTGCCACCCAACCTGGTGGAAACGGTTGAGGGCGCCGGCCTGAAGATGATCGTGTCGGTGCTCTGCGGCGCGGCGACCGCTCCTGAAGCGACGGACGAGGGCGCGCTGCTCAGTCGCTCCGAGGTCGAAACGTCCGACGTGGTCAGCGGCGTGCTGAACGTGTACCGGGACTCACTCGACCCGATCCCGGCGGGCGACCTCGAACAGCTGAAGGCGTTCGCGCAGCAGGCCGCCGTCGCCATCCAGAACGTGCGCCGCTGGGACCGGGTCAAGGAACAGCTGCAAGCTACCTCGTCGATGAACACCCGGTTGATGGGCCGCGAGCGCTACATCAACCAGCTGCTGTTCCGCATCCAGCAGCTCGAGCAAGAGCTGGGTCGCTACAAAGCCGCCTGATTAGGCTCCGCAGCTATATCGGCGGCGGGAAGCCCCCACTTCCGTCGTAAGACGATTGAGGACAATCCACTAATGCTCGGGGGAGGCCGGTTGTGGCGGCACGCAGACTTCGTGAAGCTGTGGGCTGGACAGACCATCAGCGTCGTGGGAAGCCAGGTTACCGTGCTGGCGCTACCGACCATCGCCATCCTGATGTTGCACGCGACGGCTGCGCAGGTTGGGCTGCTGGCCTCGCTCGAGCGACTCGCCTTCCCCGTGCTGGCCCTGTTCGCTGGCGTCTGGATCGACCGCGTCCGCCGCCGCCCGCTGATGATCGTTGCCGACGCGTTGCGGGCCGCGGCGTTGCTTTCGATTCCTCTGGTCGCCGCGATTGGTTTGCTTACGTTGCTCCAGCTCTACGCGGTGGCCGCCATCGTCGGCGTCGGCACGGTGGTCTTCGACATCGCTTACCTCGCCTATGTCCCGACGCTGGCTGGCCGTGCCGACCTGCTGGAAGCCAACACCAAGCTCGAAGTAAGCCACTCGGGGTCTTACCTGACCGGACCGGCCCTCGCCGGTGGGTTGATCCAGCTGGTCGGCGCGGCGCAGGCGATACTGGCTGACGCCCTGTCGTTCCTGGTGTCTGTCGCCACCATTGCCTGGATCCGGCAGACCGAGCCGTCCCCTCGCCTCGAGGACCACCCGAGGCTGGGCGTTCTCGCCGAGATTCGGGAGGGTCTCCGACTGGTCTTCGGCAATCGAATCCTGCGGAGCATGGCTCTCCTGCTGACGGTCGGAGCCGTGGGATTCCACCTCGCCGAACCAGCGTTTTACCTCTTCGCGTACCGAAACCTGGGGCTGAGCCCGGGAGCGCTGGGGCTGGTCTTTGCGGCGGGCGGCGTCGGTGCGGTGATCGGAGCCTTCATGGTGGGAACCGTGACTCGCCACCTCGGGTTGGGCACCACCCTGGCCATCACCATCGCAGGAGTTGGAGCCGGATTTCTCATCTGGCCGCTGGCGCTGCTTGTCTTGCCACTTGCCACGCTGGTTGGTGCCGAGTTCCTGGTCGGGGTCTGCGATTCGATCTACAACGTCAGCCAGGTCAGCCTGCGGCAGTCGGTGACGCCGGACCGCCTGCAGGGCCGAATGACGGCCACCCTGCGCACCATGTTCTGGGGAGCGTGGCCGCTGGCCAACCTGGCGGGCGGGATTCTGGCGGGCGCGGTCGGCGCGCCCTTAACCATCGTGATTGGCGGTCTGATCGGCATGGCTTCCGCGTTGATCGTGGTCTTCGGACCGCTGGGCCAGCTGCGAGAGCAACCGGACGTCGCGGGCTGGTAGCTAGCCGGTCAGCCGCCGGCGCCGTTTTCCCGCGAGGTTGAGCCGTCCCAGGATGAACGCGTCGAGCACGCGGTGCGATGCCACGACGCCGTCGCCGACCCGACGAGAGCCCTTGCGGCGATCGGCCTTCAGGTCGATCAGGTACTTCTCTTGCTGCGCCCAGACCAGCTCGATCAGGCGGCTGAAGCTGATGCCGGGTTCGACCATGATGCCTTCTTTCTCGATCCGATCTTTGACCGCCACCGGTAGTTCCTTGGCCTCGGCAAGGTTCAAGCGCTCCAGCGCCTCCAGAAGGTCGTCGAGCCGTCGGAGATGATAGCGGCGCTCCGCTTCATTGCCGTATGCGCGAGGTTGTGCGTCCAAGCGGTCCTCCTCGATGGTGGTCTAAACCCGTATAACTCCGGAGCCGGCGATAACTTCGACGCCTTGCTGCTCCAACGCGCTGATCACCCGGTTCATCCCGATCGAGTCACTTGGCATGTGCCCGGTGATCACCAGGTTCGCGCCCGGACGCTGGAGCTGGTCGAGCTCGCGCAGGTCCCGCTCGTCGACGTGCATGGCCAGGATCGTGTCATAGCCGTGCTCATAATACGTGCGAAAGACCGGCGCGCCACCATTTGTTCCGGCCGCCATCTGCACCACCCAGAGACCAACCGGATTCTCCGGCGTCCCCAGCCACAATTCCGGCTGTACCAGTGAGGCCTCCATCTCCGGGATGGTTTTGAGCTCCGTGAGCAAGCCGCCCACCGTCGTGGTCTCGCCATCGACCACCCGGTTGACGAACTCGATGAAAAACCGTCGGCCGATGATGTCCGCCGCCAGGTGAATGTTCATCAGCGGCATCTCTAGTAGTTGCGCCGCATCGACCACGCGGTCGTAGTTCGTCGTGTGCAGTCCGTGGGCAACCGGCCGCTGGCGAGCCAGCATCATCTCGTGGGCCAGCGGTTCGGGGATCCCCGCCACGCGCATCTGCGCCTCGTGCCGCTCGATGACCGCCGGTAGGCCGAGCCGGGCGTGGGAGCCGATCGGGTGGTGGGCGATGACCCCGTCGACGCCGAGGCTCCGAGCCAGCAGCAGTTCGCCGACATCGACGTCGATGCCGACGAAGACCCGCCGTACTTCGCCATCGAGGTAGACCTCCGAGTCAGGCGGTGTTTCGGCGCAGCCGGCGAGGCGGTTGGCCATGGCCATGATCTCGCTGAGCCGCACCCCGGCATTATCGGATCTAGAATCCGTCCGTGCCGGCCAATCAAGGCGTCGAGCGCCGCGGCGAGGGAGGGTTTGCCCCAACCTTCAAGGAGGCCGTCGGTCGGTGGCGCCGCCGCCACCGCCATCCGCCGCCTCAGGAGACCTGGTTTGCCGTGCACTACCGGGTCGGCTGGCTGGTCGAGCGCCTCTCCTTCCTGGAGAGTATTCATCTCTTGCGACAAGGGCTGGATGTCCGCTCCCTTTCCGCCGAGCGACCGGCGCGGCGCCGCAAGGATGAGGCCGATGGTGGGAGCAGCCATCGTGACGACGAGGAGGGCATCGACGTCGAGGATGAGCCGAGCGACGCCGTGAGTTCAAAACCGGCCGGCACGGCTGGCGCCGATGGCGGATAATCCGGCCATGCGGCGGTTGCGGCCGCGCTGGCTGAGCGCGCTTCTCGGGGGCATCATCCTGCCATTCGACCCCGTGTTGGGCCTCGTGCTCCTCGTGGTCGGACTCTGGCGTCCCAAAGGCAAGCCGGTTCCCAAGGTGCTTCGCCCATGAAGGTGTACCTGGGTCGCGCGGTCAGTGGCGAGTTGGGGCCGCGCAGCCTGGAAGCGATCCAGCTGGCGCACCGGGCGCTGCTCGAGTTTGGCGCCGGCATCCTCGCGGAACGCGTCGCGGATCCGGATTATCGCCCCGGGCTGGACCGCCCCGAGCTGGTCGCCGAGATGATGCACCGCGAGCTGCTGGAAGCCGACGCGGGTTGCATGGAGATGACCGGCCGTAGCACCGGGGTCGGCTTTGAGGCGGGCTGGTTGCTCGGTCGGGGGCGCCCGGTGCTGGCGCTCTACGACGCCGATGTCCCACCTGCCTCGGCCGTCGTGCGATTTCCTCCCTTCGAGCATTGCATTCCCTTCGGGTATAACGATTTGATGGACGTGGGTGGGGCGGTCACCGACTTCTGCCGCACCATCGCCGCCTCCGCCGCCTTGAGAGCCGAAGGCTAACCCCCCTTTTCCCTCCCCCCTTGCGGGGGACGGCGGGGTGGGGGCTTTTAGACTGCAGGAATGAGTTTTCGTGCCTGCGTGCTCACCGTCAGCACCAAGGGTGCGCGCGGCGAGCGGGTCGATGAGAGCGGGGAAAAAATCACCGAAGCCCTCGCTCGCCTCCCGGCCGACGTGGTCGGCCGGGCGGTGGTCAGCGATGAGGTCGAGGATATCCAGCGCCAGCTTCGTGAATGGCTTCGGGTCACCGACCCGGACCTGATCGTCTTGACCGGCGGCACCGGGCTGGGCCCGCGCGATGTCACCCCGCAGGCGCTCGAGCCCTTGCTCGACTATCTGGTGCCGGGGATCGCGGAGGCGATGCGGGCGGCCGGCTTGCGCAAGACGCCGCACGCCATGCTGTCGCGCTCGCTGGCCGGGGTCGTCGGACGGACACTCGTGCTGGCGCTGCCCGGCAGCCCGCGCGGCGTCGCCGACAGCCTGGAAGCGGTGATCGAAGCGCTGCCGCACGGGCTTCGGACCCTGCGCAACCAGGTCAGCGATAGCCCCGCCGCCCATCGCCCGAGCTGATGGGCCGGATCAAGGTCGGCATCTCGTCATGGACCGAGCCGACCCTGGTCAAGAGCGGATGGTATCCAGCCACGGCGACGACGGCCGAGGACCGGTTGCGCTATTACGCGAGCAAATTCCCCATCGTCGAGGTCGACAGCACCTTTTACGCGATCCTTAACGCTCGGACTGCGGAGCTGTGGGTGGAGCGCACGCCGAAAGACTTCACGTTCAACGCCAAGGCGTACGCGCTGCTGACCCAGCACCCGACGCCGCCGGCGCGCTTGCCGAAAGACCTTCGCGAGAAGGTCGGCGATAGCAAGGCCAACATCTATTTCAAAGACCTCGGACCGAAGGACAAGGAAAGCGTCTGGGACCGGTTTCGCGAAGGGCTGCAACCGCTGCAGGACGCCGCCAAGCTGGGGGCCATCGTCTTTCAGTTCCCAAAGTGGTTTCTTCCCTCACCGGGGTCGTATCGATTCATGGAAGACCTGCGCGAGTGGCTGCCCGATTTTCGGATCGCGATCGAGTTTCGTCAGGCCTCGTGGATGAAAGAAGAACGGCGCCAGCGGGTCCTCAAGTTTCTGAAGGATCGCGACTTCACCTACGTGGTCGTCGACGAGCCGCAGGGCTTCCCCTCCAGCGTGCCACCGGTGGTTGCGGTGACAGCGCCTCTTGGCATGATTCGTTTCCACGGTCACAACCGTGAGAACTGGGAAAAGAAGGGGATCAGCACCGCGGAGAAATTCCGCTATCTCTACAAGACGGAGGAGTTGCAGACCTGGGTGCCTCGGCTGCGCACCATGGCCAGGGAGTCGGGCGAGGTGCACGCGGTCATGAACAACTGCTACTCGGATTATGCCGTTCGAAACGCCGCCGACCTCGCCGAGCTGATCGACTGAGCTCAGCCGGGGTCTCCGAAAGGAATCCCTCAGCCCGCCAGTTGAAGAGGTAGCGCCACGGCGCGAATATGCAGGCCTATCAATCGGCTCCCTGTCCGTACTGTGGCGTGACCTGGAATCCGCCGGGCGCCCAGACCTGCGGCAACTGCCGCAATCCGCTGCCCCCGCCCCAGGCTGCCTACACGCCGCCCGGCTATGCGCCGGGTCCGCCGCAGGGACCGCCGCCGTCGGGGCCGGGCCAGGCTCCCGGTTACCCCTACGGCGCCCAGAATTACCCGCAGCCGGGCTATCCGCAGTCACCGCAGCAATATCCAGGCGCCCCGGCCGGCTATCCCGGCCAGCCCCCGCAGTATCCCTCCTATGCGCCGCCCGGCTACCCGTCGGGCTATCCGCCCCAACCCGGCGCCGACGCCCAGGGGTACCCGAGCTACGCGCCCGCGGCCGCGCCGGCAGCGCCCAGCACGACGCTGCGCCTCTTCGGTCAGTCGATCACCGTTCCGGTGGCGTTGCCGCCCGCCCTGGTCCAGTACCAGAAGCAAGTCGTCTACGGCGTGGTCGGCGTCATTGCCCTGCTGATCGTGCTGTTCGGCATCACGCCGGGGCTCGCTTCCAGCCAGATCACCGGCGGCAGCCAGGCGCTGATCACCGCAGCCTCCCATCAAGCCAGGGTCGATGCCGTCTTCGTCCAGCTCATCGGGGAGCAAAGCGGCTCGAGCGACCCGAACGCGATGAAGGCGCAGTTCGACAAGCTGGCGACGTCCTTCAACGACGGGCTCGCCCTCGTCCAATCCGACGAAGCCGCGCTGAAGTCGTCCGACCAGCGGCTCTCCATCCTGCAGTGGGTGACGCCGTCAAAGGGTGCTGAGATCGCGAGCGAACGCCATCGTCTCGCGGCCGCGCTCGCCGGCCTGCAGCAAGCCGACAACGCGATGACCGCCGGGGTCAACATGGCCAAGGTCACCCAGCCGTTCATCGACGCCCTGATCGACTACAGCAAGATGGGCGCG
>Ga0209805_1002757_pt1 | contig 10192 bp, 13 predicted proteins | sample GraSoiAngelo_148_FD_185905 | JGI IMG/M metagenome (GOLD analysis project Ga0209805, IMG submission 185905) | Grasslands soil microbial communities from the Angelo Coastal Reserve, California, USA - 14_1009_09_20cm (SPAdes) (version 2) | ecosystem: Environmental > Terrestrial > Soil > Grasslands ... | reverse complement strand
CGTGCGCGAGACCTACCTCATCGACGATCCGCAGTTCGTGCCCCAGGACCGCGGCGGCCGCCACCGCTGAGAGATTGGGTTTTGATTTGACCCCCTTATCAGGGGGTCAGCGGGGCGAGCAGCTTACGCAACTCGGTTTTGAGAACCTTGCCGTAGTTATTTTTTGGAAGCGCCTCTACGAAACGATATTCACGAGGTCTCTTGAATCGCGCGATATTGTCGAGACAAAGGCGATCCAACTCCTCGGTCGAGATCTTTTCTCGCAGAACAACAAAGGCGACGACTTCCTCGCCCCATTCGGAATGCGGGCGACCGACGACCGAGCATTCGGCGACCGCCGGATGGTGCAGCAGCACCTCCTCGATCTCGCGCGGGTAGATGTTCGAGCCCCCGGAGATGATCATGTCCTTGGAGCGATCGCGGATGGTGAGAAAGCCCGCCTCGTCCATGCTGCCCACATCACCGGTGTGCAGCCAACCGCCGCGCAACGCCTTGGCCGTCGCCTCCGGGTTCTTCCAGTAGCCGGCCATCACGCAGTCGGAGCGCGTGACGATCTCGCCGGTCTCGCCGGCGGCGAGCTCGCGATCGTCGCGATCGAAAATCTTCACTTCGCACCCGGTGCGCGCAAAGCCCGCCGTCGCGAGCTTGTCCATCATCGAGCTCTGGTGATAGCGCTGCGGCAGCCCGGTGATCGTCATCGGCGCTTCGCCCTGCCCATAGAGCTGGTAGAGGCGGGGGCCGAAGAGCTCAATCGCCCGCAGGGCATCGGCGACGTACATCGGCGCGCCGCCATAGATCAGCGTGCGCAGCCCTTTGGGCGAGCGCGCGCCCTTCGCGGAGAGCAGGCGCACGACCATCGTCGGCGCGGCGAAGAACGAGGCGTTCTTCCAATGATCGAGCAGCTCGTAGATCTCGTCGGGCTCGAAATGCCCGCTCTCCGGGATGATGTTCACTGCCCCGGCCGCGAAGTGCGGCAGCGCATAGCAGCCTGAACCGTGCGAGAGCGGCGCCGGGTGCAGGATCGCATCGCCGGGCTGAATCTGGTCGATGTCCGCGAAATAGGCTTGCGTCTGGAACATCAGGTTGCGATGCGTAAGAACCGCGCCCTGCGAGTGGCTCGGCGCGCAGCCGCTCTATCTCGCGCACCGGCGTCGCCTGTGGCAGCGCTGATTCGAGATCCGGCGTGACGAAGCACGCCTTGGCACCCGAGTTCTCGAGGATGTAGGCGAATTCCTTGGGATGGAGCTTGGCGTTCATCGGCACGGCGACGAGCCCGGCGTGCCAGCAGGCGAAGAGCACCTCGTGATACTCGGTGCGGTTCTTCATCGCCAAGGCGACGCGATCGCCCGCCTGCAGGTTCAGCTTGTGGCGCAGACCTGCCGCGAGGCGCGCCACGCGCTCGGCGAGGCCGCCGTAGGTGCGCACGAGATGCTTGCCGAGCGCGATCGCCGGCGCGTCAGGCTGTAGCCGCGCGGCTCGCAGTACTAAGTGCGCGAGATTCATCGATGCCAAAAAGGCGCTGGGCGTTGCGCGTCGTTTGCACTGCGACCTCCTCGGCAGGCCGGCCGAGTGCACGCGCCACGGTCTGCAGAATGTGCGGCAGAAACGCCGGCTCATTGCGCCGCGCCTTGGGCTGCGGTTTCATGTCGCGCGGCGTGAGGTATGGTGAATCCGTTTCCAGGAGGAGCCGATCTGCAGGGATATCGCGCACGAGGGGCAGGAGATGCGCGCCGCGGCGCTCATCGCAGATCCAGCCGGTCACGCCGATGTAGAGGCCAAGCTCTAGATAGGCGCGCAGCTCCTCCGCCTCGCCCGTGAAGCAATGGGCCACGGCCGTTTTCACGCCGTGCGTGCGCAGGATGTTCGCAAAGCGCGGGTGCGCGTCGCGCGAGTGCAGAAAGAGCGGCTTGCCAAGCTCCAGGCCCAGCTCGAGCTGCGCGACGAACCATTTCTCCTGATCTGGATGCGGCGAGTAGTTGCGGTTGAAGTCGAGGCCGCATTCACCGATCGCGACGCAGCGCGGGTGCAGCGCGAGCTTGCGCAGCTCGGCGATGGTGCGCTCGTCGCAGTCGCGGGCATGGTGCGGATGCACGCCTGCCGTGCAGTAGAGCTCGTACCGGTCGGCGAGCTCGGCAGCGAGCCTGCTCTCGAGCACCGTGCTGCCGGTGACGATGATTGTGCCGACACCCGCGGCCCGCGCACGCGCAACCACCGCGTCCAGATCATCGCGGAAGCTCGCGTGCGTGAGGTTCGCGCCGATGTCGACGAGCTGCATGCGCCGAGTATAGCTAGCTCGTGAGGAGGCGAAGCTGCTCGGCGCGCTCGATGCCGGCGGCGGCGAGGCTCTCGGCAAACGCCGAGCCTGGCGCGATCATCGGCGCGACGTCGCACTCGAGGAAGCAAAGCCGGCCGCCCGGCGCGGCGATGAAATCGAGCCGCGCCGCCCAGTCAACCGCGAGGACCGCCGCGATGCGTGCCGCCGCCTCGCGCACGCGCATTGCCAGCCGGAGATCCTGCAGCCGCTCGCGCGGCGGCCGCCGCAGATATTTGCGCGAGAAGGAGTAAATCGTGCCGGGCGGCAGCGCGATGGCGAGCGGGCGACCGACGCGGCCGGCGACAAAGGCCACCGTGAGCTCAGTGCCGCGCAGCCATTCCTGCACCAGGTAATCGCCGTTGCGGTAGCGCTTCGGCAAGGGGCCTTTGCCGAGCAGGCGCACGCCGAGCGAATCGGAGCCGCGGCGCGGCTTGACGATGACCGGGAACGCCGGCGCGCCTGGCGCATTGCCGAGCGCCGTCTTCGGACAGTCGATGCCTTTACCGGCGACGAGGCGGGTCGCCTGCAGCTTGTCGTAGCACACCTGCATCACCGCGGCCCGCGGGCCGAAGTAGGCCTTGCCCGTACCGGTCAGCAACTCGGCGGCGCGCAGCATTTCCGGATCGGACAGGCGCAGGAGCACTGGGCCCCGCGGTAGCTCAGTGCCAAGCGTCACGAGCTGCGCGCCGAGCTCGCGGGCGATGGCTCGCGCCTCCAGGCGATGGATCCATGCCAGCGGCGAAGGCCGCCAGCGCTCGCGCAGGACGATCAGCTTCTAGTCGCTGCCGTGCGGCAGGCCGTAGCCGAGACGGATCTTGAGTCCCTTGATCGTTTCCTTCACCGTGCCCGAGAGCGGCAGGCTCAGGCGCGCGAGGTCCGCTTCATGCAGCACGATGCTCATGTCCTTCTCCGCCCACGGCATGCCCGAGCGGTCGCTGCGCTGGTCCATCGCCCAGTTCTGCGCGCTCGCGTGGTGCAGCGCTCCGCGCAGCTTGTCCGCCTCCACGCCGAGCGCTTCGCCCAGGCGCAGCCCTTCGTCGTTGGCGCAGGTGCACGCCCAGAGGATGAGGTTGTTGACCATTTTGCCGACTTGCCCGGCGCCCGCCGCGCCGAGATGGAAGATGTCAGAGGCAAAGGCGCCGAACGCCGGCCGGCAGGCCGCGAACGCGGCCTCGTCGCCGCCGCCGAAGACGAGGAGCTTTCCGGCAAGCGCCGCCGCCTCGCCGCGTGCAAGCGGCGCATCGAGCACGACCACGCCGCGTTCGCCCGCGCGCTGTGCGAGCCGCTTGGCGTAGCGCGGCGCGACGGTCGAGCCGATCGCGACGATGAGGTCCGGCCGCGCGGCCTCCATGACGCCCTGCGGCCCGTACATCACCGTCTCCACTTCGTGGTCGAAGCCGACCACGATGATCACGAGCTCGCTCGCCGCCGCGACATCGCGTGCCGACTCGCGCAACGCGACGCCGAGCGCCGCGGCTGCGCGGCGCGCGGGCTCGTGCGGGTCGTAGCCAGAAACGCTATAGCCCTTGGCGACGAGATGACGCGCCATCGGCGCGCCCATCCTTCCGAGGCCGAGCATTCCAACTTTTCGTATTGCAGCCATCGCGCAGTGTCGGCGAGTATAGCGACAGGAGGACACGCACAATGAACATGCTTGCACGCATGGCGGGCATTGCGCTGCTCGCCATTTCGACCGCCGCCTTGGCCCAGTCTTGGCCGCAAAAGCCGGTGAGGTTCATCGTCTCGCTCGGCCCGGGATCTGGTGCCGACATCGGCGCGCGGCTCTATGCCGATCGCCTGACCAAGCTCTGGGGCCATCCGGTGGTGGTGGAGAACCGCCCGGGCGGCGACGGCGTCATCGCCATCAACGCGGTGATCCAGGCGAAGGACGATCACACGCTGCTCTGGGGGCCGACGGCGAACTTCGTCGGCCATCCCTACAGCCTCGATCAGTTGCCCTACGACCCGAAGGAGCTCGTGCCGGTGGCGCGTGTGTCGGGCACCGTGGTGACGCTCGGCGTGCCGGCGAGCCTGAACGTCGGCTCGCTGAAGGAGCTGCTGGCGCAGGCGAAGGAGAAGCCCGGTTGGCTGAACTGGACGACCGCGGTGACCATGACGGACATCATCCTCGAGGGCTTCCTCAAGACGCAGGGCATCGATGCGGGACACGTGCGCTACAAGGAGCCGGCGTCCACCGTGAACGACCTGATCAATGCGCGCATCCAGCTCTACAGCTCCGCGTACGCCATCGTGCGGGCACAGGCGCAGTCGGGCCGGGTGAAGCTCCTCGCCGTGCAGGCGCGCCAGCGCGTGCCGGGCCTCGATCTGCCGACGGTCGCCGAGCTGGGCTTCCCCGGCCTCAACTTCGAGGGGCTGGTGGGCATCATCGCCGCGCGCTCGAGCAATCTGCCGAACGCAGCGCGCGATCGCATCGCGGCCGATGTCAAGACGGTGTCGCAGGATCCGCTCGTTGCCGAGCGCCTCGCCGCCACGGCGCAGCTCAACGTGCCGGGCAACGGCGCCGAGTTCGCCGCCTCGATCGACGAGCAGGTGGCACAGCTCGCCGCTGCGGCGAAGCTGCTGGGCATCAAGCCCAAGCAGTAGCTAGAGCTTCTTCAGACGGTAGAGGAGCTCGAGCGCCTCGCGCGGCGAGAGCTCATCGGGATTCACCTTCGCGAGCTCGTCGCGCAGCGGGTCGGCGGCGGGCTCGGGTTCCGGCGCCTTGGTCGCGGCGAAGAGGTCGGCCGTATTGCCGCGCGCGATGGCGGACTCTTCCAGGAGCTCGAGATATTTGCGCGCCCGGCTGATGACCGGCTTTGGCACGCCGGCGAGCGCGGCGACCTGCAGGCCGTAGCTCTGGCTCGCCGGGCCTTCTTCCACCGCATGCAGGAAGACAACGCTGTCTTTGTGCCCGACCGCGTCGAGGTGCACGTTCTTCACTTCCTTGTACTCGAGCGCAAGGCGCGTCATCTCGAAGTAGTGCGTGGCAAAGAGGCTGAGCGAGCGGTTGCGCTCGACGAGATGGCGCGCGATCGCCCAGGCGAGCGCGAGGCCGTCGAAAGTCGAGGTGCCGCGCCCGACTTCATCCATCAGCACGAGGCTCTTGTCGGTCGCGTTGTGGAGAATGGATGCGCTTTCGGTCATCTCGACCATGAAGGTGGAGCGCCCGCCGGCGAGGTCGTCGGCGGCGCCGATGCGCGTGAAGACCTGGTCGATCGGGCCGAGGCGCGCGGCGCGCGCCGGCACGAACGCGCCGATGTGCGCCATCAGCACGATGAGCGCGACCTGGCGCATGTAGGTCGACTTGCCGCCCATGTTCGGCCCGGTGATGAGGAGCAGCGTGCGCGTGGGCGAGAGCCGGCAATCGTTGGCGATGAAGTTCTCGATCTGCGCCTCCACCACCGTGTGGCGGCCGGCCTCGATCTCGATCAGGCGCTCGTCGACAAACTGCGGCCGCACGTAGTTGCGCTGCGCGGCGCCGGCGGCGAACGCCGCGAACACATCCACTTGGGCGAGCGCTCGGGCGATGCGCTGCAGCACCGGCACCTGCGCGTTGAGCTCTTCCAGCAGCGCGTCATAGAGCGAGCGCTCTAGGGCGAGCGAGCGGTCGCGCGCTGACAGTGCCTTGTCTTCGAACGCTTTCAATTCGGGAGTGATGTAGCGCTCGGCGTTCTTCAGCGTCTGCCGCCGCCGGTAATCGGCCGGCACCTTCGCCGCCTGCGCGTTGCTCACCTCGATGTAGTAGCCGTGCACCGAGTTGTAGGCGACGCGCAGGTTAGCAATGCCGGTGCGCGCGCGCTCGCGTGCCTCGAGCTCCGCGAGGAACGCGCCGCCGTTCGTTTGCAGCGCGCGCAGCTCGTCGAGCTCGGCGGAGTAACCCTCGGCGATCACGCCGCCGTCGACGATGCGCGCGGCGGGATCTTCCATCAGCGCTTTGCCGAGCAGCGCGGCGCAGTCTTGCGGCGGCGCGAGGTCGGCGCTGAGCTGAGCGAGGAGCGCCGGCGCCGTCGAGCGCTCGAGCGCGCTGCGCAGCGCGGGGAGCAGCGCGAGGCTCTCGCGCAGGCCGGTGAGCTCGCGCGGCCGCGCACTTTTCAGCGCGATGCGCGCGGTGATGCGCTCGACGTCGGCGAAGCCGCGCAGCGCCTTGTGCACGTCCTTTGCGCCTTCGAGCAGGCAGGCGACCACCTCGTGGCGGCGCTTGAGCGCCTCGCGATCGCGCAGCGGGTGATGTAGCCACTGGCGCAGGAGCCGGCTTCCCATGCCGGTGGCGCATTCGTCGAGGAGCGAGAAGAGCGTAGGCGCGACGTCGCCGCGCAGGGTTTCCGTGAGCTCGAGATTGCGCCGCGTCGCCGCATCGAGCCGCACGAATTCGCCCGCGCGCTCGGCGGTGACCGCGCTGATGTGCGCGAGCGCCTGGCCTTGCGTCTTGCCCGCGTAGTCGAGGAGCGCGCCGCAGGCGCCGATGGCGAGAGTGAGATCCTCGCAGCCGTAGCCGGCGAGCGACGCGGCGCCGAGCTGCTTTAGGAGCTTGCGCTTTCCGCTTTCCACATCGAACTGCCAGTGCGGAAGCCGCGTCGTGAAATAGCCATCGACGTGGACGCTGTCGACGGCCAGCACCTCGGCAGGCGCGATGCGGCGCAATTCATTTTGTAGATTGTGAGGAGAAACTTCCGCGAGGCGCAGCGCACCGGTCGCGAGGCTGAGCCAGGCGAGCCCGACGGTCGACTTGTCGCGCGTTAGCGCGAGCAGGATGTTGTCCGCCTTGTCGTCGAGGAGCGCGGAGTCGGTGAGCGTTCCCGGCGTGACGATGCGCGTCACCTGCCGCTCCACCGGGCCTTTGGCGAGCGCCGGGTCGCCGATCTGCTCGCAGATCGCCACTGACTCGCCGAGCTTCACCAGCTTCGCCAGGTACTGCTCGAGCGCGTGCACCGGCACGCCCGCCATTTTTACGGGCGCGCCGGCCGAGACGCCGCGCGAGGTGAGCGTGATATCGAGCAGCCGCGCCGCCTTCTCCGCGTCGTCGTAGAAGAGCTCGTAGAAATCGCCCATGCGGTAGAACAGCAGGATGTGCGGGTGCTCGCCCTTGATGCGCAGGTACTGCTGCATCATGGGCGTGTGGGCGTCGAAGCGGTCCATTCGAACTATGGGTTACGCGCCTAATCTTAGCGGCTGCTCTAGCACCGATAAGAATGTGTGTTAAAGTGATCGCGCACTGATCTTCAAGCAGTGAAGTGCGCTGTCCCTCCCTCGCCGCGCAAGCGGCGCCGAAGCGGCCCGTTCAGTTCCCTTCCTTGATCGTCATGCCCGCAAGCGAGGCTCGGCTGGCCCCGCCGCATCGAGAAAGGAAGCAGCAACATGGCGACAGGCACGGTGAAGTGGTTCAACGACGCAAAAGGGTTCGGCTTCATCACGCCGGACGACGGCGGTAAGGATCTCTTCGCGCATCACAGCGCGATCCAGATGAACGGGCACAAGTCCCTCAAAGACGGCCAGAAGGTCTCCTACGACGTCACGCAGGGACAGAAGGGTCCGGCGGCAGCCAACATCAAGGCCCTCTAACTTGGCCAAGGAAGCGGTGATCGAGATGGAGGGCACGGTGCAGGAAGTGTTGCCCAACACGCAATTCCGCGTGCGCCTTGAGAACGGCGCCGATGTTCTCGCCTACGCCGGCGGCAAGATGCGGCAGCGGCGCATACGCATCATCGCTGGCGATCGGGTCAGCCTGGAAGTATCGCCTTACGATCTGACCCGCGGCCGCATCAACTACCGCCACCTGGACAGCCCTGCGCCGGTTCGCACGCGCAGACGCGTTCCGTTCAAGAAGAGATAGGTCGTCCGCCCGCATCTATCGCAGATGGTGCTGATGGCGGCGATAGTCGCCACCGTGCTGTACGTGCCGCTCGAGATCGGGCTCGCACTTTTCCTTGGCGTATTCGGCGTGCCGCTCGACGCCTTTATCAGCTTCGGCGGTGCGCTCAACCGTTACGCCGGGATATTGGTATGGTGGCTGCTCGCCTTTGCGTTGGCGCTGGGCCACGCTGCCGTCGCGTTGCCATGGGCCCAGACCCGGGGATTCCGGTTGCCGAGGCAGAAATGAGCACCTATGGAGGAGGCGATGTGAACACCATGGCTAGCGCATTCAAGACGGATCGCGCCCGCGCCTGGACACGCGAGCGACTCGACCAGCTGAGCCGGCAGGAGCTCGTCAACCTGCAGGCAAACGCCCAGCGGCTGGGCGAGCAGGAGCTCGCCACCCTGTGCGCGGCGCTCCTCGAAGAGCGCCCGCGGCGCGGTGCGCCGAGCGCCGCGGTGGTCACGCGGCTCAAGGGTCGTCCTAAGCTCATGCCGCGCACACGTGCCTTCGAAGCGCGCGGGGTATGGCTCTACGATCCGCGCACGAGCTGGAGCGGCGTGCGCAAGGCCGATGGCGCGGTGGTCATGGCGCTCTGGCAGCCCGCGGTGAAGTCGCGCGACGGCGGCTGTCGCTGCCTGCTGTGGGCGCCGAACGTGGGCGGCGCGCGACCCTGGTCCGATAGCCCGGCGGGACGCGAGCGCCTCGAGCATTGCAAGCTCGCGATCGAGCGCCAAGGCGCGGAAGGTTTGCTGGTGTACGGCCAGCCGCTCGAAGGCCGGCTGCCCGAGGACCGTGCGAGCACGGTCCTCGGCATCGATGCCGAGACGGTCATCCGTTTTCAGGTCGAGCTGCGCGGCGCCGAATACTGGGCGTGCTGGGGAAAGAAGACGATCTAGTTCGCCGGCGACAGCGGCTCATTACTTGCCCGTGCCTTGCGCCATGGGCAAGCCCTCCGTGTATACCGATGCACTGACACGCGCGGCAATCGCGGTCGGTGGCGAAGCGCGCCTGGCGGCTGCCTTGCGCGTACGCGTCAAGCTCGTGCGCCAGTGGCTCGCGGGCACTGCCTACCCGCCCACGAAGATCTACCAGAAGGCGCTCGACCTGCTGATTAGCGTCGGTCGGCATTAGCCAGCACGATGCTGACCGTGCACCACCTCGGCAGGTCGCAGTCCGAACGCATCGTCTGGCTGTGCGAGGAGCTCGGGCTCGACTACGAGCTCAAGCGCTTCGAGCGCGACCCCGTGACGCGCCTCGCGCCGCCGGAGTACAAGGCCTTGCATCCGATCGGCACGGCGCCGGTGATCACCGATGGCGAGCTCGTGCTCGGCGAGTCGGGCGCGATCATCGAGTACATCATCGCCAGGTTCGACGGCGCTCGGCTCGCCCGGCACGCGGGGCACCCGGAGTTCGCGAATTACCTCTACTGGCTGCATTACGCCAATGCCAGCTTCCAGGCGCTGCTGCATCGGACGCTGGTGGCACGCCGGCTCGAGCCGCCGCCCGAGCATCGGGTGCTCGTCGATCTGCAGGCGCGGCTTGCTTGGGCGCTTGACTTCCTTGAGCGCCGCCTCGGCGAGGCGGATTACCTCGCGGGGAGCGAGCTCACCGCGGCCGACATCATGATCGTCTTCAGCCTCACCACGATGCGATCGTTCACGCCGTACGATCTCAAGCCCTACGCTCGCATCCTCGCGTATCTGCGTCGCATCGGCGCGCGCGAGGCGTATCAGCGCGCGATGCGCAAAGGCGATCCGGGGATAACACTGCTCCTCGATTGACGCGGCTTATTCGTTTCCCGCGTTAGCGCCCGCGCGCGCCGAGCGAAATTACGCAAGCCGCGCATGACGATTCAAGCGCGCGAACTGCGTTTGCTCGTGCGGTTTTCATCGGTCTCCTTCGAGCTATAGCTCCGCCGAGCCTAGAAATGTCCGGCGAATCCTGACGTCGCTGCATGACAACAAAATAAGGTGCCTTGGGATGTCGCTTGATCGGACGCATGGGTAAAAAGCGGGCACCCATTC
>Ga0209805_1002756_pt1 | contig 10195 bp, 6 predicted proteins | sample GraSoiAngelo_148_FD_185905 | JGI IMG/M metagenome (GOLD analysis project Ga0209805, IMG submission 185905) | Grasslands soil microbial communities from the Angelo Coastal Reserve, California, USA - 14_1009_09_20cm (SPAdes) (version 2) | ecosystem: Environmental > Terrestrial > Soil > Grasslands ... | reverse complement strand
GAAGGAGGAGACTGGCTTGATGCGAGCCGGATCGTAGAGGTCAGCCCATTCATTGCGCCGGCCGCAGATAAGATCGGAGATGAGGATGGCGGCCATAGTGCCGTGAGTCATGCCATTGCCCGCGTAACCGGTAGCGACCCAGACATGTCCGTTCGTTGGGTTCCGGCCGACGTAGGGCAGTCCGTCGACGGTCTCCACGACCTGGGCGGACCATTCATGCTCCACCGGGTGCTTGCCTTGCAGCATCGACGTAGAAAAGCGAGGTCGTATCCAGTCTCGCAAGTGCCGGTAGGCGGCCACCGTGTCGGGGTTCTGCCCCACCTTGTGATCGGCGCCGCCGACGACCAGGAACCATCCGCCGTCGTCTTCCGCGGTCCGGACGTAGTGATACGGATCAACGGTGTCCCAGAAAAGCCCTGCGGGGCTTTGTCCGCGACCGCGCACAGTCACCACGTACGACCGATACTGGGACAGCTTCGTTTGCAACAGCAGCCTGTCGTTGACCGGCGAGTGGGTCGCCACGAAGATGTCGCGGCACACCACGGTCCCGCCTTCCGTCTGCACCCTGCAGGGCTCGCCATCCTCCACGTCCACAACGCGGGTACGATCGGCGATGAAGCTTCCACCGCCGTGCACTGCGGTGGCTAGCGCCGCCAGATAGCGCAACGGTTGGAACTGGGCTTGATCATCGAATCGGAGCGCGGCCTTCACCGGAAACGGGAGCGGTGGCTCGGCGAAGGACACATGGAGACCCAACGCACGGGTGGTTTCCGCCTCCTGCTCCAATTCGATTACACCGCGATCCTCTTCAGTGAACAGCCAGCCCGGCAGACGTCGGAATTGACACTCGATCTCTTCCTCGGCAATGAGAGCGGAGATGCGTTCGATGGCTGCCCGTTGCGATCGAGCCGCGATACCCGCGCCGTCGCGGCCGAAGTTCTTGATCAGCCGGAACCAGCGTGTGTCGAGCGCTTCGGTGATGTGCGCGGTGGTGAAGCCTGTCACGCCGCTCCCGACGGTGCGTGCTTCCAGTACCGCAACCCGTTGACCGGCCCGTTTCAGCAGCAATGCGGCCGTCAAGCCCGTGATGCCAGCGCCTATTACAGCCACGTCTACTTCAATGTCCGACCTCAAGGGCCCATAACCAGGCAACGGCGCGGTCGATTGCCAAAGCGAGAGTGTGCTCACCAAGGGAATCTGCACATGCACATACGGTCCGCAAGCGGAAGGCCGGTTGACGACGCGAGGAACAACGGGGACCGCCTAAACGGCGACGAGGTCTCGGGCCCCGAGACCGCACTCTCAAGCTTACAAGTGCGTTCCTGCGAGTGCTTCGTACCCATCATGCTTGGAAACGCCCGTTGAGTAATACGCCCTCAACGGTGTCCGCTAGCTCTTCGAGCTCGAATGGCTTGTGCAGTGTCGCTATTCCGAAGGGTGACTGACATCGTGATCCTCTGGGTGGACGGGTACCGAGTGATTACGGCAGCTGATGGGCGAAGAGGCGATCGCGTACGCGCTGCACACCTCCTTCGACCTGATCCTGCTCGACCTCTGCCTCCCGAGGGTGGACGGCATCCGGATGATCAAGGAGCTGCGCAGCTCTCCCATGGCGCAGTTGACGCCGACCATCGTCGTGTCGGCCGCAAGACGAACTCATGCACGCTGCGTCGCTCGCTGCCGGTGCGGATCTCGCTCTCAAGAAACCCTGCCTCCCGCACGAGCTGCAGGCAACCGTCCGGTCATTCCTCGGCCAGGACCGTAGGCGTCAAGGCAAGAGGGCGCGCCGCACTAAATTCTGCTCCAGAGGAATACCTGCCGATCTACAGGCTTAGAGCGCAGGCACGCCCACCATGCCGGAGGTCGCAGAAAAAACCGCGTACTACATGAACCGCCAACTCGCGGTGGTGGCGCTGGTGTCTCAGGGCGTGCGGCTCCCCAAGGGACCATGGATCTGGGTCGCTGATAGCTCAATGGCGGGGTGGCAAGTCGAGAAGATGCTCGGCGACGTCTTCCCGGTACTGAAGGGCGAGCCCCTGACGTTCATCACGTTGACGAGCAATGCCGACGTGAAGGAACTCGACCGGTCGTTACAGGGTCGGGATTAGGCTCCGGGTCCGGCACCCCACGCCGAGGACGATCTACCGGATCTGCCGCCGGTACTGGCTCGGCCTCGGTGAGCACGAGATTGTCGGCTTCCACGCCGATCCTGAACTTCCAGCCCACAACCACGTCAAGGCTGAAGCCGCTCTCGCGCAGCAAGGCCCACAGCGGGCTGTCCATGTTGTCGGAGCCAAGCTCTGCCCTGCGCAGGCGCGGGCGGCTTTAGCGGTCACCAGCCGACGCCGAGGTTCATGAAGGGAATGCCGGCGCGCGTCGATTCGCGCCGAGATTCCATGCACTTAGTGGCGCGCCTGGAGGGACTTGAACCCCCGACCAACGGCTTCGAAGGCCGGATGAGATGCATCCCGGGGAGCAGCAGGGCTTCGCAACCGCTCGCAACCACTCGGGACGAGGCGGGCTCGGATTCCAGGCGGTCGCATGTTTTCGCACCGTTTATCGAGGATTCTGCGGACAGGTTGCGACGCTATTGACCGTCAGGGAGGTCGCTGCGTACCTCCGAGTATCCACCAAAACGGTATACGGGCTCTGCGCCCGCGGCGAACTGCGACAGCATCCGCGTGCTCAATGCCATCAGGATAGCTCCATCGGACCTCGAAGCGTTTGTTTTCTCCGATCCAGTTGACCGGAGCCCATTCAATTGACGGTCGGGCTGAACGGTTCGTCGTGCGGGAACGGCCCGGCAGGCGCCGCGTTCTTCCTCCCCAGCCCACGTTGCTCGGGCACGTTCTCTCGCTTCTCGATGGTCATGTAGCAGCGAGGACGCCGAGTCGTGGTTGAACTTTCAGAGCATTTGCGCCGACGGCGCGCGGTGGCGACACTAGTGGTAACAACCGGGTAGTAAACGGGCGGAGATTTCCTCGATCGAGAGGGCAGTTCCCCCACACCAGCGCATATATCAGGGGCTCACATTCTGGCTGGCCGCTACTTTTTAGTGACGCATTTCGGCTGCGGCACACACATTGGTGCGCGAAAATTCCAGGAAATGCCAACAAATGGAGGTTGGTCCGCCGAGTGCAATCTGTCCCTTCCGGACTGTTGCAGGGGGAACCGCAATGCAGACCGTCGCACGTGTGTGCTCCTGGGTCGCTGTGGTCGTCGCCGTCACGTTCTCGCCTCGTGCCGAGGCGATCGGGTACGCCGGCGGGTCGCTGATCATCCCAACCCAGTCGAGCTACCAGGACTACTGCGGCACGGCATCCGCGTACGGCCTCGTCTACAACGTGCTGCGCGCGAACGACGGACTCGCCGCCATCGGCAAGAGCCGCATCACCGTTCACTGGGCGTACAAGGGCACGAAGGCGTCGCCGAACCGCTGCGTCCCGACGGACATCCAGAACCCGCCCGTCTATGGCAGCTACACGAGCTCGAACCCGCCGCCCTGGAACGATGCGATCTGGAACGACGGCTGCGACTTCCGCTTGACCAGCAACGCGAGCGTCCCCGTGAAGCTGGTGAAGAACAGCACCGGGCTAGCTGCTGATGACACGAACATCACGACGATCAACACGACTGCCGACCCGAATGTGTACCCGAACTATGGATCGGTGACCATCCAGCAGACGACGAACCCGAAGGTCACTTCGGTCGGTTACCTCGGTGGACCGTTCGTCATCGCCGCCTCGGATGCGAACACCTTCCTGCAGCTTCTCTCCGGCTCGCTCGTGGTGCAGGACAAGAACGGCAATAACGTCGATTTCACCGCCTACAGAACGACGGTCGCGTGCAGCGGCGCGACGAACGGGTTCGGCGGCACCGCGCCTGGGCACTATGTGAACGTGCATCGCGCGCTGGTGGCGTTCAGCGCGGACGACAACTTGACCTTCAACTCGCCCCCTCCGCGCGTGGCATTGCAGGACCAAGGCGGTACCGTCAGTACCGGCACCCTCGATCCCTACATGACCAACGCGGGTCTCAAATTCACTGGCGCGTTCGGCTGCCCACCGGGCGGCCAGATCGCGTCGATCCCGTCGTTGAAGACACAGTTCTGCCCGACCGGCCAGCAGGGGCTGATCTTCGACTACTTCAGTACATTGGACTTCACCAACGGCCTGATGTTCGCAACCGACGCAAACGGCAATCCGCTGTATCAGGCGATCTGGACCCCCCACTGGGGCATTGGGGGGCCGGGTGTAACGGCGAGTTTTCCGACGCCGCCAACAGGCCTCACGTTGAAGACGACGAGCGCCTCGCCGGGGCTGCCGGCTGGCACGTACTATTATCGTATCACTGCGGCCAATCCGCTGTTTGGCGAGACTTTGGCGTCGACGGAAGTGTCGATCACGACGACGAAGACCTCGGGAATCGCCCTGAGCTGGAGCATCCTCACCAATAACGGTAACAACGCCTACTGGTACAAGATCTACGGTCGTACCAAGGGGGCCGAGCAGTACATAGACAGAGTCCAGGGGTTGCTGTCGTATACCGACACAGGCGCGACATCGCCCAGCGGCCCTCTCCCGACTTCGAACACAACCGGCCCGCCAGGTCCGCCAGACATCGTGGCGGCGTTGAAAAACATTTCTACCTTCCTGAACGGAAAAACGGGTCTATTCGCGCAATGCGCGTCGATCGAAACGTATGAGGGCGAGACAGGGACCGACAACTACCCCGCTTCGCAGACCGCGAACATCCAGTTCCAGACTTGCCTCAAGAGCAGTTCGAACCCAGGCGCGTGCTCCACGACCGCGCCTCAGTACGGCATCACCAAAAACATCGCCGGCAGCCCCAGCGACCAAACGAGTATCGGAAGCTACCTCCAGAACTGCACGGACCCGACGGCCACGTCCGGCGCGGCTTGCGAATACTTCCCCAACCCCGGTGACGGGTTCCTGCAGATCGGCGACCACAAGTGGTACTCGCAATTCGGCATGGTTGCAAACTACGTACCGGCGAGCGGCAACATCTACAAGCCCGGCACCTTGAACCTCGCCTACAACGTCAAATCGCTCGACAAGACGAAGCTGACCTCGCCAACCACCGCGCGCACGATGATGCTTTCCGACGAGGTCACGCGCAGCAACTACAACTCCAACCCGGGCCTCGCGAACATCGTCTACCTGGCGGGCCACACATACGACAAGTACCTGGCAGGAAACCGCCTCGTGCTCGGGACCTTGCTGCAGCTCGGCATCGTCTACCAATCGGTGGAAACGGGATACGTCGGCCCGACCCTCTACAACGACTCGGTGTTCGTCCCCACCTACGGCCGCGTCACCTCCGCACCGACGTCGGCGTCAGTGAAGAAGTTCGATCCGATGGCGGGCTCGCAGTTTCTCTTCCCGTACCACAAGGGTTGGCTGAAGACGCACTCGCTCTCCAGCGGCTTGCAGGACGGCAACAACGCCTTCTCCGACGCCGTGCAGTGGAACGCCAGCGATAACTCGGTCATGCGGGCGCCGAACGCGCGGAACGTCTTCACCTACCTGGGCGGGCAGATCACGCTCGGCAGCAACCAAATCGCAAAACAGTCGGGCTGGACGCCGGTGGACTTCGACTACACCTCCATCCAGAGCCCGCTGGTGAACTGCGTCGACAAGCTGCACGTCGGACCGGTGGCCGCCAACACCTCGCTCAACAAGCCAGGCCCGTACACCGGGATGGTGGCGGGCTCGAACGGAGTCTGCGACCTCGAGGAAGCGCTGGCGAACACACTGTCGCTCACGGCCTCCGACTTCGGCTCCGACAACGGGGCCTCGGAACAGGCGGCGATCAAGACCAAGCTGCTGAGCACCAGCGTCAACGATGCGGTGCAGGTCACCCAGCAGCTCACGCAGCTCGTGCGCGGGTTCTGTTTCGCCACGGTCGGCGGCAGCGACGGAAGCGGCGCGGCCGTCTTCAACCCGACTTCCTCGCAGTGCAACCCCAAAGGCCAGGACAACGTGATCGACCTGGGCGGATTCGTCCACTCGCAGGCCGCGGTGATCGCGGCGAGCCCGTACATCATGGATGCCCCGTCCGGTAAACGCCGGCCTACCGTCGCGTACCTGGGCGGACTCGACGGCCAGGTCCACGCTTTCTACGTTCCCGGTCCGGATACGAAGGATGCCGGTTATACGGGCCCGGCGAACCCCCTCAATCTGCCGTTCGCGTCGGCGAAGGCGACGTTTCACACCGATGACACTGGTGGCGGGGCCGGGTTCGCGCGTCCGGCGGCGCTAACCGAGCTGTGGTCGTTCATCCCGCCCGGCCAGCTGCCGTACCTCTATTCGAACGACGCGATGGTGGACTCGTCGCCAGCGGTGCTGGACATCTTCGCGGACCTTGACGGCGACGGGATCCGCGAATGGCACACGGTGCTGGTCGCCTCGGCGGGCGGCCACAACCGCGAACTGTTCGCGCTTGACGTGACGAACCCGCTGGCGCCGGCCCTGCTCTGGGACATCCAGTCCAGCTTCGACTCCACCTCGCTCGCGTACGCTCCGGCAGTGCTCGCGGACGACGACACCGGCAAGGCCTTGGTCGCAGGCCAGGAGTCGTTCCAGTGGCAGAACCACTGCCGCGCCGCCGACGTCAGCGGTTCCACCTGCAAGGCCACCAACTACAACCTTCCCCCGCTCAGCGACGCGGGGCGGTCCACCTCGGGCAAGTTCAACTACGTCCACCTGGGAGCCAGCCAGTCGGTGCAGGCGGCGCTGCTCCGCCGCGACAACGCGCCCGTGTTCGCGGCCTTCACCGCGACGAACGAGCCGGGCGGCAACGGAATGTATGTGTTCGCAATCGACATCGCGACGGGAGCGAAGCTCTGGGAGTTCAACAACCCGTACGATCCGGCGTCGGATGCCTCGGGCATGGCGGACGGTCTGGACAACACGCCGCCAGCCGGCGTGACCCTGTTCAGCAAGGCGAACACCAGCCTGATTGACAGTGTGTATACCGGCGATCTGGAAGGTTCCCTCTGGGAGCTCGACGCCGTGGACGGGCTCAGCCAGACCTCCTACGCGAGCCAAATCGGCTCCTCGTGCACCGCCGCTGGTTCGTGCAACTTCGCCTTGAGCAACGCGTTCGGCTACGACCCCAATGGATACCCTCAGCCCATCACCACGTTGAGCACGATCTTCACCGTCCCGCAGGTATCCAGCACCAGCTGGCTCTCGAACTACGCGGGCCAGACCCTGCTGGCGTACGGGACCGCCGGAACGGACAAGGTCAGCTCGCTCTCGTACACGGTCACGGGATCGGTCCATTTGCTACCTTTGGCGGCGTCCGGCCGCCTCTCGTCAGGCCAGGTGATCGGCCCGCCATCGCAGTTCTCGCTCGCATCGAGCAAGGGCCTCGGCAAGGAGATCACGGGATATCCGCAGTACGTCAGCAGCGGAGAGCGCTTGTATGGGTCGATCACCGCGGCAGGCGATCACCTGTTCTTCGCCACCACTTCGGGCACGGTGACGAACATCGACAGCCGCGGCAGCCTGGGAGGGTCTACCTACAACGTGGACATGACCACGGGGTTCTCGTCGTCGCGCACTGCGCTCGCCACTAGCGCCGGAGGCGCCGGAGGCACGGTGTTGGTCGCGACCAACAACAGCGGGCAGACCAAGGTCATCACCGTCACCGACCAGACCATCAACATCTCCTCGCCGAGCGGCACGCTGAAATTGACCGCCCCCTCCATCAACGGCGTCGGCCAGACGCCCACCGGCTTGTTGGGCTGGTTCCTCCGGAGCAGCGGCCATGAATACTAAGCAGCACGCCAGGGGCTTCTCGCTCATCGAGACGATGGCCTCGCTGGCCATCCTCGCCGTGGCAGCGCTCGGACTCATGGGGTCGATGCTCGTCGCCTCCGGCTCGAACACGATCTCACGGCGCCGGACGGACATGACTCTGTTCGCGCAGTCGCGCATCGAGCGTCTGGCCAGCCGGACACGCGCCAAAGTCCCGACCGCGACCACCACCACGCCGGTCAACTGTTCCGCGATGGCCGTGGGCGGCGCGTTCGACCCGAACGCGAACCCGGGTACCGGAGGTTGGATGCTGGACGTGATCGACGGCACCCCGCCCGCTGGCGGCGGCGCGCTCGGCGACGACCTGATGGCAGGCCCGCTCCTGACCGAGGGCGACGGGAGCGGAATCGACGGTGCGGGCACGCTCTCCAAGCGCGCCACCTTCGCCGCCGCCTGGTTCGGCGGGACCGACACCCACGGATGCGGCAGCGACACCGTTCGCAACGACGCGACGGTGATGTGCCGCGAGGTGCACATCGAGCCGCTGGACGTGACCAACGCCGGAGTGACCACCTTCATGCTCCGGGTATGGGTCCGCGTCATCCAGGGAGGCGTCCCCTGGCAGAACTCCTACGTCTTGATGCGCGAGGACATCGCCCAATGAAACGTGCTCCGCCGGCAAGCGGTTTCACACTGATCGAGATCGCAGTCTCGACGACCCTGTTCGCGTTCATCTCCGCCCTGGCGCTGTCGCTGACCGGAGGCCGCCTTGGCCTGGAAGGGCTGGCGGCGGACATTCGCGCCGCCGGCGGCGGGGCAGCCAGCGGACAAGTGGGAGTTGCTCCTGGCGGCGGCGGCGCCCGGCGCGTTCCGGCGATGTGGAATGGGCCAACCACCACCGTGACCGCCCCCGGCGGCCAGACCATCATTTCGAACTCGCTGTTCATGATCACTACCGACCCTACCGCCGTCGGCATCCCCGCGGACGCGACGGGCATGCAAGGGTTGGTGGTGGAGGCCTCGCAAGGCACGCCGCTGAAGATCGTCTGCTCCGACGGAACCGGCGCCTCGGTCGATTGCGGCAATGGCTTGCTGAAGACGCTGACGCCGCTGCTGGTCGGAGATTTCCGCGATGCGGTCTACATGACGCCTACGGTGCTGGGCGCGCCCCAGAACACGCCGCCGACGCAGCAGCTCACTTACGCTGAGATGGCGAGCAATGCGTATTCCCCGAGCCCGAAAGCGCCCTTCGGCTTCGCTCCCGGCGCCAAGCTGATCCGGGCGCGCGTGGTCCACTGGTATTTGTGGCAACCGACCGCTTCGGACCCGCCGCAGCTGCGCCGCAGCTATCCAGTCCTCACCAGCAGCGTCCTGGGCAGCGCCTGCGCTAGCAATGACAAGCCATTCCTTGACGAGACCAACGATTCCTCCGGCAATTCACCGGCCGGCAAGGACATGGGCGGCGGCGCGATCGAGAGCCTCCAGGTCCGGTTTCTCATCGATGCGGGCGGCACCGACGATCCGACGCGGTTCACGATGCTGAACACGATCGGCGTCTGCGACACGGCGGTTCCGGCGACCCTTCGCGAAGTGCGGCTCCAGGTCGTGGCGCGGACCGCGAATCCGGACGTGGATCAGGTCTCGAGGAACCGCAACCTGTACTCGACGCCGGGATTCGAGGGTGTCTCGCCTTCCGCGACCACCATGGATGCCTACCCGCGGCGGGCGTTCACCGTCGGAGTGGTGCCGCGCAACCTGCAGGGGATCCGGCTATGAAAGCGCGCAGCGATCGGGGAATGGCTCTGCTGATCGTGCTCGGCGTCGTCGTCCTGCTCAGCGTGCTGGTCGCGGTGGCCATGTCCTGGTCGAAGAATGACCGCTCGCGGAGCGCCAAGCTGGTCCACAACCTCACCGTGCAGGAGCTGGCCGAATCGACGCTGCAGTTCGGGCGCGGCTACTACGCCCAGAACTACGCCTTGTGGAACACGCACCTCGCCTACTTTGTGTCCGCGCGCACGGTCGCGCAGGTCAAGACGGACCACCCGGAGCTGATCGCGCCGCTTCCAGTGGGGACTGGATACGACTGCTTCACATACGCCAAGGATGATGTGGACGAGCTGCCGCCAAACGCCAACAATCCCGCGAAGGACAACAACATGACCATCTTCGTGGGGGCATACTGTCTCGAGCAATCGGCGCCGCCCGGGCGCGCGGCCTTGCAGGCGGAGCTGCTGTCGCCGCTCGAGTTCAACCCAGCCTCCAACCCCTGCGTTTCGCAGTTCAGCGGCGGCACCCAGGGCGTCAACAACTGCAGCACGGTGGCCGGCCTCCGCTGACGAAGCGGACTCGGTCACTACGTTTCCAGCTTGCACACGTACAGCGTCCCGGTCCCGATGAACGCCAGCCGCGTA
>Ga0209805_1002755_pt1 | contig 10199 bp, 8 predicted proteins | sample GraSoiAngelo_148_FD_185905 | JGI IMG/M metagenome (GOLD analysis project Ga0209805, IMG submission 185905) | Grasslands soil microbial communities from the Angelo Coastal Reserve, California, USA - 14_1009_09_20cm (SPAdes) (version 2) | ecosystem: Environmental > Terrestrial > Soil > Grasslands ... | reverse complement strand
TCCCGCCCGCTCTGCGCGAAACTCTTCGGCGCCGTTCCTTTCCGAAACTAGTCCGGCGCCGCACTCGATCGATGCCGGTGCGTGAAGCGGCGCGACTAATTTTGGGCGCAATACATTTACGCATGTGTTCGCAACTTAACTTTTTGAGCATCGACGCGATTTTCGCCACCCTCGACCGCGCGGTGGCAGCAGAGATCGAAAAAAGCGATGGCTGCAAACTTGCCTATGGCTACGAAGATTGTGCGGTTGCGACTTTCACTGCTGCCGAACGATGCGGCATTCCTCGCATTTATGATCTGCCGATCGGTTACTGGCGGGTTGGCCAGCGGATCTTTCTTGAGGAATGTGAACGCGAACCGGAATGGGCGCCGACGTTGACGGGTACGCGAGACAGTTACGACAAGCTCGCGCGCAAGGATGAAGAATTGCGTCTGGCCACCCGAGTCGTGGTGGCGAGCACTTTTACCAAATCCACGCTCGGTGACGCGCCATACCAACGGCCGGTTAGCGTGATTCCATATGGCGCGCCGTCTTCGGCGGCGAACGCGATTCCGAATAGCAGCGATAAGTTGAAAATCTTGTTCACGGGCTCACTCAGTCAACGCAAAGGTCTCTCCTACGCCTTGCACGCGGTTGAATTATTCGGCGACAAAAATTGTGAGCTGACCCTGCTGGGCCGCAAAGCGGCCGAAGGTTGTCGACCACTGGACCAAGCGGTTCGCGCTCATCGCTGGTTGCCGAGCGTGAGTCATGACCGCGTCCTTCTGGAAATGCGTCGGCACGACGTCTTGCTTTTGCCATCGCTCTTCGAGGGATTCGGGCTTGCCATCACCGAAGCGATGTCGCAGGGGACACCGGTTATTACTACCGCGCATACCGCCGGTCCGGACATAATTGATGATGGCGTAGATGGATTTATTGTTCCTATTCGTTCTGCGGAGGCGATTGCGGAGAAGCTGGAGGTGCTGGCGCGGGATCACGAGCGTTTGCGCGCGATGAAAATTGCCGCGCGGAAAAAGGCGCAAATGCATTCCTGGGAAAATTATCGGCACGCTCTCGTTACCTTGGCGCGAGAAGTGATAAACAGTTAGCCATGTCGAACTCTGCCTCTATTTCGCGGCCGACACCCGTCGCCGATTATTCTGCCACGCTTCAGAACATTCGCCGGCTCATTTATCTCTACCTCTTCCTCCTCATTATCGAGGGTGCTTTGCGCAAATGGATCGTTCCGCAATTTTCCAATCCGTTGCTGCTGGTGCGCGATCCCGTAGTTTTGGTGATCTATTTGCTGGCCTGGCGCACCCATATTTTTCCGCGCAACGCCTTCATCTCTTCACTCGCCACCATCGGCATTCTTTCCTGGATCGTTTCCATCTTCGTCCTCGACCCTTATGTGCCGATGTCGCGCATCCTGCTCGTTACGGCTTACGGGTTTCGCTCAAACTTTCTGCATCTTCCTCTCATTTTTATTTTCGCGACCGTGTTCGACGCCGCCGACGTCAGGAGAATCGGCTGGTGGATTTTGCTCGGCATGATTCCGATGAGCCTGTTAATGGCGCTGCAGTTCCATTCCGCACCCGAGTCTTTCATCAATCGCACCGTCGGTCTGAGCGAAGGTGAACAGATCACTGCCGGTGGCGGCAAAATCCGACCGCCTGGGACTTTTTCTTTCATTTCCGGGCCGATCCATTGTGTCACCGGTGCGGCCGCTTTCGTGCTCTACGGTGCTCTTCGGGCGACTTATAGCAGCTGGTTGCTTCTCGGCGCCGGTTGCGGCGTTCTCCTGGCAATTGTTGTGTCGGGGAGTCGTTCACTGGTGGTATCGGTTTTGCTCGTTGTGCTTTCGCTTGCGATCGTGCTGCTGATTCGCCCTGATGCCGTGAATCGCTTCGGCAAAAGTTTGGTTTTACTAGTGCTTGCGCTGCTGATCGTCACCCGCCTTCCCATTGTACACGAGGGTCTCAATATTTTGTCGAGCCGGTTTACCGAATCAGCGGAAGCGGCAGAAACCACCATCACCGGCGGTTTAATCCAGCGCACCCTCAGCGGGTTTACCGAAGGGCTTGGACACCTCGGCCACGCGCCGATCTTCGGTTTCGGCCTGGGGGTTGGTACCAGCGGAGGCGCTGCCTTCCTGATGGGCCAATCCACTTTTTTGCTTTCGGAAAATGAATGGACCCGCATCATTTTTGAAAGCGGTCCGATCCTTGGGCTGGCTTTCTTACTTTGGCGGGCCGCGCTAACCGCATATCTCGGTTTCGTTAGTTTGCGCGCTCTTACTCGCGCCGAAATCCTTCCGCTCTTACTTTTCAGTGCCGGCTTTCTCATCATCCTCAATGGCCAGCTCGGTCAGCCGACAAGTCTCGGTTTCGCCGTCGTTCTCAACGGCCTCTGTCTCGCTTCCACGCGACCCGGCAAAATTGCGCCAGTTCCGATTGCGCCGCCCCTGCGGCGATTGGTTCGCGGCCGATCGGCCTACGCTGACCGTCTCCACGGCACTGACGCCTCTCACCGCAATGGTTCTGCTGATCGGTAATTTTCCGCCGGATCAGCAGCAAAGCATGCAGCGCTTCAGCGAAACGATCTTGCGCGAACTGCCCGAACTTGGAATTGCGGCAGAACTGACGCGTCCCGAAGCCCATTTCGCACGCTTTGTCCCGACGCAATTCGTCTTCCTCAGGAAATGGGCAGGCTACATTGACAAATTCATTATTTTTCCGAGGCGATTGCGAAAACTTCGCGGCGTCGAGCTCATTCACATTTGCGACCATTCCAATGCCTTCTATTCGAAATATTTTCCAGACGTTCCCGTTGTCGTCACCTGTCACGATCTCCTCGCCGTGCGCGGCGCCCTCGGCGAAGAAACAGATTGTCCGGCCTCCTGGACCGGCAGGATTCTTCAGCGTTGGATTGTCGCCGGTCTGAGCCGGGCCCGCGCGGTCGTCTGTGTCTCAAGTGCTACCGCCGCGGACGCGATTCGCCTGATCGGGACGAGTAAGAATGGCCCATCCATCGATGTGATCGAAAATGGATTGAACTACAGGTACCGGCCGTTGCCGGAGGAAAAGGTGAAAGCACGATTGGGAAAGGTGTCGCAATTAAAGCTCGATCGCCCTTTTGTCCTTCATGTCGGCTCGCACTTGCGACGAAAAAATCGCGCGGGCGTAGTGCGGATATTCGCCAGAACAAAAGATCATTGGAATGCACAGCTGGTTTTTGCCGGCGATAGATTATCTAACGATTTATGGACACAGGCGCGCACCCTCGGCATAGCTGATCGGATTGTCGAGATTGTGTCGGCGGATAGTGAATTACTGGAAGCGCTTTATAACCAGGCGCATGCACTTCTCTTTCCCTCGCGTTTTGAAGGATTTGGCTGGCCAATCGCAGAAGCGCAAGCCTGTGGCTGTCCTGTGCTTTGTCGTGATGCGGCACCGATGTCGGACGTCGCCGGTGGCGCAGCCTTGCTGCGCGATATCGCCGATGAAGATGGATTCGCGGAAGATTTGTTGCGGTTGCGCGATCCGGCGACGCGCGAAAAATATCGTGAGCTCGGTTTGCAGAATGCCACGCGCTTCAGCGCAAAAAGAATGGCGGAACAATATCTCGCGCTTTATCGGGGATTGGGAATGGCCGCATGAAGAATTTTCTCCAGCTCATTTCGCTGCTGTTGCCGTGGCAAATGCGGCGCGCGTTTCTGGAGCAGCAATTTGGGTTTCAGATTCATCCCACTGCTCACATTGGTCTGGCCTGGGTTTTGCCTTCGCGTTTGATCATGGAAGAGAACACCAGCATTGATCATTTTACGGTGGCAAAAAATCTCAACCTGCTGCATTTGAAAGCTCACGCGACGATCGGCCGCGGTAACTGGATTACCGGCTTTCCGCTGGGCGATTCGCGTCATTTCGCCAGCGAGACCGAACGCCGGCCCGAGCTGGTCATGGGCGAACATTCCGCCATCACTCATCGCCATCTCTTCGATTGCACCAATGCCATCACTATCGGCCGCTTCACCACCATCGCTGGATTTCAATCCCAATTCATTTCTCACACCATCGACATCGCGCAGAATCGCCAGGTCTCGCATCCGATTAGCGTGGGCGATTATTGTTTTGTCGGCAGCAACAGCGTGCTCCTGGGAGATTCGGCCTTGCCCGATTATTGCGTGCTCGGCGCCAAATCGCTCCTGAACAAGACGTACACCCAGACGCATCGGCTTTACGGTGGCGTGCCCGCACGCGAACTGAGCGTTCTATCGTCCGATTGCGGCTATTTCAATCGCCGCCAGGGTTTCGTCGTCTAACTTGAGAGTTCTGCAAACAGTGCAGACGCTGAATCCCGAAACGGGTGGCGTAGCCCATGCCGTCATTTCGTTGAGCAAAGGACTGCAACAGCACGGCGTGCGGATCGAGATCGTCGCCTTGGATAAACCAGAATCGCCCTGGCTGCATGATCAGTCTCTTACCGTGCACGCTCTCGGCCCAGGCCTGACCAGGTATCGTTACTCGCACGCCTTGCCGAAGTGGCTCAAAGAACAGGGCGACAAATTCGATTGCGTAATCGTCCATGGCATCTGGCAACACCACAGCTTTGCGGTCTGGCAACGCTTTCACAAAACCGCCGTCCCTTACTTTGTTTTTCCACATGGCATGCTCGATCCCTGGTTCAAGCGCACCTTTCCTCTTAAACATCTCAAAAAATGGCTCTACTGGCCGTGGGCCGATTACCGGGTCTTGCGTGACGCTGCAGCAGTAATTTTTACTTCGGAAGAAGAACGGTGCCGGGCGCGCCAATCGTTCTGGCTTTATCGCGCGAAGGAAAAGATTTCCCCGCTTGGGATCAAACAACCGCGCCCGACCGGACCGGAAGCACGGCATCTTTTTCTCGCGAAATTTCCCGAGATCGAAAAAATGCGCATGCTGCTGTTTCTCGGGCGAATTCACCCGAAAAAGGGATGCGACCTGGCGATCGATGCGCTGCCGCGTCGTGCTTCCGGCGAACTGGTCTCCCTCGTGATTGCTGGTCCGGACCAGGTCGGTTGGACGCGGCAGTTACGCGAGCGTGTCGCGCGCATGGACGTTTCGCCGCACGTTACTTTCGCGGGGATGCTCGAAGGGCCGCTAAAACGAGGAGCATTCGAAAATGCCGACGCGTTCATTCTCCCTTCGCATCAGGAGAATTTCGGAATGTCGGTGATCGAGGCGCTCTCCTTTGGGGTACCGGTTTTGATTTCAGATCGGGTGAATATCTGGCGCGAGATCGCAGCCGATCATGCCGGCTACGTTGAGCCCGACGATCTTGCCGGCACCACGCGGTTAATCGAGCGTTGGCTGTACACCTCGCCGGACGAACAAAATCTGATGCGCGTGAATGCACGGAATTGCTTTCTCCGCCGGTTCGAAATCAAGCGCGCTGCCGCTTCGCTGCTTGCGATTTTGCAGGCACAATGAAAATCACCATCGTGCTCGGCGCGTTTCTGCCGGTTCCACCGGTCATGGGCGGCGCGATTGAAAAAAACTGGTTCGCGCTCGCGCAGGAATTCGTTTCTCGGAACCACGACGTTACCATCATCTCCCGCGCGCTTCCGCAATTTGCCAGGCACGAAATCGTCGATGGCGTCCGCCAGATCCGCGTCCGCGGATTCGATACGCCGCGCTCGTTGCTCTGGCTGAAAACTCTTGATCTTTTTTATTCGTTGCAGGTTCGGCGGATTCTGCCGGCGGCGGACATTTTGGTGACGAATACCTTCTGGTTGCCGCTGCTCGTGCGTGATTCGTCGCGCGGAAAAATTTACGTTCATGTTGGCCGTTATCCCAAAGGTCAGATGCGGTTTTACGGAAGAGCGGAGCGGTTGCAGGCGCCATCGAGCGAAGTAGCCGAGGCCATCAAAGGCGAGACGCCGTCGTCAGCGCACAAAGTCATCGCAATTCCATATCCGCGCCCGCAAATGATTTCCGCGGACGCGCCTCTGCCGTTGGAGGCACGCGCGAAAATCGTCCTCTATGTTGGCCGCGTGCATCGGGAAAAAGGCGTGCACCTTCTCGTAGAAGCATTCGTGCGGTTGCGCCGCGGCGAATTTGCCGATTGGAAACTCATAATCGTGGGTTCGACGGATTCCAGAGAGGGAGGGGGAGGTGAGGCTTATTTGCGCCAACTGCAGCAAAGCGCGAGCGTCGCGGGCGACCGGATCGTTTTCCGCGGGCCAATCTTCAATGCAGCAGTCCTGGAAGAAGAGTTTCGGGCTGCGCGAATTTTTGCTTATCCCTCGCTGGCTGCGCGCGGCGAAACTTTTGGTCTCGCGCCGCTCGAAGCCATGACGCACGGTTGTGCTGTGCTTGTTTCCAATCTCGGATGCTTTCGCGATTTCATTTTGCCGAATGAGACTGGTTTTGTCTTCGAACGGGGCGCGCCTGATCCCGCTGACTCTCTAGTGGTGGCGTTTCGAGACGCTTTGTCCGATCCAATTCGACTGGAACGAATTGCCAAGGCCGGGCAGCTGAAATCTGAGGAATTTTCCCGCGCGCGTGTAGCTGACAAATTTTTGACCGATTTCGAAAGACTTATTTCAGATGCCGAACGAACAAGTGGTTAATCCGGATCAGACTAGCGCGTTCGAATCCCCGTGGAGCAATGGCCAACGCGCTTTGCGCGTGCTCTGGGAATTCTGCTGGTTCGTTTTTTGTCAGTGGACCCCGAAGCCGTTCAATCCCTGGCGACTTTTTTGGTTGCGCGTGTTTGAGGCGAAGATCGAGGGCACACCCTTCGTGCATTCGCGCGCGCGGATTGCGATCCCATGGAATCTCACTTTGCGCGACCGTGCCTGTGTAGGTGACCGTTCCAATGCCTATTCGCTGGGCGAAATTGAAGTCGGCGAGCGCGCCACCGTCGCCCAGGAAGTTTATCTCAGCACCGCTAGCCATGATTTTTCACAGGCGAGTATGCCTCTCACTGTGGCGAAAATTAGCGTTGGCGCAGACGCTTTTATTGGCGCACGCGCGTTTGTTTTGCCTGGTGTAACCATCGGAGAACGCAGTGTCATCGGCGCGTGCTCCGTCGTTACCGAGGATGTGCCGTCCGATGTTTTCGCCGCGGGAAATCCGTGTCGGGTTTTGCGGCCGCGATGAACTCGCGCGTTCCGGTTTCCGTCATCATTCCAATTAAAAATGAAGCGGTGAATCTGCCACGCTGTCTCGACTGCGTGAAATGGGCGGACGAAATTTTTGTCGTCGATTCCCAAAGCACGGATGGCTCAATCGCGATCGCTCAACACTTCGGCGCCAAAGTGGTGCAGTTCGAATTCAACGGCACCTGGCCAAAGAAAAAGAATTGGGCGCTCGAGAACCTGCCGTTTCGCAACGAATGGGTTTTCATTCTCGATGCCGACGAGGTTTTGCCGCCGCCAGCGGAAGCCGAATTCGCCGAAGCTATCACCGACGCGGGCGATATTGGCGGCTACTGGATCAATCGTCGTTTCATGTTCATGGGACGCTGGCTGCGGCATGCCTACTATCCTAATTGGAACCTGCGCCTTTTTCGGCACGCGGTCGGCCGTTATGAAAAACTAACCGATGCGCCAACCAACAGCGGCGACAACGAAGTCCATGAGCACGTTCTCATGAACGGACGCACCGCCAAATTACAAGTTGAGATCGATCATTATGCTTTCCCTTCGATCGATGTTTTCGTTGAAAAACATAATCGCTATTCCAATTGGGAAGCGCGAGTGGCCGCCGAGACCCTTCTTGATTCCAGCTCAGGAAAAATTGGCAGCCAGGCGGTCAATCGACGCCGAAAACTGAAAACCCTTTCGCAGCGCCTGCCGTTTCGTCCATTGCTGCGATTTCTCTACATTTACGTCTGGCAAAAGGGTTTTTTGGATGGCGCGGAAGGCTATTACTTTGCGCGGTTGCACGGATTCTATGAATTCCTTTCGGTCGCAAAAATGCGCGAACTGCTAAAGGCACGAGAGCGTCACTGATCGTCATCCCGAGCGACAGTCGAGAGATCCCGACGCGTTACCTTAAAGCTTGCGCCATGGGATCCCTCGACTCCGCTCGGGATGACAGCATGACGGTCAGTACGCCGTTTGCGGCGGCAGGAATAGTTGCGCAACCGTGCGCAAAATAATGCCGATCTCCAGCGAAAGGTTCCAGTTTTCCAAGTACTCCAGATCGCAAGCGACGCGATTCTGAATATCGGAATTATTTCGCGCTTCGCCGCGAAAACCGCGCACCTGAGCCAACCCGGTAATTCCCGGCTTCACAAAAGCGCGGACATGGTAGCCCGCCATTAACTTTGCAAATTCGGCGTTGTGCTCGAGTAAGTGTGGACGGGGACCGACGATGCTCATTTCGCCGCGCAGCACGTTCCAGAACTGCGGAATTTCATCGATACTAAACTTCCGGAAGAATCGCCCAAGCGGATAAACGCGATCGTCAGCCCCGCTCGCCTGGTGCGCGATCCGATCGTCGTCCGGACGCATCGTGCGAAATTTATAAATGGTGAATCGACGATTTTGAATTCCAGCGCGCACTTGCCTATGGAAGAGCGGGCCGGGCGATTGCAGGCGTTGCGTGATCCAGATGATGATCGCCACCACTGGAAACACCACAATCAGGACAAAAACTGAAACGACGATATCGATGGCGCGCTTAACGAAGCGATTGAGTGGATTCTCCAACGGTTCTTCGCGCAAGGCCATGAAACGAAATCCGCCGTCCTCGAAGTGGACCACGGGATGATGCAGTGTCTCTTCCAGATCGCTGAGGATGATCAGACGCACTCCGAGTTCGTCGCATGCATCGATGATTGCGCGATCGGATTCGGTTCGGGGAAATTCCAACAGGATCGCTTGGGTAGCGCCGCAATCGCGCACGATCCGGTCGAAATCTTCGGGCTGGCCAAGAATCGGAAGATCGCTCGCTTGCTCGACGGTTGGTGGGCAAATAAGGCCAGCCGTGTGCAAGCCGATCTCGGACTTTTGTTGCAGCCAGTTATGCAATTGCCCTGCTCGTGCCGGCGAACCGACCAGCAATGTTTTTTCCGCGCGAATTCCCTTAAAAAAGCGGCGGGCCAGGAAGGGCGGCAGATAGTGATGTGAAAAAAGTAACGCCAGGTAAAAACAAGGCACGAAATTGAAAAGGAAAACTCGCGAGATAAAACCGTCCTTGGTCGCGATCAGGTAAATGACAAGCGTCCCAATACTGGCGATGGCTTGCCGTAGACTGACACGATGTTCCCGCAGGAGATCGGTTTGCAGCGGATAATCGCGCGCGCTGTCTCGCCCCAGATATTCCAGGGTCAACCCCAGCACGAGCAACACACAATAGATGCTGTAGCGACGCCAGGTCAGTTCTCCACTTGGGGAATAAAACTTCACCATCACCCAGACCCCGAGCCAGAAGAGTCCGGCTGTAATCCAAATCTGGCAGATTAATAAAAGTCGCCGAAGACCCTCGGAACGCTGGGTGAGCATCACTTAAACCGCCTTACGTGGCGTGAGACTACGCGATGGCCGTTCCGCTTCAACTCATGCTACACTTCGCGCAATCGCAATAGAACTAAGAAGAAGATGGAAGAAACGACTGTCAGCCACGCCATTCATCATCCCGTGCCGGCGCAATGGGCGCGCAGTTTTTTCCTCGCGTTGCTGCCGGTTCTTGCGGTTTTTCTCGGCGGCGCGACCAGCAAATGGGCCGAGGGGATCATCGTCGCTTTCTTTGGCGCGTTCCTGGTTTTCCAGCCACCACGCCGCTCTCTCGGCTGGAAGATTAATGCCACGTTTTTAGCGTTTGCCCTCTGCGCGCTCGTGAGCTTTTTACCGCAGACCTGGTTCTTCACTCCAGATTGGCGGACAGCACTCACGAACGATTTCGGAATCGCCTTGCCCGCTACTGTAACCCCGCAGCCCTGGTTGACCGCTGGTGGTTTCGCCAGTCTTGTCGCCGGTCTGTGCTGGCTTTACCGCGTCTCGGCTCAGGAACTGGAATTGCGCGTGGCCCGTTTTCAATTGCAACTTTTCGCTTCCGGTATCGTCGCGATCGCCGCGCTCAGCATTCTGCTTTACCTTACCGATCATTCGATTCCTTCCTGGAACAACCCGCGCAATTTCGGCCCTTTCCTCAATCGCAATCAAACCGCCGATCTTTTCGGAGTGACTTCCGTCCTGATTCTGGCCTCGGCCCAGGACGACATTCGGC
>Ga0209805_1002754_pt1 | contig 10201 bp, 7 predicted proteins | sample GraSoiAngelo_148_FD_185905 | JGI IMG/M metagenome (GOLD analysis project Ga0209805, IMG submission 185905) | Grasslands soil microbial communities from the Angelo Coastal Reserve, California, USA - 14_1009_09_20cm (SPAdes) (version 2) | ecosystem: Environmental > Terrestrial > Soil > Grasslands ... | reverse complement strand
AGACTGAGCACGGTCACGCCGGCCAGGAGCGTCACTGGCGCGGCCGGCGATCGACGACGCGCACCGCCTTGCCCTGCGCCCGCTCGATCGCGCCGTGGGCGCAGAGACGCACCTCCGGACTCAGCGCGAGCGCGTCGTGAAGCTCGCGCCGGATGCGCGCCGCGACCGCCGGATCGCATCCCGGATCGGTCTCGACGTGGATCGTCATCCGCTCGCCGCCCCCATCCGTGTCGATCACCACCTGGTACTCGTGGCTCACGCCGGCGTGTCGCAGCAGGGTCGTCTCGATCTGGCGCGGATAAAAGTTGATCCCCTTGTAGATGACCATGTCGTCGACTCGTCCGCGGAGGCGGTCGAGCCTGAGCGAGGTGCGCCCGCAGTCGCAGCGACCGCGCGACACCACGCGCGTGAGGTCGTGCGTGCGATAGCGGATCAGCGGCAGGCCCTCGCGGGTCAAGGTCGAGATCACGAGCTCACCCTCGGTGCCGTCGGGCACGACCGCGCCCGTCGCCGGGTCGACGATCTCGGGGTGATAGTGGTCCTCCCAGACGTGAACGCCGGCGCGGGCGGCGCAGTCGATGCCGAGCCCGGGGCCGCCGCTCTCGGTCATGCCGATGATGTCGAAGGTGCGGATGTCGAGCTCGCGCTCGATGCGCGCCCGCAGCTCGTCCGACCACATCTCGGAGCCGAGGATGCCCACGCGGAGCGAGAGCGAGCCGAGGTCGAAACGTTCCTCACGCGCCGCCTCGATCAAGCGCAAGGGGTAGGTCGCGATTGCGGTGACGACGGTCGCCTTCAGATCGCGCATGAGCCGGAGCTGCAGGCCGGTGCGGCCGGCGCCCATCGGGATCACCATCGCGCCGAGCCGCTCGGCGCCGTAGTGGAAGCCGAACCCGCCGGTGAAGAGCCCGAACGAGGGCGTGATCTGGATGACGTCGGTCGGGCCGACCCCGGCGGCGACGTAGCATCGCGCCATGACCTCGGCCCACTGCGCGACGTCGGAGGCGGTGTAGGGATTCAGAATGGGGTTGCCGGTCGTCCCGCTCGACATCTGAATCCGCCGGTAGCCCGCCGGGCGCGCGCACGCGAGCCCGTACGGATACGCGTCGCGCAGCTCCTCCTTCGTGAGGAAGGGCAGCCTCCGCCAGTCTTCGACCCGCGCGATGTCCTCCGGCCGGACGCCGGGAAGGCGCCGCGCCCACGCGGGCTCGGCCAGCACGCGCGCGAGCGTCGCGCGCATCCGCTCGACGACCAGACGCTCGAGCGGCGCGCGGTCGAGGGATTCGAGCTCGGGCTGCCACATGGCGCTCACGGCCATCGAGTCTAGCGCGCGTCAGCCCGCGACGTCGCTGCGGGCTCGGTCGAGCCCGAGGTAGGCGGTGCGCACGCGCGGGTCCGCCGAGAGCTCCGCGCTCGTGCCCGACGTGACCAGGCGCCCGGTCTCGAGCACGTAGCCGCGCGAGGCGAGGGCCAGCGCGCGGCGCGCGTTCTGCTCGACCAGCAGGACCGCGACGCCGTCCTCGTTGATCCGCCGGATCACGCGGAAGATCTCGCGCGCGAGCATCGGCGCCAGGCCGAGCGACGGCTCGTCGAGCAAGAGCAGCCGCGGCCGGGTCATCAGCGCCCGGCCGATGGCGAGCATCTGCTGTTCGCCGCCCGAGAGCGTTCCGGCCGTTTGCGCCTGGCGATCCCGGAGCACCGGAAACAGCCCGAAGACCGACTCGAGGCGCTCGTCGATCCGGGACCGCTCCACGGTATGGCCGCCGACGAGCAGATTCTCGCGGACCGTGAACTCCGGGAAGATCTCGCGCCCTTCCGGAACGTGGCTGACACCGGCGGCGACGGTGGCGTCGGCCGGGACGTGCGTGATGTCGCGGCCCTCGTAGAGAATATGTCCCCGCGTCGGCCGGACGAGGCCGGACACCGCGCGGAGCGTCGTCGACTTCCCGGCGCCGTTGGCCCCGAGCAAGGTGACGATCTCGCCGGGCGCGACACTCAGGCTCACGCCGTCGAGCGCGCGACGCTTGCCGTAGGCGACGGCGACGTCGTCGAGCTCGAGCACCGGTGTCACGCGTCTTCCTCGCTCCCCAGATAGGCCTCGACGACCGCCGCATCGGCGACGATCTCGCGGGGCTTACCCTCCGCGATCTTGCGGCCGTGATCGAGGACGGCCACCCGGTCCGAGATGCCCATGACGAGCTCCATGTCGTGCTCGACCACGACGATCGTCAGGCCACTCTCGTCCCGCAGCCGTCGGATCACGGCCATCAACGTCTGGGTCTCCGTCGGATTGAGCCCGCCGGCCGGCTCGTCGAGCAGCAAGAGCCGCGGCTCGGAGGCGAGCGCCCGGGCGATCTCGAGCCGCTTCTGGGCGCCGAGCGGGAGGCTGCCCGCCTCGGTCGCGGCGACGCCGTCGAGCCCGAACCGCGCCAGCAGCGCGCGGGCGGACTCGCGCGCCCGCGCTTCCTCGCGGCGCACCGCGGGCAGCCCGAGGGCCCCGCGAATCACACCCGCGCGCAGGTGAGCGTGGCGACCGATGAGGACGTTGTCCAGGGCGGTCAGCTGACGGAACACCTCGGTGTTCTGGAACGTACGGGCGACACCGCGCCGGGCGACCTCGTGCGGCGCCAGCGCGAGCAAGTCTTCACCGTCGAGCGTGACCCGGCCCGCCCGCGGACGGTAGAGCCCGGTGATCAGGTTGAAGACGGTCGACTTGCCGGCGCCGTTGGGGCCGATCAGCGCGAAGATCTCTCGATCGCGGACCTCGAAGCCGAGCTCGCTCAGGGCGGCGAGGCCGCCGAAGCTGATCGAGAGATCTTCGACGCGGAGCACCGCCCTACTCGGACTTGAGCCAGTCCGTCAGCTGCTTGAAGCGTCCCTTCTCGACGCGCACCCAGAACCCCTGCTTCTGGGTCTCGTGGTCCGGCCCGATCGTGATCGGCGGCAAGATACCGCTCTCGAATCCCTTGACGGACTCGAGCGACGCGATCAACGACTCGCGCGTCAGGTTGCGCCCGGCGCGCTTGGCGCCCTCCGCGAAGAGCATCCCCACGAAGTAGCCGGCGATCGAGTACCGATTCGGCTCGTTCTTCGGGAAATAGCGCTGCATGTGCTCCCGGTAGAGCTTGACACCCGGCAGATCGGAGGTCAGCGGATCGGGCCAGAGCGACAGCCCTTCGACGCCCTCGGCCGCTTCGGCCGCGAGCGACAGGTAGCGCTCGTCGGTCAGCGGTCCCGTCGAGACCATGAGCGTGTCCGTCCAGCCGATCTTCTGGCGCTCCTTCAGCGCTTGTGCGCCCGGACCCGGCACCAGCACCAGAAACGTCACCTCCGGCTTGGCGGCCTGGAGCTTCGCGACCTGAGCGCTCACGTCGGTGACACCGCGCTTGACCGACTCGGCGGCGACCAGCTTGAGGCCGAACCGCGCCAGATCCTTCTCGAAGGCGGTGAGGAACGACTTGCCGTACTCGTCGTCCTGGTAGAGCGCGGCGAACTTCTTGAGCTTCCGCTGCCCGGCCAGGTAGTCGATCATCATCTTGGACGACCGGTCGCTCAGGGTCATCCCCTGCAGCACGTAGCGCTTCCCCCGTGTCACCGGAGAGCTCTGATACGGAAACAGCAGCGGCACTTTGTTCTCCTCGAGGTACTCGAGCGTCGCGACGACCGGCGGTGAGCCCTGCGGGATGATGATCGCGAACACCTTGTCCTGCTCGACGAGCTTCTTGGTGTTGGCGACCGCGTCCTGCGGCCGGTAGCCGTCGTCGTAGTAGACGGTCCGGACCTTGCGGCCGTGGATGCCGCCGGCGTCGTTGACCACACGGAAGTAGAGGTCGACGCCGAACTTCGTGATCTGCTCTCCCGTGAAGGCCAGCGGGCCGGAGAACGAGTTCGAGCTGCCGATCACGATCTCGGTGTCGCTGACGCCCGGCTGGGCGGCGGCGGGCAGCGCGCTCAGCGTGACGGCCAGGAGCAGCAGAAGGCTTGCACGGCTGATCATCGAAGTCTCCTTATCGAGGGAATTTTGCGGAGCGCGCTCGCGATCCCGCCCGGCATGAACAGCATGGAGGTCACCAGAATGGCGCCGAAAATGAGCGGCCGGTAATTCTGAAAGCCCGCGAGCGAGTCGTTGAGGGCGGTGATGACGGCGGCGCCGACCACCGAGCCGAGGATCGACCCGAGGCCGCCGACGATGATCATCGCCACGAAATCGACCGAGAGGAACACGTCGAAGGAATCGGGCGACAGGAATCCCACCACGAGCGCGAAGAGGCCGCCGGCCACGCCGGTGTAGAACGCCGAGACGACGAACGCGAGCGTTCTGTACGCGGCCAGGTTGACGCCGCTGGCCTGCGCCGCGATCTCGCTCTCGCGGACGGCCAGGAGCGCGCGCCCCGTCCGCGTCCGGCTGATGTTGACGGCGGCCACGATCAGGAGCGCGGCGACCGCGACGACCAGATAGTACCGGGCGGTGTCAGTCGCGAAGGCCCAGGGACCGAGGCGCGCGGCGGGCACGTGGAGGCCGTCGTTGCCGCGCGTGAGCCACTCGAGGTTCAGGATCGCCTCGACGACCACGAAGCCGAACGCGAGCGTCGCCATCGCCAGGTAGAGGCCCTCGAGGCGCAGGCACGGCACGCCCAGGGCCAAACCCACCGCGGCGGTGGCGAGACCGGCCAGCAGGAGACTCGCGGGGACCGGCAGCGCCGGCGCGCGGATCGTGAGGATCGCCGCCGCATATGCGCCGATCGCCAGGAAGCCGGCGTGCCCGAACGAGAGCTGGTTGGTGTAGCCCGAGAGGAGATTGAGCCCAATCGCCACGATCGCATTGATGGCGATGAGGCTCGCCAGGAAGACGAAGTAGGGCGGCGCCGCCCAGGGCCAGCCCACCACCACCGCGGCGCCGGTCGCGAGCGCGGCGTGTCGCATCAGACCTTTCGCCGCGCGACGCGTCCGAGCACGCCGCCGGGACGCACGATCAGGATCGAGATCATGACCAGGAACGGCACCGAGTGCTTGATCGACGCCGGCAGATACAGGGGCGCGAGGTTCTCGAGCACGCCCAGCAGCATGCCGCCCACGACCGCGCCCGGCATCGAGCCGAAGCCGCCGAGGACCGCGGCGGTGAACCCGTTGATCGCCACCAGACCCATCTTCGAGGACAGGAAGATGACGGGCGCGATCAGCACCCCGGCCACCGCGCCCACGACCGAGGCGATGACCCAGGACGAAGAGTAGACGCGCTCGACGCTGATGCCCATGAGCCACGCCGCCCGCTGGTTCTGCGCGACCGCGCGCATCGCCCGGCCCAGGCGCGTCCAGCGGAACAGCGCAGCGAGCGCCAGCATGAGCGCCAGCGAGGCGCCGATGATCCCGAGCGAGACCGGCGCCACGCGAATCGGCCCCACGACCAGCGGCCGGTTGGAGAAGAACGAGGGGAACGGAAACTCGTCGTGGGTCCAGATGACGCCGGCGGCCGAGCGCAGCATCAGCGAGAGCCCGAGCGTGATGATCAGCACGTCGAAGTGCGTGGCCGAGATCGCGTGACGGATGACGACACGCTCGAGGATGAAGCCGAGCAGCGCCGCCGCGACGACCGCGACCAGCAGCGCGACCACCAGCGGCGCGTCCAGCACCTGCAGCGCGGTCCAGCCGATGAACGTCGAGACCATCAGCATCTCGCCCTGCGCGAAGTTGAGCGTGCGGGTGGCGTTGTAGATGATCACGAGGCTGATCGCCATCAGCGCGTAGATCGAGCCGGTGGCGAGGCCGCTGACGACGACGTGGACGAGCGCTGTCGGGCTCATCGAATCACCTTCGCCCACATCGGCGACTCCCAGCCCTGGTCGAGAAATCCCCTGATCTCGCGCCGGCTGAAATCGCCGAGCCCGAGGTGCTCGAGCGCTCGCCCCCGTCCCGAGAGCTCGCGCCCGAGGAGCGCGCCGAACGTCAGGAGGAGACCCGAGACACCCGGCGTCTCGACGCCGGCGGCGCGTCCGGCCGATTCGAAGAGCGCCAGGCCGAACGCCACGTCCTCGGTCACGTACCGGTGGTCGAAGGTCAGGATCTCGCTCCAGAGCCCGCTGGCGAGGAGCTTGGCCTTAGCCCCCGCGCCATAGAGGCCCTCGGCGGCGCGCGCCTCCTCGTAGTAGGTCGCCAGCTCGTAGTGGGGCGCCGGATATCCCCACCCTGTTCGCGTCGCGAGGCGCTCGGCGTCGACCACGTCGATCAAGCGACGCACGCTCGCCGTGGTCCCCGCGGCATGGACGTCGAAGCGCCCGCCGTCGATCGCGCCCGCGTTCAGCAGCACGAGCGGCGGATGGATCACCGGCCCCGCGTTGGTCAGCGCCGCGTCCAGCGCGTCGACGCACGGCCGCGCGGCGGGGAACAGATCGGCCAACCGCGCGAACGTCTGCTTACCGCGCGAGGCCGGAAAGACGCCTACCGGGAGGTTCGCGGCGCGGACGGGCGCCGACACCGCCGCCGGACCGGTCATGCGCGTGAGATAGGGTAAGGTGCCGCTCTCGGCGAGCGCGAAGGGCAGCATCGCGCCGGCTCGGGCGAGCGCGCGGGCCATCGCGCAGCTGCCGAGCGTGCCCGGCGTCAGCAGGATGATCTGCCGCTCGTTCACGTGGGGCGCCAGGCGCTTGGCCAGGTCGTCGTGCCCGGTCGCGGGGATCGCCGCGATCACGACCTCGGCGCCGGCGACCGCCTCGGCGAGATCGGTCGTCACGCGCGCCAGGCGCGCGCTGCCCGCGCGGCCCTCGGCCGCCAGGGCGATCGTGGGGTCCTTTGCCAGCGAGCCCAGGGCCTGCGCGGTCCGGCCCCAGAGACGAACCGAGTGGCCGGCCAGCGCGAGGTCGGCGGCGGTCGTGAATCCGCCGTTGCTGGCGCCGAGGACGGCGACGTTCACGCGATCGCCCCGGTCGCGTGGAGCTCGGCGATCTTCACGTTCGAGTATTTGAGCAGGCGGGTGAGGATCTCGTTGGTGTGCTCGCCCAGGCGCGGCGGCGGCGTCACCTCGAGGCCCATCGCGCCGTCGATCTTGATCGGCGTCCCGAGGGTCTGCGTCTTGCCGTGGCGCGGATGATTCATCTCCACGACCATCCCGCGCTGGAGCACCTGGGGATCGGACAGGACACGGTCCACGGTGTGGATCGGCGTCGCCGGGACGTTGGCGCCCTGCAGACGCTCGAGCCATTCCCGGGTGGTCCGGGTCCGGAACGCGGCTTCGACGAGCGGCATCAGCACGTCGCGGTGAAGGACGCGATCGCGGTTGGTCGCGAAGCGCAGATCGCGCTCCCACTCCGGGTGCTCGACCGCGCGACAGAAGAGCGGCCAGAACTTCTCGGCGAAGATCGCGACGATCAGGTGGCCGTCGCGCGTCTGCAGGGCCGAATACGGCACGACCGAGGCGTGGCCCGAGCCGAGCGGTGTCGGAACCCGCCCGTTCGTCCAGAAGTACTGCGCGATGTACGTGAGGAGCGAGACCTGACAGTCGAGCAGCGACAGGTCGATGTGGGCGCCCTCACCCGTTCGCTCGCGGCGGAACAGCGCGCCCGAGATGGAGAACGCGCCGAACAGTGCCCCTGCGAGGTCGGCCATCGGCAGGCCCATGCGCGCCGGTCGTCCGCCCGGCTCGCCGGTGACGGACATCGCGCCGCCCATCGCCTGCAGCGCCAGATCGAAGGCCGGCCAGTCGCGATACGGCCCGTCCTGCCCGTAGGCCGAGACGGAGCAGACGATGATTCGCTGATTGAGCGACCAGAGCTTCGAGTAGGCGAGGCCCATGCGCTCCATGATCCCCGGCCGGAAGTTCTCCCAGACGACGTCGGCCTGACGCACGAGGTCGTAGAAGACTTCGCGGCCCCGGTCGCGCGCGAGATCGAGCGCCAGCGACTTCTTGTTCCGGTTGATCGCGAGGAAGTACGCCGACTCGCCGTCGGGCAGGAACGGCGGGCCCATCATGCGCATCGGATCGCCGCCGTCAGGATCCTCGATCTTGATCACCTCGGCGCCCATGTCGGCGAGCAGCATCGAGCCATAGGGGCCCGCGAGCATGCGTGAGAGATCCAGAACGCGAACGCCTTCGAAGAGCTTCATCTCGACTCCTGCCGCGACTGACGCGTGGTCTCGGTCATTGAACGGACTCGCTCGGCGGTGATCGGCAGCTCAAAGAATCGCGCGCCGATCGCGTCCTTGATCGCGTTGCGGACGGCGGCGGCGACCGGAATCACGCCGGACTCGCCCAGGCCCTTGGCCCCGAACGGCCCCTCGGCGTCGATCGACTCGATCAGCCGCACGACGATCTCCGGCATATCGTCGGCCTTGAGCACCGCGTAGTCCATGAATGTCTGGCTCAGCACCTGGCCCTCTTCGACGACGAGCTTCTCGGCGAGCGCGTAGCCGAGCCCCATGTGGATGCCGCCGTGCACCTGGCCCTCGGCGGCGGCCGGGTTGAGCGCGCGGCCCACGTCGTGCGCGGACACGATCTTACGGACGGCGACCCGGCCGGTGTCGGGATCGACGTCGACCAGCGCCGCCTGAAACGCCGAGGTGTAGGCGGCCGACACGTTGCCCTGAAAATCCTTGTCGAGCATCGTGGTCGGCGGATCGTAGAACGCTTCCGCGACCAGCACGCGGCCCCCGCCCCGGAAGTGTCCCGCGCGTGCGACCGCCTCGTACTGGAGCCGGCGCGACGGATCGCCCTCGACGAAGACCCAGCCGCCCTGCACGGCGAGCGCCGACGCGGGCTCACCGAGCTGCGCGGCGGCCATCGCGAGGAGCTGCGCCTTCACCTTGTCCGCCGCCAGGCGCGCGGCGTTGCCGGCGACGAACGTCGTGCGGCTCGCGTGGGTCCCGACGTCCCACGGTCTGACGCTCGTGTCCGAGTTGATGACGTCGACGCGCGCGAGCGGGACGCCGAGCGTCTCGGCCACGATCATGGCGAGGACCGTCTCCGAGCCCTGGCCGATCTCGCTCGCCCCCGTGAGCAGGGTGACCTTGCCGAAGTCGTCGAGCTTCACGATCGCGCCGCAGCCGTCCGAGCGGTAGATGCGCGCGCCGCCGCCGACGTGGAACATGCCGGCGTAGCCGACTCCGCGCTTCCATCCGGGCGCCGGCGGCGGCGGGTTCTTCGCGATCTCCTCCGCCGCGGCGTCGAGGCACTCGCGCATCGCGAACGACGTCAGCACGAAGCCCTGAGGGTTGACGTCGCCCGACTTCGTGGCGTTCAGCCGCCGCAGCTCGAGCCGGTCCATGCCGAGCCGGTCGGCCAGGTCGTCCATCTGCGACTCGACCGCGAACGTGGACTCGGGGTTGCCGTAGCCGCGCATCGAGCCCGAGTAGGGATTGTTCGTGTACGCGATCGTGGTATCGAACCGCACGTTCGGCACGCGGTAGAGCCCGGCCACCGTCGACATCATCACGTAGGGCGTGGTCGACCCCCATGACGTATAGGCGCCGCTGTCGATCGTCACGTGCGCGTCGCGGGCGAGGAGCCTCCCGTCCCGATCGGCCGCCGTGCGCAACCGGATCGCGCACGGCTCTCGCGTCGGACAGGCCACGAACTCCTCGACCCGGTCGAATTCGATCTTCACCGGGCGTCGCGCCACCCGGGCGAGCATGGCGGCGATGACGTCGATCGGATAGATGTCGAGGCCGCGGCCGAAGTTACCGCCGACCGGGGGCTGCAGCACCCGGATACGGTCCCCGCCGATCCCGAGGGCCTCGCCGAGGTCCTTCTGGTACAGGAACGGCACCTGGGTCGTCGACCACATCGTGAGGTTGCCGGTGGGCTCCCAGTCGGCGATCGCGACCATCGTGCCCAGACACGCCGGCGTGACGAAGTTCAGCCGGTAGGTGTCCTCGACCGCCGCCGCCGCCTCGGCGAACGCGCGGTCGACGTCGCCGTGAACGAAGCGGTAGCGGAGATGATGCGCATTCGTGGCGAGCTCCTCGTGAACGATCGGCGAGCCCGGCTCGAGCGCGGCCAGCGGATCGAACACCGCGGGGAGCGGCGCGTACTCGGCGTCGATCAGGGTCAGCGCCTCTTCGGCGATCTCCGCCGTCTCGGCCGCCACCGCCGCCACCTCGTCGCGGATACAGCGCACCTTGCCGCGCTTGAGCGCGAGCTGGTCCTTGGCGAAGCCGAAGGGCCGCTGCTCGACGTCCTCGCCGGTCAGTACCGCAAGCACGCCCGGCAGCG
>Ga0209805_1002751_pt1 | contig 10213 bp, 8 predicted proteins | sample GraSoiAngelo_148_FD_185905 | JGI IMG/M metagenome (GOLD analysis project Ga0209805, IMG submission 185905) | Grasslands soil microbial communities from the Angelo Coastal Reserve, California, USA - 14_1009_09_20cm (SPAdes) (version 2) | ecosystem: Environmental > Terrestrial > Soil > Grasslands ... | reverse complement strand
AGGCGGCGATTGTAAAATTTCATGAAGCTGGCCGCGATGCGCCCACGCCGGCCGTGAAATGGCAGCACGAGAAAGGCTTCCTCAGGAAGTCGGTACGCCGGAATTACCAGTCCGAAATAATACGACGCCACATCGAGCAGGAAACCGGCCGACATCAGCTCGGCGTCGCCCATGTAGTAATATTTATCTTTGTAAAGGGCCTCGAACCACGATCGATACATGATCGGATATTGCGCGTTATAGTGCGTGACGTTTGCCGTCACATCTTCGCCAGCAAGATTTCGTCCGACGAAATCGGCCACATAGTTGCTGGTGTAGGAACAAAAGTCGAGACCTGGACTGTAAAGTGGATCGATAAATCCCGCGGCGTCACCGACGCACGCCCAGCCATCGCCACAAACTTTTTCGCCGTAATACGGCAGCGCCGAAAACGCGTGGAGATCTCCCTCAATCGCGCGCGCATCGCGAAAAACTTCACGTCCGACCGGATTCGCCAGAATGTGCGCGTGCAATCGTTCGGCGATATTCGCGCCCTCGGGCAATTGGAAAATTCGGCTGTCGTAAACAATTCCGGCGCTCACGTCGCCGCCGCGGAGTGGAATGATCCAGCACCACCAACCGTGTCCCATCAGATGATTGGTCGCCCATGAGCGCGCCGTCCGGCAGGCGTCCATGTAATCGCGAAATTTCTCCCGCCAGTCGTAACTGTCCCAATCTTTCACACCGGTGAACCGGGCCCAGACTGCATTGATCGGGTGCTCATGGTTCGGCCGGTAATGTCCGAGCTTTCGCGCAAGCAATGTCGTGCGACCGCTCGCGTCGACCAGCCAGCGCGCTCGAAGGCTACGTGGCCCAGGATCGACATCTACCGTTTGCCCGTTGGAGCCGTTCAACTCAATTTTGCCGACTTTGGCCGGGCGCAATAATTCGCAGCCGGCGTCTACCGCGCATTTAAGCAAATGCGAATCGAGTTTTGCGCGATCGACCTGAAACGTTTGCACGCGGGCGTTGTAGCGTGGCCCAATCTCGACGCAATCGTCGAAGCGTTGTTCCGTCGAATTGCAAAACCACATCCGCAGTCCCTGCTTGGCGAGCTGCTCATGACCGAGATAATTCGTCAGGCCAAGAATGCGCGTCATGTAGCAACTGCTCACTTCCGTGGTCGATTCGCCGACTTTGCGATCGAACGCGGCATTTTTCTCGATAATGAGCACACGCGCGGCCGGATATTTGCGCTTGATCATGAGCCCCGTGGCCGCACCGGAAAAAGCGCCGCCGCCGATCACGACATCATAATCGAACTCCATCGCCGATAGAGAGGATGGACTTTGGCCGCGCCAAACGCAATTGTGTTCCCTTAATGATCTTCAAGAACGGGCGGTTGGTTTTCCCGAATGGCGTTCGCGACGGATTGGACCTGGTTGCTGAAAACGGGATGATCACGGCGATTCGCGCGCAAGCTGCGGCGATTGGCGAGACGATTGTCGATCTTGAAGGCAATTATCTTGCGCCCGGCTTCATTGATCTTCACGTCCACGGCGCGATGGGTCGCGACACAATGCAAGCGTCGACCAAAGCTTTTCGCACGATCTGCGATTATCACGCGAGCGGCGGGACGACGTCGCTGCTGTTAACGACTGCGACCGCGCCCATCAAAAGCATTGTCAAAGTCGTTAACGAAGTCCGCGACGCTAAGTCGTCAATTAAACAAATCGCCGGCGTGCATGTTGAAGGTCCATTCATTTCGAAAACGAAGCCGGGTGCGCAACGCGCGAGTTTAATGCGAAAACCGACTCGAAAAATCTACAAACCTTTGCTCAATCACAGCGACGTGATCAAAAGAATGACGCTTGCTCCGGAATTCCCCGGCGCACTCGCCCTGATCGATGAATTGTGTAAACGCAACATCTCTGCCAGCGGCGGTCACAGCGACGCATGGGAAGACCACGCGCGCACCGCGTTTGAGCATGGGATGCGGAGCGTCACACACACTTTCAATTGCATGTCGAGCACGCGTCGCCGCGGGATCGATCGGGTTGCTGGTTTGCTCGAGTTCGCGATGAGCGAACCGGGGATCATTTGCGAACTCATCGCCGACGGTCATCACGTTTCGCCGACGCTGATGAAAATGTTGTATCGCGCCAAAAGTTTCACTGGCATTTGCCTCGTCACTGATGCCACCGCCGGCGCCGGCTTAAAAGACGGCTCGAAATTCTCGCTCTATGGGAACAAGTGCATTGTCGAAAAAGGCGTCTGTTTGCTCGCGGATCGTTCCGCGCTCGCCGGCAGCGCGTCGCGCATGATCGATCTGGTTCGGACGATGGTAACCAAAGTCGGAGTGCCGCTGCACGAAGCTATTGCCATGGCGACCGATACGCCCGCGTTCGTGATCGGTTTGAGCAAGGGTCAATTCAAAATCGGCGGCGATGCCGACCTGGTTGTCGTTTCGCGGGAGCTCGAAGTCCTCCGAACATTCGTTGCCGGCGAAGAAGTTTTTCGGCGCTAGAGGGACAACAAAAATTCGGCGATGTCGAGCGATGCGCGCGGGCGGCTCAGTTTGCCGATGTTCGCCGACCATTGGTGCCACTGCTTCGCGTCGCTTGCGAAGGCGCGCTGAACTTGTGCGACGGCTTCATCGTTCGAAAGCGCGATCGCGCCGGAGTTTGTTTCAACGATGAGTCGCGCGTTACCTTCTTCTTGCCCGGAAACGACGTGATTGATTATCATCGGGCATCCAGCGGCGATCGTTTCCTGGACGGTCGCGCCACCGGCTTTACCAATGAGTAAATGATTTTCGCAAAGCAGACGCGGCATCTCATCGGTCCAACCGAAGATATCGATTTTGCGGTTGCCCGCCGCTTTCTCGATCGCCCGGTGAAGTTTCTCGTCGCGACCCACGGTCACAGTTAGCTGAATATCGAGGTCGACAAGTTTCCGCACGAGCTGCGGCGCGCGGCGCGTGCCGGCGTTAATGACATAGAGAACACGAGGAACGACTTTTACCGGCGATTGTCGATCTCTGGTGAAATCAGCAAACCGTGGGCTGACTGGAAAACCGAATACTTTAATTTTTTCCGGCGGCACCCCCCCATTGTGAACGACGGCCGCGCTTTGTTTGTTGGCGACGAAAAAGTAATCGGCCGGTGAGCGATACCAAATCGCGTTGACCGTAATCGAGTCGGTCACGACCGCGATGTTTTTGCAACGGCGTTCGCTTCCCAAAATCTGATCCAACAAATAAGGATAAGGCGGAAATGTGGAGACGACGACGTCCGGTTGAAAATGATCGAGCAAGCGGCCAAGATTTTTCTTGAGGCCGTGAAATCGTTTGAATCGTTGGTCGAAATCCTTTTTCCGATCGAGCCAGTTGTAAACGTAGCCCCATGATTTCGGCCAGTGGTTTATCAGCGCCAGATAGGCACGCCGGACAATTTCATTAAATGCGCCGAAGGTTTCCGGGAACAAGTCGCGCAATTCGACTTCAACTTTTGGCGCAACCCGGGCCAGGCCGGCACGAATTCCTCTTGCGGCGCTGTTGTGGCCTTCACCGAAGCCGGCGGTGAGGATCAAAATTCTTTTCACGATTCGTTAGGCCAACACCGTAGCGGCGGCTGGTGCAGCGCGTGGAAGTTTAATGGAAATTTCCACTCGGCAAAGTAAACTCTGAGAAACGTGAAAATATTGCGCACGAGCTGGCGAGTTTTTCGACGGTTGATCTGGGAGACCGCGACCGACAACACAACGGGTTTGGCGTCGCAAATGGCATATCAACTTATACTCGCGTTGCCATTTGTGCTGCTCTTTCTCTGGCACTTGCTCGGTTTGTTTGGAACCGATCCGGCAAACTTGCATGGTATTTTCGCCTTAGTGAAAAGTTTTCTGCCTCCGGATCCGAAAGTGCAGGACATTCTTGACGGCGCTGTTGCGAACGTAGTCGTGACCGGCTCGAACGGTTGGTTGGCAAATACTGGTATCTTTCTTGGGATTTATTTGGGCACGCTTTTCATCGCGACAATTTCGCGCGCATTGAGCCACACTTACGGCGTGACCGAACCGCGCAATTGGTGGTCGAAATATATCATTTCATTCCTGCTGCTCTTCTGGTTCGGAATCGTGATCCTGGTTTGTTTCAACGCAATTGTTTTCGGCGAAACTCTGGCCGGCGTTGCGGAAGTAAATTTTCAACTGAAAGTGCCGCTTCAGGAATGGGTGGCGGCTTTGAGTCTGCCATTTACCGCAGTCGCATTGATCTTGCTTGCGCTTGTTTTGTATCTCCTCACGCCAGAAAATTATCTGACTATCCGGCAAGCCTTGCCGGGTGCGCTCTTTTTCTCGATCGGCTGGATCACGGTCACGAAATTGTTTCAGTTATATGTCGCGCGCTACAGCCGCTACGACGCAACTTATCTCGCACTCGCATCGATCATCATTTTGCTGACCTGGATGTATCTCACTTGTTTGTTCCTGCTACTCGGAGGCAAACTGAACGCGATCCTTCGCCGCGAACGAGAAAGGCGCGGCAAATCCGAAGCGCGGGAATCGGCGATGCAGCCGGCGTAATTGGCGACGTTTTGATTTCGTTGCCGGTTGATCGCGCGTGACACTCTGTTACGCTGCGCAGCAGTGCTACGTTTCCGCGTTTGTAGTTTTCTCGCGCTTAGCGCGGTCATTGGCGGCTTTGTCCTTCAGGCGCAACAAACCGACCAGGAGAAACCGACGCGAATTCTGAAGGCTCGCGCCGTGAATTCATCAGCGGCGGACGAATCGCCGAGCCCGACGCCGAAGCCAAAAACTTCGCCGCACAAGAAAAAGAAAGCGTCTTCGCCGTCGCCTTCGCCAAAACCAAAGGCGAAAGCAAGAAAGACGACGGAAGAACTCGAAGCCTCTCCGACGCCCAGCGAGACTCCAACACCGAAGCCGAAAACTAAGAAGAAGACCGTAGAAAAAGAACCTTCGCCGAAACCAAAGAAGAAAAAGAAAACGACCGGCGAAAAATCGCCATCGCCGCACAAAAAGGCTTCGCCAAAACCTAGCGAAACTCCGGCGGCGCAAGTAAGCGCGACACCACCGCGCGCAATGGCCGTTCCAAGTCCCAGCGCGCCTCCGTCTCCTCTGCCGAGAGCGAAATCTGCGCTGGCTGCGCCGGTTGAGGAACCGGAACAATTAACGATCGAGAAATATGGTTACGAAAAACCGCGCGGTTTTTGGGCGCGACTATTTGGCGGCGGAGGGCGGAGCAGTAGCAGCGGCGCCGGTTACCGTTATCTCACGCGCTCGGTCCGTGATCAAATCGATCGCGCGCCAGTCGCGCGGAGTCGCTGGCAATATATTGTTGTGCACAACAGCGGAACGCGTCAGGGGAACGCGGCCGCATTCGATTACTACCACCGGCGCATTCGCCGGATGCAAAACGGGCTCGCTTATCATTTCGTCATCGGGAATGGGACTTCCACCGGCAATGGGCAAATTGAAGTGGGCGACCGGTGGCGGCGGCAAATCAATGGCGGCCATGTTCACAGCGATTACTTGAACAACATCGCGCTTGGCATTTGTCTGGTCGGCGATTTCAATCGCGATCAACCGACGCGCGCGCAGCTCGATTGCTGCGAAGAATTAATCCGTTATCTCCGGCAACGCTGCGGGAAAGTGGGCGACCATTATCCGATTGTGAAGCCGCATCGCGAAATGAATCCGCCGCGCTGGGCAACCGATTGCCCGGGGGACGCTTTCCCCTATTCCTGGTTCCGCCGGTTCCAGGAATAATTTAATTGCGCGTCGCCACGATGACGTGGCTTTCCTTGTAATTCCAGCGGTAGCCGAAGTTGAATTCAATCGGTGGCGGACCGCTCTGCTCGAAAATCTCATTCAGTTTCGGCTGATAGTGTTGTTTGAAAATTTCGATCGGGCCGATGTAGGTGCCGAAGACGCGAATGTTCCATTTGTCACGATTGAAATCGGCAAGCGGAATGCCGGCATCGTCCTGCACGATCGTAGCGCTGTGGTCGATGATGAAATTACGGATGCGACTGAAACCTTGTTCAAACATCAAATAGGACGATGATTTTAGAAAACTGGAGCCGACTCCGAAGTGGTCGCAAAATCTTAAGAAACCGCTGGAGGCGAGGCCGCCGTCGGAAATGTCAGTCGTGAAATAATAAAGGGTCTGTTGCTGACCCGAGTGGTTGTCGATGTAATTGATTCTCACTCCGTTCGCGCTACCTCCCCGGCTTTGCTGGAATTGTCCGCCTGAGCTCAACGAGCCGAAGCTGACGTCGGTGATCGATTTGTCCGCGCGCGCGAGAAAAACGTAGAGGATCGGCAAGGTGCCTTTCAGTTCCTGCGAATCAAGACTTACCTTCATGTCTTTCGTGATGAAAAAGCTGAAGCGAAGCGAGGAATACATCTCTTGCTCGAGGTTGTGGAGCGCGCTCCCAAGATTGCCGATTTGCAGTGGGTCGGGGGGCGGGCCCATCGATTCCTTTCCGCAGAGAATGTAAACGGACGCATTTGGAAAGAATTGATCGACGTAGAGAAAATCGGGACCGCTGAACATGTAGAACACGACCGGAACCTGATTTCGCGCTTCCGGAAAATATTGCGCTTCCCAGGCGTGCAGCTTTGCCAACTGCCGGGTGTTTAGTTTAGCGAAAGCCTGTTCGAAATTAGCGGTGTGCTCCTGCCAGGCCGGATCGCTGGTCAGCGAAGCGAGCGGAGAGTTTTTTGGAAGCGGCATACCAGCGAGAAAGCGCGCGGTGTCGTCCGGCGGCGGCTGCGCGTGGGCAATTTGCGCCAACGCGAAAATCGACCCGCCTACGCCGAAGGCTACGGCGCGGCAGGCATGCGCGAAGATCGACCGGTTGGCGCTTGTGATCTTTCTCGCGGCGATTTTTTTCATTGGCCAGCACTGACGCGTTTCCCGGCGCAAAAGTAAAGGAGGAACCCGACGATCGCCGTAACCATTCCGGCCACCGATTCCGTGGTCTTTGAGATCAAAAGATAAATCATCATCCAAATGGTGATGGCAGCGAAAAGGAGCGGCGGCAGGGGGTAGAGCCAGACGCGATAGGGTCGCGAGACGTTTGGTTTGGACGCGCGCAGCACAATTACTCCAATCACAGTGAGGAGCGAGCAGAGAAGAAGCGCGAATTGAATGTAAACGACGACGAGCTCGAAACTACGCGTCAACAAAAGGAGATTCACGATCAGCAATTGAACGAGGGCAGCGTTCGCCGGGATGCCCCCGGTGTTTTTGCGGCCGAGAAATCGCAAGAGCCAATGGTCTTCACCCATCGACATGGTGACGCGCGGTCCAATCCAAGTCATGGAACTGATGGCGGAAATTAACCCGAGACAAATCACCGCGCCGACAATGCGACCGCCGTTCTCTCCGAAAATGTGTTTGCCGGCGATCAAGCCAACCTCGAGCTGGCCGCGCATTTCGGATTCGGGCGTTGTTGCCAGAAAAACCGCATTCAGGAGGACGTAAGCCACGATGACGATCATCGTCCCGGCAAGGAGCGAACGCGGAACGTTGCGTTCCGGATTTTTCACTTCGCCAATGATGTAACTGGACGCGTTCCAGCCCGAGTAGGAATACATCACGTAAACGAGCGCGACTGCGAACGCGCCGCTGAAGATCGACATCGTGTCAGCAGCGTGCGGGAAAAAAGTGAACGGCTGTTTTTCTTCGATGAGCAATCCGGCTCCAATCAGCACACCAACCAAAAGCAGTTTCACGATCGTCCAGAGATTTTGAAACGCGCTGCCAAGACGAAGATTTCCAAAATGAAAAAGCGCGACCATCCAGACCAGCACGAATGAAAGCAATACGGGCGAACCAAAATCAAAGACCCCCCGAAAATATTTTCCGAAAGCCATGGCCGCGAGTGCAATCGGCGCAGCGAAGCCGACTGTCGCCGAAATAAATCCAGCCATGAAACCGACGGCGGGATGATAAATTTCGGAAAGGAAATGATATTCGCCACCCGAGCGCGGGAGCGCGGCGCTAAGCTCGCCGTAGCAGAGCGCGCCGCAAAGCGCGGCAATTCCGCCAACAATCCAGAGCATGAGCAAAGCAAAACCGGACTGAATGTCGGCGACCTGAAATCCAAGACTGGTGAAGACGCCGGTGCCGATAATATTTGCAATCACAATCCCGCAGGCGGTGAAAAAGCCGACGGTTCGTCGAGGGGCGCGCAAATCCGCGGCGTCTGGTTGGGGGGATCTGTTCATGTTGGGGGTCGACAATGGCATTTGCGCGCGCGATTGGCTAATTGCTTGAACGATCACTATTGTCAGAGGTGACCGACGGCATCATCGTGAACTCAAGATGAAAACGATTCTCTCCCTGGAAACCATGACGCAGCTGGCAGTGTTTCTTGAAAATCGCCCGGGCGCACTTGCTCGCGTGTGTGAAGCTCTGGCCAAAGCCGGCGTCAACATCCATGCGCTCACCGTTTCGGACACGGTCGATCATGCAGTAGTGCGAATGATTGTGAGCGATGCCACCAAGGCGCTAATGCTTTTAGGTGAGCGTGGCGTACTCGCGTTCGAGAACGATGTGCTTTGCATCGATGCAGCAAATGAACTGGGTGTGCTCGGAAAAATTACCGAAGCGCTCTCGCGCACCGAAGTGAACATCGAGTATGCTTATTTCGCGACAAGCGCGAGCTCGCCCAAGGGCATCATCGTGCTGCGGCCATCCGACATGGAAAAAGCGCGGCAAGCGCTCGCGAATCTCTAAACGAGGATCGCTTCAAGATTGGTCGCGATCATCGAGCCGGCCTCGCCATTCGTGGCGCGCCTCAGCGATGAGCGGTGCGAGACTGGCATAGAACCGAACCACGTAGACCAAATATCCGGCGAACGCAACCAGCTCGGCTGCGATCAGCCAAACGTGCGCGTTGTGCGCCAGAAAAACTTCCGGCCAGGTCCGAATCAAAATTGCCGAGACCAGGTTCAGAAAAAATATCGCCGGCAAAAGAAGAGCGATGTTGAGCCACTGATCGCGCCGGACGCGCGCGGACAAGCGATCGCTCGCTTCGCCTGCACTATCGCGCATGCGCGCATAAATCAGCCGAAGATCGTAAACAAACAAAGTCCAACCGATTGCGATGAAAACCGCTCCAAATCCAAACCAGCTCGCGGGCTTGCCAATTTGGGCAAATAGAATCGCCTCAACCAGGGCGCAGGCGATGTAGAGAAAGTTATGGCCAAATTCGAGCGGCCATCGAATCACGGTGAGGATGTGCAACACCGCGCGCGACCAGAAAACAAAAATGATGAACAGTCCGGCGACGACGTAGAGCCAGAAAAAAAGTTGTCGCTCGGCAATCACAGCGTGCGCGTTCTCAATCAAAATCGTCAAGGCAACGCCCTGAATAATGCTGACGAGCGTGAGCTCGATCTCGACCACCATGGAATCCAGCTCCGAGCGCGCGGCGGAAAATTTCATCGCTGTAGCTCCTCTCGGTAAGGCTGATTCGATTGAAACGATGTTAAGAGATTCGCGGCGAGTCCGGCCGTTTTCGCGTCACCGTTCGATCGCGCGAGAGAAAATGCGTCCCGCGCAGTAGCGATCGCCTCAGGAAAGTTGCCGACTTCTGCGTAAGCCGCCGCGGCGGTGGCGAGAAGCATGGGTTGTTTCCGTTCGGTCAAAGCGCAGGCACGTTCAGAAAGTTGAACAGCTCGCCTTCCATCGCGCAGCGCGGCGTCGGGATGAGTCGCAAACAACCACGCCAGTTCGTTTAACAACGCAGCAGAATCTGGCGCTGAAGAAGCGATCGCTTCCAACTGCGAGGGAGCGTTCAAACCTTGGGCCGCGAAACGTACGACGAGATGAAGTTTGCCGGCGATTTCGGAGCGATCAGACCGGAGCAATAACGCATAGGCGAGTTGCTGAGCGGCAGTTGTGAAATCGCCAATCGCGCCTGCCGCCAGACCGATTCGGTAATGCAAATCGGAATCAAATGGCGAGACAACGAGTGCATCGCGTCCAACGGCGAGCGCTTCTTCGGCGCGGTGAAGTTCGCGCGCCAGGGTGAAGACAAGATCGTAAGCGCGCGCACTTTCGGGCTGCAGTTCGAGAGCATGTTGACCCTCACTCATCGCCCGCGTCAAGTTTCCCTGCCTTGCCAGACTGATTCCCAATTGAAGATGACAATCGCCATTCGCAGAATCCAGCTCAAGGCCATGCTCGGATTGCGCGACGGCT
>Ga0209805_1002747_pt1 | contig 10226 bp, 4 predicted proteins | sample GraSoiAngelo_148_FD_185905 | JGI IMG/M metagenome (GOLD analysis project Ga0209805, IMG submission 185905) | Grasslands soil microbial communities from the Angelo Coastal Reserve, California, USA - 14_1009_09_20cm (SPAdes) (version 2) | ecosystem: Environmental > Terrestrial > Soil > Grasslands ... | reverse complement strand
CGGCGGCTTCGCGCGCGGCGCAGGCGGCGGGGGGCCGGTGCCCGTGCGTGCCGTCGCCGCGACCACCGGCACGGTGGACGTCACGGTCGATGCGCTCGGCACCGTGGCCGCGCTCAACACCGCGACCATCCACAGCCGGGTCGACGGACCGCTCCTCAAAGTGCCCTTCCGCGAGGGGCAGCTGGTGAAGGGCGGCGATCTGCTCGCGCAGATCGACCCCAGCACGTTCCAGGCGGCGCTCGCCCAGGCCGCGGGACAGCTCGCGAAGGATGAGGCGCAGCTCGCGGGCGCGCGCGTCGACCTCGAGCGCTACAGGGGGCTGCTCGCGAAGGATTCCATCGCCAGCCAGACGGTCGATGCGCAGCGCTTCACCGTGCAGCAGCTCGAGGGCGCGGTGCGCGCCGACAAGGCCGCGGTCGAGAATGTGCGGCTGCAGCTGACCTTCACGAGTATCACCGCGCCCTTCGCCGGGCGCGTTGGGCTGCGCCAGGTCGATCCGGGCAACATGGTTCATGCCTCGGACGCCAACGGCATCGTGGTGCTCACCCAGACTCATCCCATCTACGTGGTCTTCGCCGTGCCCTCGGAGTATGTGCCGCAGATCAACCGCCGCTTCAGCCGCGGCGATGCACAGCCGGTCGAGGCGCTCGACCGCGACGGCAAGGTCGTCGCCTCCGGCAAGCTCGCCGCCGTCGACAACCAGATCGACACCACCACCGGGACCATCAAGCTGAAGGCACTGTTCGACAACTCGGATGATTCGCTGTTTCCGGATCAGTTCGTGACCGCGAGGCTGCGCCTCGACACCCTGTCGGGCGCCACACTCGTGCCGAGCGCCGCGGTGCAACGGGGGGCGCCGGGCACCTTTGTCTACGTGGTGAATGCCGATAACACGGTGAGCCTGCGCAAGATGAGCCCGGGACCCTCGAGCGGGGACCTCGTCTCCGTGAAGGACGGCGTCCGACCCGGGGAAAAGGTCGTGATCGACGGACTCGACAAGCTGCGCGACGGGGCGCAGGTCGCGCTGATCGCCGACAGCGCGCGGGGTGCGGCCTCCCCGGCCACCCCGGCGCCGCCTCCCGGGCAGCGCCCGCACCGGCACCATACCGCATCGAGCGCCGCGCCGTCGGCGCAGCCGCCTGCTGCGCCGGTGCGGATGACCTCGTGAACCCGTCCGCGATCTTCATCGAGCGCCCCGTCGCAACGTGGCTGCTCATGCTCTCGATTCTGCTCGCGGGCATGGTCGGCTACCGGGCGCTCTCGGTCTCAGCGCTCCCCCAGGTCGACTACCCAACCATCCAGGTGACGACGCTCTATCCCGGCGCGAGCCCCGACGTGACGACTTCATCGATCACCGCGCCGCTCGAGCGGCAGTTCGGTCAGATGCCGGGACTCGCTCAGATGACCTCCTCGAGCTCCGGCGGCGCCTCGGTCATCACGCTCCAGTTCTCGCTTGCCCTCTCGCTCGACACCGCCGAGCAGGAAGTGCAGGCCGCGATCAACGCCGCGAGCTCCTTCCTCCCGACCGATCTGCCGATGCCGCCGGTCTACAGCAAGGTCAACCCCGCGGATGCGCCCATCCTCACCTTCGCGGTCAGCTCCCCGACGCTGCCGTTGCCGAAGATCGAGGACCTGGTCGACACGCGCCTCGCCGCCAAGCTCTCCGAGGCCCCGGGCGTCGGCCTGGTGAGCCTCGGCGGCGGCCAGCGCCCGGCGATCCGCATCCAGGTGGACCCGGTGGCGCTCGCAGCGCACGGCCTCGCGCTCGAGGATGTGCGCACGGCGATCGCCAACGCCAACGTGAATCAGGCCAAGGGAAGCTTCGACGGGCCGCTGCGCGCCTCGACCATCGACGCCAACGACCAGCTCCGCTCGCCGGACGACTACCGCAACATCGTGCTCATGTACAAGAACGGGGCGCCGCTGCGCGTCTCGGACATCGCCGCGGTGGTCGACGGCGCCGAGAACGTGAAGCTCGCGGCCTGGGCGGCCGACCGCCGCCAGAGGCAGCCGGTCCCCGCGATCATCGTCAACATCCAGCGCCAGCCGGGCGCGAACGTCATCCAGACGGTGGACCGCATCGCCGCGCTGCTGCCGCGGCTCGAGGCGAGCCTTCCCGCCTCGATCACGGTCACGCCGCTGACGGATCGCACCGTGAGCATTCGCGCCTCGATCGCGGACGTCGAGTTCGAGCTGCTGCTGGCGGTGGTGCTGGTGGTGCTGGTAATTTTCTTCTTCCTGCGCAGCCCCTCGGCCACGTTGATTCCGAGCGTCGCCGTGCCGCTCTCGCTCGTCGGCACCTTCGCCGTCATGTACCTGGCGGGCTTCTCGATCAACAACCTGACGCTGATGGCGCTCACCATCGCGACCGGCTTCGTGGTGGACGATGCGATCGTGATGATCGAGAACGTCTCCCGCCACGTCGAGGAGGGCACGCCACGTCTCAAGGCGGCGTTCGAGGGCTCGCGGCAGATCGGCTTCACCATCATCAGCCTCACGGTGTCGCTGATCGCCGTGCTGATCCCGCTGCTTTTCATGGGGGACATCATCGGGCGGCTGTTCCGCGAGTTCGCCATCACGCTCGCCGTGGCGATCCTGATCTCGGCAGTCGTGTCGCTCACCTTCACGCCCATGATGTGCGCGCGGCTTCTCGAGCCGCGGGATCCGGCGAGAGAGGGCCGCGCGTTGCGGATCGCCGGCGCCTGGTTCGAGAGCCTCGCAGCCCACTACGGGCGCGCCCTCGCCTGGGTGCTCGACCGCCAGCGCATGACGCTGCTGGTGGCCATCGGCACCCTGGTCCTCACCGTGATCCTCTACGTGGTCGCGCCCAAGGGCTTCTTCCCGCCCCAGGACACGGGTCTCATCCAGGGGATCACCGAGGCGCCGCAGTCGGTGTCCTTCGCCGCCATGGCCCAGAGGCAGGAGGCTCTCGCACAGGCGCTCCTCGAGGACCCGTCCGTCGAAAGCGTCTCCTCGTTCATCGGCGTCGACGGCGTCAACACCACGCTCAACAGCGGCCGGCTGCTCATCAGTCTCGTGCCCAAGGGTGAGCGCAGCCTCGATGCCTCCGGCGTCATCCGCCGCCTGCAGCCCCGGCTCGCCCTGGTCCCCGGCATCACGGTGTACATGCAGCCGGTGCAGGACCTCACCATCGATGCGCGCGTCAGCCGCACGCTCTATGCCTTGTCGGCCGAGGACCCGGACATGAACGAGCTCTCGGTGTGGGTCAAGAAGCTCGTGGCGCGCATGCAGCCGCTCCCGCAGCTCGCGGACGTGGCGAGCGACCTGCAGGATCAGGGGCTCGAGACCTACGTCGAGATCGACCGCGATGCCGCCGCCCGCTTCGGCGTGACTCCGGCGGCGATCGACAACGCGCTCTACGACGCCTTCGGGCAGCGCCTGGTGTCGACGATCTTCACGCAATCCAACGTCTATCGCGTCGTGCTCGAGCTGCGGCCCAGCGCGGCGCAGGGCTCGGGGCCGCTCGCGGGCCTGTACGTCGCCGCGGTGAATGGCAACGAGATCCCGCTCGCGAGTGTCGCGCGGGTGTCCCAGGGAACCTCGCCGCTCGCGATCAATCACCTTGGGCAGTTCCCCGCCGCCACCATCTCCTTCAACGTGGCTCCCGGGGCCTCGCTCGGCAGCGCCGTGAGCGCCATCAAGGCCGTGCAGGACGAGCTCGGGATCCCAGCGAGCGTGCAGCTCTCCTTCCAGGGCGCAGCGCTCGCCTTCCAGGGCACGCTCACGAGCACGCTGTGGCTGATCCTGGCGGCGATCGTCACCGTGTACATCGTGCTGGGCGTGCTCTACGAGAGCTACATCCACCCCGTGACCATCCTCTCGACGCTTCCCTCGGCCGGCGTGGGCGCGTTGCTCGCCCTGATGATCGCCGGTGAGGACCTCGGGGTGGTGGCCATCATCGGCATCATTCTCCTCATCGGCATCGTCAAGAAGAACGCGATCATGATGATCGACTTCGCGCTGCAGGCCGAGCGCGGTGAGGGCAAGCCGCCGCGCGAGGCGATCTACCAGGCGGCGCTGCTACGGCTGCGGCCGATTCTCATGACCACGTTCGCTGCGATGCTCGGCGCGCTGCCTCTGATGCTCGCCACCGGCATGGGGGCGGAGCTGCGCCGCCCGCTGGGACTTGCGATGGTGGGCGGCCTCGCGGTGAGCCAGGTGCTGACACTCTTCACGACGCCGGTGATCTACCTGTACTTCGATCGCCTGGCGCGGCGCCTCGAGAGCGGGCGCGCGCGGCGGCGCGGCTCGGCCGCGCCCGAGGCCGCATGAACCTCTCGCGCCCCTTCATCGAGCGCCCGGTCGCCACGACGCTCCTCACCCTCGGCGTGGTGCTCGCCGGCGTCGCGGCGTTCCTGCACCTGCCGGTGGCGCCGCTCCCGCAGGTGGACTTCCCGACCATCTCGGTGAACGCCGGGCTCCCGGGCGCGAGCCCCGAGACCATGGCCGCCACGGTGGCCGCCCCGCTCGAGCGCTCGCTCGGGCGCATCGCCGCGGTCACCGAGATGACCTCCGCGAGCGCGCTCGGCTCGACGCACATCACGCTCCAGTTCGACCTGAGCCGCGACATCGACGGCGCGGCGCGCGACGTGCAGGCGGCGATCAACGCCGCGCGGGCGCTGCTGCCGACGGCGCTCCCGAGCAATCCCAACTACCGCAAGGTGAACCCGGCGGACGCGCCCATCATGATCCTCGGGCTCACCTCCAAGGCGCTCACCCGCGGCCAGATGTACGACTGGGCGTCCACCGTGCTCGCGCAGAAGCTGCTGCAGGTGCAGGGCATCGGCGACGTCACTGTCGGCGGGAGCTCCCTCCCCGCGGTGCGCGTCGAGCTCAACCTCCCCGCGATGAACGGCTACGGGATCAACCCCGAGGCGGTGCGCACGGCGATCGCCACCACCAACGCCAACCGCCCCAAGGGCGCGCTCGAGTCGGGCGACAAGCGCTGGCAGATCCAGGACAACGACCAGGCCATGAGCGCGAGCGAATACATCCCGCTCATCGTCGGCTATCACAACGGCGCCGCGGTGCGTCTCGGCGATATCGCGCAGGTGTCGGACTCGGTGCAGGACCTGCGCAACGACGGACTCGCGAACGGCGATCCCGCCGTGATGCTGATCCTGTTCCGCCAGCCGGGCGCCAACATCATCGACACCGTCGACCGGGTGCGCTCGCTCCTGCCGCACCTGCGCGCCGCGATCCCGGCGAGCATCGCGCTCAATGTCTACATGGACCGCACCCCGACGATCCGGGCGTCGCTGCGCGACGTCGAGCGGGCGCTCGTGATCTCGGTGGCGCTGGTGGTGCTCTCGGTCTTCATGTTCCTGCGCAGCGCGCGCGCCGCCATGGTGCCGCTCGTTGCCGTGCCGGTGTCGCTCATCGGCACTTTCGCAGTCATGTATCTCGCCGGCTTCAGCCTCGACAACCTCTCCCTCATGGCACTCACCATCGCGACCGGTTTCGTGGTCGACGACGCGGTGGTGGTGCTCGAGAACATCTCGCGCCACGTGGAAGCCGGCGTGCCGCGGCTCGAGGCGGCCCTCAAGGGCGCGCGCGAGGTGGGCTTCACGGTGGTTTCGATGAGCCTGTCGCTGATCGCGGTCTTCATCCCGATCCTGCTGATGGGCGGGGTGGTCGGGCGGCTGTTCCGGGAATTCGCGATCACGCTGTCCGCCGCAATCCTGGTGTCGCTCGTCGTATCGCTCACCACGACCCCGATGATGTGCTCGCGCCTCACGCAGGAGCACGGGCGGACGGGCGCGCACGGACGCCTCCATGGCCTGAGCGAGCGCGCCTTCGACGCCGTGCAGGACGGCTACCGCCGCTCGCTCGACTGGGCGCTGGCGCACGGCCCGACGGTGATGCTGATCCTGGCGGTCACCGTGGCGCTCAACCTGTACCTCTACATCCACGTGCCCAAGGGCTTTTTCCCGCAGCAGGACACCGGGCTGATGATGGGCCAGATCCAGGCCGACCAGTCGATCTCCTTTCAGGCGATGCGGGAGAAGCTGCGCTACTTCGTCGACGTCGTGCTGCACGATCCGGCGGTCGCCACGGTGGTGGGATTCACCGGCGGCGGCAAGCGCAACGGCGCCAACATGTTCATCTCGCTCAAGCCGCGCGCCGAGCGCGGCATCAGCGCGGATCAAGTGATCGCGCGACTGCGCGGCAAGCTCGGGCATGAGCCGGGTGCGAATCTGTATCTGCAGCCGGTTCAGGACATCCGGGTCGGCGGCCGCTCCGCCGGCGCGCAGTACCAGTACACGCTGCAGGCAGACACCATCACCGACCTGCGCGCCTGGGAGTCGCGGGTGCGGCGCATGATGAGCGAGCTGCCGCAGCTCGCCGACGTCAACACCGACGCCCAGGACAAGGGGCTGCAGACGAGCCTGGTGATCGATCACGATGCGGTCGCGCGGCTCGGACTCAACCAGTCCCAGATCGACGCCACGCTCAACGATCTGTTCGGCCAGCGCCAGGTGTCGACCATCTACCATCCGCTGAACCAGTATCACGTGGTGATGGAGGCGGCGCCCGAGTTCTGGCAGAGCCCGGAGACCCTGCGGAGCGTGTACGTGACGAGCACCGCCGCGACCGGAGCTTCGGGAGCGGCCGGCGTTACCTCGGGGGCGACCGCGGCGACGGGCACCGCGGCGACGGGGACCGCGGCGACCGGGGCCGCGACCTCGGGCGCTGCGCAGGGCAGCACCGCCGCCGCGAACGGCGTCGCGATCGCCACGACGGCCGGCGCCTCGGTGGGCAACCCCGCCATGAGCTCCGCAGGCCGGCGCGTACCCTTGGGCGACTTCTCACACTACGAGGCGACTTCCACCCCTCTCGCCGTCAATCATCAGGGACTCTCGGCTGCATCCACCGTCTCCTTCAACCTGCCGCTCGGGGTGTCGCTGTCGCAGGCGACGGCGGCGATCGATGCGGGCTTTGCCCGGCTCGGGGCGCCGGTCACCGTGCGCGGCAGCTTTCGGGGGACCGCCAAGGCGTTCCAGGACGCCCTCGCCAACCAGCGGCTGCTGATCCTCTCGGCGCTGGTCGCCGTGTACCTGGTGCTGGGCATCCTCTACGAGAGCCTCGTGCATCCTCTGACCATCCTCTCCACGCTCCCCTCGGCGGGCGTCGGGGCGCTGCTGGCGCTGCTCGCCACCGGCACCGACTTCAGCATCATCGCGCTCATCGGCGTCATCCTGCTGATCGGCATCGTGAAGAAGAACGCCATCATGATGATCGACTTCGCACTGCAGATCGAGCGCGAGCGCGATTGCAGCTCGCGGGAGGCGATCTACGAGGCGTGTCTCCTGCGGCTGCGGCCCATACTCATGACCACCATGGCGGCGATGTTCGGAGCGCTGCCGCTCGCGATCGGCTTCGGCGAGGGCGCGGAGCTGCGCCGCCCGCTCGGCATCGCCGTGCTGGGCGGCCTCCTCCTCAGCCAGGTGTTGACTCTCTACACGACGCCGGTGATGTACCTGTATCTCGACCGCTTCCGGCTGTGGGCCAAGTCGCGCCTGCACCGCTTCCCGAACCCGCTGGAGGGAGTCGCATGAGGCGCGCGCTTCGCTGCATCCCGGCACTGCTCGCGCTCGGCGCCGCCGGCGGCTGCGGGTACCTGCCGATCGGGCCCACCTACCATCGCCCGAGCCTGGAGGTGCCGCCGGCCTACAAGGAGAGCAAGGACTGGAAGCCGGCCGAGCCGCAGGATCTGACGTCGCGCGGCGAGTGGTGGGAGCTCTACGGCGATGCGGACCTCGACGCTCTCGAGCGGCAGGTGCAGGTCTCCAATCAGAACGTGCTGCTCGCGGCGGCCCGGTACGAGCAGGCCGCGGCGCTCCTCGGCACGGCTCGCTCGGGCTACTTTCCGACCATTACCGCCGATGTCTCCTCGACCCGCAGCAAGAATACGACCACTGCCGGCGGCGGCGCCAGCACCGCGGCCGCCGGCAGCGCCGTGCGCACCCAGGACCGCGTGAGCCTCGCCACCGTCTGGGAGCTCGATGTGTGGGGTCGCGTCCGCCGCACCGTCGAATCCAATCGCGAGTCGGCGCAGGCGAGCGCCGGCGATCTGGCCGCGATGCTGCTCTCAGAGCAGGCGACCCTCGCGCAGAGCTACTTTCAGGTGCGCGTCACGGACCTGGATCTCGGTCTGCTCGAGCGCTCCATGGCCGCCTACGAGAAGGCGCTCGAGGTCACGCGCAACCGTTACCAGGCGGGCGTGGCGCAGCGCTATGACGTCACGCAGGCGCAGACACAGCTCGAGAACGTGCGCGCGCAGTACCTCGACCTCGGCATCACGCGGGCAACGCTCGAGCACGCCATCGCGGTGCTCGTCGGCAGGCCGCCTGCGGCGCTGTCGATCCCCCGCAAGGAGCAAGCGCCCGCGATCCCGGCGATTCCACTGACACTCCCCTCGCAGCTGCTCGAGCGCCGGCCGGACATCGCCGCGGCGGAGCGCCGCGCCGCCGCCGCCAACGCGCAGATCGGGATCGCGCGCGCGGCGTGGTTCCCCACCCTCTCGCTCGGCGGCTCCCAGGGTTACGCGAGCAGCGGCTTCTCGGGGCTCTTCCAGGTGCCGAATCGCTTCTGGTCGCTGGGCCCCGATCTCGCGGGTACCCTCGTCGATTTCGGCGCACGCCGTTATCAGGTGCGCGCCGCGATCGCCTCCTACGATCAGAGCGTCGCGACCTACCGCCAGACGGTGCTCACCGCGTTCCAGGAGGTCGAGGACAATCTCGCGGCGCTCAAGGTGCTCGCCGACGAGTCGACCGCCGAGCGCGCCGCGGCTGATGCCGCAGCCGAGACTCTGGCGATCGTCGAGAATCAGTACAAGGCCGGGACCGTGGACTATCTCAACGTGGTCTCCGCCCAGAACGCGTCCCTCGGCGCCGAGCGGGCCTGGCGCGACATCACCAACCGCTCGCTCGCCGCGAGCGTGGGGCTCCTGAAGGCGCTCGGTGGAGGCTGGAGGAGCGATGCGCTACCGTTGAACTGATTTTCTAGCCGCGGCGCTTCGGTCCGCTCGCGCGAGCGCAGCGGAGTGGTCTACGGGGGGAGCGCCTCCAGCCCGAGCCTGGCGGCGGCCCTTCCGCGGCGAGCCAGGCAAGGATGGCGCTCGACTCACCGTAGACGTTCACCGGGAGCCGCGCTCCTCCTCCAGGAGCTGGGCAGCGCTGTGCCGGCCGCGGCGACTGCGCGGGATTCTCTTATACAGGCTGGCATCGGGAGGGGCGCCCAAGGTGGCGAGGCCGCGCTTCGCGAGCGCCAGCAAGGGGGCTGGAAGCGACGGATCGGTCTGTCCCTTCATGGCAGCCCGCCCGCTACGTCGGGTTCTCCAGGGTGAAGCACTGGCGGTGGTCGTCGTAGGCGAAGACCTCGCCGTACCGTCCCCAGCTGATGATGGTGCGCAGCGTCTGCTCGGCCCCCTCCTCCGCCATGTAGTCCTCGAGCTCGTCGAAGAAGCGGCTCTTGGGGGCTGTGTGGCTGGCGCGCTCGTCCAGCACCCGCCGCACGTGCGCCGCGAGCGGCACGTAGGTGATCAGGTGGCGGGCAAAGAGCTTCTTGCGATCGTCGGTGTCCTCGCGCGTGAACTGCAGACCCGCCTCGGTGAGGCGGATGTCGCCGCCCTCGACCTCGGCGAAGCGCAGCAGCTGCAACGCCTCCGCAGCGGGGAACAGGTCGTCGATCTCCATGCGCAGCTCCTGCGCGATCGCCGGCAGGTCCGCCTTGCCGTTGTAGGGGGGGCCCGCCACCGCTTCCATGAGTCCGGCCAGCACGTTGGACGATACGTGCGTGAGGGTGGTGCCAATGCCGGTGCCCGGGAAACGCTCGGACTTCGGCCCGACGCGCTCGCCGCGCGGCTTCGCGGTCATCTCCACGTATACCCGGTCGACGAGCGCGCGGAAGCGCGGGTCGTCCGGATGGCGGGGCTGCGGCAGATCGACCGCGATCTCGCCCATGACGCGCGCCGGGTGAGTGGAGAAGATCAGCAGCCGGTCGCACATCTCCACCGCTTCCTCGATGTTGTGCGTCACCAGGATCACCGCCTTGATCGGCAGCTGCCCCTCGCCCCAGAGGTTGAGGAAGTCGTTGCGCAGCGTCTCGGCCGTGAGCACGTCGAGCGCCGAGAACGGCTCGTCCATGAGCAGGATGTTGGGGTGTACGACGAGCGCGCGCGCAAAGCCCACGCGCTGGCGCAT
>Ga0209805_1002743_pt1 | contig 10229 bp, 8 predicted proteins | sample GraSoiAngelo_148_FD_185905 | JGI IMG/M metagenome (GOLD analysis project Ga0209805, IMG submission 185905) | Grasslands soil microbial communities from the Angelo Coastal Reserve, California, USA - 14_1009_09_20cm (SPAdes) (version 2) | ecosystem: Environmental > Terrestrial > Soil > Grasslands ... | reverse complement strand
AGCGGCGGGCATCAAAGAGGTGATCGTCTTTCACTCCTCCGCTAAGTCGATCCGGTCGTACCAGAAGGATGTTCCATTCGTGCTGGTTGGCGATCCGAAGAAGGCCCTCTACAAAGAATTTGGCGTGAAATCGTCGCTTGGCTTCATTAGCCTCAGGTCCCTGGGCGCCGCCATGCGCGGGGTGGCGCATGGCCATTTTGGCTTGCGGCTTTCGGGAGGCCCATTCGGCCTTCCGGGCGACTTTCTGATCGCGCCGTCCGGGCGGATCAAAGCGGTGAAATACGGGACCCATGCCTATGACCAGTGGTCCGTGGATGAGTTGATCGCGCTTGCCCAGGGCGCCGCCCTGCAGGCGGCTTGAAAGGAGCCACCTTTGTCTTCAAGGGAAAATCGCCACCGGCCGCCGCTTGAATTTTGTCGAACTTCAAAACCGCGGGGAGTGCGAGGCCTCGCGCGTCTTCCTATATATACGTGGCCGCTGGCATTGGTCGGGGCGATCGACGGTCGGCCAATGCAGCCGCCGATTCGCCCATAGTGGCGTGTAGTACTTCATGTAGTAATTCGGCCGAAGATTGACCGATTTCTGGACCAGCAAGAAGGCCGGATCAGAAATTTCGAACTGAAAACCGCAAGAACCGGCAGGGTTGGACGGAACAGCGTCTGATTCGGGACCGTGAGGCCCCGGGTTCAAATCCCGGGCCCCCGACCAGATTTCGAACTCGAAGCACACCTTGGACGGCGCGTGGCGCACCGGAACTGCCGCTGTGGCTCCCGACGATGACTCCGTCGCACCCCTGAAGCAGCCTTGATCCGCGGATCGTGGCGAAGATGAAACGGCCAGGCTGGGCATGATTTCCATTCGAGGTGATCTGGAGTCGCCTTTGCGCACGGGAAACCAAGCCGCGTCTGAAGCGCGGCCGTTTGACAGCCGCTCTCGGCAGCCGTAGGCTCGATCTGGCGACGCAAACTCGGCGTCGCAAGCCTGGCTTGGGGGAGATGAAAGTGCGCGGTTTGATGACGCGTTCGGCGTTCGCGCTCATCGCGATCGTGTCGACCATCTTGCTCGCAGGTCAGCCGGCGCTCGCAGCCCGGCCGACCCCTGTGAAGGAGGCGACTGTCATCGGCACCGGCGGCGCCGCCGCGAGCGTCGATCCGATCGCAACCAGCGTGGCCATCGACATCCTCCGCCGAGGCGGCAACGCAGTCGACGCCGCCGTCGCTGCAGCGGCCGCGCTTGGAGTCGTCGAGCCTTTCTCCTGCGGTCTGGGCGGCGGTGGGTTCATGGTCATCTACAGCGCGCGAGACGGTCGGGTGTTCACGCTCGATGGACGCGAGACGGCGCCGTCGGCATTCCGCGCCGACAGCTTCATCGACCCCTCGACAGGATTACCGATCTCCTTCGCCGAGGGCGTGACCAGTGGCCTGGGCGTCGGAGTGCCCGGGACTCCGCGGCTGTGGGCGCAGGCCCTCGCCAGATATGGAACGATCCCTCTCGCCGCAGCCCTCGCTCCTTCCATCGGAATCGCGCGCAGTGGGTTCGAGGTCGACCAGACATTCCACGACCAGGTCGCTTCGAACCAGGACCGCTTCAAGGACTTCAGCTCGACCAGGGATCTTTACCTGCCCGGCGGCGACGCACCCGCCGTGGGTTCGATCTTCCGCAACCCTGATATCGCTCGGACCTACCAGACGCTGTCGGGGCACGGAACGGATGCGTTCTACGGCGGCGATGTCGCCAACGCAATCCTGAACACCGTCCAGCATCCGCCACTGGTGCCCGGCGGCAAGCGCAACGTGCGGCCCGGGTTGATGACGGCCGGCGATCTTGCGAGCTACCAGGCGATCTCGCGGGCGCCGACGGACATCCACTACCGCGGCTACGAAATCTTCAGCATGGGTCCGCCGTCGAGCGGCGGCTCGACGGTGGGCGAGGCGCTCAAGATCCTCGAGGGCTTCGACCTCGGCTCGCTTACTCGGGCGCAGGCGCTTTACCTGATGCTGGAGGCGTCCAAGCTCGCGTACGCCGACCGCAACCAGTACGTCGCCGACCCCGACTTCGTAAGCGTGCCCCTGCAGGGTCTGCTCTCTGACGCCTACGCGGCGCAGCGCCGGGCTCTCATCGGCCCGACCGCCCTTCCGGTCCCCGTCGCGCCCGGCGATCCCTCGCCGTTCAACTCGTCCACCACGCACCTCACGGTCAGTGATCGTTTCGGCAACGTCGTCTCGTACACCTTCACGATCGAGCAGATCGGCGGCAGCGGCATCGTCGTGCCGGGTCATGGGTTCTTGCTCAACAACGAGCTCACCGATTTCAACTTCGTGACGGGCACGGCGAACTCACCGGCGGGAGGCAAGCGACCGCGCTCGAGCATGTCGCCAACCATCGTGCTGAAGGACGGCAAGCCGATTCTTGCGCTCGGCTCGCCGGGCGGGGCCTCAATCATCACCACCGTCCTGCAGATGCTGCTGGAGCGGTTGGACCTGGGCCGGACGCTTCCCGGCGCCATCGCAACCGCGCGCATCTCCCAGCGGAATTCCTCCACTACCCAGGCCGAACCCGCCTTCTTCGGCACGCCCGAACGGTCGGCGCTGGAAGCTCTTGGCGAGAAGTTCAGCTCCACGCCGGAGATCGGAGCCGCGACAGGGATCGAGTTCCTATCGGACGGGATGGTCCTGGCTGCCGCCGAGCCGGTCCGGCGCGGTGGAGGCAGCGCAATGGTGGTGGTACCTCAGCCTTAGTCGGGAGAGTCAAAAACCGGCGCTCACATATGCAGTAGGCGGTGCGGCTCGGCATCGAGTCGATGCTGTGGAAAGGAGGCTGCGGGACGTGGTCCTGACGAGTCGCGGCCGCATTGCCCACGCTGACACGCGCCCGCGCATGCGAATCCTGGTGTCGGTGTTGATGGGCGAGATGGGGCCGGCTCGCCGAACAACGTGTCCAACTCTCGCGCATGCAGGCTGCAGAAGCTGGCCCGAAACGAAAAGAGATACTCGAGGAGATCTACTCAGCTCAGTCCATCGAGAACCTGGAGTTGATCGACATGACCACTGCTTTGGGTGGGTTGCGCCCGCCGGCAGTTTTTCTCAGCCCGTCACCAGCACCTTCTTCACGCAATCGACGAAATGGTCGCCGCGAATCAGGATAAGTCGATTGCTCGCAGTTCGGCTGACAAGCAGGCTCTATCAAAGGCGCACAAAGGCAGGAGCATGCGATCGACTTGTGGCGGGGCGCCGCAAACGAGTTAAAAAGGCTGGGAAAAGGGCTTCACACGTAGAAACGCGATGACGTCGGTCTTTGGCGCCGATAGCGGCAATGGCGATGTAGCCCCCTGCCGCGTTACGACCAGCGGGTCGCGACCGTGGCTGGGCGCGTCTCATGCCACCGGTGCGCGGTGCAGTACTTCGTGTAGTGATCCGACGGGAGAACGTCTCAAATCTGGACGCAATACGTGCGGCGGTTTGAAGAATCGAACTGGAATCGATCGTTTCAGCGATTCCTGGACAAGAGTTCTCACAGTTCGGGACCGTGAGGCCCCGGGTTCAAATCCCGGGCCCCCGACCAGTTTTTGAATTCAGAACGGTCAAGTACCGCTATACAGCGAGCGAGCGTAGGTCACGGGGGGTCACAGGCAGATCACGTCGCCTTCCTTCAGTAGGGCCGCCCTGTGCTTCGAGACCGGTATGCGAGGAGCGCGCCCGCGACGCCGAATCCGGTGATCATGCTGCTCGACAAAAGTGGACCAGGATCGTCGACGCTTGTGAGCGCTAGGGATCCGAAGACAAAGAGCCACGCGACACCAGCGGCTGTGGACCAGCGCACAGCCACCGGCCCCGGGCGAACAATCAGCACGACGCCGATCAGCAGACTCACAATCGCGCCACCTAACACCAGGGCCGGCAGAGCTGGCTGCTGCAGCAGTATTCCGAGGTCTGCCAGGTTCTCCCCAACAAAAACGAAGAAGAGCAGTCCCGAACAGGTCAGACAAGCAATGATCCAGAGTGCGCCAGCCAGTCGAAGACCAAACATCACCCGCTCCTACAAACGTATTGCGATTGGAAACGCGCCCCCGCAACATTCCACGTCACTGGAGTGTCCATCCTCTGCCTCACCGCGCTGCAGCGGGTGCCACCCCCACCTGACGGAAGGCCCAGTTTCGGCCAGTCAGATATCCGCCCAGGCCGATCAGGATCAGTGCGTTCACGCCATGGAATCCCGACACCAGCGGTATGCCCATATAGGCCAGCAGTGACTGGATGACGAGGAGGACGAAAAGGATTCCGCTTAGGATGGTCGTCCGCCACGGGTAGCGGGACCCGAACGAGCAGCCGACCATGACCAAGATGGTCAGGGCTATGAGGTCTCCGTTAGCTCGGTGCAGGCCGGCGAACGTGTCAGCCGTCTTGAAAGCCGAGTAGACGTCTTCGGCATTGTCATCGGCCTGGAAGATCGTGAGGATGGCTGCAGCCACAAAGTAGAGCTGAGCGACGAACTGGATCATCAACACCACACAGGCCACGGAGTAGGCCTTCCGAAAAAAGGTCATATGGCAGCCCTCTCTAATGTGATCTGTCGGCCTTTTCCAGTGAACGATCAACTCGTTCACTAGTGACCGTCACTAGTGACGGACTCGCATACTATGAGTTCTGCGATGCCCGGTGTCAAGAGAGCCGGCCCACCGAGAATGTCCAGGCGTGAACGGGCGAAAGTAACTCACTGGCGGATTGTCAGGGCCGCCTACACGCTCTTCTGTGCCCAGGGGTACGCGGCAACGACGATGGCCCAGATCGCTGAAGCCGCCGCCGTGGCGGTCCAGACCGTCTACTTCGGGTTCCACGTCAAGTCGGCCTTACTCAGTCGCGCCTATGACTTCGCCGTGATGGGAGAGGACGAGCCGGTCCCCCCGGAAATGCAGCCCTGGTATGGCGCCATGGCTGCCGAGTCAGACGTGGTGCGCGCCATGCGTCACATGGTGGAAGGCTTGGGCGAGATCACAAGGCGTGTGACACCGCTGTATCTCGCTGCACGGGCGGCGGCCGACGGCGATCCCGAGGCCGCGAAGGTTATCGCTTTACACGAGCGGTGGCGCGCTGACGGCTATCGTCGGCTGCTCGAGCTCCTCCGCCGCAAAGCCGCCCTCCGGCCGGGGCTGACACTCAAGCGCGCCACCGACCTGCTGCTCCTGTTCGGGGGCATGGACGTGTATCACGCGCTCGTCGTGACTCAGAGGTGGTCGCATCAAGAGTGGGTCGATTGGTCCGCTTCGACGCTGGCGCACCAGCTCTTTGGCTACGTCCGGAGTAGCCGCCGTCGCTTGCCGCGGGGGTATGTGTAAATAGGTTTCGAGAGCAGCCGTGTCACAGATGTGTCACGCATTCGCGGAACCGGGAGGACACGAGAGGACACGAAGGCGCGTCAGATCGGGTACAGGAGGACACGCAAGGAAACGCCGGGACAGCAGGGGATACGAGATACGGCCGGTTCGGGACCGTGAGGCCCCGGGTTCAAATCCGGGGCCCCCGACCAGATTTTGAATTTGAAGTCGCACCGCCAACACGTGCCAACATGACAGCGGCGCGGTCACGTGTAGTAATCGTGTAGTAGTTTCGACAGACCGGCTGTACCGTTTGGGGGGACGTGCCTTCGGCAACCTCATCCACTGGTACGGTGGCTGATAAGGGCGGCCACTTCGCCGCCTGGGAACAGCCGGAGATCTTCAGTCAGGAGCTGCGCTGCCTTCAGGTCGTTGCGTGATCAGAAGGTTGAGTGATGCGAAATGCTTGACACCCATCACGAAAGGGCTACGTTGAAATCGAACTGTTTCGGGGACGGGTTGTGGGAGAGAGATCTGCGTGCGCATCACGCTCTCTCGCGTTGGCATAGCGGCTGACGACAAAAGCGATGAGCGCCCGGCTCATCACCTGATCGAGGAGATGAAATCGTGCCTGCCAGAACCGCGGTAGATGTATCAATCCGACCCTTCACCGTCGATGTTTCGGAAGAGCAACTGAGCGATCTTCGCCGGCGTATCGCCGCGACACGCTGGCCTACCAAGGAGCTGGTCACGGATCGGTCGCAGGGCGCGCAGCTGGCGACGATCCAGGCGCTCGCCCGCTACTGGACGACCGATTACGACTGGCGCAAATGCGAGGCGAAACTCAACGCGACGCCGCAGTTCAAGACCGAGATCGACGGGATCGACGTCCACTTCATCCACGTGAAGTCGCGGCACAAGAACGCGATGCCGCTGATCATGACGCACGGCTGGCCCGGCTCCGTCATCGAGCTGCTCGAGACCATCGGGCCGCTGACCGACCCGACCGCTCACGGAGGCCGCGCTGAGGATGCCTTCGACCTCGTGCTGCCCTCCCTGCCCGGGTACGGGTTCTCGGGCGAGCCGATCGAGGTAGGCTGGGACCTGGGTCGGACCGCACGGGCCTGGGCAGAGCTTATGAACCGCCTCGGATACACCAGGTACGTCGCCCAGGGCGGGGATGTGGGCGCCGGCGTCACCGACGCAATGGGCCGCCAGGCACCGGAGGGCCTAATCGGCATCCACACGAATCTGCTCGTGCCTGCGCTGAGCGGCACCATGCCGACGGACACCGATGAGGAACGCGCTGCGGCGGCGCAGATCGCCACCTTCCAGAAGTCCGGGGAGGGCTACTTCATCGAGATGGCCACCCGTCCGGAGACGATCGGCTACGCCCTGCTCGACTCCCCTGTCGCTCTGGCCGCCTGGATGGCCGACCACGACACCGATGCCTACTACAAGATCGCTCGCGCCTTCGTCGAGGGGCAGCCCTCGGGCAACCTCACGCGCGACCACATCCTCGACAACATCACGCTCTACTGGCTGACCAGCACCGGCGCCACCACGGCCCGGTCGTACTGGGAGGCCTACGGACCCGACGCGCCGGCCGCTCGCCAGCAGCCTTTGCCGCCGCCGACGATCCCGTTCGCCTTCACGACCTTCCCCGGCGAGATCTGGCGGAGTCCTCGCAGCTGGGTCGAGGCGAGCTACCCGAACGTCGTCTACTTCCACGAGGTCGACAAGGGCGGCCACTTCGCTGCCTGGGAGGAGCCGGAGCTCTTCACCCAGGAACTCCGCGCGGCGTTCAAATCGCTCCGTTAACCCGAGACCGATAGGGTGTGCGAGACAAGGCCGCCGGCGCAGATATCGTCCGTTCGATGGCGCAGCGCGCGGGCGCGAAGATAGTAGAGGTCGAGGGGTCGCACCTGATCATGGTTTCGCAGCCACAAGCAGTGACCGACGTGATCCTGGAGGCGGCGCGCGCCGGAGCGGCCCGATGATCGCCGTTCCGAAGACCGCGGAGTTTCCGCCGCTCAAGCAGATTGACGCTGGCGCCCTCACTGTCGGATATGCCGAGGTCGGACCCACCGGCGGCAAGCCGGTGCTGCTCTTTCACGGCTGGCCTTACGACATACACAGCTACGTGGACGTCGCGCCGCTGCTCGCAACGAAGGGCTACCGCGTGATCGTGCCTTACGTACGCGGCTACGGCACGACCCGGTTTCTTTCCCCCGGTACGACGCGAAGTGGCCAGCAGGGCGCTATCGCGCTAGATGCCATCGCTTTCATGGACGCCCTGAAGATTCCGAAGGCGATAATCGGAGGCTTCGACTGGGGAGCGCGGACCGGAAACATCATCGCGGCGCTCTGGCCGGAGCGCTGCAAGGGCCTGGTGTCGGTGAGCGGATACCTCATCGGCAGCCAGGCGTCTGGCAGGAATCCGCTGCTCCCGCGGGCGGAGTATCAGTGGTGGTACCAGTACTACTTCGCCACCGAACGCGGAAGGCTTGGGTACCAGGAAAACACTCACGAGTTCAACAAGCTCATCTGGCAGCTCGCCTCGCCCCGTTGGAACTTCGACGACGCAATCTACGATCGCAGCGCCGCAGCCTTCGACAATCCCGACCACGTCGACGTCGTCATCCACAACTACCGCTGGCGGCTCGGGCTGACTGAAGGCGAGCCGCAATTTCACGAGCTCGAGACCAAGCTCGCCCAAGCGCCGGACATCGATGTGCCGACAGTCACGCTCGAGGGCGACGCCAATGGCGCACCACACCCGGAGGCCGCCGTCTACGCCAAGAAGTTCACCGGCAAGTACAAGCATTGGGTGATCGAGGGCGGCGTCGGGCACAACCTGCCGCAGGAAGCGCCGCAAGCGTTTGCGGACGCGATTATCGAAGTCGACCGTGACTGATAAGGAGGACGCTGAAATGTCGATGCAAACCGGCCTGAATCGCATCGGACGAGTCCTCGGCGTTGCGGCGGCGGACCTGCCAGTCGAGGGCATGCTGCCTTCCTTCGACGGCGCGAGCGGGTGGCTCAACTCGCAGCCGTTAACGCCGAGCGGGGTGCGCGGCCACGTCGTTGTTGTCCAGTTCTGGACCTACACATGCATCAACTGGTTGCGCACGCAGGCGTACTTCCGGGCCTGGTCGCAGAGGTATAAGGATCAGGGGCTCGTGACGATAGGGGTGCACACACCCGAGTTCAAGTTCGAGCACGACCTCGACAACGTGCGATGGGCGGTGCAGGCGAGAAGGATCGATTACCCGGTCGCCATCGACAACCACTTTGCAGTCTGGCGTGCGTTCGCTAACAACTACTGGCCTGCTCTCTACTTCGTTGACTCGCAGGGTCGGATCAGGCATCACCGCTACGGCGAGGGCGACTACGAGCGATCCGAGATGGTCATCCGGCAGCTACTCTCTGACGCGGGCGTCGAAGACCTAAGGCCCGGGCTGGCTTCGGTCGAACCGAACGGCGACGAGGTTCAGGCCGATTGGGAGGACCTCGGGTCGCCTGAGACGTATACCGGCTATGACCAGGCAACTGGGTTCGACGCGGGCAGCGACGGTTCGTCGTGGGACAAACCTCACACTTACGCGGCGCCGGCGCGCCTTCGGCTCAACCATTGGGGACTCATTGGGAATTGGACCGTCCGGTCCGACGCGAGCGCGCTTAACGGTCTTAGTGGGCGGGTCGCGTATCAGTTTCACGCGCGTGACGTGAACCTCGTGATGGGACCGGCGAGAAAGGGCGTGACCGTGAGGTTTCGGGTACTGCTCGATGGTGAGAGCGCTGGGCCAGCCCACGGAGCCGATGTCGACGCGGACGGACACGGCACGGTTGTGCAGCAGCGGATGTATCAGCTGATCCGTCAGCCGGGACCGATCCGCGACCGCCGGTTTGAGATCGAGTTCCTCGACGCCGGTGCCGAAGCCTTCTGCTTCACGTTTGGATAATGAAATTCAATCGCCTGTGCAACGACCTCCGAACAGCCCTTCGATGGCTTGCGGTGGCCTCCGGAGACCCTTCGGCGCTGGACTTGGCGCAACGGGAATGTCTGCCCAGCCTTGCCGATCAGATGACCGAGATCTTTCAGACTATCTCGGAAAACGAGCGAAGGTGGCGATCGAGGCGTCCTTCGACACCCACGCAGCTTTGAAGTCTCGTGCGAGGGGAGCTTTGCGAGGGTCCGCCGCTGTCTCAGTTCTTCCAACCCTCCGCGAACCTCTTCACCGCGGCGGAGAGCCAAGTCATCATGGCTCCGCTCCCTTACAACCAGCAGGACCAGCGAGTCCGCGCCTGAACCGCTAGGAGTGGCATGAACGAGAACGTCAGCCTTCGCCGAATCGCTGGCATCCACGTAGGTTTCAACTGGCGCCTGGTTGTTGTTGCCACCCTCATCGCCTGGAGCCTCGCAACCAGCCTCCTGCCTTCGGCCGCGCCCGGCCAGAGCTCCGGCGTCTATTGGGCTGCCGGCGTGATTTCGGCCTTCGTTTTCCTGGCTTCACTGCTTGCGCACGAACTCGCTCACTCGGTCGTCGCGAAGCGGCGCGGAGTCAAGGTCGAGGGGATCACGCTCTGGCTGTTTGGCGGCGTAACACGATTCAGCAGCGACACCAACTCTCCTGGCACACAAGCCTTGTTCACCTTTGTGGGTCCTCTCACGAGCCTGGTGCTGGGAGCGATTTTCTCTGTCCTATCAATCGCAGCAGGTGGTGGCGCACATCCAGGCCTTCTGGCTGCGACTCTGTCGTGGCTGGGCTACAGGCAAGAACTCAACGCGGGGAGGTGACCGATGAGGGCGATTGTGGTGACGGATCAGGCTGCGGGAACGGCCGGGATGAAGTTAGTGGAGCGGCCCGAGCCACAGGGGGCGTCGCTCGCCAGCCTCTCGGGCGCGAACTACGG
>Ga0209805_1002742_pt1 | contig 10230 bp, 11 predicted proteins | sample GraSoiAngelo_148_FD_185905 | JGI IMG/M metagenome (GOLD analysis project Ga0209805, IMG submission 185905) | Grasslands soil microbial communities from the Angelo Coastal Reserve, California, USA - 14_1009_09_20cm (SPAdes) (version 2) | ecosystem: Environmental > Terrestrial > Soil > Grasslands ... | reverse complement strand
CGGGCAGCAGCTGCTCGAGGTTGTCGAGCACCAGCAGCACCTTCAGGCTCCGGAGGTGCTCGATCACGACGTCGAGCGGCAGCTGATTGCCACTGATCGGGATGCCAATCGACTGCGCGACCACCGAAGCGATGAGCTCTGGGTCGCGGACGGCCGAGAGGGCGACGAAGTAGACGCCGCCTGGAAACCTCTGCACGACCTCGGCCGCGATCTGAAGGCTGAGCCGGGTCTTGCCTATGCCGCCGGGCCCGGTCAACGTGAGCAGGCGGGTGCTTTCGAGGAGCCGCTTTGCCTCCGCCACCTGTTGCTCGCGACCCACAAAGCTCGTCAGCTGCATCGGCAGGTTGTTGGGCGTCGTATCCAGCGTGCGCAGCGCGGGAAAGGTGTCCGGAACTCCGTCGATCACCAGCTGGAAGAGTGGCTCGGGACGGGCCAGATCCTTCAGCCGGTGCATGCCGAGGTCGCGCACCTTCAGGTCCGGCGGCAGGCTCGACTCGACCAGGGAGCGGGCGGTGTCGGACAGCAGAACCTGGCCACCGTGGGCGGCGGCGGCAACTCGCGCGGCGTGATGGACGTCAAGCCCGATGTATTCGTCGCCCACCAGCGGCGCCTCGCCGGTGTGAAGTCCGATCCTCACGCGGATCGGCTTGCCGTCCGCCCAGTCGTGGGTGAAGAATCCCCGCTGCGCGGCGGCCGCCGCGGTGCACGCATCGACCGCACTCGTGAAGACGCAGAAAAACGAGTCACCCTCGGTGCGCAGCTCGCGCCCATCCCCGGCCTTGAACGCCGCGCGCAGGATCGCGTGGTGGTCGACCTGCGCCTTTACGTAGCGATCACCCAGCTCCTGCATGAGGCGCGTCGAACCCTCGATGTCGGTGAACAGAAAGGTCAGGGTGCCGGTCGGAAGGGTCACTGGACCGACCTGGCCGGCGCCCGGCCGAGGACGCCGGACAGCGCGCCGGCCAGCTCTGCCTGGTATTCCGGTCCTTCGAAATCCAGCAGCGGGTGCGGCGCCATCAGATGCTCGGCGAGCTTGCCGCGAGCTCGGACGTACACGGCCGGGTAAGGATCGTCCTTACCGTTGGCCTCCAGGGTGATGGCGATGCCGCCATGCTCACCTCCCCGGTCGGCGAAATGGGCGAGGGGCTGGATGCCGTCGTCGGTGATACCGCCGTCGGCGTCGACGGCGATCACGCGAGCGAGGTACGAACGCTGGTGCCACAGCTCCGGTCCTCGGCTGGCCTCGGACAGCAGCAGGGGCACGACCTCCTCCGACTTCATCCTCCGCTTCTCGGGCTTATGGCCGAACCTCTCCTCCGCGAGGTGCCTCGCCAGGACTCGGGCGTTGTAGCGGTAGCCCTGCACGGCGCCCGAGTTGCTCGGGATCCCGTGCTTTCTCATCCCCTGCGAGCCCTGCATGATCGTGCCCGCGAAATAGATCCCGCGCACGGTGGCGCTCTCCCAGAACGGCGTCTGGGCGGGGATTCGGCTCTGACCAAAAGTGGCCACCCCGAGCTGCGGCAGGTCCTGCAGGGGGGAGACGAAACCGGTCGCGGCGATCACGTCGTCGACCTCGAACACCAGCTGGCGGCCGTCGGCGGAGCTCTTGGTTTGGACGCGGTAGCCGTCGCCGGTCTTTTCGACGCGCTCGATCGACGCGTCGAGGATGACCACCCCGCCTGCCAACGCCCAGTCCTCGTACGGCTGGACGTAACGCGCGCGCACTCCCACCAGCGTGCGTGTGTCGACCGAGAGCCTGGCGCTGCTGGGGGAGGCGAGCACGATCTGTCGCGCCCACGGCAGCAGGCCGGAGGCGATCTCAAACCCCGAATTCTGCTTACCGGCGATGAAAATGCGCTTGTCGGCATATTGCTCGGCAGGCCGGAGCTGGCCGTACTGCTGCACGCCTTCCACATCGAGCACGGACGGCTTCCACGGCTCCGCGATGCCCACTGCAAAAACGACGTAGGGCGCGCGGTACTCGCCGTCCGATGTGGTCAGTACGAAGTCCTCGCCCTCCTTGCGGGTCGACTCCCAGCGGCACCCGTAGCGGATCTGCAGACCCGTGCCGCTTGCGAACGCCTCCAGGCCTCGCTGCATCTCCGGCCGAGATGGGAAGTAGGACGTGCCGTCCATGACCCGCGGCATGATCGCCCGGTTGGCCTCGTCGTCAGCAAGGAGGCTGTTCCAGTCGTAGCGCTCGTACGCCGTGCTTCCACGCACGTGGCTGGCGTAGGGCTTGGTCCAGCTGAGCATCCGCTGGAAGATCGGCCAGCGCCGGAACATCCCGCCGGGCTCGGCCTCCTGCGAGATGACCGCGTGCTGGACCCCCAGCCGCCGCAGCGAGTAGGTCAGCTGAAGAGCGCCAGGCCCGCTGCCGACGACCACCAGCGGATAACGAGCCGGCGGGAAGGGCCTATCTGTCAGCTCAACCACCTGGTCGTCGTCCGCACCTTGCGGGCCTCGCCCTGCAGAAGTCGATACATGACCTGCGGATGCCCGATGAGAAAGGATTCGAGCTCCTGGGCGGGCAGGACCAGGCAGCGAAGCGTGCCGCGCGCCACGATGTCGGCGGTCGGCGGCACCCCCAGCAGGCAGGAGATCTCGCCGAAGTAATCGCCGGCCCGCAACGAGGCGCGGTCGACCTCGTCGACGCGGATGCTCGCGGAGCCGTCGAGGATGACATAGAAGCTCGTTCCGGTCAGGCCCTGGCGGAGCACCCGGTCGCCTTCGACGAAGGTTTCCTCGCCGAATGTCTCGACCAGGTTCTCCAGCTGTGGGGTCGATAGGTCAGCGAACAGTGAAAAACCGGCAAGGATGTCGACGACGTCGTCACGAACGTCCATCTATCTAGCCGCCCTGTTCAGTCGCAGCCGCCTCGACGCGTGGCTGGCCGGTCTCAGCCTCGACCGCCGGCTGCCTGCGGGCTGCAGAGTTCCGGATGCCGACTGCGTTGACCACCGCCCCAAACAGCAGCAGAGCCGCACTCACGTACATCGCGAGGTGGAACGAGCTGGTCGAGGCGTCGCGCACGATGCCCAGTAGGCTGTGGTCCGGCGGGGTGTTCAACGGGCTCACGCGAGCGCGGAAAGATTCGGACGTCACGTCGACGCCGGTGAGCTTGCCGGCCAGGTCGGCGTAGAAGGTTGCCGTCAGGAAGACGAAGATCAGGGCGCCGGCGAGCTGCGGCCCGACTCTGGAGATGGCGTTGTTGATCGCGGAGCCGACCCCTGAGTTGCGGACTGGAATCGAGGTCATGAGGGCGGTGGTGAGGGGCGCCACCATCGCCATGATGCCGAGCCCGAAGATGATCGAACCGGGCAGGAAGTCGATCACCCACGAGACGGGTGGCAGATATGAGGAAGGATCCCCTGGTGTCAGCTGCCAGGGTGTGCTGCTCGGCGGGACGCGTGAGAACCACAGGACTCCAAGGGCCATGAGCACAGGACCCGCGGCCATGAACCAGCGCGGACCGTACTTCGCCGCCAGGCTTCCAAAGCGGGCTGAGAAGAAGATCAGGAAGAGGGTGCCCGGGATCCCGCCGAGTCCGGCCGCGGCCGCCGTGTAGCCAAGCGTTCCCTGCTGGAACAGGACGAGGTAGTAGAAGGTCACGTACAGCGCGCCGTAGATCAGGAGCGTCGATAGGTTGGTGACCGCGAAGTTCCGCGATTTGAAAAGGGAAAGCGGGATCAGCGGGTGGGCAGAGCGGGCCATGAGAATTGGGAGCGCGACGGTCGCGATCACTCCGACCGCGATCGCGATGTATCCAACCGGGTCGCGCCACGCACGCTGCTGCCCGTAGATGGCGCCGAAGGCGAGCCCGCCGACAGCCAGCGCGACCACCGCCGCACCCAGCCAATCGAAGTGCGAGCTCGCCTGGTCGTCGCGACTCTCCGGAATGTGCTGCCAGGTGGCCCATGCGGCGATCAGGACCAGGGGGATGTTGATCAAGAAGGCCGCCCGCCACGAGATGGTGTCGACGAGCAGGCCGCCGATCACGGGCCCGAGGATCGTGGTCGCGCCGGACGCGCCGGCCCAGACACCGAATGCCCGGCCCTGCTCCTCCCCTGAGAAGTTGGCGGTAAGCAGGGCAAGCGAACCAGGCACGAGCAGCGCTCCGGCGGCGCCCTGCAGGATCCGGAACAGGACCAGCAGCTCCATGTTGGGCGCCAGGCCGCACAGAACCGATGTGATGCCAAATCCGACCAGGCCATAGAGGAACATGCGCTTGCGCCCGTAGAAGTCGCTCAGAGCGCCCGCGAGGATCAGAAGTGCGCTGAGCGTCAGCAGGTAGGCGTTGTAGACGTACGACTGACCTTCGAGGACCCCGAGGAACAGCCGCGGGAGCTCGCGCCCGATTCGCGGCAGCGCAACGTTCACCACCGTCGAGTCCAGGAACACGATGCCCGACCCAAGCACGGCGGCGGCCAGGATCCAGCGCTTCTGGGTCACCCCTTTTCCCTCAGGCGAAAAGCTTAGACGCGCAACGGGCTGCTCGGTAGGCGGCGGGCAGCCCCCCTCGAGCCTTCTTCTTACATACCGTAGCCGTGCGATTCGAGCCAGGCCTTGGTGGCCACGTCGGCGTCCTGGTGCTGTAGCTCCACCTGGGCGTTGAGCCCAACGAGGTCTGCCGTCGTCAGCCTGGCGCTGATCGCGTTCAGCACCCTCTTCACCTCATCGGAGGCCACCGCGGTCCGGATGATCGGCACGACGTTGTCAGCCGACTGCAGGTGCTTGTCGTCATCGAGGACGACCAGGTTGTCCTGATTCAGGTCGGCGTCGCTGCTGAACACGAGACCGACCTGGATCGCGTTGCTCATCAACGCCGACTTGAGCACGGGGCCCAGCTGCAGCGACTTGAAGTCTTTGAAATGAAGTCCGTAAGTGGACTGGAGACCAGGTAGGCAGAACGGCCTGGTCTTGCACTCGGGTGGTCCGCCGAGGATAAACTTGCTGGCAACAGGCCCAAGGTCGGAAATCTTCTTCAGGCTGTACTTGTCGGCTGTGGCCTTTGTGACAGCAAAGGCGTTCTGGTCGACGGCGTTCGACGGGTTCAGAGCCTCGAGCTTCTGTGTCTGTAGGTGCTGGTTCAGCTTCGCCACCGTGGCGTTGACGTCGCCGGACGCCTCACCGGCGCCTTTGTTGTAGGACTCGAGGTCGGTGGCGGCGTAGCCGATGTAGAGGTCGACCTGTCCGTTCTCGATCGCGGGCGCCACCACCTCGCGCGAGCCGAGGTTCGGCTTGTAGTTGACCGTGTATCCGTCGTGGGCCAGGGCCTGGCCGTACAGCTGCATCAGCACCGTGCCCTCCGAAAACTTGAAACCGGCGATGGTGATGGTTCCCTTGCTTGACGTGCCACCGGTCGTGCTCCCACAAGCCGTTGCCACCACCACAAGCACGATCGCGAGGGCCGCGCGAGCGCTGCCCAGTCTCCAGTTCATTGGATTCGTTCTCCTTGACCCCGGGGCGGGTTACGCCGGTTGAACCGGGGTTGTGGCGTGATTCTTCCACCTACGGGCGGAATCAGGCCGTTTTGAACGTGGTCGCCCTCTGGCGCAACGGTCGAAGCTGCAGCCGGATGCCCTTTGGCACGAGCAGTCGCTCGGCTCCCGCCAAAGACAGTTCTGTGGCCAGCGCCAGGACCCCGACGAGCACGGCGCCTGCCGCCATCTTCGTGTAATCCTGCTGGTCGAACCCATCCACGATGTACCGGCCGAGTCCGCCGCCGGCGATTTCCGCGGCCAGTGTCGCAGTGGCAACCACTTGAACCGCCGAGGTGCGAATGCCAGCCATGACCAGGGGAACCGCCAGCGGGAGCTCGATGCGCAGCAACCGCGCCAGCTCGCGGTAGCCCATACCTCGGGCCGCATCCTTGACGTCAGGATCGACTTCCCGCATGCCCACGTAGCTGTTGGTCACCATGGGGGGAATCGCGAGCAAGGTCAGGGCCACGATGATGGGCGCGTTCCCCAGCCCGAGGGCAAAGAACGCGATCACCAGGATCCCGAACGACGGAACGGCCCGGCCGATGTTGGTGATGTTCATAGCCAGGTTTCCGAACCGCCCGTAGTGACCCAGGACTATGCCGATCGGTAGCGCGATCAACGCTCCGATCGCAACCGATTCGGCCGACAGTTGAACGTGCTCGATGAGCCTGATGGGGATGCCGTCAGAGCCACTCCAGTGGCTGGGATCGACGAGCCAGCCGGCGACTTCGATGAGGACGCTCATGACGGCGACCTCGACCACGGCGTGGCCAAGCGCTGGGCGCCGCCGAGCGCGACGTCCGCCACCAGTGCCAGAGCCACCGAGAGCACTGAGGCGACCAGCAGCGGAGTGCGGAACCCGTCGACAAGGCCCTCCAGAATCAACTCCCCGAGGCCGCCCAGCCCGATCACGGCAGTGATGGTGACGAGGCCGATCGTGCTGACCGTCGCGATCCGCACGCCCGCGAATATGGCAGGCGAAGCGAGCGGCAGCTCAACCTGGATGAGCCGCCTGAAGGGCCGGTAGCCCATGCCGTCTGCGGCGTCGATCACATCTCGGGGTACGGAATCGAATCCGACGACGACATTGCGGAGGATGACCAGTACGGCGTACCCCACGAGTCCGATCTCGGCAGTCAGCACGGTCAGCCCGGTGTAGCGGACGAGGAGGGCGAACAACGCTAGCGACGGGATGGTGTAGAAGATCCCGAAGAACGTGAAGAGGACGGTGCGAACGTAGCTCCATCGGTGGGCGGCCATGCCCATCGGAAGCGAGATTGCGAATGCGATGCCGACCGCGATCGCCGTGAGCTCGATGTGCTGAACTGACGCGTCGACGAATAGCTGTCCATGCGTCGAGAGCCAGCTCCACAAGATCCACGGCTCGTTGACCGCCAGGAATAAGCCCGTTGGCATTCGATTACGGTAGTCGACGCGCGATGATCAGGCTGGAGGGCGTCAGCAAGGGCTTTGCGGGCGGCTCCAACGCCGTGCTCGACCTGTCGCTCGACATCCCCGACGGCCAGAAAGCGCGGGTGAGGCGGGCCTCCCCCGCGGGACCCCCTCCGGGAGTGAGTGGAGCGATTTGCAGGCGTCTGGAAGGTGCACGCTCAGGTGACGGCCGGGATAAACCCGGCCTGATTGCGAGCTCGCTCAGTTGATAAAGCTGGAAGGCGTCAGCAAGGGCTTTGCGGGCGGCTCCAACGCCGTGCTCGACCTGTCGCTCGACATCCCCGACGGCCAAACCTGTGTGTTGATCGGACCATCGGGCTGCGGCAAGACCACGACCCTGAGGATGATCAACCGGCTCATCGAGCCCGACAGCGGGCGGATCATCATCGACGGCGAGGATACGAGCGGGGTCGATCCAGTCCAGCTGCGTCTGAAGATGGGCTACGTCATCCAGCAGACGGGCCTGTTCCCCCACATGACAGTCGGCCAGAACGTCGCCACCGTCCCCCGCCTGTGGGATTGGGACCGCGCACGCGTCAAGTCAAGGGTCGACGAGCTCCTGGAGCTCGTGGGCCTCGATCCGCACGAGTATCGTGATCGCTACCCCCATCAACTCTCCGGCGGCCAGCGACAACGAGTTGGTTTTGCCCGGGCGCTGGGTGCGGATCCGCCCATCCTTCTGATGGACGAGCCGTTTGGCGCCGTCGACCGCATCACGCGCGAGCGCCTCCAGCGGGAGTTCATCAACATCCAGCGCTCGATGCGCAAGACGGTCGTGTTCGTGACGCACGACATCGACGAGGCGGTGATGGTCGGCGATCGCATATGCCTATTCAAGATGCAGGCGCAGGTGGCCCAATACGACACGCCAGAGGCGATCCTCACCCGACCGGCCAGCGAGTACGTCGCCGAGTTCCTCGGCCGAGAGCGGCTGGTGCGGCGCATGTCAGTGGTCACCGTGGACGTGCGTGCGCTCGAGCATCCCTTGAGCGGGCCGGGTGCCACGGAGCCGCGTGTCCCGATCTCGAGCACCCTCAGTGAGGCGTTCGCGGCGGCTCTCGCGAGTCCCGACGAAAGAGCCGCGGTATATGAGGGGGAGCGATACCTCGGCTCGTTCACCGCCACATCGCTGCTCGAAACGTTGCGCCTGGCAGGCACATCCGTAGACCACAGAAACGATGGAGGTTCAGAAGTTGCCGCAGGAAGTTGACGTCGTTTGCCTTGGCGGCGGTGTAGCGGGCGAGGCGATCGCGCATGGCCTCGAGGGCAGCGCGCTGTCACTGGTCGTGGTCGAGCGAGAGCTCGTCGGCGGTGAGTGTCCGTATTGGGGCTGCGTCCCTTCCAAGACATTCCTGCGCTCGGGCGAGACGCTGATCGAGGCCTTGCGCGCACGCACTCTCGCGGCATCCCGCGTGGAGTGGGACGTCGACTTTCCAAAGATCTCCAAACGTGTCTTCTGGATGGCCAGGGACCTGGACGACAGCCGCCCCGCCGCCGCCCTTCAGGCCACCGGGGCCAAGCTGGTGCGCGGCGAGGGCAAGCTGGTCGATCTCCGCACCGTCGAGGTCGGCGGGGAGCGGTACACGGCGCGCAAGGCGGTGGTCATCGCCAATGGCGGAACCGCGGCCATCCCACCCATCCCTGGGCTCGACACAGTGGAGTTCTGGACCAACCGCCAGGCGGCCACCCCGCGCGAGCGACCTGACTCGCTGGCGGTGCTCGGTGGCGGAGCGATCGGAGTCGAGCTCGGGCAGGCTTTTGCGCGCGTCGGGACGAACGTGACGGTCATCGAGGCCGGTGCGCGATTCCTCGGTCTCGAGGAGCCCGAAGCGGGCGCGGCCCTACAGCCTCATTTGGAGATGGACGGGATCACCGTTATCGTCGGCGACGCTTGCACTGGGGTCGAGAAGGCCGGCAACGGCGTCACCGTGAGCCTGAAATCCGGGACCAAGGTCCAGGCGGACCGGCTGCTGGTGGCAACCGGGCGGCGCGCCAACTTCGAGGCCTGGCATGGAGCGGGGCTCACCCGCACCGAGCGCGGCTGGCTGAGGGTCGACCCAGACACGCTCGAAGCACACGTTGGGGTGCTCGGAGCCGGCGACGTCACCGGCATCGGCGGATTCACCCACCTCGCCTACTACCACGGGCAGGTCGTGGCCCGCCGACTGAGGGGCGAGGACGCGCGAGCTGATCACACGGCGGTGCCAAGGGTCACTTTCACGGATCCTGAGGTGGCCTCAGTCGGGCTGTCGGAGGCTGCCGCTCGGGAGCGGGGCCTTGACGTCGTCACCGCCTCGACCGACCCCGGAGAGGCCGCCCGTGGCTACATCCATGACTTCCACGGGGGCATGATCAAGCTCGTCGGCGACCGCGGGCGCAAAGTCCTGGTCGGCGCCACCCTCGTGACCCCGCGCGCCGGCGAGATCCTGGGCGAGCTCATCCTTGCCGTCAAGGCGGGTACACCGCTCGCCACTCTCGGGGACTTGATCCACCCCTACCCCGCCTTTAACCGGGTGTTGGGAGCCGTGCTCCAGGAGCTCGCGTCCAAAGCGGCCTGAAAGCTGAAAGCGCTGTGCTTTACTGAGCGGCCATGATCAACATCAGCCTTACGGTCGACGAGGTCATCGTGTGGATCCTGGTCGGCCTGGTCGCGGGCGCGCTGGCGGGCCGGGTTGCACTTGGGCACGACCTCGGATTGCTGGGAGACATAGTCGCGGGGGTCCTGGGAGCCTTCCTGGGTGGGGTGCTGGCGGAGATCTTCAAGATCAAGATCTCGATTGCCAACAGCCTCATCATCAGCGAGATAGTGGTCGCCTTCGTGGGCGCCATTCTTCTGCTTTTCGTGCTCCGGATTTTCGGCTTCGGCCGAGGCAAATAGCCGCCGCCAGCGGTATTTACATTCCTATACGCAGACCCGAGTAGCCGCCAGTTCGTAGGCGTTCTGGAGTCAAAGGAGGGTCTCATTCATATGGTTGTCAACCTCGACTTCGACACCATCCTCGTCTGGCTGCTCGTCGGCCTGGTGGCCGGTTTCGCGGCCAGCCATCTCGCCCTCGGACACGGCCTCGGCATAGTGGGTGACGTTCTGATCGGCATCGTCGGAGCCTTCATCGGAGGGTTCCTCGCAGGCGTTTTTCACTGGAGCATCACGATCGTCGGGCATCCGATCATCAGCGAGATGCTCATCGCCTTCATCGGAGCGGCGCTCCTTCTGATCGTCGTACGCATTCTGGGCATGGGGCGAGGAGCGCGACGGCGGGCTTACTGGAGCTGAGCGGGAGCTCTAAGTAGT
>Ga0209805_1002733_pt1 | contig 10251 bp, 14 predicted proteins | sample GraSoiAngelo_148_FD_185905 | JGI IMG/M metagenome (GOLD analysis project Ga0209805, IMG submission 185905) | Grasslands soil microbial communities from the Angelo Coastal Reserve, California, USA - 14_1009_09_20cm (SPAdes) (version 2) | ecosystem: Environmental > Terrestrial > Soil > Grasslands ... | reverse complement strand
TGCCGGGCCAGGGCTGGCTGTATGACGTCACAGGTCGCGCCAACCTGGCGACCGGGCTCCGAAACCCGCAGGGCCTGGGCTTCGATGGAACCGAGAACGTGCTCGTGACCGAGAGCGACTCCGGCCGCCTGGACCGGGTCGTGCGCACGTTCGCCCTGGAGCCGACGGCTTCGATCCAGAAGCTGGCACCCGACCAGACGGTCTGCCTCGGCATCCTTAGGGCGCCAGGCTACAAAGACCAGGTGGCCATCGAGCAGGCCGTGAACGCCGACTACGACGCTGCCGCCACCCTCCAGGACCGGGTGGAGGTGCGGCCGGTCCGCTGCTTCCTGCCGGTCTGTGTCGCCTCGGTCACCGTACGCAGTCCGGCCGGGATCCAGGTGACCCAGTTCGCCTACCGGGATTAGCTGCGTCGGCGGGCGGGTATTTAAGGACGTAGGAAAAATGCAGGACCCCAAGCTTCCGTCAGAGCGAGGCGAATACCTCCCTCCGCCGCCGCCGCCCCTGTACCCGGTGACTTCGGACATCCCTCCGGACTCGCCCTACCACTACGCCCCCGCGCCGGGCCGGTCTGGACGCCAGACCGCGGGCTGGCTGGGAGGCGCTGCGGCGGCGCTGTTCGCGCTGTTCAAGTACGGCGGCCTGCTGCTGCTGAAAATCCCAGCTCTCGCCACGCTGGTATCGGTGGTGATCAGCTTCAGCCTCTACGCCGTTAGCTTCGGTCCATGGTTCGCCGTCGCGCTGATCGCGATGCTGTTCGTCCACGAGATGGGCCATGTCCTCGAGATCAGACGGCAGGGCATGCAGGCGACCGCGCCGATATTCATCCCCTTCCTGGGCGCCGCGATCTTCCAGCGCTCGCATCCAACGTCTGCCCTGAAGCAGGCGCAGATCGGCATCGCGGGCCCGATCGCGGGGACCATAGGTGCGACCATCGCCTACTTTTTCTACATCTCGACCGGCTCGCCGGTCTTCATCCTGGCGGCCGTACTGGGCTTCGTCATCAATCTGTTCAACCTGATCCCCGTCTGGCAGCTCGACGGCTCGTGGATCCTGGCCCCGGTCTCGAAGTGGGCATACGTCGCCGGCTACGGGCTGGTGGTGCTCGCGGTGTTGTGGCTGCACAGCATCTTCTTGATCATCATCGCCGTGCTAGGGCTGAGCTCCCTGGTGCAGCGCTTCCGCGCCGCCCAGAGCCCCTACTACACCGAGGTTCCGGTGCGCGCGCGATGGGCGCTTGCCGCCGCCTGGCTTGCCCTGGTCGTGTATCTGGGCTTCATGACCGCCCAGTCCTTGGATTCCTTCAACCCGTTCGTTCAGTAAACTTCCCTAGGAGTCAAACCGTGAAAGTAGCCATTCACCCCACTTACTACGAAGACGCGCTCGTCACCTGCGTGTGCGGAAACACGTTCACGACGGGCTCGACTCGCAAAGAGCTCAAGACCGAGATCTGCTCCGTGTGCCACCCGTTCTTCACCGGAACGCAGCGCATCGTGGACACGGGCGGCCAGGTCGAGCGCTTCCGCAAGCGGGCCGCCAAGGCTAGATAGGGGTGCTGCCGGGGGACCGGCCGAGAGATTTCGAGATCCAGGTGGCCCGGGCCCAAGGCAGGGGTGGCCTGGCGAGGAGCGCAGTGGATCCTTCGCGACGACGCCAGGCCGGGGCCCCTAACGCCGGGAACGGGCCGCATGGGCTCGAAAGATCCGGCTGGGATCCCCGGCGGCAGCCCTAAGGTGCCGCTGCCGGACGAAGAGTCCGAGGCGGAGCAGAAGGCACTCCCTAAGAAAGAGCCCTTCTTCTACGGCGGTCAGGCGGTGATCGAAGGCGTCATGATGCGCGGCCGCCGGCACTACGCCGTAGCCGTGCGGGTTCCGACCACGCTCCAGATCGTGGTCGATCGCGGGGAGCTCAACGCACCGATCTACGTCAATCCCTTCTGGAAGCTGCCGTTCGTGCGCGGGCTGGCCCTGATCGGCGAGCAGGTGCACCTGGGCATGAAAGCCCTGATGTGGTCGGCCAACATGAACGCCGGGGCGCGCGACGTCCAGATCGGCAAGCGGGAGATAACGGGTTCGGTGGCGGTCGCAGCTGTCTTCGGCCTCCTGCTGTTCATCGGGCTGCCGTTGGTGCTCGCGGGCGCGGCGGTCCATCGCAGCGGAAGCTTCCTGTTCGTCGTCGTCGAGGGCCTGATCCGGGTCGGCTTGGTCCTGGGCTATCTGTCACTGATCGCGCTCCTTCCGGACGTGCGCCGCGTGTTCCAGTACCACGGCGCCGAGCACAAGACCATCAACGCCTACGAGGCCGGCTGGCCGCTCGAGGTCTCGTCGGTGCGGCGTGCAAGCCTGCTGCATCCTCGCTGCGGAACCGGGTTCCTGCTCGTGGTGCTGGTCGTGAGCGTTGTCGTCTTCAGCATCGTGGCGCTTGCCCAGCCGAACTGGTTCTGGCTCATCGCGAGCCGCCTGCTCGCGATCCCGATCATCGCCGGGACCGGGTTCGAGGCCATCCGGTACATGGCTCGACACCGGACCAATGCGGTGATCAAGATCCTGCTGCTGCCGGTGCTCGGAACGCAGAAGTTCACGACCCGGCAACCGTCGGATGACATGCTCGAGGTGGCGATCGCTGCCTTCAACGCCGCCCGCGAGGGCGAAGAGGAAGTCGCAGCCGCGTGATGGAGAAGGCGCAGGGGGGGCAGGCCCCCCCTACGGAGACCCCCCCAACGATTCCGGCCATCCCTGCGACATTTGGGGGCGGTGGCCTGGCGCAGCCAGGCCACACGATGGGTGGAACGTGATAGATCGGCTGGAGGCGACCGCGAAGAGATATCACGACATCGAGGCCGAGATGTCCCGTCCGAACGTCGCATCCGACCACAACCAAATGACCAAGCTCGCCCGCGAGCAGCGAACCATCAGGGAGGTTGTGACTGCATACGACGAGTACCGAAGAGCTCGTAACGAGATGGAAGCGGCGCGAGAGCTGCTGCGTCACGAGAAGGACCAGGAGATGCAGGAATACCTGCGCTCCGAGGAGCGGCGCGCGGCAGCCCAGGTGGGCGATCTCGAAGAGCGCCTGAAGGTCCTCCTGCTGCCGAAGGATCCCAATGACGATCGCGACGTGGTGGTCGAGATCCAGGGCGCGGAAGGTGGGGAGGAGGCAGCGCTCTTTGCTGCCGATCTCTTCCGCATGTATCAGAAGTGGGCGGAGAAGAAGGGTTGGAAAATCGAGGTTGTGGACGCCAGGCCGAGCGAGAAAGGCGGCTTCGACAGGATCGAGTTCGAGGTTCACGGGCATGGCGCGTACTCGCAGCTGAAGTACGAGGGCGGCGTGCACCGCGTTCAGCGGGTGCCCAAGACCGAGGCCCAGGGCCGCATTCACACCTCCGCAGCGACCGTGGCTGTCATGCCCGAGGCCGACCCTGTCGAGGTGGAGATCAAGCCGGAGGATCTCGAGATCAAGACGTCGACCTCGACCGGCCCCGGTGGGCAGAGCGTCAACACGACCTACTCCGCCATCCGCATGACCCACAAGCCGACCGGCCTGGTCGTGAGCATGCAGGACGAGAAATCGCAGCTTCAGAACCGTGAAAAAGCGCTGCGGGTTCTGCGTGCGCGGCTCTACGACCTGAAGCTCGCCGAGCAGCAGGCGGCGATCGGAGCGCAGCGGCGCTCGATGGTGGGTACCGGTGGCCGCTCGGAGAAGATCCGCACCTACAACTTCAAGGAGAACCGCGTCACCGACCACCGCATCAAGCTCACGCTGCACAAGCTCGACCAGGTCATGGCCGGCGATCTCGAGGAGCTCGTTTCAGCGCTGGTCGCGGCCGAGCGCTCGGCGCAGCTGGAGGGTTCTCCCGCCTGACTGCGGCATCGAGCCTGGGCCTCCTCGAGGTGCTCGGGCGCGCCACAGGTCATCTTCAGAGGCACGGATCTGACTCGCCCCGGCTCGACGCCGAGATCCTTCTCGCACACGCACTGGGTGTTCAACGCCTCGACCTTTATGTGCAGTTCGACCGCGTGCTGACCGAGGCTGAGCTGGCGCGCTATCGCGATCTAGTTGCGCGCCGCGCACGGCGAGAACCGGTCGCGTATCTCGTCGGTCACAAGGAGTTCATGGCCCTGGACTTCGAAGTCAGCCGCGACGTGCTGGTCCCCAACCCGGATACAGAGGTCCTGGTGCAGCGAGCGGTGGCGATCGCTCGGGAGGCCGGAACGCCCATCAGGGCAGCCGACGTCGGCACCGGCAGCGGCTGCATCGCCGTGGCGCTGGCTCACTACGTCCCCAACGTCGAGGTGTGGGCGGGCGACGTGAGTGAAAAAGCCCTGGCGGTCGCGCGCAGCAACGTTGCGAAGCATGGCCTGGAGGCGCGCGTTCACCTTGTGTGCGGCGACCTGATGGAGCCGATGCCGGGCGACTTCGAGCTGGTGTGCGCCAACCTGCCCTACTTGCGTGAAGGCGCGGAGCTGCCACAGGAGGTGGTGGCTCAACCCGCCTCGGCCGTCTTTGCGGCTGGGGACGGATCGGCTGTCGTGACGAGACTGTTGGGGGTGGCAGCGTCGCGTCTGCGCCCGGGCGGACGCGTGCTCGTCGAGATCGATCCTGCAATCCTTGCAGCCGCCGTCGCAGCGTCCGAAAAGAGCTACTCCGGTCACAAGGTCCATCGCGACCTCGGTGGTCATGAGCGTGTCGTCGAAGCATGGTTCTAACGCCGGATCGCGAAGGCCTCACGCGCGCCGCCCAGCTCCTGCGCACGGGCGGAGTCATCGCCTTTCCGACCGACACCGTCTACGGCCTGGGAGCTGCGGCCGACGACGACGTCGCCCGGCGCCGCATCTATTTGATCAAGGGCCGGCCTGTGGGGCTGCCACTCATTCTCATGGCCGCTGCGGAATCGCAGCTGGAGGGTTGGGTTCACGTCGACTCGCGCACCGAGACGATGATCAGGCGCTGGTGGCCGGGCCCGCTGACGGTGATCCTGCACGCCACGGGCGGCGGAACCCTCGGCGTGCGCATCCCGAACCACGAGGTGGCGCTAGAGCTGCTCCGGGCGTCAGGGCCCCTGATGACGACCAGCGCGAACCTCCACGGGAAAGACCCGGCGATGACCGCCGAGGAGGCCGGCCAGCTCCCAGGGCTGGCGGCGGTGCTCGATGGAGGACGCGCGCCCGGCGGCACGCCGTCCACCGTGCTCGACCTCACCGGACCCGAGCCGCACATCCTCCGCGAAGGCGCGATCCTGACGAGCGAGCTGCTGGGCCCACCACCACCGAGAGCCGGATAAGGGCCCTTTTGTACAAAAGGGCCCACTCCGACGCCCGGGAGGCGTCCCGTTTGCACAAAAGGGCCCACTCCGACGCCCGGGAGGCGTCCCTTTTGCACAAAAAGGTCAGAATCCCCTCCGACGGCCGCGGGTAGGATTCGGGGAGATGGCCGCACCGATCGTCACCATGACCTTCCGCGCGCTCGACAAGGCCGACCCCGACATCGCAAACCTCATCCGCAACGAGTACAGGCGCCAGTCGGAAACGCTTGAGCTGATCGCTTCCGAGAATCTCACCAGCCCCGCCATCCTCGAGGCCTTGGGCACGCTCCTGACCAACAAGTACGCCGAGGGCTATCCCGGCCGCCGCTACTACGGCGGCACTGGCGAGGTCATCGACAAGATCGAGACGCTCGCCATCGAGCGGGCTCAGAAGCTGTTCGGCGCGGACTACGTAAACGTGCAGCCGCACTCGGGGTCGCAGGCGAACGCGGCCGTGTACATGGCCGTGTGCGAGCCGGGCGATCGCGTGATGGGTATGGACCTCTCCGCCGGCGGCCACCTGACGCACGGAAGCCCGGCGAACTTCAGCGGCAAGCTGTACGAGATCCACTCCTACGGCGTCACGCGCGACACGGAGACCATCGACTACGACGCGATGCAGAAGCTGGCTGAGGAGGTGCGGCCGAAGATGATCCTCGGCGGCTTCTCAGCCTACTCGCGGATCGTCGATTGGGCGCGGATGCGGCAAATTGCTGACTCGGTCGGCGCGACATTCTTTGTCGACATGGCTCACGTCGCCGGCCTGGTCGCCGGCGGCGTCTATCCGTCACCGATCCCACACGCTGACATCGTGTCCACCACCACGCAGAAAACGCTGCGCGGAGCGTGGGGCGCGATCATCCTCTGCCGCAGCGAACGGCAGAAGGCAATCGACTCGGCTGTGTTCCCAGGCATCCAGGGCGGCCCGCTGATGCACGCGATCGCCGCCAAGGCTGTGTGCTTCGGGGAAGCGCTGAAGCCTGACTTCAAGGTCTACGCCAAGCAGGTCGTCACCAACGCCAAGGCGCTCTCCAACCGACTCCTCGAGCGCGGGCTGAGGCTCGTGAGCGGCGGCACCGATAACCACCTGATGCTCATCGATCTGCGGCCGCAGAAAAGAACCGGAAAACAGGTGCAGGACGTCGCCGACACAGTCGGCATCACGCTGAACCGCAACTCGATCCCGTACGACGAAGCTTCGAAGTTCAACCCCAGCGGGGTGCGCGTCGGAACGCCGCTTGTCACCACGCGTGGCATGAAAGAGCGGGAGATGATCGTGATCGCAGACTGCCTGGCCGATCTCATCGAGCGCATCGATGACCCTGCGACCCGCGATTCGGTGCACGAACGTGCACTGGATCTGTGCAGGAACTTTCCGCTACCGTACGCGTTCGACTAATCAGTAATTGATCTCAGCCCAAGTCATAGCAGCCGCCTCGACTTCGCCAGACACTGATTTTTTCAGCGTCGACTCGCTGATCGCCATCCGCGACCACCTTCTACCCGGCATCTGGCCGATGCTGTTCGCGTTCGCGATCTGCGCGGTGCTGGTGCCGCCCATGATCTGGGTCTCGCGCCGGACCGGGGTCATGGCCCATCCGAGCCAACGTCATCCACATTCACGCCCGATGCCTCTGCTCGGCGGGCTGGCGATGTGCATCGGCTTTGGCGCGGCGATGCTCCTGTTCATCAGTCAGGCGGATCCGAGAGACCGCCCCGGCATCATCGGAGTGCTCGTCGTCTCGGGACTGGCGGCAGTGCTGCTGATCGTCGACGACCGATGGTCGATGCCGCCGCTTTTGAAGTTCGGGCTGCAGCTGCTGATAGCGCTCGTCGCGGTGGTGGGTCTAGGCAAAGCCTTCCAGATCACGTTCATCAGCCTCTTGGGCGGCCACATCGTCCAGCTGGGCCTGCTCGCGATTCCGATCAGCCTGTTCTGGATGCTCGGCATGCAGAACACCGTCAACCTGCTCGACGGCGTTGACGGTCTGGCGTCCGGCGTGGTCATGATCGTCGCCGTCACCCTGATGTTCGCCGCCGCCGGCAACCACCAGCCTCAGGTGGTGCAGCTTGCCGGCGCCCTGGCGGGAGCCTGCGGCGGGTTTCTCCTTTTCAACTTCTCGCCGGCGCGGATCTTCATGGGCGATTCCGGTTCGCACTTCCTGGGCACCGCCCTGGGAATGATCTCCATCCTCGGAGTGGCCAAGGTCGCGGTAGCCTTCGCCCTCGCGATCCCCATCCTGGCCCTTGCCCTGCCGATCGCCGACACCGCCTGGGCGATAGTGCGCCGAGGCCGCCTCAAGGCTTCGGTGGCGACCCCGGACCTCAAGCACATCCACCACCGGCTGCTGGACTTCGGCCTGAACGCACGCCAGACCTGCGTGGTCTTCTACAGCGCGAGCGGCCTGCTGGGGGCGGTCGGGTTGATGATCTTCGGCCACCAGCGCATCCTCGCGGTGGTCCTGGTCACGTTCCTCATCATCGTGTCGACCGCCGCCGCCGACCGGCTCAAGAAGTCGAGTTGGCGGCTCGACCATCCGTACCTGCGCCGGCTGCTGGCCGAACCCGTCACCCGGTAAGTGGAGCGCGGCGGCCGAATGGGCCGGCGTTCCGAGCCCGGGCTGCTCCCAGGCGACTGCCACGGTCCACTACGATTAGCCCGGGCATGCGCCCATCGAATCAGGGCCCAACCGGGGCCGACATGGCCGGAATCGGGATTTATCTCGCGGCCGCGGTTTTGCTACCGATCCTCGGGGGCGTCGCACTCGACGGTCTGTTTCACAGTTCGCCGGTCTTCGTGCTCATCGGACTGGTCGTGGGCCTGGTGGCCGGAGGTGCCGCCATCTGGCTGAAGGTGAGGGAGTTCACTCGGTGAGGTTGGGAACCATCCTGCGGGACACCGTCGCCGCGTCCGCGGCGCTGGCGGTGCTGGTTCTCATCGTCGCCATCGCCCTCGGACATCTCTCGATCGGCCTCGGGCTCGCGGCCGGGCTGGTGATCGGGGCTTTCAATGGCCACGCGGTGGCAGGACTTCTCGAGCGCAAGGCGCCATTTGTGGTTGGGAGCATCCTCCGGATGGCGGCGATCAGCGCCGTCGCAATCCTGGTGGCCGTGCTGATCCGATCCAATGCGTGGGCTGTGCTACTGGGTGTCGGCGGGGCCCAGGCAGTGATGGTGGCGGCGTCGATTCGGCAGGGGCTCAGGGCAGCATGATGTACGCCGATTCGTCGTTCGGGACGCATCCGACGGTCAGCCTCGGCTGCGGTCCTCTTTGCACCTTCAACTACGACAGCCTCATCTCGAGCGCGGTCGCAGTGCTGGCGACGATCGGGATCGCATTCTGGATCAGGGCGCAGCTGAGGCAGGGCGCGCCGAGCAAGGTCCAGGCGGTGTTCGAGTGGGGCTACGACACCCTGCGAAGCCTGGTCAAGGAGAACGTCTCGGTAGACGCCCTCTTCATCATCCCGCTCGCGCTGACCCTCTTCCTCTACATCCTCATCGCCAATTGGATCGAGCTTTTGCCGCTTGCCTTCTTCCCGATCTTGCACGGCGCCAACGCCGACCTGAACCAGACGCTGGCCATGGGCCTGATCGTGATTGCCGTCGTGCAGTGGTACAGCATTCGAGTCTTGGGCTGGCGCGGTTACCTGCGGCGCTTCACCAAGCCGTTCGAGCTGCCCCTGCCCGCCCGCATCGCCTACATCCCACTCAACGTGCTGGAAGAGTTGGTCAAGCCGGTCACGCTGTCCTTGCGGCTCTTCGGAAACATCTTTGCCGGCGCCGTGATGATCGGCTTGATCTCGAGCATCGGGCTCCTGTACCTGCCGGCCGTGCAGAATGTGCCGACGGTTGCCGTGGCTGCGGTGCTGCTCGCGATCTGGAAGGCGTTTGACGTCATCTTCATCGGTTTCATCCAGGCGTTCATCTTCATGCTGCTGACGGTCATCTATTTCGGCATGGGCCGCGAGGGTCTCGAACATGAACATCACTAAGGAGGGGCTATGACAGACCACGGAATCGAGCTTGCGGGCGCCCTGATAGGGTTCGGCCTGCTGATGGGCCTTGGCGCGGTAGGCGCCGCGTTTGGTGACGGCCTTGCCGGTAACGCCTTCATCAGCGGAGTGGCGCGCCAGCCTGAAGCGCAGGGAAGAATGATCCCCTGGCTCTTCACCATCGTCGGTCTCGTCGAGGCCATGTACTTCATCAACCTCGCCTTCGGATTCGTGTTCCTGGGTCAGGTGCACTAAAAGAGATGTTCCTGGCGGGCGAAGCCGGCGTCATCGACATCAACGGGACCGTTGTCGTCGAGCTGATCACGTTCCTGGCCATGCTGGCGATCCTTGCCCGCTACGTGTATCCGGAGATCGTCCGTCTCGCCGAGGCGCGGCAGCGCGCGATCGCCGAGCAGCTGAAAGAGGCGGAGAAAGCTCGGGCTGAGGCTGAGGCACATTTGAAGGAAGCGCACAGCAAGCTCGAAGAGGCGCGCAAGACAGCCCAGGGCGTCGTGGATGCTGCGGCCAAGTCGGCCGAGCAGCTACGCGCCGAGATGCGTGACAAGGCCGAGGAGGAGGCGAAGCGGATCGCAGAGTCTTCGCGCAAGGAGATCGAGGCCGAGCGCGACCGCGCGCTCCAGTCGGTGCGCGGCGAGGTGGCAGGTCTTGTCGTTGCAGCTACCGAGAAGGTGATCGGACAGACCCTCGACGTGAACAAGCACAAGCAGCTCATCGACAAGGCAATCGCGGAGGTGGCGAGTGGCGACGGCCGCCGCGGGCGGAGTGGCTCGTGACGGCGCCGAGATATTCGGCCATCCAGGCAGTTCAGATCCTAGGAGCCGCCGAGCACCCCAGCACGCGCATCGTGCCATGCGCACGCGAGGAGCGCAGAAGGCGACAACGGAGATGGGCCGCATGGGGGACGAAGATCCGGTGACGGGCACGAGCCGCTCTGCC
>Ga0209805_1002732_pt1 | contig 10253 bp, 7 predicted proteins | sample GraSoiAngelo_148_FD_185905 | JGI IMG/M metagenome (GOLD analysis project Ga0209805, IMG submission 185905) | Grasslands soil microbial communities from the Angelo Coastal Reserve, California, USA - 14_1009_09_20cm (SPAdes) (version 2) | ecosystem: Environmental > Terrestrial > Soil > Grasslands ... | reverse complement strand
CCACCGTGGCTAGATCAGCGGTGGCCACCGGGTGCGTGCGCGAGACCTAAGACTTGCAGGGCAACTGGCCAAGCCAGCAGCTCGGAGGAGAGGCAGAGCACACTTCCTCCACGAAATTCCCTCCGTCCAACGGGCCGCGCCAAGACGCGGGGTTTTGCAACAGCCTTTAGCTAGAACGCGTAGCGCAGTGAAAACTGAATCAGCCTCGGCGTCCCGACGGTCGAAAAGATTCTCCCAAATGCTCTCGGATTTTCGACGTCGTTGATCGCCGGATCCGCAAAGTTTGCGTGATTCCATATGTCGAAGAAGTCGGCTGTGAACCGCAGCGACTGCTTCTCCGTTAGCTTGAAATTCTTGATGAGCGAAAAATCCCAATTCTGCTGAAACGGGCCGCGGTAGATGTTCCGTCCGAGATTGCCGAAAAAGGTTACCGTGCCATCGCCTCCAGCCGACGCCGGCACGAGTGGCGCCGTCGTGAAATTGCCGAGGTTCAGGTAGCCATTATTGACGCGATCGTGAATGCTTCCGCTTGTTAGGCCAGCGGCAATAGAGCCCCCCGGGGCGAGTTGGCCTCCAAGGGTAAGCGGGGTCAGCCCGGGGCCAAGGAACGCTGTTCCCGCCGCGGAGTCCGTCACGGAGAACGGCGTGCCGGACTGCAAGATGGTAATGCCGCTCAAGGCCCAGCCGCTCAGGGCTGCTGCCTTCCACCCAGTTTCGCTTTTATAAAATGGCAAGTCGTAGCGGTAGCTGACGACGAAGCGGTGCTTACGGTCGAAGTCGGACAAGCCGCGTGAGGCGTTGAGGGTGGATTCATCATTAAATGCGGTGTTGAGGGCGGTATTTCCGCTGGAAGTGGCGTCCGTTGATTTGGACCAAGTGTACGCTGCCTGGAAATAGCCGGCGGCCCAACGCCGCGAAAGCGTGGTCTGGAGAGAGTGGTAATGCGAATAGGCATCGTCGGCGAAAACCTGCATGCCGCTGTACCCGTTGATCCCCGCATTGTTCGACCGCGCTGGGCCATTCCCCTCCGTGCTGATGATTACGGAGCACGAAGCGCCAGGACCAATCATGCTTCCGTCGCAGTTCGCGCCTGTAAGCACGACGGGATTAGTGGGACTTGCCAAACGTGCTTGTATATTGGTACGCGTCTCACGCAGGTGCACGGCGTGCGTGCCGACGTACCCGACCTCCAATACCCATTGTTTGCCGAGGGCGCGCTGTACGGTCAGGTTCCACTGCTGCGTATTTGGCGCCACATAGTGGCGAGGCTCCACGAGGCCGAAGATGAACTGAGAGGGTAAGACGCCCGGACCAGTTGCGCTACATGTGTAATTCGCCACCTTCGAGGTATCCGTGGTAGGCAGACCGGTCACCGGGTCAATGAAACCCGCGAACGCCCCTAGGCAAGGCACAAAGTTCGGGTCGAGTACGCCTGCTTGGGGCAACGCATTGATGCCCGTCAGAAAGAAATTTGCGAGGCTTCCGGGGCCGCCTCCGCCGAAAGCTACCGGCAAGAAGGGAGCTTGAAAACTGAGCTGGTCCGCCGTGCCGACGTCCTCGCGAACAAAATAGATTCCATATCCCGCGCGAACCGTGGTGGTGTGACGCCCGGACAAGTCATACGCGAAACCAACGCGCGGACCCAGCCCTGTGGTGTAGTCATTCTTGAAGGTGGTGTTGCTGCCCGTGGGCGTCAAGCCCGATACACCCAAGCCGCTTACGCAATGGCCATAGACGAACGGATACTGGCCGGAGTTGGCGAGATCGGCGTCGAGATTGCCGATGTGGCACTTGTTGTCGTGAAAGGCTCCCAGTTCTTCCACGCGCAATCCCAGATTCAGTGTCAAATCATGCCGGATTTTCCAATCGTCCTGGACGAAGTAAGCAAAGTCGTTTGCACGGTATTCGTGATTGTAGACTCCACCGCCACCGAAGCTGAAATCTGGCGCACCCACTATCAGCTTCTGGAAATCGGTCGCACCTCCGGGCTTATTCACAAAAAAAAGCTGGCCATTAAAAACCTGCGGAAAGAGTTTGTTTAGGTTGACGCGGGTGAACTCCCCGCCGAAGCGGAATACATGCACGCCCTTTACCCAGCTGACCGTATCTACGAAGTTGTAATTGTTCTGGGTTTGGAATTGGTCGGCTGGCGGAGTAGGCCCGATCTGAAAGCCAGAACTCCCAAGCGTAAACTTGTAGATAGACTTCGTAACGCTGTTCGTCGGACGGTTAATGCCAAGATCCGCAGCGGTTACGGGCGGCACGTTCAACAAGCTGTTGTTGATGCGCACATACCCGAATCGGAAGTCGTTCACGAGCGTGGGAGAGAAGAGGTGGGTTTCATTTAAGGAGAAAAATCGCGCACGGACCGGCAGATCATAGGGAAAATTCAGGTCCGTAGCACTGATGCTGCTTGCGAGTGTACCTCCCAGGGAGGCTTGTAATCCTCCAGCGCCAAACGGCAGAAATGACTCAGCGTCGGAGAAGAAGAACCTAGCCGAGATTTTGTCCCGGCCTCCCGCAAATTCACGGTCCCAATTGGTCGTGAACTGATCATCGGTATACTTTCCGGGCTTCGTGGCAATGAACGGCGCGATGGGATATGCCGCCTTGTTCGGACGCAGGTCCGCCGTGCCAACCGAAGGAATGAGGAAGCCGCTAGAATCTCCGAACTGATTACTTTTGAACTGCAGCAGGGCTAGCGTAACGGGATCGATGTCTGTGGCAGCGATTGGAAAGCTTGCTGTGCTCAAAGCTGCGGCGATGGACGCTGCCGACCGGTCCGTCGGCAGGGCGGGGAATGCCAGGTTGTTAATCTGTGTGCCCGGAGAAAGCGCGCTGCGCTGCCGCGTCCCCTGATAATTCACGAAAAAGAAGCCATACTTCTCTGCTCCAACAGGGCCATCCAAGCTGCCGCCCAAAATGTTCTGTTTTATTGGCGGGCGCTTCTGTCGGGCGGCATTCAGGAAGAATTCATTCGCGTTAAGCACATCGTTGCGGAAGAACTCGTAAACGTCTCCGTGCAATTCCTTTGTGCCCGATTTCAAGACGGCGTTGACGTTCCCACCCCCGTTGCGCCCCTGGGTGGCGTCATACAGTGACGTTTGCACTTTGAATTCTTGGATCACGTCGGGATTCGGCAAAGGCACATTGGTGGATTGCGCCACGTTGTAATCGGTGGCGCTGATTCCCTCGATCAGATAGTTGTTGTTGTCCTCGCGTTGGCCATTAACGATCACGCGGACATTTCCTCGACCCAATTGCGCCGAGGCGTTCAGTTCGCTTTGCGCGCCCGCTGATAGCGTCAGCAATTGCTGGTAGTTTTGCGTGGCTAGCGGCAGTTCGCGGACCGTTTCCGTGCCCAGTGACTCGCCGGTCGTTGCGCTGGTGGTGTCAACCGTTGCGACTTGCGCGGAAATCTCCACTTTTTCGCTGACGGTGCCCGGTTTCAGCGTGATAGTTACTTTGGTCGTTTCCGTAACACGTACTTCGATGCCGTCGGCTTTGGCCTGCGAGAATCCTGATTTGTTCACGACCACGGAGTAGGTACCCGGAGGCAGCAATTGTGTCACGAAGGAGCCATCCGAGCTGGTGGGCAGCTTTCGCACCACCACCTCCGTGCGCGTATCGATGATTTGCACATCAGCGCCAGCCACGGAGCCGCCGCTGGTGTCCACGACGCTGCCGCTAATCGCGCCCGTCGCGCCACCTTGGCCGTAAACGCCCTTACTTCCCAACAGCAGCACCACCATGATTGCTATGGAAAACGCACGATAAACGATTCGCATGACACCCCCCCAGCGATGGCACCCAGCCGCTCCGCGATGTTGAGCAACTCCAATGGTATTTAAGACGTCCTTCCAGGAAGGAGGACGGTCCTGAGATAACTAAGCGAGCGGACCAGCTGTCCCCGATTGAAACTAGCGTTTCGCCTGGGAAGTGTCAAGAAACGGATAAACCAAATTCTGGGTGCACTTCATCTCTGCCGTCGTAGGTCGCGAGTCGGAATCGATGCCCTTCAATCTCCTGCGCCCCGTATTGCGCCTCTTGACGTCGGCAACCCCAGGCGAGACCATGCTTGTAGGAGGTTAAGCGCGCGCAACCGCCTCTTCCTCCCTGGCGTCTAATGGTTAGGCCGTATCCCCGTGAAGGGGGTGACTTATGACTTTCCGCAAACTGCTTCCCTTCTTGCTTTTGGTTCTTCTGGCGGCGCTCTTCCTGAGTGTGCCGTCGGCTTCGGCTGACTCGAGCCACGCCCGCATCATCCGGCTCAGCGTGGTCACCGGCGACGTGCGCTTCGCGACGAAAACGCATGGGGATCCTTTGAGCGATTCCGAAACGAATTGGGACCGGGCCCAACTCAATCTTCCCATTCGCCAGGGTTACGTTCTGGCCACCGACAACGGTCGCACGGAAGTCGAATTTGAGAATGGCACGCTGGCTTTCTTGAGAGAGAACACCGTTCTTGAGTTTTATGACCTCTCACTCAAAGATGGCGCGCTGATTACGCGCCTGGTTTTGCGCCAGGGCAGCGCTTCGTTCCACGTGAATCCCGTGGACGGCGATTATTTCAGCGCGACTGGTGGCGACTTTACCGTTGAGGCTGGCAGCCGCGCTACCTTCCGTCTCGACAATTTTGACGACGGCAGCACCGTCGAAGACATCGCGGGCCATGTTAATGTCCTGCATGAAGACCAAACCACGCGGCTTGAAAAAGGCCGATCGCTTTCCATGAAAGCTGGCGGCGAATCTTCCGTTAGCATTGGCCGCCTCCCCGAGCCAGACGAATTTGACCGCTGGGTCTCCGGGCAAATCGACACGGTTTCTACAGCCACCGCCGCCACCATGCAATACACCAATTCTCCCTACTACGCGGCTGGATTCGGCAGCCTCTATTCCTACGGCTCCTGGTTTAACTGCGGAGGTTACGGTTTTGGTTGGCGGCCCTTTGGTGTGGGCTATGGCTGGTCTCCCTTCACTGATGGACAATGGATCTGGGACCCCTCCTTCGGCTGGACTTGGGCCAGTTACCAGCCGTGGGGTTGGGCTCCCTATCACTACGGTGGATGGCTGTTTGACACGGGGTGCGGTGGCTGGTTCTACTCGCCGCCCTTACTTTACGGCTACTACCGCGGCGCTTATCCCGGCGGTCCGGTAAGGCGCCGCCCGCCCGTGGTTCACGCCCCGCGGCCGCTGTATCGGCCCGTGACCGGGGTCTTTGTTCGCAACAACAGCACAGTGGGCATCGTCCCCATGCATCCCCTGGATGGCAAGGGCAAGACTCCCCTGAATCTTGAGCATGGCATTCTCTCGCCTACTGCTTCCAGTGATCTGAGTGGGCGGCGCGTGATCGCTTCCGAGCCCGGAGAAAAATGGCAGACTCTGAAGTCCCCGCCCAAGGACGCTTTCAGCAACGGCCTTGTACCTTCTACGCCGCCGGTTCGCGTTTCTAGAACGGTGCTGGAAGGCAGCGCGGGCACGCGTGTGGTGTCGACGAGCAGAGACTCCTCGATCGTTTACGATCCCAAGGAGCACCGCTTCCTAAACTCAAACAACCCGACGAACGCGTCCTCCGCCGGTGAAAAAGAAGGCCTTGCGCAACGCGAGCGCGCCAACGCTCCGGCGGTCAGAGGCGCCCGCGGCAACATGGATCGCGTTCCCTCCACGACCGCGCGCAACACCGCGGCCCCGCCTCGCAATAGCGTTCCGCCTCCCGTGCCGCGGTATTCAGGCGGCGAGCGCAGCTCCGTGGGCGGCGGCGAGCGCAGCACTTGGGGCGGTTGGGGCGGTTCTCATTCCGGCGCTTCGAGCGCAGGTGGTGGCTCCACGCACTCCGCGCCAGCTCCGGCCCCCGCGCCGCACGCCTCGTCCGGCGGTCGCCCGCACTAACAGTTTGCGTCCATAAACGAACTGGCTCTCCGCCAAGACCGAAGAGCCGTCTTGTTTTTGCTCAGAAAATCTGATCTGATTTTCGCGCAGCGCTCAGGAAAAAATCATTCCGGCATAGCCGACGACTTGGCTGCGATCCCCGGAAACATCCGCGGACGTGGCGTATTTAAGCAACTCCGCCTTCTTCGCGCCGAGCGCGTCCAGCACCGTGAGCATGGCCACCGCCGGGCCTAGGCCGCACATGGAAATCTTCTGGTTGCGGCAGGTGTCGTAGAGTCCTCGCGCATCGACCGCCAGCAACCGGTCAATGGCCTTGCCATCCTTGGTGCGTGTCGTCGCGTCATCTTCGTAATGATTCAAATCCGAAGTCGTCAGCAACAGCACATTTTCTTTCGAACGCCGCAGCACTCGCGAAATCCCTTCGCCCAGGCTTACCAACGATTCGAATTGCACCGCCCCCAGCGCCACGGGCACAAACGAAAATCCCGGCGCCAGCACTTGCAGAAACGGCACTTGCACTTCCAGCGAATGCTCCGTGCTGTGCGCTACGCTGTCCTCGCGCAACAAAGGGCATTCCCGCCGCAATTCCTCCGCGAGCACTTCATCGATCGGCGCATCTCCCAGCGGTGTCCGCCAAGCCCCGCTCGAAAGAATGGCCACCGGCTCGCCCCGCGGATAGTGCCTCACCCCCAGCACGATGATTTTCCGCGGCAACTCCACGCGCGCAAACACCGATCCCGCCACGTGGCCCGAGTACATGTATCCCGCATGCGGCACGAGGCATGCCCTTACCAACATCGGCGCCTGCGTTGGATCAGGCCTCGTGTATTCGCGTACGAGAGCAGTCAGTTCTTTTGGATGGGAGGGATAAAAGCGTCCGGCAACGACTGGGAGGCGCAACATGGGCCGCCTCAGGAAAAAAATCAACTCGGCTTCGAGGGTTTCCCTTTGAACTTCATGGCTTGCATGGTGGTCGGGTTGTAAAAAACCGTTATCTTGTCACCGTACTGATAGCCGCCCTTGTCAACAATTTGCCGCATTTTTTGGGAAGCTTCCTGCGACAAGGGGAACGTCAGAATGGTCAGCTCGCTGTCCTTGGCGCGCGCGGTAATTTGCGCGATGTTCGCGTGCATCACGACTCCTTCGAATTTTACCAGCCCGTTTGCCTTGGGCTTCGGCTTCACCGCGTTCACCACCAGGGGCACGGCTGTGTCCACGATGACGGGCACTACCGGAGCCTGTGCTGTCGCCGAGGGACAAAAAAAACCTGCCGCAATCAGCATAGCCGGCAGCGCCAACCCAGTCGCTTTGGCAAAACCCTTCATTCCGCGTCGTCCGTAGCAATGCGCAGCGACTTCAAAAATCGCACGTCCTGCGGCGTCATGGCCAAGCGCGCCACCGGTTTCTTTTCCGCTTCTTCCGCCATCGATTCCTGGTCCACCTGGATGCGCAGCGATTCGAGGAACCGCCGGTCCTGCGTCGTCAATTTCGCATCTTCGCCGGTGGCCCCGTCGCGTTTGGCCAGCCCGATGGTGGCGTCCAATTTCAGCACGATGTCGTAGCCGTGCGCGCGCACTCCGGCAATCGCGCCGGTGATGCGATCGGATTCGGACACCGTGTCATTGATAGCATGCCCCAATTCGCGGAGTAGGTTCTTCAAGTGATCATCGAGTTGCAAGGGGGATTCTCCCATACTTCCAGTGCCATTTTAGGCCCACAGAATGTTGGATACAAGAGAGCTTCGCGCCGTTGTCTCCAATCCGTCCACAGGGCATTTTCCCTACGCGCATCTACCCGGGAGTGCTATACGAATCCGCCCCCATCGAAAAGCGATACAGGGAAGGAAGCGGGATTCTCGCGATCGACAAGGGGAGGCCTCAAAAACCCATTTCCTTCTTAAACTTCCATAATTTACCTGCTTCTTGAAACGCTCTTAACGTGTCAATCCGAGCCTGCCTGCGGCAAGCAGGCGAAGTGAGGAATGTGCTTTTTGCAGTGCAAGGAAAAAACAGATTCCTCGGACGTTAGCGGCGCATGGCGTTCCTGTTCCTGTTTGGTGGCCGGTTTTGCGTTAAGATGCTCTTATGTCCACCACCGCGAGCCCGACAACCGCTTCCACCCCGGGCGGTTTTCGCCGCCTGTGGCGCGTCCTCCGGCAGCTTTTTCACGAAGTTGTCGGCGCGGCGTTTGCGGTTCTGGCGCTGGGCTGGCTCAACGCCGCGTTTCGCGCCTGGACCCGCGACGCGTCTCGCGGGTTGGTCGTTCTGGCTGTTGCGGTAGCAGGCTTGCTGGCGTTTTTTGCGGTGACTTCCTTCGGCTATGCCCGCAAGTTGTAGCGCGTCGCTTGTCGACGCGTTTCGCACTTCGTTTAAATGGCAGACACCAAAACCAGATCCGCCCCGCCCGCCGAGCGCAAGGGAAAATTCACCACGCTCTCGGGCCTCCCTCTTGAGCCCCTTTACGGCCAATCAGATCTTGGCCCGTGGGATCCCGAATCCGCTCTCGGTTATCCGGGTGAATTTCCCTACACGCGCGGCATCTATCCCACGATGTATCGCGGCCGCTTCTGGACCATGCGTCAATACGCCGGCTTCGGCACCGCCGTCGAATCCAACCGCCGCTATCGCTACCTTTTGAGCAAAGGCCAGGCCGGCCTCTCCGTGGCGTTCGATCTTCCCACGCAAATCGGCCTTGACTCCGATCATCCTCTCGCCCTCGGCGAAGTCGGCAAAGTCGGCGTGGCCATCGACTCGCTCGAAGACATGGAGACGCTGTTCGACGGCATCCCGCTTGAAAAAGTCTCCACCTCCATGACCATCAACGCCACCGCCGCAATTCTGCTCTGCCTCTACGTCGCGGTGGCAAAAAAGCAGGGCGCCAGCCTGAAAAAACTCTCCGGCACCGTGCAGAACGATGTCCTTAAGGAATATATCGCGCGCGGCACGTACATTTATCCCGTGCGGCCCGCCATGCGCATCGTCACCGACATTTTCGCTTGGTGCCGCGACCATCTCCCGCGCTGGAACACCATCTCCATCTCCGGCTACCACATCCGTGAAGCCGGCTCGACCGCCGTCCAGGAAGTCGCCTTCACCCTCGGCGACGGCATCGCTTACGTCCAAGCCGCGCTCGATGCCGGCCTCGGCGTCGACGAGTTCGCCCCGCAGCTCTCCTTCTTCTTCAACGCGCACAACGATCTGCTCGAAGAAACTGCCAAGTACCGCGCGGCGCGCCGCCTGTGGGCCAAAATCATGCGGGATCGCTTTCACGCCAACGATCCGCGCTCGTTGCTCCTGCGCTTCCACGCACAAACCGCTGGCTCTTCGCTCACCGCGCAGCAGCCGGAAAACAATATCGTCCGCGTGGCTATTCAAGCGCTGGCCGCCGTCCTCGGCGGCTGCCAGTCCCTGCACACCAATTCGCTCGACGAAGCTCTTGCATTACCGACGGAAGACTCCGCGCTCATCGCCTTGCGCACCCAGCAAATCATCGCCCACGAAACCGGCGTCACCAACACCATCGACCCGGTCGCCGGTTCTTACGCCATCGAGCATCTCACCAACGAAATCCAGCGCGGCGCCGAAGAGTACATTGCCAAGATTGACGCCCTGGGCGGCATGTTGCGCGCCATCGAATCCGGCTACGTGCAGGGCGAAATCCAGAAAATCGCGTTCGAATTCCAGCGCGCCGTCGAGAAAAAAGAGCAAATCGTCGTCGGCGTCAATGACTTCCTTGCGGAAGAACATCATCAAATCCCCACGCTGCGCATCGACGAAGAAATCGAACGCTCCCAAGTCGCCCGCTTGAAGGCGCTCCGCGCCCGGCGCGACTCCGACCGCGTGCAATCCGCCCTCGCCGAACTTCAGCGCCGCGCCGCCACCACCGAGAACCTTCTCCCCGCCATCCTCGCCGCCGTCGAAGCCTGCGCCACGGTCGGCGAAATCTCCGACGCCCTCCGCCGCCTCTTCGGCGAATATCAGGAATCGGTCATCATCTGAATGCGCGCTTCCTGCTTGGCCGTGGATATGGCAAACCCAGCGGCATGTGGTCCTGCCCCAATTGCAAGTACCTAAACAATTAGTACGCCGTCATATGCGAGACCTGTCAGCGGCCTTACGGCAAGTCCACGCCTTCCGCTTGATCTTCTCGCTCGTTTGTCCAGTTGCACCTTCGTCCAGGCTGCCATCCTGCATGCACTGTAGTATCCTTGCGATTAGACCTGCCCGGCGAAGAGTCACAAGGGTATTTATGCAAGTTTCTTCATTTTTCTTTACGGTTGAACCGTCGACTGTCAACTTCTTTAACGAGTCACCGGCATGAAGCTGATTCTCGCTTCCGCTTCGCCCCGCCGCGCCGAAATTCTT
>Ga0209805_1002731_pt1 | contig 10253 bp, 8 predicted proteins | sample GraSoiAngelo_148_FD_185905 | JGI IMG/M metagenome (GOLD analysis project Ga0209805, IMG submission 185905) | Grasslands soil microbial communities from the Angelo Coastal Reserve, California, USA - 14_1009_09_20cm (SPAdes) (version 2) | ecosystem: Environmental > Terrestrial > Soil > Grasslands ... | reverse complement strand
GAAATCGCGGTAATCGTCCTCGGCACCATCATTCTATTGGTCGAATCTTTCGCTTCCCAACTCGACCGGCGTTTTCTCGGCTATGCCGCCTTGTTCGGCCTGGCGATGATTTTCATCGCGACGTTCTTTGTCGCGCCTCAGTCGTCCGCCGCGTCGGCTCCGCTGTGGACCTTCTATTCCGCCGACGCGCTCTCCCTTTTCTTTAAACGAATCGCTCTTGCCACCACCGCGGGCGTGCTGGTGATGATGCTCGATTTCGCACCCTCGGTCTCGATCGGCGTTCAGGGCGCGACACCGCAGGCCGGTCTCGGGGAATTTTTCACGCTCCCACTTTTCACCTGCGCCGGCCTGATGTGGATGGCTTCTGCCATCGATTTCGTGTTGATTTTCGTTTCGTTAGAGCTGGTTACAATTTCTTTCTATGTCCTGGTTGGCTTTACTCGCCGTAATCCAGCCTCGCTGGAAGCCGGCGTGAAATATTTGGTTCTCAGTGCGGTCGCGACCGGTTTTCTCGTTTACGGGATCACCTGGATCTTTGGCGCAACTGGCGAAACGAATCTGCAAAAAATTACGACCGTATTTTCGCGGCCCGGCCTTGAGCACAACGCCGCTCTTTTCGGCAGCGTCCTCGTCCTCGTCGCACTCGGCTTCAAAATCGCTGCCGTCCCGTTTCATATTTGGGTAGCAGATGTTTACCAGGGCGCGCCTACCCCGGTCACAGCGTACCTGTCGGTCGGTTCGAAGGCCGCCGGGTTCATCGTTCTTCTGCGCGTGCTCGAGCCATTTCTGATTCTGCCGCAAATGCGCACTTTACTCGTTGCGATCGCCGTCCTCACTCTTATCTACGGCAACCTGGCTGCGCTGCCGCAAACGAACGTCAAGCGACTACTCGCTTATTCAAGCATTGCGCACGCTGGTTATCTGCTCGTGGCGGTAGTCTCGTTTTCCGGGCGCGCCGTTGCCTTTTATCTCGTGGCTTATCTGCTTATGACATTACTGAGTTTCGCTGTCCTGGTTCTCGTTAGCCAGCGCGGAGGTGATCAACTGGAAAGTTTCGCCGGACTTTCCCAACGTTCACCCTTTCTCGCCTTCGCCATGCTGGTGGCCATGGCTTCGCTCGCCGGTGTGCCTTTCACCGCCGGATTTCTCGGCAAATTCCTTGTCTTCGACGCGGCCGTTTCTGCTCAACATTTCGGCCTCGTTGTCGTCGCCGTCATCACGGTCGGCGCCGGCTTCTATTATTACTTCAAAGTGGTGCGCGCGATTTACTGGGATCTGCCTCCGCCTTCCGCCGACAAAATTGTCGTTAGCCCACTGACTCGGGTCGCGATCATAGCGATGATCGCGGGAACGTTCTTATTGGGCGTGTATCCGCAGCCGATTTTTAACGCGTTGAGCCGTTAAATCTTAAATTGGACGAATTCGTTTTAACAATTTAACGTTTTAACGAACCTCAATCGCTCAACTCAACGTTCCAGTACGCAAGATCGACGAAATGCCGCCAGCTTTCATGCTGTTGCGTCGTGAACGTCACCTGCACAAATGGCCGCCATTTCGGGCGCTTCGGCTTGCGGATCAGTGTCATGTGCGCTTCACGCGGGAGCCGATTGCCCTTGCGGGTGTTACACCCGATGCAGGAGCAAACCACATTCTCCCATGTCGTTAGGCCGCCGCGGTCTCGCGGCAAGACGTGATCCAGATTCAGCTCGCTCCGTTCGAAAACATTTCCGCAATACTGGCAGGTATTCTTGTCCCGTTCGAAAACGTTGTGCCGGGTGAACTTCACTTCCTTTTTTGGCAATCGATCGAACAGCAGCAGGACGATCACGCGTGGGACACGGATCTTCCACGAAATCGTGGTTACCATCTCAGCCTCGGGCGATTGCGCGGAAAAATCGCGCCAGCTATCGAAGTCGTGAGTCAGGAAATTATTTGCGCCATCAGTGGCCACGACCTGGGCGTGTCCGGCATAGACCAGGGCAAAAGCCCGGCGTGCCGAGCAGATGTTCACCGCCTGCCAGAGACGGTTAAGCACCAGGACCTGACTGTTCAGTAACATAGATAACGGATTATTGAACTTTATCCTACTTTACCGTCAAGGGACGAAAGTAAAGTTGCGCGACCGATAGCATTCAGCTCGTTTTTTGTCAACGGAGGCAGGGGGGCACGCGCTGGCTTTTAACCGGTTCCCAAAATTCTTAGCAAGAAAGCGCAGACACTCACAATCCGTGGTCGATTTTCTCAACCAGTGATATTTTCGTTCCGCTTCGTTCATGAGACATCTGCCAGTAATTTTTGCAACTACACATATCTTGTTGTGTGGGCTAATCTTTGGGAGCACGATCGCAAACCCACAACGCGCAGGATTACTTCCTCTTATTGCTCTTGCAATTGGCTGGCCCGCTTCGCTGGCGCTCAATGGTCTCTCCGATGCTTAATCGGCTTTCCGCGCAATAAGTTAGTTTGGGATGCGATTTTCTACATGGTTCTGGGGACAATCTGGTTTTACTGGATCGGACGTGTCTTGCAGCTGTTGTTTCGCTGGGCCACAAACAGACGGTGACGGCCAGTCTAGCTGACGCAACACGCCACATAGACCCAAACCTGTTTGAAGCAGGCAGCGATTGGTCTGGCAATTTTAGCGTCTTTTGGCGCGTTTAGCGGGTAAGAATCTTATCTTGCCGGTACTCGAGGTCGTCGGTTTGAGGTCAAGGGCTTCAGTAAACCGGTACGAGACGGAACTGAAAGTCCGCGTTCCGTCACATCGGGCAAGTTGACGCCGCAACGGTGAACGATTCCTGCTGTTGAATAGTCGTGGGCCGTTTCATGCTTCAGGAGGAGGCGATTGCGGGGATTGTCGAACAATCTCGCGCATCGTATAGTCTAATCGGGTGAAAAACGGATGAGTGACGAGCGGCACGGGGGAGAAAGGGAATTCGATTTGCTCGATCGCATTGATCTTTTGATCGCGACGCTCCCGCCCGGCGATGCCATGCGGCGCGAACTGCTCGATCTGCGCATGGAAATTTCCCAGCGCGAAGGAATCTTTGTCGAAGCGCGGCAGACGATCGAGAAGCTCGAGGAAGTCATCAAAAAAGTGACCTCGCCGGCCAATCGCATCGGCACTTTTCTCGGCAACGTCGGCAAGGAGACGGCACACATTGTGGTAGGCGGGGCGGATTATTACTGCAACGTCGATCCACGAATTCCGATAGCGAAGTTGAAAAAGGGGACCCGCGTGCTGGTGAACGAGGCATTCGTCATTGTCGGCGATCTCGGCTTCGAACCGGCGGGCCCGGTCACGAAGATCACCGAAGTGATCGGAACGGACCGGCTGCGCGTCGGCAATGAACACGGGACGCAATCGTTGGTTCTGCAACGTTCCGCGCAGTTGACGAAAACAGCGTTGAAACAGGGCGACGAAGTGCGGGTGGACTCCAATTATCGCATGGCGCTGGAAATGATGTCGGCTCCCGGCTCGCACGAACATTATCTCGATAACGTGCCGGAGCTGCCCTGGTCGAAAGTCGGCGGACAGGAGCGAGCAATCGAAGCGATCAAGGACGCGATCGAGCTGCCGTTGTTGCATCCGCATTTGTTCGAGAAATTTCACCATGCAACTCCGAAAGGATTTCTGCTTTACGGACCACCCGGGTGCGGCAAGACGCTGATCGGAAAGGCGACGGCTTACAATTTGACGCGACAGCTGCGCGAGAAAGCGGCCGAAAAAGACGTCCGCGAATATTTCATGCACGTGAAGGGCCCGGAGATTTTGAACATGTGGGTAGGCGAATCCGAGCGCATGGTGCGTGAAATTTTCGCGACTGCGCGGGAGAAACGCCGGGAAGGATTCATGCCATTCCTGTTTATCGACGAAGCGGAAAGCATTCTCGGAACGCGGCGCGCCTCGCGTTACTCCAGCATCCTCTCGACTCTGGTACCGATGTTCTGCTCAGAGATGGACGGGATCGATTCGCTTAACGACGTCGTCATCATTCTCGCTTCGAATCGGGCCGACTTGATTGATCCGGCCATTCTTCGCCCCGGGCGCATCGACCGCAAAATCAAGATCGACCGTCCGAACAAGGAAGGGGCGCGGGAAATTTACCGGATTTATTTAACTAACGATTTACCGTACGACGGCGCGCTGGCCAAAGAAGCCGACAATATTGGGGCGGCGATTGAAAGGCTGATCGAGCGGTTGGTGGATTGGCAATTTGCCAGACGCGACGAAAACAAATTTCTGGAAGTGACATTGCGCAGTGGGCGCAAGGAAGTTTTGTATCGCGGCGACCTAATCAGCGGCGCCATCATCGCATCGGTGGTTGAGCGGGCAAAAGGAATGGCGATCAAGCGCGCGATCGCGAATCAAACCGCCCGTCATCCCGAGCGGAGCGGAAGCGAAGTCGAGGGAGCCCGCGATGAACCCTTAAAGGAAACGCCCTTGGATGTTTCGGCCGGAGGAGGTGAAGGAATCACGGAACAGGATTTGCAAATGTCCTTCCACGCCGAATACGCAGAGAATGATATTTTCCCGCCAACCGACATCACAGAAGATTGGCTGAAGCTGATCGATTACGATCCGGAATACGTGGTGAAAATCGCGCCGGTGCGGCCGAATGCAGCTCAGCGCGGCACGAATCTTGGCGGTGTGATCTGAGTTCTGGGGAGCGCAGGCTGCCAGCCTGCAGTTTTCGTCAGCTTGCCGAAAACATTTCAAACATTTTCGGCTGGCTAGCAGCCTGCGCTCCCCAGAACTCAGAAGAATGCTTTGAACTTTCACCGTCGTGTCGGATAACCTTTGGCTGTGAAAAGGATTTTCCGTTTTTTCCTCTTTGTCTGCTTCATCGGCTCGATTCAATTGTGTTTTGGCCAAGTGTCTTCCCCGCGTGAAAGGCCCGATGTCTCAAATAAAGCCTTGATTACAAAGACCGCGCCGCCCATTACGACCGAAAGTAAAGCATCCGCCGCTGACTCCGCCGCGTTGCACAAACTCGCCGACGACTATTACAACTGGCGCAACGAAAATTATCCTGTCGCCAGTAGCGAGGTCGGTCTGCATACCTGGGACAATCGCCTGACAGATTATTCGGCCGCCAAGATCGCCGAGCGCGCCCAGCATGTGCGCAAGTTACTCGATCAAGTACGGGCGATGAAGACCGAGAAATGGGCGAAAGATGACCGGATCGATTGGCTGCTCTTTCGCGCGCAGCTTGAAGAAGTCGACTTTGGGGAACGTGTTCTGAAATTCGAGCAAACGAATCCGCTCACGTATGTCGGCGAATGCAGCAGCGCCATTTTTTCGCTGCTAAAGAAGGAATACGACGCTCCCCGAAACCGTGCGCTTTCCGCCGCCGCGCGATTCAAAGCCATGCCAGGACTGTTCGCGGAAGCGGAGAAGAATTTGCGGAAGCCGGTGAAACCCTATGCTCAACTCGCAATTCAGTCGGCGCGTAATATCGATCCGCTTTTTAAGGAAAGCACAGCGCCGTTGACAAAAGATCTGTCTGACGTGGAGCGCGCGGATTTTGAGAAATCACGCGACGGCGCGCTCACCGCCGTTCATGGGTTTGCCGATCGATTGGAAAAGAAATTGCCGCAGATGATGGACTTCGCGCCGATGGGCGAGGCTAACTACAACTACTACCTTAAACACGTCCTGCTCTTGCCACTGAATGCAGTGCAGGTGGAGATGCTCGGCCGCGCCGAGCTGGCGCGTTATCGTGCGCTAGAAGCGCTACTCCCTGACCCATCCATGGCCGATCCCAACCCGGCCCGCGCGAAAAGTATTCCGCCCGATCAAGAGGCATTCCTGAAAGCATATGAAAGCCGCGAAGCCGAGATGATCGATTTCTTGAAATCGCATCAACTTATTACCTTGCCGGACTATCTCGGGAAGTTTGAGATTCGGCAGTTGCCGGAAGCGTTCAAGCCGACTAGCCCGGGCGGCTTCATGAATCCACCCGGGGTTTACGATAAAGATCCGGTCGGGTTCTTTTTTATTCCCACCTACAATCCGAAGTCGAAGAATTTTTACCTGCGTGCTGCGATCGAAGATCCGCGGCCGATTCTTGGTCACGAAGGAATCCCCGGTCATTTTATGCAACTCTCGATCGCGAATCATTTACCTAACGAGATTCGGAGGCAAAACCAGAACGGCGTCTTTGTCGAAGGCTGGGCCTTGTACGGTGAAGAAATGTTGATGCGCACCGGGCTTTATCCGGAAGGCTCGGCGGCGCAGGGACAAATTTTGCGGCTATCGCGTTATCGGGCCGCGCGCATCGGCGTGGACGTCAATCTGCACACGGGGAAATGGACGTTCGATCAGGCGGTGAAGTATTTTATGGAAGCGGGCGGGCTTGATCGCGAAGCGGCCGAAGGCGAAGCCGCTGGCGCTGCAACGCAGCCAACGCAGAAAATCTGGTACATCACCGGCAAATGGCAGATCATGAATCTGCTTGGCAAATATCACGATAAAATGGGCGCGAATTTTCGCCTCGGCCAGTTCCATGACGATTTGGTTAAGAACGGCAGTCTGCCGGTCTCCATTATCGAGTGGATCCTGCTCGATGATCCTTCCGCGATTGAAGCGGTGCTGAAATAGCTGGGCTGGAACTCCCGATTCCAAACTCGACTTTGGGAACACCTCTCTTTCCCTGTCCTTCCGAGTGTAGTCGAGAAATCTCTAACTAGTTAGAAGGTCGGGTGCTATTTCTTCATGGGCTTGAGATTTCTTAAACGCGGGCCTGGACCACAATCGCACGCATAGGTGCATGGATATCTCGTTTTCCAAATCGACGCGTAATTGCAGCGGTTACGGCTTCGGTGATTACGGGAAGCAATGAGGGATCCCGCTTCGCAATCGCCACCGCCATGGGATTTCCCTCTACTAAACCGCTTGCGACATCTTCCGCCCGCTTCGCCTTGCCGATCTTGGCGATGACTTCGGTTTTAATCTCCCGAAACCCAGCTTGCTTTAATACTCGCCGGATTTCGCCTCGAGTGTGGTAACTAAAAGGAACCTGGTAGAAGGTGGGAGGATCTTTCTTGAAGTAGCTTGCGATAGTTCGATGTGCGAGCTCTCCCAATTTGTTGTGCTTCATTGCGTCCCACACGTTAAAAAGGAAAAGTCCGTCACGCTTGAGAACACGACAGGCTTCGCGAGTCGCGAGAGCCTTGTCCGGTACAAACATGACTCCGAACTGGCGCACAACTGCGTCGAACTTCCGGTCATCGAACGGCAAATCAGATACGTCGGCTTCTAACCATCGCACCTTCTCGCCCTTGCCAAACTTGGCCGCGGCCTGCCGGAACATGGGCTCGTTTAAATCCGTCACGATTAGTTTCACCTTCGATGGCAGGCAAGTGCGCAGCACACGCGTTAAAATTCCCGTTCCGCAGGCCATTTCCAGAACTGAACTAGTTTTCTTTACCGGCAAACGCGCCGCCAGGTCCTCGGCATACGGCTGAAACAATATAGGTCCGAGGTAGCGATCGTATGCTGCCGGGATGGAGCCGGAAAATTTAGCGTGCTCGACTTTCATTCAACCCCGCCGCCGCGCGAGTGCGAAAGGGCGAGTTGAAATTTAGGAACGCTTGCGATCTGCGATCTTTGACCGCTGACCACCGACTTCTGACCTCTACCCTTAATTAGGGGAAGGAGACGGCGATGGAGCTGGTGTCAGTTGCAGGGATCGGTCCGGCGTTGCGGTCGGCAAAGAACTGGAGGGCAGCGGGGACGCGCCAGGAGGCGGGTTTAGTTTTAACGAGGATGGTGCATGCATTAATGAATCCAAAGAATCGTTAGCCGGAGTTGGCGATAATGTCGGCGTGGGTGAAGTGGCCTTCTCTTGTGCGGGAGTCGGCGGAGGTTCTTTCGGCGTTCCTTCAATGTGAATGGAAGGCGGCCGCTGCTCAGAAATGTCCGTCCGTCCTTTCTTCTTTGGTTCCGCGTTAGCAGGCGCCTTCTCGAATTTGCCGTGCACCATCATCCCGGATTCACGGCTGGTAACAATGTAGTGCCGCGGACGTGCAATATGCGATCCCGTCTCTACTTCGTTTTGAGGTGCGAACCAGGTGAGCGTACCGTAACCGGTGGCGTAGCCTTTGGCGTCGCGCGCCCCAGACCACGTTACTAAATCGGCCGGCTTGGGATTCTCGTTCCAAACGCGAGTCCTGCCGTCTTTGGTTCGTTGATACCGGCCAGCGAAGGCAGTGTCGGTGATTAACAATGCCAGTAAGCCGCTGTAAACAAAGAACCGTCGCGTATTCACCGCGCTCAAAATTCTAACGCGGCGGAATTGCCCCTGGCAACACTAATCGCGCTGTTAGCTCCCTACTTTTTCGCGTTACGCGGATCGTCTGCCGGATTCACATACTTGATCACAAACGGGCCTATGCCGTGAACTTGGATGATTGCCTCTGCCGGTGTCCAAGCATAGTGTTTCATCCCCGGCGGCATGACCATGTAGCCGCCAGCGCCTAACTCTTTCCCGGCTGCTTCATCGAACTTATCTCCCGTGCCAATGTTAAACGTACCGGAAATTACCGTGATATGCTCAGTCGTTGGGTGCGTATGCGGCGGAACCTTGTAACCAGCCGGCGTTTGCAGCCGCACTGTGAATGGTCCCTTCTTGTTTGGATCACCGGCCAGCACCGCCAGTTTCGCCCCGGGCGGTAACCCGGGAGGCGCATCCCCCCATTTTAAGTCTGCAGGATTGAGAACGACATGTTGTTCACTCGTGGCCGATTCAGGTGACTTCTTGGACGCATCCTTTTTCTGCGCCGCAACGGCGACCAGAGAAACTGCCAGAGGCAGAGTTAGTATTAATGCGATCTTTTTCATAGGTTTTGCGTTGGTTGAATAACAGATATCAGTTTCCGGGCTGGCGCAATTCTGTGGGGGCGATTTCATCCCCGGCAACCGTCCTACCAAAGATTATCGCTGGCGATCTCGTTACAATCGCTAGCTCGTTAAGGCATCAACGCGTTTCCAATCTTCAGCCGTTAACTTCAGCTTGGCGGCAGCCATGTTCTCTTCCAAATGCGCGATCGAAGACGTGCCGGGGATCGGCAACATCACGGGAGACCGGCGCAGAAGCCAGGCGAGGGCGAGTTGCACGACGCTGGCCTGATAATCTCTGGCCGCCGCTTCCAGCGCGTTATCCTTCAAGCCCCTGTTTCCGCCGATCGGTGACCACGGCATAAAACCCAACCCTTCCTTCTCGCAATAGACCAATGTGTTTTCCCACCTGCGGTTGCTAATGTTGTACTGGTTCTGCGTGCTCACAATCGGCAGGACCTTGCGTGCCCGATCGATATCTTCCGGCGAAACCTCGGATAATCCGACATGCCGAATCTTTCCAGCCTCCTGCATTTTTTTGATCGCTCCCAACGATTCTTCCATCGGCACTTTCGGATCGACGCGATGCAGTTGATACAAATCGATTCGCTCGACCCGGAGTCGTTTCAGACTCTTCTCCACACACTGGGTGAGATATTCCGGGCGGCCGTTCGGCACCCACTGTCCGCGTCCAGGCCTCGTTAGCCCACCTTTCGTCGCGATCACCAGGTCCTTTGGATAAGGGTGCAGAGCTTCTGCAATCAGCAGCTCGCTTGTTCCTGGTCCGTAGGCGTCGGCCGTATCGATCAGATTGATACCGAGCTCGACGGCGCGTCGCAGAACTTTGAGGGCGTTGCCGCGATCAGCCGGCCAACCCCAAATACCCTCTCCGGTAATGCGCATCGCGCCAAAGCCGAGCCGGTTGACCGGAAGATCGCCCCCCAACCGGAAAACGGAATTGCTCTCCGCCTTCGTTGCCACTGCTAACGAATTCGTCGTAAAGATAATGCTCGACCCCCCCGCAATCAGCGTAGCTCCGCTTGCCAGAGTCGTACCCAAAAATTTTCGACGGGTCATTAGAGTTCAGAGATCGGAGGACAGAGGTCAGAAACCAGATAACCGATACACCGCTACTTTTTGCGAGTGTAGTTGATCTCCAACGTCTTCATTTCCTGGCCACCACGGTTCTCGTACCATTCGAAGGTGTGATGGTTCTTGTCCGTGATCTTGATTACGGAGCGAACCGGAGTCTTCATCCCAGGCGGCATCTCCATTTCGCCGGTGTAGGTAAATGTTTTCGTCGCGGGATCGTACGTCCCTTCAAAGGTGAATATCCCAGTGCCCATGTTATCAATCCACGATGAAATAAATTTCTGTTTCACGTTGTCGTAGCCGTCGATCGACATCCCTT
>Ga0209805_1002729_pt1 | contig 10257 bp, 11 predicted proteins | sample GraSoiAngelo_148_FD_185905 | JGI IMG/M metagenome (GOLD analysis project Ga0209805, IMG submission 185905) | Grasslands soil microbial communities from the Angelo Coastal Reserve, California, USA - 14_1009_09_20cm (SPAdes) (version 2) | ecosystem: Environmental > Terrestrial > Soil > Grasslands ... | reverse complement strand
TGTTCAAGCGATCGTCGCTCGGCCGCCACGCCGATCCATGCTTCAACAGCCGCGCCGAAAATCATCAATGCCGCGGCTAATAAATACCCAAGAAACAAGACTGGCCGTGACCCCGTGCCGATAATCCAACCGAACAGTAGCGGCGCTCCGACTCCGCCGACCAGCGTTCCGATTGCGAAGAAGATTGCAATTGCCATTGCGCGGATTTCCAGCGGAAAAATTTCGCTGACGGTCAGGTATGCGGAACTGGCTGCGGCCGATGCGACGAAAAAGATAATTGTCCACGCCAGGGTCTGCGTTTGCGCTGTAAGTAATCCTGTGTGGAAAAGCCAGCCGGTCAACGCGAGAAAAATCCCGGCGAGCCCGTATGTCAGGGTAATCATTTGTTTACGTCCGATCGTGTCGAACAGATGCCCAAGCGCCAGCGGCCCGAGTACATTTCCAAGCGCAAACGGCAAGAGATAGCCGCCGACGTTTTGCTCGGGCACGCTGTAAAACCGCATCAGCACGAGCGCATAAGTGAAGAAAATTGCGTTGTAAAAAAACGCCTGTGTTGACATCAGAACAAAACCAAGAAATGAACGTCGCCGATGTTCGTGCACAATCGCGTCCCAAATTTCCCGCCACGGCGTATGCGTGCGCGTGCGAATCCGCGTGAGCGCTGCCTCGCTGTAGCCGGGATCGATGATCCCGGCCGCGTTTGCTCCCATGACTTTTCGTTCCACGTCCGCAACGATTTCTTCCGCCTCATGATTCCGCCCGTGAATCATTAGCCAGCGCGGACTCTCTGGAATCCAGCGGCGAAACAAAATCACGATGAGCCCCAGCGTCGCACCGATTCCAAATGCGAATCGCCACCCGAGCCACATTGGCAGGTAACGTGGATCGAGCAGAATGAGCGTGGCAGCAGCGCCCATTGCCGCGCCGACCCAGTATGATCCGTTGATGATCAAATCGACGCGACCGCGCACACGCGCTGGGATCAATTCGTCAATCGCCGAATTAATCGCCGCGTATTCGCCCCCAATACCCGCTCCAGTCAGAGCGCGTAGTGATGCGTAGCTCCAGAAATTCCAGGAGAAGGCCGATAGGGCCGTTCCGATCAGATAAACCGCAACCGTGATGAAGAAGAATTTCTTACGGCCAAATCGATCGGTGCCGTAACCGAAAACCAGCGCACCGATCACTGCGCCGGCCAAATAACACGTTGCGCTGGCGCCGACTTGCGCATCACTCAGGCCGAGCGTCTCGGGACGTGTTAAAACTCCGCCTAATGCTCCGGCCAATGTGACTTCCAAGCCGTCGAGAATCCACGTCGCGCCGAGCGAAACGACGATGAGCCAATGCCACGAGCTCCACGGCAACGCATCCAATCGAGCCGGAACACGAGATTCAATCGTTTCGCCGTTTGGCATCGGCAATCTTTTCGCGCAAGGAAGCGACCGATGCAAAGCGCGATCCGACCGTAGGTCTTTGTAGCCACGGCGCTGTGCGCCATCCTCGCGTGGACCTGATTTAAACTCAGATGCCCCACAAGGGCGTGGCTATGGGATTCATCAGATTAAGTCTAGTACTTCTTCCGAATCGTTCTTGTGCAACATGTCTTCGAAACGGGCAAGCGAATTGGCCAAAGAAAACCGTTGCTGGCGATGCGTATCGCAAGCTAATTGCTCGGTTCGTTACGCAGGCAAGCCGATGAATATTCACGAATATCAAGCCAAGGAATTATTGCAAAAGTTCGATGTGGCTACGACGCGCGGCAGAGTGGCGGCGACACTCGACGAGGCAGAGCAGATCGCGCGTGAACTGGGCGATGTCGATGTCGTCGTTAAAGCGCAGATCCATGCAGGTGGCCGAGGCAAAGGGGTTTTCAAAAACGGATTCAAGGGCGGGGTTCACATTCGCAAGACGGCAGAAGATGTTCGCGAAGTCGCAGCCAAAATACTCGGACAAATTCTGGTCACACACCAGACCGGACCGGCAGGTCGTCTGGTGAACAAAGTGCTCGTGGCCGAATCGGCCGATATTGCGTGCGAAATTTATTTTGCCGTCCTGCTGGATCGCGCGACCGCTACGCCTCTGATTGTAGCGAGTACCGAAGGTGGAGTGGAGATCGAGGCCGTCGCATCGAAGTCGCCTGAAAAGATTATTCGGGAACCGATTAATCCATTGGCTGGGCTGCAGCCATACCAGGCTCGCAAACTGGCAAAACAACTCGGTTTCGAATCATCGCAGCTGAAGAACGCATCGAAATTGTTCGAGGGACTTTATCGCACATTCATCGCGTTCGATTGCTCAATGGTCGAGGTCAACCCACTGGTGATTACCAAGACAGGCGAAGTCCTCGCGCTGGATGCAAAGTTCAATTTCGACGATAACGCGCTGTATCGGCATCCGGAGATCGCAGCGATGCGAGATTTTGCGGAGGAAGATCCGCGCGAGGTGGAAGCTTCAAAACACGGCCTGAATTACATCGGCCTCGATGGAAACATCGCCTGCCTTGTGAACGGCGCAGGTCTGGCCATGGCTACCATGGATATCATTAAGTTTTATGGCGGCGAACCCGCGAATTTCCTCGATGTCGGCGGCGGCGCGACAGAAGAGCAGGTGACCGAGGCTTTCAAAATCCTGATCGCCGATAAAAATGTAAGAGCGATTCTCGTGAATATTTTTGGCGGGATCATGAAATGCGATGTGATCGCGCAGGGAATCATCAATGCAGCGAAGAGTCTGAACCTGAACGTGCCGCTGGTCGTTCGTCTCGAAGGAACAAACGTCGAGCGAGGCAAGCAGCTGTTGAAAGAAAGTGGACTCGCGCTGATCGCGGCCGATGATCTGGCAGACGCGGCGCAAAAAGCGGTTGCTGCGGCCAAAAGCAAATGAAGGCGGCGTGGACGATAGCATTCGTCGGGATTGCTGCAGCGCTCTCTGCCGAAGAGCTTCCGCGCGAAACGAATACGCCCCGTGAAACTTACCCGAATGTCGATGTGATCTATGATTTCGTTACCGCGCCCGATGGGAAACGGTTGCGAACGATCATCACAAAGCCGCGCGACGCGAAAGGAAAGTTGCCGGTCATCTTTGTTGCTGCTTGGTTGAGTTGCGATTCCGTGGAAGCGCCGGCCGACACGAAAGACGAAAGCGGTTTAGTGTTTCGCGGGCTGGCGCAGATGCCGGGATTCGCCTTGTTTCGCGTTGACAAACAAGGAGTAGGTGACAGCGAAGGAGATTGCGCTGAAACCGATTTCAATTCGGAGTTGGAGGGTTATCGCGCAGCCTTTCGTGCTTTGAAGCATTACGATTTCATCGACTCGCATCGTGTCTACATACTCGGTATCAGTAATGGCGGAGGTTTTGCGCCACTGATTCCCGAATCAGATGCTGAACAAGCGCAAGTGCGCGGTTACATTTCGGTGGGCGGTTGGGTCAAGACCTGGTTCGAACACATGCTCGAAATCGAGCGCCGGCGCTTTGGATTAATGGGAAAATCTCCGGGCGAGGTGAACGATCGGATAAAAGGCGCGGCGACTCTTTATCAGGAATGGCTGACAAAGGACCGAGCTGTAGACGATATAGTGAAGGAACAACCGCAACTAGAGGAGCTTTGGCCGGAAGGGAAAGATCATGGCCATCTCTACGGACGGCCCCTGGCATTCTATGAGCAGTTACAAAGTTTGAATCTGGCCGACGCCTGGTCGCGCGTAAAAGCTCCAACCTATGTTCTTCGGGGCGTGTTCGATTGGATCATGAGCCGCGAAGATTCCGAGTTGATCGCGATGTATGTGAACCGGAATGGAGATCTGGCGTCCTTCTACGAAATCCCGAAAACCGGGCACACATTTCAGCATTATTTGAGTCTGGCGGACGCATTCAAGGGAAAGCGCGCGAAGTTCGACCCCAAAATGATCGCACTGTTAACTGACTGGCTCGGCAACCAAGCCATCACGCATGAAGATTAACAACCTAGCGTTTGTCGGAATTCCAGTAACGGACATCAAACGCGCGCGTGAGTTTTATGAAGGTGTTCTCGGCTTAGCTATCGCTGAAGAAATGATGGATGGAAATTGGATCGAATACGCAGTCGGTGATAACATCGTGGCTATCGCGAACGTTGGCGCGCAATGGATGCCGTCAGAGCAAGGCACAAGCGCCGCGCTGGAAGTGGAAAACTTCGAGCAGACGGTTAACGAGCTGCGAAGGCGAGGTGTCCGATTCGCTGCCGAGCCTTTTGAGACGCCGTGCTGCCACATGGCGGTGGTGCAAGATCCCGACGGGAATAAGCTGATAATTCATAAACTCAAATCCGAAGACGAGAAAGGAGTCTGCAAATGATAACAAACGAAGTAGCCTTCATTGCCATCGCGGTTTCTGACAAGGAACGCGCGCGAAAATTCTACCAGGAGACGCTGGAGCTGACGCCGACACGCACGCAGATGGACGGGGCGTGGGTGGAGTATGATCTCGGTGCAACGACGATCGGTGTCGGATGTCACCCGGCCTGGAAACCTTCACGCGAAGGGACCACGGTCGCCTTTGAGGTGGAAGATTTCGATAACGCTTATACGAAGCTAAAGGACCGCGGCGTGGAATTCGATCTTGAAAAGACCGAGACACCTGTGTGCTGGATGGCGCAATTCCGCGACCTCGACGGCAACAAACTGGTGATTCACAAACGAAAATGACGAAGCACCAGGCTGATCCTCGCTGTCATCCTGAGCGCAGCAAACCGGAGTCGAAGGATCCCGTGGAATTGCTTTAAGGTTTCGCGACGGGATTGAAAGCCTGGCCTCGCCCCGAAAGCGTTCGCGGCTGCGTTGCAGCCTCGACTTCGCTCGGAATGACGGCTTCAATTCACTCCTGCCTTAGCCATGTCAGTATTAGTCGATAAGAACACACGCCTTGTCGTGCAAGGCATCACTGGTAGCGCGGGCGCATTTCACACGCGCCAGTGCATGGATTATGGCACCAACGTAGTCGCGGGCGTCACGCCGGGAAAAGGTGGACAAATGTTCGAAGAGAAAGTGCCGGTGTTTGATACAGTATGGGAGGCGCGACAAAAAACCGGATGTAACGCGTCGATGGTGTTCGTGCCTGCATCTGCGGCTGCTGATTCAATTTTGGAGGCTGCCGATGCCGGCGTCGAGTTAGTGGTTTGCATCACCGAGGGAATTCCGGTCATGGACATGATGCGCGTAAAAGCCTTGATGCGCGGGGAAAAAGCGCGTCTGATAGGCCCCAATTGCCCGGGCATAATCACGCCCGGTCAATGCAAGATCGGCATAATGCCGGGCTACATTCACAAGCCTGGCAGCATTGGCGTGATTTCGCGCTCGGGGACTCTTACCTACGAGGCGGTGTGGCAGTTGACATCACGCGGTTACGGACAATCAACGTGCATAGGTATCGGCGGCGATCCGATCCACGGCTTATCGCATCTCGATTGCGTGAAATTGTTTAACAACGATCCCGAAACTGAGGCGATGATTTTGATTGGCGAAATTGGCGGGTCCGCCGAAGAGGAAGCCGCGAAGTGGATCAAGGCGAATTGCAAAAAACCCGTGGCCGCGTTTATAGCGGGAAAGACCGCTCCGCCCGGGCGTCGAATGGGTCACGCAGGTGCCATCATCTCCGGTGGTAAAGGAACAGCTGCGGGAAAAATTGAAGCGCTGCAAGCAGCAGGAATTGCTATTGCTGAAACACCGGCTGCCATCGCTGACACATTGATCGCGCGACTGAAAGCGTGACCATAGCTGAATTGAGCGATTGAGGGGATTCACAATTATTGCATTGAAGCATTAAACCCTCACCCTACCCTCTTCCTTGAGAAGGAAGAGGGGAAACGCTAAGCAACCATATTACCTATGAACACACTCGCACTTATTGCTATCACTTGGATCGGAAAAGAATACCGATTTCTTGGCCTCGATTGGAGTTATCTCATGGTTCTCGGCTTTGTCGGGAACGCTCTTTTCTCGATGCGGTTTCTCGTACAATGGATCGCTTCCGAGAGGCAGGGTGAAAGTGTGATTCCAGTATCTTTCTGGTACTGGAGCATTGCCGGCAGCGTGCTGATGTGCGTGTACTTCATCTTCCGTCGCGACCCCGTCGGCATTCTCGCGTACCTGCCAAATTCACTGATTTACATTCGCAACTTGATGCTTATCCGAAAACGCAGGTTTGCGTTTACCGCTGCTGCGCCTTCGCAACATCCACGCGAAGTAGGATAATGATTAACACGAGCGACTGATCAGTAGCTGTTCAACGATGAGGAGTTTTCTGTGGCGTCCGAATCGCCGGCCGGCAGATTCGCCGCTTTCCAATCTACTGCCATGCGGATCCGGGCGCGGCCACTGGGATGATCGTAGAAGATAAACTCTTCAAGCGGCGTCGGATCGAGCTTGCGATAGGCGCCGAGTTTCAACGTTACTTTTGCCATGCCATCGGGTTCACGCGAAGTGTTGATTCCAAACGCGTCAGCTTCGCGCTCGGTAACGCGGACAACTGTGTTGAGAAGCGGCGTGGCGAGAAACAGTAAAGTGCTAAAAATCAATGCCAGCAATGGAAGCCCGGCTGGATCGGCGATGCCGCGCACGCGCCATTTCTCGCCGCAGCGCCTGAGGGCGACGCCAAACAGAATTCGAGTAAGCGCGAATCCAACGAAGATAAAAATTCCCAGGTAGGTCAGCAATTTTGCTCCGTGATTAAGCACGTAATGGCCCATCTCGTGTGCCATCACCTCGCGGATCTCCGGGAGCGTGCATTCGTTGAGCAGATTATCATTCAGGGCGACCCGCGTTGTACCGAGAATTCCCGAAACATTCGCGCTCACCCGGGTCGTCTGACGCGACGCATCCACCTCGAAGACTTGTTTTACAGGAATTTGATTCGCCCGCGCCATTGCGAGAATTGGCTCGCTGATTTCGGGCTTCGTCAGCGGTTTATACGTATTGAAAAGCGGCTCGATGAACACCGGAGCGATGAAGAGTAGAACAAACGAGAAAACGACAGCAACCATAGTGCCCCAGATCCACCAGGTCTTCGGCGCTCGCCGGAATACAGCGTAGAGCACAACCAAAAAGATCGTGCCGCCAACAATTGTGAGCGCGAGCCCAATTAACTGCTCGCTAAACCAGGCGGGGAAAGTCTGCGTAGCCAGTCCGTATTGATGCTCGCGAAAGAAGTGCTCGTACACGTTGAGCGGAAAACTTAAAACGTAAACGAGCAGCAAATACGGAACCCCATAGCAGGCGACTTGCAGCGTTTTGGATCTCGCGAGTCCTTCCGAAAAATCGCGTAGCCGCGCTGAAATCCCCGATGACAACAGCAAGATCGAAATTGCAGCAGCCGCAAGATAATTCCAAAGAAGCAGCCAGTAACCGCCCTCAAAATAGGCGTCTGATTTTTCTCGTTTCTCCCTCGGGACGCTGTCCAACCAAGCCTGCGTCGCCGCAGCGGCGTCAAGCGGTGTCGCCTGTTGCCGGGCGGTTGAGTCGTTGCCGTGGTGGCCGACGGCGGCTGCGGTATCGCCTGACGTGGGCGTTTCCGAAACTACGGGAGCCGAAGTTTGGGCCGGAACTTCCTGGGCGAAAACTGACGTCGACCAAGCGATAAACCCAGCGACAACGGCAAACCGGAGCAAAGATTTATCCACACGCATTCTCCTCGATGATGCACCGCGTTCGGAAAGAAAGCAGCCTTATCATGCGACGCAATCCGCTCGAGGCCACAATAAAAGCGATGCGGCGCCGCATTCTCCCGCAGTCGCGGGATGACCGGGATTCAATGCTGATCCAACTGATGTCGGACGTGACGAGGCCGCTGTCCTTCTGGAAGCTTGACAGCTGCGGTCTCATTAGGCTGGACTAGCCACTTCGGTCGATGGTAAACAGTCTAAATGAAACCGTTCCTATCGTTGTCGCTGATTTGCGCACTTGGCTTGGGAATGACGGTCGTCGACGGCTTAAAGGCCCAAACGCCCTCAGCAGACACCACCCGTTTCGGCCCTTACCCCACAAATTATAAGCAGATCATTATGCAGTGGCTCAACACGCAATTGATTGATCCGAACAGCGCGCGCATTGAGTGGAACGGCGACCCGAAACCAACCGATGTCGGCAAGGGCAGCGAAGCTGTCTCCGGGTATCTTGTTAATTTCACCGTGAACGCGCGAAACCAATTCGGCGCTTATACAGGCAAGCAAAAACACTCCGTGCTCATTCGTAACGGCGAAATCATCAAGAGCATGGGGTTCGCGTATTAAGAAACATAAACAAATGAAATTGAATTCTCGATCGAAATCGTCCGGACAAGTCATTGTTCTGGTCATCATCGTGCTGGTGTTGCTTGGGGTCGCTTATTGGTGGCTCAACTCCACCAAGCAGCAGATGGCCAAAGAAGGACAACAATTCGCTAATGAATTAGTTCAGAAAATTGTTGTTCGGCGTGATCTGAACTTTTTTGCGTCGCGCCTTAGCCCGCAAGCCCGGATGAACTTCGCCGCGCCGACTGCGCAGCAGGAGTTTATCAATGAAATTGGCAGGCACGGAGCGCCAGTTGGCCAAATCAATGTGCAGGGCAAGATCGAATTCCAATCACAATTCTTCGAGCCGCATGGTACTTTTCAAGCGCGCATAAATTATCCCGCAGAATACGCCGAGATTAACTTCACCATTTCCCATCCGGTTGGTCGCTGGCAAATCGATGACATAGCATTCATTCCGCCGCGTACCCAGCTCGGAACTGCACCTGCAGTTCCACCTGCACCAGCAGCTTCACCTGCTCTGCAGCGTCGCCTGAATCTGCCACTTCACCTGGGCCGGCAGCTTCATCTCCGGCTGCGGGTTCATCCCCGGGCGGGGGCTAGACGACCTAATACTCCGCTTTCCCGGGGGAAGCGGCTACAGCAGCAAACGCTCGAGCGAATCAAGGCAAATCTGCGACCACGTCTCCATCGTTTCGCGGCGCGAAAGCAATTCTTCTTTTGACAGAAACGTCAGTCCGGTGATCATCGCTTCGCGTTTTTCCAATTTCGGTTCGGCCAGTTTGAAAACATGAACGATGCCAAGATGCACTCGGCCAACTTCGGTTGTGTCATCATTGAGAAGCGCGACAATTCGATCATCGAATCGTGTATCGATCTTGATTTCTTCATTGACTTCGCGTTCTACGCCGGCGCGATAAGCCTGCTTATCCATGGCAAAGAGCGATTCGTCTGCCTCGTTCATATGACCGCCGATGCCAATTGAGCCTTTCGCCACCAGACGCTGTTCGCCCGCTTTTTTCCCGCGGACGTAGTAAGCCACCTTGTTCTCAAACGCGATTAATGCGTAAGGAATGATTTGTTTGTAAGCAGGATTGATCTCTGCTTCAGGACGCTCGATAAAAAAATTGTTTCCGCGTGAGAGGAACGCCTCAAGGTATTTTTGCGCCTCAAAGTTGAGGCCTTGGAAACTCCCAAGTTGATCGAAAAGTTCCCGCCGGATGACAAGCACATGTTCGTTAGGGACGCTCATCGGCAAAAGGGCGCGCTGTTATTCTGATCCCGCAGTCGCGGGAGAAGAATCTGTGATTGCTTGCTTCCGGCCTCTCAAAACATTCTCCAGAGATGTTTGAAAGCCTGGCCTCATGCTTCGCATTTCGTTGCAGCGACTTCGCTCGACATGACAGGGTGCGCTAAAACGAATACGTCAAGCCCGCCTGCGGGCCGAACAGGTTCAGGCTGGGGTTAGGATCGGTTTGTCCGCCGTTTGAAAGATGCTGATACAGCGCGCCCACATCCAATTTCCAGTGATCATTGACGATATAGGAGATACCTGCTGCCGATAAAATGTTGAACGTGAAATCCTGGCCCTGGCCGCCGGTAATATTCGCGTGGCTGTCGATCCATCCACCGCCGACGCCGCCAGAAATGTACGGCACGAACCGGCTACCCCGTGGCACGAAATTGTAGCGAAAGCCCAGATTGAATCCGAAATAATAGTTTTCGATGCCGCGAAAAATCGGTTCCGCCATGGCACTGACATAAAATTGATTGTAACCGCGGAGCCACGTGTCGCGATCTACAACTCCCCATCGAATCCGTCCTGTGAGAAATTCAGCTCCGATTTCGTAGCTGGCGGGCGCGTTGATCGCACCAAGAAGATATGCGGACTCAATGGCAAACTCAAAGCGCGGAGGATTAAAGTCGCTGCGCCCGGGTTCGACTAGCGTTTCAGTAGTGCCGCCGAAAAGATAAAAGCAATTGCTGAGAAACAACAA